>Ga0209131_1001002_pt1 | contig 19492 bp, 19 predicted proteins | sample GraSoi_2013_40cm_FD_185826 | JGI IMG/M metagenome (GOLD analysis project Ga0209131, IMG submission 185826) | Grasslands soil microbial communities from the Angelo Coastal Reserve, California, USA - Sample 9_17_2013_40cm (SPAdes) (version 2) | ecosystem: Environmental > Terrestrial > Soil >... | reverse complement strand
AGAATTGGCGCATCTATGGTGTGGACCTTGAGAACAGTGAAGTCACTGATTACACGCCCATTGAAAAGGTCAATGCGCAGATTGCATCCGTTAGTTCCCGCACACCCGAAAGAATTGTGATTGCGTTAAACGACCGCAATGAACAGGTCCATGATCTTCATATCCTTGATCTAGTAACTGGTGAGCGGACTCTGCTGATTCAAAACGACGAAGGTTTCCTCGCATACACACTGGATGACGAATATCGCGTTCGTATGGGCTCGCGCATGACATCTGACGATGGGATGGATATTATGTCTCGCAAAGAAGACAGGTGGGAATTGTTCGTGCACGTTCCCATGGAAGACACATTAACTACGCAGGTCTTTGGCTTCGAAGCTTCAGGGAGGTATATGTATCTCGCCGACAGTCACGAGCGAAACACCTCCGCTTTAACGCAATATGACACACAAACGAATGAATTCAAGTTATTGGCAGAAGACCCACGAGCTGATCTCTCGGGAGTAATGATCCATCCTACAGAACGGCGCGTGCAGGCAGTTTCGTTCACATATGAACGTAGGCATTGGCAGATTTTGGATTCAGCTATCCAAGCTGATCTTGATTTTCTCGCGACCGTAGAGCACGGTGAGGTTGATGTGTTCAGCCGCACACTGGACGATCAATATTGGATGGTCGGATATTCTCTAGACAATGGTCCCTTGCGCTACTATCATTATGACCGCGTTGCGCGCAAGGCGACCTTTTTATTTTCGATCTGCAAGGATTTGGAAGATAAACCGCTTGCCAGCCTGCAACCAGTGATCATCAAGTCGCGCGACGGGCTTGATCTGGTGAGTTATCTTACTTTACCAATAGGAAGTGTCTCAAATGGTGCAGAGCGACCAACAAAACCATTGCCGATGGTGTTATTTGTGCATGGCGGACCATGGGGACGAGATGTGTGGGATTTCAATCCCTGGCATCAATGGTTGGCAAACCGTGGCTATGCCGTGTTGAGCGTTAACTTCCGCGCTTCGACAGGTTTTGGTAAGGCATTCATTAATGCGGGCAACAAGGAATGGGGGGCGGCAATGCACAACGATCTGCTGGACGCAGTGGATTGGGCTGTGAAGGAAGGTATCGCTGATAAGAATTCCATAGCGATTATGGGCGGAAGTTACGGTGGCTACGCCACTTTAGCTGGATTAACATTTACTCCAGATGTTTTTGCCTGCGGTGTAGATATTGTGGGACCATCGAATATGGTCACATTATTGGAAACCATTCCACCCTATTGGACACCGATGCTGGAAATGTTGGTTTCGCGTATGGGTGATCATCGAACCGAAGAGGGACGCGAATTCCTCAAATCCCGTTCACCACTCACCTGTGCGGATCGAATCTGCAAACCGTTGTTGATCGGTCAGGGCGCGAATGATCCGCGTGTGAAGCAAGCAGAGTCGGATCAAATTGTGCAAGCGATGCAAGCAAAGAATATCCCGGTGACCTATGTGCTGTATCCTGATGAAGGTCACGGGTTCGCGCGACCAGAAAATAATTTGTCGTTCTCAGCGGTGGCAGAGGCATTTCTGGCTGGCATATTGGAAGGTCGCTTTGAGCCAATTGGTGATGACTTTGCGGGGGCAAGCATTACAGTTCCAATCGGAGCAGATCAAGTCTCAGGGTTGGCAGACGCGTTGCAGAAGAAATAAAAAGATCGCATGAATGAACAAGCCTCATCCGAAAATGACGAGGCTTGTTTTTGGTTCAGCTAGGCCAAATTTATTTTGCAAGATCAGGCATCGGCTGAGAAGAAGCGGGGTTATATCTTCCCTGCCACATAATCCAACACATCGATCTTGGTCAAGATTCCAATCGGGCGACTATTATCCACAACAATCAATGCAAGACCTGATTTCAGTGATTGCATAGCTTCTTCCAACGATGTTTCCGGCGGGAACGTTGCGCCGGCATTTTGCACGAGCGAGTCAATGGTTTCATCCTGGCTGTGCTCATGCTTTTCGAGCATGTGATTGAGCAAATCAACTTCTTCGATCAAGCCCGCGAGCGAACCGTCCTTGCCGACCACCGGCATTTGTGAGATGCCATGTTGATGCATGACCGCGACCACTTTGCGAATCGAATCGCCAAGGGTAGCAGTGTATAAAACTTTATCAGGCTTGGCGATCAATAGATCACCAAGCGCCGTTTCGCCAAATTCCATCGAGAGGAAGCCGAACTCGCGCATCCACTTGTCATCATAGAATTTGGAAAGATAACGCGAACCTGAATCGGGAAGAATCACAACAGGGATACGATCTCCGCTTAACTTGCGACAATACTTGATCGCCCCTGCCAATGCAGACCCAGATGAACCACCCGCAAAGATGCCCTCCTGCCGCACGAGTTGACGCGCCCACAAAAAGGACTCGCGGTCGCCCGCGCGTTCGATGGCATCCACAACCGAAAGGTCGAGCGCGGTGGGTAGAAAATCTTCACCAATACCTTCAACCTTATAGGTCTTCGGATACGCCCCATCAGGAATCTTGCCTTTGTTCTGCCAAATTTCGGTGAGGATTGACCCTTCAATATCAATGCCCACAATTTGGATATTCGGATTCTTCGACTTCAAATAACGACCAACGCCCGTGACTGTACCGCCTGTCCCCATACCCATGATGACATCGGTTACGCGGCCATCGGTTTGTTCCCATAACTCAGGACCAGTCGTCAACTCATGCGTTTTCGGATTATCAGGATTGTGATATTGATTCGCCAGAATCGCGTTCGGAGTTTCGCGCGCATATTTATTCGCCACTTGATAATATGATCTTGGATCATCAGGCTCAACAGCGGTTGGCGTGATAACCACCTTCGCCCCATACGCGCGCAATAATAAAATCTTTTCGTTACTCATTTTATCAGGCATGACGAAGATGGTCTTGTACCCTTTGAGTGCTGCGGCAATGGCGAGACCTACGCCCGTGTTACCCGATGTTGCTTCGACCACTGTCCCGCCTGGTTTAAGTTCTCCCCGCTTTTCAGCTTGCTCAATAATAAATGCACCGACACGATCTTTCACTGATCCCCCCGGATTCATAAACTCCAATTTTGCATACAACGGAACAGGCAAATCCCGCCCAACCCTTGAAAGCCGCACAAGCGGCGTATGTCCCATCGCGCCCAGAACATTATCATATACTCGTTTTTCATTCGAGGCTGGTAAGGTCATTCTCGCTCCTTTATTGGTATGAGAGTATTTTACCCCACCAATAAAACGACCTCCGAGATCCGCTTCGCGAAAATCTCGGAGGTCCATTTTCTTTATCCAAACCACTTCGTCCAACGGTCCGTCTCAAATTTGACCTTTTGATCGTAAAATTCTTTGGAAGACTCAGTCAATTCCACAGTGGGAGCAGGGTCAGCAAGGAAATTTCCTTTGATCATCATCGCTTCGCCGTTGCCCACTTCAAAGTAACAACCGCCTTCACCCGAAAATTGAGCGGTAGGTTCTTTTCCAACGAACACATCGGCAAGGCGTTCCGCCACGGTTTCGCCCATCAACTCAGCGAACAAGCCCGCCTTGGGCAGCGTCTTTTTGTTTGCCAAAACAACGTGGGTCAAATCACCAATGGCACACACACCTTCAAAAGAAGTTTCGCAGGTGCGCGGGTTGATCTCCACCCAACCTGATTCACCAGTCAGTCCGCTTTCGCGCACAACTGCAGGCGCACGGTGCGGCGGCACACCCAACAGCAGATCAAACCCAATGCGCCGTTTTTCAAAAACAACTTCGCCGGCCTCAACGCTCAAAGCCTTATGATGTCCATAGGTCTGTATCCCGATCTCGGACAATCTGCCATCCACTGCATCACAACTCGCTTGACTCAGAATCGGTAACGTCACCGGCTGTGGTGTGAAAACTTCAATACTTGCCTCCACGCCGCTCTTCTTAAATTTATCGTGGATCAACATCGCCATCTCAAGCGGCGCAGGTGGGCACTTATACGGCGCGCCAAAAATCCCGATCACCAACCGTCCGCCTTTGAATTCGCTCAACGCCTTTTCCGCGCGCGGAATATCATTCGGGTCATACACGTTGTACGCATGTTCGGCAAACCCCGGCACGGCGGATGGATTCAACTCCGCACCTAAAGCGACGACCAACACGTCCGCCTGGATTCGTTCTCCGTCCACAATAGCAGACTTCTCTTGAGGCTGAATCGCTTCGATCGTCGCCCGCCTCACATCGACCCCAATCTTGCTAAGGCTGTCTATTGGCTTTTGCCCAGCTTCCAGTGTGGACTCACCAGTCAGCGCCCAACTCTTGCGGAACCCCACCATAAAATATGGACGACGATCCACGAGGATGACTTCGACATCATTGCCAAGTTTTTGTTTGAGACGATGGGCGGTTGCGATCCCGCCAAATCCACCACCGAGAATGAGTACACGTTTCATCAACCTCTCCTTAAATCATAAGGGCGACCGCAAGGGTCGCCCATACTAAAAATTAATACAACGGCAAATTCGTATCGACTTCTTTTGCCCAGGCGTTGATGCCGCCTTTGAGGTTCTTCACCTTCTTGAATCCAGCACTAGCCAGAAGTTCAAGTCCGCGTGCTGAGCGAGAGCCAGACTTACAAAAGATGACCATCTCATCAGCCGAGTCCAATTCAGAGAGGCGCGCCGCCAGTTGTCCCAGCGGAATATTGACGGCGTTTGGTAAAGCAGAAATCTGCAACTCATGCGGTTCGCGCACATCCAATAACTTGAGATGATTCGTCTTTACGCGTTCTGCAAGTTCTGTTACTGTAATATCATGACCCGCGCCAGCAGAACCTTCTTCATGATCATGGCTAGGAACTCCGCAGAATTCTTCGTAGTCGATCAATTCTTTGATATCAGCGTTAGGTCCACAGACGCGGCAGTTGGGATTCTTCTTGAGTTTCACAAAATCAAACGACATATCAAGCGCGTTGTAAAGCAGCAATTTGCCGATCAACGGCTCGCCAATACCAAGCAGGACCTTCAATGCTTCGGTCGCTTGGAGCGTACCAATTGTGCCGGGCAAGACTCCCAACACGCCACCTTCCGCGCATGAAGGGACAAGTCCCGGCGGAGGCGGCTCGGGGAAGAGACAGCGATAGCAGGGTCCCTCTTTGGCGTAGAACACGCTCACTTGTCCATCAAAGCGATAGATTGAGGCGTACACATTCGGCTTGCCAAGGAACACTGCGACGTCGTTGGTGAGGTAACGCGTCGGGAAGTTATCGGTGCCATCGAGGATGATATCGTAATCCTTTGCGATACGCAGCGCATTTTCAGAAGTATATGGTTCATTGTAGACATCGATTTGAATGCCGGGATTCAAATCCAACAGTTTGGTTTTCGCGCTTTCCACTTTTAATTTGCCAATGGTAGATGTTCCATGAATCACCTGGCGCTGTAGATTCGATGAATCAACCACGTCATAATCCACCAACCCGATCCGACCAATACCGGCGGCAGCGAGATAAAGGGAAACAGGTGAACCAAGTCCGCCTGTGCCAATGATCAACGCCGATGAGTTCTTGAGCTTGCGCTGACCATCGAGTCCCACCTCGGGAATCAACAAGTGGCGCGAGTAACGTAATATTTCATCACGAGAAAGTTCGGGCAACATCTTAGCCTCCCGCAATCGACGGGATCAACACCAATTTATCTTCGTCCTTGATAGGCGTGCTGACGCCCTGCAAATCCTTGATGTTGTTCTCGCCAACAAACAAATTAACAAACGGACGTAGTTCCCCGCCCTCGTTGAATAGATGCGGCTTGATCGTCGGATATTGAGCCGTCAAGTCAGTAAGCGCTTCTGAAATATTCGCGCCAGCGACATTAATATTGCTTTGTCCGTTGGTATATGCACGCAACGGAGTTGGGATTCGTAAAACAGGCATGTAGTATGGATCTCCTAAATTATGTTCTCGGTGGTCGAGTAGCCCGAACGATAGTGAGGGCGTATCGAGACCACATGTTTTCAAGTTACTTGTTGGTCTCGATATGGACTTCGTCCTACTCGACCAACGGATTTTCCTATAAAGTCCGCAATTGCTCCATCAATTTTTCAACGCGCGCAACACCATTATTGACATAACGGGCATCACCACGCGCATCGAGCAAAAACGTTGTCGGGACGCTCATCACGCCCCATTGTTTGGCGAGGTCGGGTCGTTCGGTCGCATTGATCTCGACCACTTCAAGTTTATCACCCATCAAGCCCGAGAGTTTATTCAGTGCTGGGCGCTGGATAGTCTTACAAGGCACACAATCTGGCGTGGTGAAATAAACGATCACCGGTTTATTTGGCAGCTTGCTAAACAAAGACAACACATTATTCTGCGCGCGCAATAACAACCGCTGATTGACACACCAGTAGGCAAATAATCCTAAACCAATAATACCAAGGGCAAGCCCAAGGCGCAACAAAATATCCGAACTCATGCTCTTGCCCCCGCTTTTGGTTTCATGCCGGGGAAGATACCAGCAGGCGGTTGTTTACCAAAACCCGGCACATTCAAACGCGCCAGCCAGTAATACACCATACATCCCACACAGAACCCGCCAAAGGCATTGAGAGAAGCCAGCGCGATCACGATCCAAACCAGCGTCCAACCTAAAACAGCTGAGCCAAGAAACAACGCGGTTGAACCTGCGGTCAAAAACACAAAACCAACGATCTGTGAAAAACGATGTGGTTCGGGGTTGTCGTCCAACACGTCGGGTTTCATCCAGCCGCGCGGCTTGAGAATGGATTTATAAATAATGCCAAAGCCCGGGGTCTTCAAAGCAGAGCCGATACCCATGACTAAAGCAACAAACGCTGCGAGAATGGGCAAATTGAGAATGAATGCAAGAACGCTCAACGCGATAATAAATAGTTGATTTGTTTTGAGAATCGAGTGATCTACTTTTTGTAAGGTTTGCGATGTCATCTTCTTTTCCTCTTATTTTATTTCAGCTCGCTGGTCGAGTAGCCCTGAATGGTTTTAGAGGGCGTACCGAGACCACATATTATAGAAATTATTTTTGTAAGCAGTTGGTCTTGATACGCGCCTTCGGCGCACTCGACCACCAATGTATTTATGAAATCTTTATTTCTTCCTCATCATACTTCGAGCGATCTTCTACCAATCGCCATGAACGATGATTGACCGCTTTGCCTTCATCTACGCGCGTGATAATGTACGAGAAAAACGGCTGTGCCCATTCGCGGTCATATTCGGAAGGGACATTCGGGCAATCAGGATGTGAATGGAACACCCCGATCAGGCTCAGCCCTAAGCTGTCCGCTTTTAATTCGGCTTTGAGATAATCTTCAGGCGTGATCAAGAACCGGTTATGCCGCGCTTCATCTTCGCGCGCATTTTTTAAAGGGACTATATCTTTTACTTCACCTTCGACACCCAGCAAAAATCCTGCGCCTTCATCGGGATAAGCATCTTCAACATGTGCATTTATATGTTCGATCAATCGATTCGGAACCACCAACATTACCTACCCTCCCACAAAGATTTGTCGCTTAAATATTTATAGCCTGCATCCGGGAACACTGTGACTACAACGCCTTCATCCAACTCACTAGCTACGCGTAGAGCCGCGACTGCTGCCGCGCCGGATGATATTCCTACAAACAGACCTTCTTCACGCGCCAGACGTTTGACCATCTCATGCGCCGCCTCAGTTCGGACCTCGAGATTGCGATCTGCCAACAACTCGTCATAAATTCCCGGCTTGATTGCCGTAGGCATATGCTTAAGCCCTTCGAGACCATGAAATCCATCATCCGGTTGGAAAGAGATAATCTTCACCTGAGGAAGTTTTTCTTTCAAATAACGACCTGTTCCCATCAGCGTGCCCGAGGTGCCCAACCCAGCAATGAAGTGAGTGACCTCTCCATTCGTTTGCACTTCAACTTCTGGTCCAGTAGATTTGTAATGGGCTTCCCAATTTGCAGGGTTGTTGTATTGATTTGCATACCAATACAAATCAGGTTTTTCTGCCGCAAGTTCACGTGCTTTCAGGATCGCGCCATCAGAGCCTTCCAATGGATCGGTCAGAACTATTTCTGCGCCAAGCGCCTTGAGAATGGACATGCGCTCCGAACTGGCACTCGCAGGGATAGCGAGCGTGACAGGGATTCCCAACGCCGCACCAAAAGTCGCGTATGATATTCCCATGTTGCCAGAAGTGGAATCAAGCAGACGTTTGCCATTTCCAAGATCGCCATTTGCCAGCGCAGTCTGGATGATGTTGAGCGCGGGTCGGTCCTTGACGGAGCCGCCCGGGTTGAACCATTCAGCTTTGGCAAAGACTTGTACACGAGGAGACAGCTCCCGGCTGAGTCGGCGAAGCGGGAGTAGCGGCGTATTCCCCACATGTGCAGTTAAGCCCAGTTCCATATCTATATTCAGTTGAGGTATTTTGTAATCCAGTAAAGTCATATAGGTTTCTTAAATAAATAGCAGTCAGCGGGTAAACAAAAAGACGGCGAACAAACGCCACACACGTTGCAATTTTTGCACGCGGGGGTCGTCCAACCGTCTGATGATCCGTTGACTGCCCGAAGGGAAGTCTTTCAGGCGGTGGTTACGAGCCCCGCCCGATACACAAGCAATAATTAAATGGTTTCATAGGTTAATGAGCAAGATGACGGCTATTTTACTGTTCTTACCTGAATTGTCAAGGTAAATATGTCTGACGTATTTCAACCGCCCGCCGCCGCCGCCAAAATGCGGACAACATCCTGCTCCCCCACTTCTGTTTCATTGCCATTCAACTCCTTCACATTTACGTCATTCACGAACAAATAAATATGCCTGCGTAGATTTCCTTCGTTATCAAACACATGAAATTTAAGCGCAGGGAATTTTTCAACCGCGCTCTGTACAGCTTCCAGCGCAGTGGAGCCGGAAACTTCGAATTGCGTTTGCTTCTCGGTGTAATAACTGATGACATTGGGGACGCGGAGTATTGGCATAAGTCTATTTTACACAATATTCAAAAAAGAGACTTCGACCAAAGCCGAAGTCTCTCATTATGCATTACGTAATACGAATTACCAATTACCAATTACTCGTTATTCTTCCTTCTTCGCTTCCATTTCCTTCTTATGCGCTTCGATGATGGTCCCGGCGATATGGGTTGGCACCACATCATAGTGATCGAATTCCATCGTGAAGTAACCGCGTCCGCCGGTGATCGAGCGGAGTTGGGTGGTGTAGCGCGTCATCTCCGCCATTGGCACATGCGCCACGATAACCGTGTTGCCGTGCTCTGAGTCTGTGCCCTGCACACGTCCACGGCGGGTGTTGAGGTCGCTCATCACATCACCCATGTTCGAATCCGGAACAGTCACACGTATGGTCATGATTGGCTCGAATAACACCGGACCTGCCTCGTGCACGGCGAGTTTAAATGCCTCACGCCCTGCAATTTCAAAAGCCACAGGTTTCGAGTCTACTTCATGTTCCTTGCCATCATACACAATGACTTTCACATTGCTCATCGGGTAACCAGCAAACGCGCCGCGTTCCATCGTGGCTTTGATGCCTTTTTCGATCGGCGGCAAATAGGACTTGGAAAGATTCATACCCACAAGTTCATCGTCGAACTCAAAATCACCTTCTGGATATGGCTCGATGCGTAGATGCACTTCACCGAATTGACCTGCGCCACCCGATTGCTTTTTATGGCGATATTGACCGTTGGCTTTACGTGTGATGCCCTCACGATACGGGATCCGCGGCTGGTGCGTCGCCAACCCGACCTGGAATTTGGTCTGTGCGCGGTTAATGGCGACATCAATATGCTGATCGCCCATGCCCTGCAAAACAGTCTCATGTGTAATTGGGTCGTTCTGCCAGGTGAGCGTCATATCCTCTTCGCTTAATTTAGTCAACGTCGGAGAGATCTTTGCAGCATCTGCCTGGCTCTTGGGCGTGATTGCCACCCGATATAACGCAGCAGGGAAATGTGGCTTGGCAACTGTCAACGGGTGGCCTTTATCGCCTAACGTGTCGCCAGTAGCAGTCACAGTTAATTTTGAAACAGAAGCAATATCGCCTGCATGGACAGCTTTTGCTGGAAGCACTTCCTTTCCACGCTGGAAGTGCAAACCGGACATGCGCTCATCCGCATTTTTGTTTTGATTCCACGCGTGAGCATCTCCTTGAATGGAACCAGACAGCAGGCGGAAATATGTCATGCGGCCCACAAACGGATCAGCAGTCGTCTTCCATACATAGGCAGCCAATGGACCCATATCAGAAGGCTTTAACTCTTCCTCGCCATCTTTGCCCTGCGCTACGCGCTTGGGAGCGTTTAACGGCGAGGGGATTAAATCAATGATGTCATTGAGCAAAGCAATGATGCCGATCTCACGCGCACCTGCCGCACAGAACACCGGGACAAATTGTCCAGCGTAGACAACATCTTCAAGTCCACGAACCATTTCCGCGTCCGAGAGCGAGCCGTTTTCGAGATATTTCTCCATCAGTTCGTCTTCACCCTCAGCCGCATCCTCCACCATCGTGAAATGCGCCGCCTTTGCTGCTTCCATTAATTCAGCTGGGATCTCAGCAATCGTCTTACCATCACCCATATAGGCTTTCATGCCGATCACATCAACGACACCTTTGAAATCCTGCTTCTCGCCAATCGGAATATGAACCTGGACTACGCGCTTGCCATGCGCCTCTACAAATTCATTAATGGCGGTAAATGCTTTTTCGAAATCGGCATTATCGCGATCCATTTTATTGATTACAAAGAAGCGCGGCATATTGAACTCATCTGCATATCGCCAGGCAAGTTCCGTGCCCACTTCGATTCCAGAAACAGCGTCCACTAAAATAATTGCGCCATCAGCCACACTCAGGGCCGAGATCATCTCACCCACAAAATCAGTGTAGCCTGGTGCATCGATCACATTTATTTTATGGTCTTTATGTTCAATGGGAATTACGCTTGAATAAATGGAAATCTTGCGACGGTGTTCCTCATCATCATAATCTGAAGCCGTCGTGCCATCCTCAACCTTACCCAGGCGAGTGGTCGCCCCCGTTGCATGCAGAAATGCCTCCGTCAACATCGTCTTGCCCGCGCCTCCATGCGAAACCAGCGCGACGTTGCGAAGAAACTCGGTGGTATACTCTTTCATGGAAAAGCCCTTCCCATTCAGTAGGATATGAAGCTAGTCGCATGATTGTAAAAGAACTCAAGTGAATTGTCAAAGTGACAACCATCTTCTTTTGATTGTGACAATGCGGACTAGAATTTATCGGTAGCCTAATCCATGCTTCGCCGCTTATCTTTCAACCTCTGGTATTTTCGTAATCCACCTTGGGATAGCGGCATTTCACCCCCCGAACTCCTCGAATTCATTCAAACCCATCCAACCGGCAAAGCCATTGACCTAGGTTGCGGTACCGGAACTAACGTTATCACTTTGGCTCGTGCGGGCTGGCAGGTCACTGGCATCGATTTCGCAATACCCGCCATTCTTATGGCGAAGAGCAAACTCAAAAACACGAATATTCACGCCAACCTCCTTGTTGGCGATGTGACAAAACTCAGCGACATGACTGAACCCTTTGACCTTGCGCTTGACTTGGGATGCTTCCACGGACTTACCCAGCAAGGCAAGCAGGATTATATGACTCAACTACAGCGCATCCTGACTCCAAACGGATTCTGGCTCCTATACGCTTTTCTCAGCCCAGGCACGCCTCGTTCTGGACATGGGGTTGCTGAGGCGGAAATTGATTTTATCTCATCCCAATTAACTCTCGTCTCTCGTCGCGACGGCTTTGACAAACGCGAAAGACCTTCTGCGTGGTTTTTATTTCAGAAAAACATATCACTGAAACAAGTATGAAACCTGATATTCGTATCTTCAAGGATTTTGAAATTCTCAGTCGCCATGCGGCAAATATTTTTGTCGAACAAGCCGTGAAAGCCATTGCTGAACGAGATCGTTTTTTGGTTGCGCTCAATGGCGGCAATACCCCAACACGACTCTTCCAATTGCTGGCAACTGATTACAAAAACAAAGTAGATTGGAACAAAACTTATATCTTCTGGGGCGACGAACGTTGCGTCCCACCCAATGACGCAGGAAGTTGTTATGGCCAGGCAAAAGAAATATTATTAGATCACGTAGATATTCCAGAGAAAAATATTCATCGAATCAAAGGAGAGCTTAAGCCTGCCTCCGCCTCGACAGAATATACTCAAACCCTGAAATCATTCGCAGAAGACACCCTTGAATTTCCTCGCTTCGATTTGGTTTACCTTGGCATGGGTGAAGATGGACATACCTCATCCTTATTTCCCGGTTCGATGGTGGACGTCAATGAACCAACACTGCCAGTGACCGCACATTATCAAGATCGCCCCGCCAACCGCGTGACCCTAACCCAGTTAGTCTTCAATCACGCACACATGGTTGTGTTCATGGCAACTGGTGAAAAGAAAGCCGTCACATTGGCAGAAGTTCTCAGCGACAGATATAATCCAGAACAATATCCAGCCCAACGGATTAATCCAAAAGACGGCGAATTGATCTGGCTGGTGGATGAAGATGCGGCAGGCAAATTGCCCAGGGAATTGAAAACAAAATTTTGTGAAGGATAATTTAAAGAGACCTGACAGATTTCTGCAGACTCGCTGATTAATTAACGACAACCCACAGCGAACAACCTGCTCGGCACATGTCGCGATGAAACCTGTCAGGTCTTATACTAAAGGAGACATTATGGAACTAGCAATGATCGGTTTAGGCAAAATGGGTATGAACATGGCAACGCGCCTCGTGCGCGGTGGTCACCGTGTGGTTGGTTATGCGCGCACTGCTGCAACCGTGGATGAAGCCATCAGTAACGGTGCAGAAGGCGCGCATTCGCTGGAAGAAGCGGTGAGCAAACTTCATGCGCCGCGCGTCGTTTGGGTCATGGTGCCGGCAGGTCAAACCACAGATGATACGATCGAGAAATTAGGCGACCTGCTTTCGAAAGGCGATATCATCATTGACGGTGGCAATTCCAATTACAAAGATGATGCGCGTCATGCCACAGAGCTCGAAGCGAAAGGCATCGAGTTTGTTGATTGTGGTACCAGCGGCGGCATTTGGGGCATCAGCGAAGGCTACAGCTTGATGATCGGAGGCAAGCTTGAAGTCGCAGAAAAGATGCGTCCCATTTTCGAGACATTAGCTCCTGCAGCAGATAAAGGCTGGGGACGAATGGGTCCTCACGGCTCAGGTCATTTTGTCAAAATGATTCACAACGGAATCGAATACGGCATGATGCAAGCTTTCGCAGAGGGTTTCAGCATCATGAAAGCCAAAGAAGAGTTTGGGCTTGATCTTTCACAAATCTCTCACGTTTGGCAGCATGGAAGTGTAGTGCGTTCATGGCTTCTGGATCTCGCTGCGAACGCGCTCGATGAAGATACAAAACTTGAGCACATCAAACCCTGGGTTGCTGATTCTGGCGAAGGCCGCTGGACTGTGTTCGAAGCAATTGATCTGGATGTGCCCGCTCCCATCATTACACTTGCGCTCCAAATGCGTTTTGTGAGCCGCGATGATGAAAACTATACCGCGCGCATGTTGGCTGCACTACGCAATCAATTCGGCGGACACGCGATCAAGAAAGCAGAATAATTTATTGTTATGTCTTGCGAGCCTTATAAGTTCTCAATGACAGGCGGTCATTTTTATCATGGACAATGGTTTACCAACTTCGATTGTGATCTTCGGCGCTTCAGGTGATTTAACTCAGCGTAAACTTGTGCCATCCTTGTTCAATTTATTTCGCAAAGGACGTCTGCCGAAACAATTCAGGATCATTGGCTATGGCGGTACTGCCTTTTCAGATGAACAGTTCCGTGCTCATCTTGAAGAAGGTATGAAACAATTTGCACCGTTTGAATTCAAAGCGGAAGAATGGGGTGCCTTCATTCCCAATCTTGTTTATCAACAAGGTCGTTACACGGATCTTGCAGATTTCAAAAAGCTTGGCACGCTTCTGAAAAGCTGGGAAATCAATTCCGGCAATCGCATCTACTACATGGCGACACCGCCTGGAATTTTTCCAAATATTGTCGACTTGCTTGGGTTGACCGATCAGCTCACTGAATATAACGGCTGGCGGAGGGTGGTTATTGAAAAACCGTTCGGCACCGATTTCGAATCCGCGCGCAGTTTGAACGAGCAGATCCATAAGACGCTCAACGAAAAACAAATTTATCGCATCGATCATTATCTTGGCAAAGAGACAGTGCAAAATATTTTGGTGACACGTTTCGCCAACACGATATTTGAGCCTTTATGGAATCGAAATTATATTAATCATGTTGAGATCACCGTAGCAGAACAAGTCGGCGTTGAGCATCGCGCCCGGTATTACGATGGCATCGGTGTCGTGCGCGATATGTTCCAAAATCACTTATTACAACTGGTGTCGCTCGTTGCCATGGAACCGCCCGCGTCTTTTGACGCCACCGCGCTGCGAAACGAAAAGGTGAAGGTCTTAAGCTCGATCCGTCCTATGCAAGCTGATGAAGTTCTGCAAAACACGGTGCGGGCACAATACAACGGCTATCTGGGAGAGGAAGGTGTCGCCCCCGCATCCACGACTCCAACATATGCGGCGGTCCGCTTACAGATCGACAACTGGCGCTGGCAGGGAGTACCTTTCTATTTGCGCTCGGGCAAAAGATTAAAGGAAAAACTGTCACAGATCACAATCGAATTTAAAGAACCACCTCAACTGCTCTTCCCCAACACCAAAGAACATATCACACCAAACATGTTGGTTTTATATTTACAGCCTGATGAAGGTGTTCACTGGCGCTTTGAGGCCAAAGTACCCGATACCATCTCGGAGCTCCGCTCTGTGGATATGGAATTCCATTACGCTGACTCATTCGGCAAGACCGCGATTCCCGAAGCCTACGAACGCCTGTTGCTGGATACGCTAACAGGTGACGCGTCGCTCTTCACCCGCGCCGATGAAGTGGAAACAGCCTGGAACTTGATCGATCCCATCATCGAAACATGGGAGGCTTCGAGCAAAAGTCAGCCGCTGGCAGTTTACGAACCTGCCTCGTGGGGTCCAACAGAAGCTGATGAGTTACTAGCACGCGATCAACGGAAATGGTCCACGTGGAATGGACGTAAACAATAAAAATACAGCCCGATGTTTTGAAACATCGGGCTGTTCGTTTAAACTTTCGGTTGTGCAAAGAGACAGGCATATGTAAGAGAAATAGGGGGATTCCCTAATGGCCTTTCATAGACAGAACAATAAAATAAAGACTGACAATGACAATCAGAAAATATTCAAATTATGTAAAGAGGAGTAGTCAATGAAAAAAGGTCTTTATGCTCTATGTATTGTTCTCGTGGCAACTATTGTGCTCGTGTCCAATGTGCTTGCCGCTCCCGCCCAATCAAACAAGAATGTAACGCTCAACAGTGTTACATACGAAAGAAGTGGTATTGTGCTCTTATTCCACACATCGGGATTGTCCGAAAACGATCTCCATAATATATCTTTTACTGCGCTCTCAAAACAGTGGAATATAACATGCAGCTTTGTAGATGACGTTAACGTTCGTTGTCTGGTTTCTAAAAAACTTTCTATATTTGCCGGTGAAAGCTTCCAAGGCACATTAGCTGGGTTCCATTTCGCAGGCAAACTTCCGAGTGCGAGAGAATTTCCAAGCCCAGTTGTAACAGAGACACCAGTTGTAACAGAGACACCAGTTGTAACAGAGACACTTGTTGTAACAGAGACACTTGTTGTAACAGAGACACCTACCGCGTGTTCTGATGGTCAAACACTATATTCATTTGAATATTCTAATAATTTGTCAAATCAAACAGATTTCACCAGTGGATATGGTACTACTCCAGCTGATAATTGGGATGCGTTGGTATCAGCATACGAATCTAATGGATACACCATTCAAAACACAGGCACGTCTTGCGATTCCAGTTCGTAACTACTGTACAAGCTTTGATTATGCAAGCTCGATTGAGAATCTTGTTTGCAATCAAGCCTGAATATTGATCAACTGCAACATATACAATAAAACGAACAACCCGATGTTTTGAAACATCGGGTTGTTCGTTTTATCTTTCACTTGTGCAAGGAGACAAAAGAACTTGCGAAACTGAGAATAATCTACATTATTTGTAAAAAAGCCCTTTATTATAATTTCATAAGTTCGACAAACAAAAAAAATTAATTCTTTAGGAGAAAATTCATGCAAAGACGTTTTTCAGTTGTTCTTATAAGTCTCATTTTTATGGCAATGTTCACATCTACGGCATTTGCCGCCCCAGCCAATGACAACAAGAATGTCACATTGGTTAGCGTAGAATATCAGGAGGGCGGTATGGTCATCTTTTTCCACACATCCGGTTTGACCAAGAACGACCTCACGAACAATTCTTTTTACGCCCACTCAAATTACTATAATATGTACTGCAACTTTATTGATAACACGACCGATGTACGTTGCACTATTTCAAAAAAGTTGGCTAAGTACCAGGGAGAAAGTTTCCATGTAATTTTGGCGGGATTTGGTTTTTATGATGTATTCCCAACAGATACCTATTACCCAGATGGGGAAACAGCATGGGCAAATTACAGCGTGTTTTTTAATGACGAACTTGTCTTCTCAGATGGTGTAGTTCCCATCAAGATTTGGAACAATGCAATCACAAGTGGAGATTTTGATTATTGGGCACAAACCTATGGAATAACCTATGAGATGACAGGTCAATTCTGTAGTTCACAGTCTTTTGGCCCAGTGTAGGTCTTCTTAGCGAATTAAAAAAGTTTCAAATTCACCCACGAAGTCAATCTTCATGGGTGAATTTTTATAAAAGACCTTGATCTGTTTTCACGTTACAGTAAATTTACGGCCCGACCGTAATTAAATCCTTAATCTTTTCGTATGTTCCCGGCCCGATCCCTGAAACATTAATAATATCTGCTGTTGAAACAAAAGGACCATTCTGCTGACGATAATCAATGATCTTTTGAGCGGTGGTCGGGCCAATTCCAGGCAATGAATCGAGTTCAGAGGCTGAGGCCGTATTGATATTAATCAATTCCGTACTCGAAGGCGCTGTTGCAACAGAAGCAGCAGTAGTAGGCGTATCCAGAATTACAGGGGAACTGCCACTTACATACGGAATATCCAACTGCTCGCCATCTGCCAAGGCACGTGCGAGGTTAATGCCGGTTTTATCTGCCTCTGCTAAAAAGCCGCCTGCCGCAGAAATGGCATCCTGCACACGCGAACCTTGAGCCAGCGCATACACACCTGGGCGCGGCACTGCGCCGCTAACTTGAATCACAATAGGCTTCTCAGTTGGCACCGGGCGCAGTGTCACCGCCTGCCCACTGGGGTTACGAGCCACCACCCAAACCAGCACAGCAATGAACAAACCGAACAGCACACCTGCTGTCATGTAAAGAATCGATTTTAAGTTTTGCATTGGACTAATTTTACTGCAACTTCATGACGAGTAGGCGCTCATCCCTTCTGGCAAGCGTGGTCATTAAGCCCGCCAATTTGCTGATGCGCTGAAAATAACGCGGCATCTCGTCATACACAATCGCACGAAAGCCGAATTTTTTGTATAATGATCCGCGCGAAGATTCACACATCAAATACATGGGGCGCGGACTGTTCGCAAGTAAATACTGGATAATAGCGCTCGCAGCGCCTTGCCCTTGATGTTCAGGATACACCGCAATCGAAGCCAATTCAAGGATTTCCGTTCCGTGCGGCTTGATCTGGCCGCAGCCGATCATTTCATCTTGATCATTCACCGCGACGACAAAACGCTTCCAATTCAAATCCATCGGGTTGATCCCGACTAAATGGACTAATTCTTTAATCTGGCTTGATTCTGATTCGCGTGCGGGACGAAGCGCAAAATTAGTCATTTAATTTGTTCTTTCAAATCAGCCCGGATGCGACGATAATAATAAATGTGGCAATAAACCAATGGATGATAAAAGGCCAGATAAAAGATTTTGTCCGATAGGCTACCCACGCAAATGCAAAGCCGCCAAAAATGGTGGAGAGCGTCTCTACCTCAGGCTTGCCATTGTGCATCAGCGCAAACGGGACAGCTTGCAACCACAGGGATTCTGGTCCGAATTTGCGGGCGTATCCGAATAATATCCAGCCGCGGAAGATGAATTCCCAGCCGATGAGATCCAGGAAAGTTGTCCACGGCAAACCATTGGTGTACGGTTTATAATACTCCTGCATTGCAGCATCGCCATGCCCTAGATAATAAATAACCGGTGCCATAATCAAAACACCTAACACCGTAATGATCAGTCCTGCTTTCCAATCACCCAAGCCAAAACCATATTCTTTAGGATTTTCGCGGAATAGAAAAATAATAACCAGCAGTGGAATGACCAGATATAAAATGACCCGATCCCAATATTTGTATGGGGTAAGGCTGTGATAATAATCCACCATCAACAACAAAGTGCTGACGATCGTGATCGTAACGATTTTCCAGTCAAATTTAAGTTTTTCGCCAAGGAGGTATTTCATGGGGACCTACAAGTTAATATGAAAAGTAAGATTGATTTCCAGCGGGACCCAACAATTGCGCTATTTTATCCGCATCACGGATAAGTTCAAGCCTCCAATTGACCAAAAGAAGCAACGCTGCACAAAGCCCCAATATGACCATCATCTTCCCCATTCGAGATTCGTTCCAATGGACACGCAGGGGCATAAATCCATTGACCCACACTTGTGCGGCAAGAATCGCAAAGTATGGGACAAGTGCAAGGTGGAAACGATCTTCGGAAAGAATGAACACATGCGGAAGGATGTAACCAACCAGCAATAGACCAAGCAAAATATGCTCAGGTCTCCAACGCAGAAGAGACAAACCCAATGCGGCAGAGACTGAGATAAAAACAAATGGAAACAACAGGATTGCCGAAATCATCAACAACAAAGGCAATGGGATGAATCCAAGGATATTGTTCCCATAGAAATACATCAGCACCCGTTTTTCTAAACCAAAGAAGAATCCAAGTCGGTTAACAGCCAGCGGAATAAATCTCTCAGGTTGGACTTTGATGAATCCAATCGCTTTTTGTGTACCAACTTTATCGCGCTGGGCATCGTCAAGAATTGGTAACAAATCCAAGGATGGACCAAAAACGAATGAGCCATTTCCTTGCGGATGATAGCCAAGATATAAGTTATAACCCATCGAGGTTTCAATACCCGTTAGCTTGTGATGAAGCAGAGAATTACGAATAATCCACGGGGTAATCGCCAAAGCAAAGGACACTGCAATCAGCACTGCGCCCCGTCGTTGTTTCAAGATGAACCATGCCCAAAGAATGGCAAGCGCAACAAACGGAAGAATGACTGAACGCGTCAAAGCAGTAAGCCCAAGAAATAA
>Ga0209131_1001001_pt1 | contig 19511 bp, 5 predicted proteins | sample GraSoi_2013_40cm_FD_185826 | JGI IMG/M metagenome (GOLD analysis project Ga0209131, IMG submission 185826) | Grasslands soil microbial communities from the Angelo Coastal Reserve, California, USA - Sample 9_17_2013_40cm (SPAdes) (version 2) | ecosystem: Environmental > Terrestrial > Soil >... | reverse complement strand
GGCGAGGATACCGCAGTCGCCGCCCTAAAAGCCGGTGCACATGACTTTCTGGTAAAGGGAAAATTTGCCAGGCTGGGACCCGCCATAGAGCGTGAACTGCGCGAGGCGGAAACACGCCGCGAGCGCAAGCGGGCGGAAGAAGCGCTTCGGAAGAGCGAGCGGGTTCTGCGGGAGGCGGAGTCTCTTGGCCACACCAGTAGTTGGGAACACGATCTGGTAACAGGCGAGATCTTCAACACGCCGGGGAATCTGCGCCTCTTTTTTGGCGACGACCTCAGCAAGGGCGCGCCCTTCGAAGATTACTCTCAAGTGGTGCACCCCGACGACCGCGAATTTGTGATGCGGCGCCACGCGCAGCTCCTTGAAGGGGGTCCGCCCGACATTGAGTATCGCGTTGTGTGGCCCGATGGCAGTGTACATGTGATCTTCGGCCTTGCCACAGTCGTTCGCGATGGGTTAGGCAAACCCATCCGCGTATATGGAACAAACGTGGATATTACAGAGCGCAAGCAGGCAGAGGAACTAATTCAACGCCAACTGAAACGTCTGAATGGCTTGCGCGATATCGATGTAGCCATTAGTTCCAGTTTCGATATACACGTCACGCTGGGTATCATACTTCAACAGGTTCTTTCGCAGTTAGGCGTGGATGCTACCTCCATTCTGCTAGTCAGCTCCGACAGACAAACCATAGAATACGGAGCCAGCCAGGGGTTTCGTTCTAATGCTTTGAACCATGCCCAACTCAAATTGAGCGAAGGTTATGTAAGCCGCGCAGTGCGCGAACGCCAGACAATTCACATCTCGGATTTGTTAAAGGCTGGCGGCGAACTTGCCGAAGCCATGCAATTGGCAGGTGAGGATTTTGTTGATTACTATGGTACGCCGCTGATCGCCAAAGGAGAAATCAAAGGCGTATTGGAAATCTATCATCGTTCTTTACTTCATCCCGACCCCGAGTGGCTGGATTTTCTGGAGACGCTGGCAGGTGAGGCAGCCATCGCGATTGACAATGCCCAGTTGTTTGACCGCTTGCAACGCGCCAATGCCGAGCTTGAACAGCGCGTGGCGAAACGCACCGAAGAACTAAACCAAATGAATATCGAGTTGGAACACGCCAACCGCACCAAGGATGAATTCCTGGCGACCATGAGCCACGAACTGCGCACCCCGCTCAACAGCATTTTGGGGTTGTCCGAATCGCTGCTGGAACAAAGGCGCGATCCGCTTAGCGATCATCAACAAAAATCACTGCAGACCATCTCAGAAAGCGGAAATCATTTACTTGAGTTGATCAATGACATTCTAGATCTGTCCAAGATCGAAGCTGGAAAGTTCGATTATCATCCACAAAGCGTTGCAGTGGATGACCTGTGTCGATCTAGTCTGACTTTTGTCAAGGAGCAGGCAACCCGAAAATCCATTACGCTGACCTATCAGAAAGAGACGGCTGTTTCCAAAATGTTTGCCGACCCGCGCCGTATCAAACAGGTTCTGGTCAACCTGCTCACCAATGCGGTCAAATTTACTCCCGATCATGGGCAGGTGGTCCTGCAGGTACGCACTAATGCGGAACAGGATCGCATTCAGTTTTCCGTGATCGATAATGGCATTGGGATTGCGCTCGAAGACTTGAAGCAGTTATTTGTCCCCTTTGCGCAAGTGGACAGCAGTCTGACGCGCGCGTATGAGGGTACGGGTCTGGGGTTGGCGCTGGTCCAAAAGTTGACGGATCTGCACGGCGGCAGCGTGGATGTGGAAAGCGAATTGGGCAAAGGAAGTCGCTTTACGATCAATCTTCCTATTGGGCAAGCCAAAATCAGCCAACAGAGAGTTATTGAATCTGACAGCAAACTTCCGCACAGTGAACAGGTTATCTCTTCACCTAAGCCGGCAGAGCGCGGGATTATTCTCCTCGCTGAAGATAACATAGCGAACATCCTGACCATGGGCGATTATCTGGAGAGTCATGGCTATCAAGTTGTAGTGGCACATGATGGTTTCGAGGCAATTGAGAAGGCTCAAGAGGTTCAACCGAATATTATCTTGATGGATATTCAAATGCCCGCCCTTGATGGATTGGAAGCGACCCGCCGTTTACGAATATTGCCTCGCTTCGCAACCACACCGATCATTGCTCTCACAGCCCTAGCCATGCCCGGCGACCGGGAGCGTTGTCTGGAGGCGGGCGCGAATGAATATATGAGTAAACCGGTTAGCCTCAATGGGTTGGTAAAAACCATCGTCCAACTGCTGAATCAGAAAAACTGAATCACTGAATGCTTGACGCCAAGCAAAACTCGAAATGTTCTTATGCTGCCACCACCACCCGGTCGCGGCCCTCCTGCTTGGCACGATAGAGCGCGGCGTCGGCGGCGCGTAATACAGCGTCTTTCGTTTGGCCATGCTGAGGATAAATAGCGACTCCCAAAGACAGCGTGATTCCCTCAACAGATCGACCGGCCTCCTGCACACGCACGCTTTTTGCCTCCTGCCGCAAATACTCCGCACGTTGATATGCCGCTTCCAGAGATGCATCCGGCATGATCAGTATGAATTCTTCGCCGCCATAGCGACAGGCAATATCTTCGTTCCGTATATGGCTTTTCAAAAATTGGCCCAGTTCGCGTAAGAGCTCGTCCCCGGTTGCGTGGCCGTAAGTGTCGTTGATGCGCTTGAAGTGATCAATATCCAGCATGATCGTACCAAGCGGGCGTTGGCGACGCGTGACGCCGCTTAACTGTTGTTTCAAAGCCTCTTCCATATAACGGCGGTTATACAACCCCGTTAGCGGATCGTGCATAGATTGCTCGCGCAATGCCTCGCGCAATTGCGCATTATTGAGTACCAACGCTGTCAGGTTGGCAAACAAGCGTCCGTATTGAATTTGATCGGGATTGAACTCATAATTTAGCTTATGTCGACCCAAGGACAGCACCCCTAAACATTGGTCATCGTTGAGAATGGGAAAATCCGCAACTGCATGTACTGGAAAGTTATCATAGATCGCCTGGTGGTTGGGCCAGTTGGCATAATCGCTCAACACCGCCGGCTCATGAGTGTCGAATGCCTGCCACGAAAGCAATGCACCATCGCGACTCACACGCTCGCCGATCGAACGAGGTTGGCTTTGTGTGGCAGCTTTCACAACCAGCCTCTCGCCTTCAACCAGCATAATTTCAGAGTGTGGCGCGTCCAGAAAAGTGGCAGACAATTTTACGAGCGCACCCAGCAACTGGTCGATTTCGCGATATCTCAGCAGGTCCAGCGTGATTTTGTGCAAGCTGGAGAGCATTTCGTTGTGGTGGCGGATTGTCTCTTCGTTTTGCTTTCGCTCTGTGACGTCCATCATTGCGCCGATCATGCGATGTGGTTTGCCCGCCTCATCATGCAGGATGTAACCGCGATCCATGATATCGGCATAGGTTCCATCTACGCGCTGAAAGCGATATTCCTTCGACCAGAATTCCAGGCCCCCCTTCAAAGCCAGATCAATGACGTGATCCACTTTAGCTCGATCCTCGGGGTGAATGTGATCAAGGCGCCATTCAGGATTCATCTGGGTTGTATCAGATGAATAATGAAAGATCTTTTGAAGACCTTCGCCCCACCATATTTGATTGGTCTGCAGATCCCAATCCCACACAGCATCTTTTGTGGCCCAAGCTATCAGCCTGAATCGCTCTTCACTCTCACGCATGGCTTCTTCGGCCTGCTTACGCTCAGTGATATTAACTTTGACCCCCTGAATATACTGAGGCTGACCCTTCGCATCCCGCACCATGACTGCCTCATCATGAAACCATACCAGTCTGCCATCGCGGCTTACCGCGCAATATTCTGAGATAAATGGTTCGCCAGTTTCATAGAATTGAGCTGCTTCAGCCAGCACGCGGTCACGGTGCTCAGGGTGGAGCTGGTTACGCCATAGATCTGGGTCAGCCAGCCACTCCTCCGGCGAGAACCCTAAATACATCTCGTTTTGCGGGCTGACATAGAGGCGGGTCTTAGCCTCGTCGAAGGCGGAGATATATGTAATGGCTGGCAGACGCTCGACCAGAGAGCGGTATTTCTCTTCGCTTTGGCGCAGAGCCTCTTCGACCTGCTTTCGCTCAGTGATATCACGCATGGCTACGATCCTGACTTTGCGCCCCTTATAGATCATATCTCTTCCTTGCGTCTCGGCCGGGAATATAGACCCATCGCGTCCCACCACTTCAATTTCAGAGACTCCCGGCAAACTCCTCTCTGTGTTTGATTTGATCTTCTCTCGCGATTCAGCCGTCAGAGGAAGTATCTCGAAACCGTTCCTGCCGATTAATTCATCCGGACTGTGAAAACCAAAGAGATCAGCGAAGGCTTGGTTTGCATTCAGCATGATGCCGCGATCGTGAATCATGATGCCTTCAAAAGCCGCTTCAGAGAGACTCCGGAATCTTTCCTGGCTTTCCTTGAGTGCCTCTTCAGCCCGCTTGCGTTCGGTAATGTCACGCGCAATCCAAAACACAGTGTCTTGCGTCAGCGGCGATACAGCCGCATCCTTCCAAACCTCTTCCTCACCGCCTCTAAGCGGAAGTACGTATTCAACGTGTATCAACTTCCTGGTTCGCAGTGCTTCCTGAATCGCATCGTGGATGGTTTGCGCCAGCGCCTGTGGCAGAATATCGAACACGGTTTTGCCAAGCATCTCCTGAGGTGGCTGGTACAGCTGATCGGTGCTGGTGGGTGCGATCTGCACGTAGCGGCCCTCACGATCATAGACCATTACCACATCCTGCATGGCGCCGAACAACGTGCGCAATTCAGCCTCCGAGGCGGCTAGCTTCTCATCCACCCGTTTGCGCTCCGTGATATCGCGCGAGATGCCTACTATCGCGATCACCCGGCCCTCGGGGGTTTTGATCGGCACCTTGGTTGCTGAGAACCAGCGCGGTTGTCCATCTGGGGTCGGATTGAATTCAATACGATTGATTAACGACGCACCCGTCTCAATGATGTGTTGTTCCTCTTCATAGAAACCCCGCGCAAGTTTCGAATCTTGAAAAAAGTCGAGGTCGGTTTTGCCGATTGCATCCTCCGGCGCAGCAACATCCAGCACCTTCGCCTGGGCGCGGTTGATGCGCGTAAAGCGCGAGGCTGTATCCTTGAAATAGATCGTATCCGGGATGTTATCCATCAAGGCTTGAAGCAGGTCGCGTTCAGCAGACAGAGCGGCTTCGGCCTGCCTGCGCTTAGTAATATCGCTAATGCCAACAAACACCCTAGCCCATGTTTCCTCGCAGCCGGGCGCGACGGTGAGGCGCAGGAAGATCACGCGCCTCTCACCACGCAGTGTGTAATTGATGGTTTCGCTCTCAAAAGAGGTTTCGCCACGCGCAAGCGCGAGCAATTGGCCTTTGAATGGGGCTAATGATTCAGGGCCTAGAACCCTTGACAAGTCCGCCAGTAGTTGTGCTTTACTCTCAGCCTGGTACATTTCGAGAGTGGTGCGGTTCACGTCTACGATTTTTGCACGCGCTGCGATCCCGGCAACAGCCTCGGGATGCGCGTCGAAATAAGCCGAGAAATCCACCACCCCGGCGCGGCGTAGATCATCAATATATTGCCGCGCGGCTGAGAAGTCCTCCTCCCAAATGGAGACGGGTGCATGCTCAAACAATCCACGAAAACGAGCTTCGCTACTACTCAATTCTGCTGTGCGCTCCACCACTCGCATTTCAAGGTCCGTGTTTCTACTACTTAACTCAACATTCGCCTCAAGCAGTTCCTGTGAGGTCAACTCCAGGCTATGTTCAAGCATCCTGCGATCCGCATCAAATTGCCAATAAGCATCATTGATCGCCCGCAAGAGATCAGTCTGCTCTTCTAAAAATGGTTGGGTTTCGCCTGTAAATCGTCTCAATTGCCGTTTTAGCAAGCTGTGTAACTCGTTCATTACAACTCCGACAAGGTGGTGATGGTCATGGTTTGGTTATGCAGTTCGCACTTGGCCGAGGGATTGAATGGAGAAATTTCCCCATAGGAATAGAAGCCGGCCAGAACGGTTTCTTGCCCTAGTATCTCCTGTACCCCTTCCACTTCCTCTTCAATGCGTTGCTTGAGAACCAGTTTTCGGCCTACGCAACTAATCAGTAATGCCAACTCGGGTGAAGTTTTTCCGATAGCATCCAAGCTAGTTTGCGCTGCACCAACAGCTCCATCAATGAGTCGATCAAAATTTGCTTTCATTAACCGCGCATGCCCACCCTGCGGCATATCGCCCGCAAATGTCAGGCTGTGTTCAGCCTCGTTAACACCAAGAATGGTGCGCACAACGCTTTCACCTGCCCTCGTCCTCAAGCTGAGTGGAAATAGCAATCCGCTGGCAGGTAAATCCTTGGCTTGTTCACCCAAATATTTTTTATATAGAGCTAAAGCCGGCTGCCCATCAAGTTCGTATAAAATATTACCCGCCGAGCGTGTGACCACTCGTTCAGGGCCAAAAGCATCCCAGCCACCCAGTGAACCAAAGCCAACCTTTATTCGATCTCCATACAAGCCAACGACTGCAATGGTATTCGGCTCCGGCGGCCCATCCCATAGAACCAATGTTTCCTGAAATCGATCACCATCGCCTGCCAGACCACCTGTTAATGTGACACCCGATGGCAAGTTTTGTGTCAGACCTGCCACCAACTCACTCCCATTCACGTTTTGTCCATCAGAAATGACCAGCACATGGACAAGTGACTCGCGCGGCAAGGAGTTTGCAAGTCGTTCGCCTGCTTGAAAACTGTCATTTACATCGCCAATCTTGAGACTTACCCCACACAGGTGTGTGTGTTCAAAAGCGATGGCAGTAGCAACCAGGGTTTCGTCAGTAACTTCTGTACCACAAATCTCCCCTGCGGTGGAGCATCCCAGTCGATGTGCATTTGGATAAGCGCTTCCAATATCAGCCTGCCAGCTGGCTTGCTTAAGACAAGCCGGACTGCCAAAAAGCAATACCAATTGCGCTTTGGCTCCCAACCTGCCAGGAGATGCTGGTATCCAGCCCATGCTTTGACTCCAACGGGTTTGTTCAATTTGCATTCTGCTCTCCTTTCGGTGCTCTGTAACAGAATAAACTGAATTAGAACTTGGTTTGGCGATGTTACTAAGTTATTTTAGGATGTGTGGACTTTCCATCGTGGGTACTACTGAGAGTAATAGACGAGTCAGCAGGGTATGAGATTTCCTTTGGATAGTGAGGGGACGGTGGCTTGATTATACTCTTCGAGGAAAGATCGGAGAGAAAGGATGCAAATTCGATGTGAACGATTATCATGAAATTTGGAATTCACAATGCTTTCTTAGTCGATCCCAATCACACGGATGATATTTGGGCACATACCAAACTCCTATTCTGTATAAGATTAAACATTCCAGCCGCTGATGATGTTTACCTTCCAACCTGAGGAGGGGAAACCCAGCCTCACCTCACAAATTCCAGGCAAGCCAAAGGTAGGGAATCCCCCCATTTGCAGGTTTGCAAAGAGATATGAAAATACTTTGCTAGATGCAGATTACTCATTAGAGAAAAGACACCGAAAATGAAATGCATCATGAACGACCATCCACTCTTGACCTTCTGTTCCCTACCCGATGGCATAACAGAATAACGGAAAATCTATGAAGAGCCTACTGGACAATGACAGTAATGGAAAACAAACTAAAGAGTCGGAGCGGTTTGGACAGTTCGTTTCCTGGACCACCTTGATCGCTTTTAGCTTTGGGGGGGTGGAGGTTCTTGCCTTTGTTCTCTTTCGAGATTATCAGATTGGAGCCGCTGGTGCCGTAACCCTCGGGTACGGTATTTGCCTACTCGTCGCGCGCGAGTTGTTGCGGCGTGGCCGGATGAATGCCGCAGTCACCATAAGCTGCGCTGGGCTCCTAGTGGGGATCGTCCTTGTGGCATTGATCCTGCCTATCGCGATTCCTGCCCTAACTATTCTGCCGCTCGTAGTGGTCGCATTGGCTCTTTCCTACCTACAAGGGCAGGATATACGGATCCTAATCCTTGTCTCTTGGGCGACAGGGATTTTCGTCGCAGTCTTGAGCGAAGTTCTTGCCCCTCAGTCAGAGATTCCAACGTGGTTTTCCATCATCTTTCGTATTAGCTCGATTTTGACAGCACTAGGCCTGGCATTCCTACTGATGTGGCAGTTCACCAGCCGCCTCAACGATACGTTGGCTCAAACACGTACCATCAATGCTGAACTTCAAAATGAAGTTACCGAACGCAAGCGCGCGGAAGATGCATTGCAAAAGATGCATGGCGAATTGGAATTTCAGTTCCAACAGAGAACCACTGCGTTAACCCAGGCAAATACATTGCTCGAAACGATGTTAGATTATGTGCCTGACCATATTTACTTTAAGGACACCGAAGGCCGCTTCATCAGAAACAGCAGGTCACAAGCCAATGCACTTGGGCTAGACGACTCCTCACTAGTCATAGGCAAGACAGATTTTGATTTTTTCTCACATGCCCAACGATCTTATGATGAAGAACAGGAAATTATACGCTCAGGCAAGCCTTTAGTGGACTTCGAAGAGCGAGTAGTGTGGCCGGAGGGTAAAGTTACCTGGATTTCAACGACGAAAATGCCGCTTCGCAGTCAGGATGGAAACATTATCGGCACTTTCGGTATCTCCAGAAACATCACTGATTATAAGCACGCTGAGGAATCCTTGCGAAAGGCCAAGGAGGAACTGGAATTCAAAGTAGCCGAACGGACAAATGAATTAAAAGAAATCAATGAGCAGCTTCAAATCGAACTTAACGAACGCAAACGGGCGGAAGAAAAATTGCGCAAGAGTGAGGAACGCTATCGACGGTTTTTTGAAAACATGCGTGAGACATTTATTATTCAAGAGGTTATTGTAGATGAAGCTGGCAGGCCAATTGACCTGCAGTATGTGGATGCGAATCCCGCTGCAGAACGTATCTTAGGCAAGACGCGTGACGAAATTATTGGACGAACCAGAAGTCAACTCACTGGACGACCTGACCCAGAGGGAGTTGAGATGGCCAGCCGTGTGGTATCTACTGGCATACCATTTCATATGATACGTCATTCACCGGGGTTCGGAGGTTGGTTTGAATCCTTTACCTATTCGCTCGGGTCGGGAATGGTTGCAACGCTATCTTTGGATATCACCGAACGCAAACAAGCAGAGCTAGCACAGCACCGGAGCGAGGAACGGCTTAACGGCATTATTACTTCTGCAATGGATGCGATCATTTCGGTGGATTCTGAACAACTCATTGTGCTATTCAACGCCGCGGCTGAGAAGATGTTCGGTTGCCTGACTTCCGAAGCAATGGGCAAGCCGCTCGAAAGTTTTATCCCGGAGCGTTTCCGAGACGCACATCGCGAACACATCCGTATCTTTGGCGAGACTGGGGTCACCAATCGTGCCATGAATGCATTGGGCGTCATCCTCGGCCGGCGTACCAATGGCGATGAATTTCCCATCGAGGCTTCAATTTCGCAAATCGAGCTTGATGGAAAAAAGCTTTATACCGTCATTTTGCGGGATATCACGGAACGGAAACAGGCGGAAGAGGCGTTACGTCAATCGCAGGAAAATTTTGTCAAAGCCTTTAATTCCAATCCTGCAGCGATTGCAATCACGCGTCTCGCGGACGGAAAATTTTTAAACCTCAACCCAGCTTACACTCGAATTATGGAATATGAGCCCAGTGAAATCCTTGACCGTACAGCGGCTGAAATCAATATTTATGTTCATCCAGAGGAGCGGGATCAAGTAATTCAGCAACTAAGCGAGCACGGAGCAGTGCAAAATTATGAATTGCTTGTTCGTATCAAGTCAGGTGAAACCCGAAATATAGTTATATCCATGGAGCCGATCCTTTATAACGACGAAGAATGCATCCTTTCGGTTTTCCTCGATATTTCTGAACGCAAAAAAATGGAAGAGGAATTGCAGCGCTCCAATGCCGAACTTGCCCAGTTCGCTTATATCGCTTCGCACGATCTCCAGGAACCTCTGCGCGCCGTGGCAGGCATGGTGCAATTGTTGGGGCAACGCTATCAAGGCAAATTGGATTCACGCGCCGATGAATACATTGGACTGGCTGTGGATGCCTCCACACGTATGCAAAAGCTGATCAATGATTTGCTCGCATACTCCCGTGTCGACCGGCGTGGCAAATCTTTTGAGTCGATCAATGCTGAAGCACTGTTGAATATTGCCCTCGCCAACTTGCAAGTTGCCATTCAAGAGAGTAATGCCACAGTAACACACGATGCGCTTCCCACCGTCTTCTCCGATTCGTCCCAACTGACTCAGGTGTTTCAAAACCTGATTGGTAATGCGATCAAGTTCCGGGGAAAAAGACCGTTGCAAATCCACATTGGAGTGCAGGAAACGGACAACACCTGGCGTTTTGAAGTGCAAGATAATGGGATTGGCATCGAGCCCCAATACTACGAACGTATTTTTTTGGTCTTTCAACGCCTGCATACCCGCCGCGAATATCCCGGCACTGGCATCGGTCTTTCACTCTGCAAAAAAATCGTAGAGCGTCACGGTGGGCGCATCTGGGTCGAGTCTGAGCCTGGCCAGAGTTCTACATTTTATTTTACAATTCCTCGGAGGCAATGATGACTATGAAATCTATGAATCACGTTGATATTTTATTGGTGGAAGATAGTCCGGCTGATATATTGATTACGCGTGAAGCATTTGAAGAGTTCAGGCTCCTCAATACCTTACATGTGGTTGAGGACGGAACAGAGGCACTGACCTTTTTGCATCAAGAGGGAAAATACGCTTCAGCGCCTCGCCCGGACCTGATCCTGCTCGATCTAAATTTGCCTCGCAAAAACGGACGTGAGGTATTGGCTGAAATCAAAGCCGATGCCAGGCTGAAGACTATCCCCGTCGTGGTACTGACAACATCCCATGCTGAAAAAGATGTCCTTGATGCATACGGCTTCTGCGCCAACTGTTATATCGTCAAGCCCGTCGGGTTTGATAGCTTTGTTGAGGCGATGAAATCCATTCGCCAATTTTGGTTCAGCGTGGTAACTTTGCCACCGGAGGTGAGTCATGGAGAAGATTCTCACTCAAATCCTGCTGATTGAAGATAACTATGCCGATATCCTGTTATTACGCGAAGCGCTGGAGCAGGATGCACTCGTTTCCTTCCAAGTAACGACTACCGATCGTCTCAAAACCGGCCTTAATTTTCTACAGGAAAACGACTTTGATGCTATCCTGCTTGACCTCGGCCTGCCAGATAGTCAGGGCTTGGATACATTTATCAGATTACATAAGGAGTCTCCTGATATCCCTATCATCATCCTTTCCGGGTTGACGGATGAAGATCTCGCTCTTCAAGCTATTCAATTCGGTGCGCAGGATTATCTTGTCAAACGGCAGGAGTCCTGGGAAACCGCAGCGCGGACGATCCGTTATGCCATGGAACGCCAGCGTTCGCAAATTGCCTTGCGCGAGAGCGAAAACCGCTTTCGAGCATTATTTGAACACTCACCAGTGGCCTATCAAGCTTTGGATAGTGATGGCAAATTTGTTGACTTCAATACCCAACTGTGCGAGTTATTAGGGTATGAACCATATGAGTTAATAGGCGAAAGTTTTGACGAATTTTGGTCATCCGAAACGAGAGCCACCTTTCCTAGAAAATTTGACCGTTTCAAGCGGGATGGAAAGATGGAAGCGGATCTTCAGCTCGTGAAAAAAGATGGTACAGTCATCGAAGTTTTGTTGCAAGGGAAAATTCAATATGACTTGCATGGCGACATAACTAGGACCCATTGCATTTTGCATGATATTACCGCGCGCAAGATCGCCGAGCAGGCATTGCGCGAAACTCAGGAGCGTTTCTCTACTGTCTTCCGATCCAACCCCTTGGGCATTTCCATCACCGAAGCTGCTGATGGAATGATCATAGACGCCAACGAAGCCTTTCTAAATATGTTCGGTTATACGCGGGCGGAGATTCTACGGCATACAACTCTTGAATTGAATATGTGGCAGGATCTGGAAGACCGGGAAAGAACCGTCAAAAAGTTGCGCAGGCAGGGCGAAGTCACGAATGCCGAACTTAAATTCCGCAGGAAAACTGGCGAGATCATCAATGCGCTGGCTTCGCATCGGCTGATCGAATTGAATGGCAAACAGTGTATGCTCAACATGCTCAATGACATCACCGATCGCAAGCAGACCGAGCAAGCGTTGAATGATAACGAAAAACGTTTCAACGCGCTCCTTGAGAACGGCCTGGATAACATATCATTGCTTTCTGCAGATGGCGCTTTAGTATGGGAAAGCCCAGCCACGATACGCACTCTGGATTACAAACCCGACGAATTCGTGGGCCGCAATATCTTCGAATTATTACATCCCGATGATCAGGAGCGAATTCTCGACCAATTTGCTGATCTGGTTCAAAAGCCGGGGAGCCGTGAGCGCGATTCATTCCGCCTGCGGCACGCTGATGGTTCATGGCGCTGGGTCGAGGCGGTCGTCACAAATTTATTAAATGAACCTAGTGTCAATGCGATGGTGGTCAACTATCACGACATTACTGGCCGTAAACAGGCGGAAGAAAAAGTTCATGACGGCGAGGAACAATTGCGTGGCATCTTCGAAAATGCCACCATCGGCATCTTTCAATCAACACCCGAGGGTCGCTTTCTCAAAGTCAACCCGACCATGGCAAAAATATATGGATACGCCTCGCCTGATGAAATGCTCGCCAGTATCACGGATATTGCCAGCCAGATCTACGTTAATCCATCAGACCGTGAGAATTTTATTCGCCCGCTGATCGAGAAAGGTGAGATTCACGATTTCATCAGCGAAAATCTTCAGCGTGACGGCGGGCAAATCTGGACACAATCCAGCGCGCGTACGGTGAAAGATGGCTCAGGCAAGCTTTTATATTACGAAGGTTTCATTCGAGAGATCACCGATCGCAAACAAACTCAGACAGAAATTGAGAAGTATACTGAAGATCTGGCGCTCATCAATTCGTTGAACGAAGCCGTCAATCGCGGCGAAAGCCTGAGTCAAATCCTGAAACTGTTGGTTACCGAATGCCGCCGCATTTTTCACGCGCGCGATACCGGATTTTATATGCTAAGCCCAGACCGGAAGAATCTGATCCTTGAACAATTTACCATGCCTGAGGCGTTGCGCAGCAAGATTGAAACATTGGCCGGGCTGTCACTTTCAGGAATCCGTATACCAATATCGCCGAACAGTCATTACTATAGCCTCGAAAAAGCCCGCGATGGAAGTATTACGAATGACCCAGAGGAAATCCAGGCCTGGGTGGACGAATTTTTGCAATCAGCATCGCTGCCGGGCATCCTGAGCCCTACGATCCAAAAACTTGGCCGGATGTTGGTCGGGATCCTGAGGGTTGGATCAGTTCTTTCAATCCCATTTCATGTCGAACAGAAATCGATTGGGCTCTTGCAATTAACCAGCACGCATAACTTCACAGAAACAGATCTGCGAAGACTTAAAAATATACGTGGCCAGGTGGCGGCCATTATTTTGCACAAGCAGGCCGCAGAAGCGCTACAAAGTTCAGAAATTCGCTGGCAAACACTAATGCAGAATCTGCCAGCCTTTATTGTAGAGGCTGAACCAGATGGCACAATCTTGGTGCTTAATCAGGTACAACCCGGGTTTTCACTTGATGATTACATCGGTCATTCTCTTTTCGATGTTGTCGCCCCAGATAGTCGCCAACAATTCAGACAAGCATTTGCTAAGGTTTTGGAAGAAGCAACTATGGTCGAATACGAAGCGCCGGGATACGGTCCCAACCAGGAACCGGCCTGGTATCATCGCCAGCTTGTTCCAATCATAGAACATGACAAGGTCCGCTCAGTGCTGATGGTCGCAAGAGACATCACTAAACGCAAGCAAGCCGAAGAGAAACTGCGCATTTCGGAATCGAATTACCGCACACTTGTCAAAAAATCCATTCAGGGTATTTCCATTTATCAAGAGCAGAAAATGGTGTATGCCAACCCAGCCCAGTGCAAGATATTTGGATATACAGATGAAGAACTTCTGGCCATGTCGGCAGAACAACTCATTGCCCTCACACATCCGGATGATCGCTCTATTTCGCGGGAGCGCGCCAGAAAACGTATGGCCGGCGAACCTGTCTCTCCATCATATGTTGAACTGCGAATCCTGAGAAAAGATGGCACAACGGGCTGGATACAGGCTTTCAACGATCAAATAGAATATGATGGACAACCTGCAATTTTATCAACCAACATAGACATCACCGAACGCAAGCAGGCTGAGCAAGCCCTCGCTGAATCAGAATCCCTGTACCGTCAGGCGATTGAGGTGGCTGGTGCGGTGCCCTATTACGAATCTTATTATGATAATGGACAGCGTATCAAATATGAATTCATCGGTGAAGGCATTCGTAGTATCACGGGATACGGTCCCGAAGAATTTACTGCAGCCCTGTGGGATTCTCTTGTTCTAGATATTCACCTGGTGAAAGACTTGTCAGGCTATGTCCTGGAGGAAGCAATTCAACGGGTACGCTCAGGAGAAAATCCCGTTTGGACATGCGAGCATCGTATCCGCCATAGGAATGGAGAAATCCGCTGGGTGTTTGAGGCTGCAGTGGAAGTGCTTGATGAACATGGGGTCTCGCGTGGCTCGATCGGAATGTATCAGGATATAACCGAACGCAAGCAAGTGGAATGGGCGCTCCGTAGGGGCGAGGAGCGCTATCGAGGGATCTTTGAAGGAGTGCAGGATGCCATTCTGGTGGAGTCGCTTGATGGCAGGATTTTAGATATTAATCAACGCGCCTGCGAGATGTTCGGATACAGTCGGGAGCAATTTCTCACGAAAAAAGCGCTTGACCTGGTCCCAGTGGGACGGCAGCCCATTGCTAATTATGAGAGTGGGCTTCAAGCAATATCTCAACAACCGATTGAAACAATTGATGTACGCGCCAATGGCGAAGAATTCCCGGTGGAGATCAGCGGGCGCTTGTACGACTTTGAGGATGAAAAAGTATTTCTAGTTGTGCTACGCGATATTACCAAACGCAAGCAGGCACAAGAAGCTTTGCTTGTTGAACAGCAGAGGATCCAAAAGTATCTGGATGTTGCTGAAGTCATTATGCTTGCCCTTGACCAAAATGGGATGGTTACACTGGTGAATCAAAAAGCATGCGAGATCCTAGGCTACCCTTACAATGAGGTTATCGGCAAAGACTGGCTCAATACTTTTCTGCCGTCCGCTATCAGAGATGAACTGAAGGAAGTCTTCCAAGGCTTCATCGCAGGGAATGACGAAGCCTTAGGATATTATGAGAATCCGATTCTCACCAGGAGTGGCGAAGAACGCTTGATTGCCTGGCACAATATCCTGATCAAAGATAACAACGGGGCAATCATCAGCACATTCAGTTCAGGTGAAGATATCACTGAACGCAAACAAGCAGAAAAAGCCCTGCGTGCAAGCGAGCAACGCTATCGAACTTTAATTGATCAAACCCCTGCTGTTGTTTATATTGATGATTCCTCAACCAATCCGGGCCGTACACAGTTCATCAGCCCTTATATCCAAACCATGCTGGGCTTCATGCCTGATGAGTGGATCCAAGGCGGTGAGGAGTTATGGAAAGATCGACTCTATCCTCAGGACCGAGAGCGAGTGCTGGCTGAATATAAACGATCCATTCAAAATGACGAACCGCTCGATCTTGAATATCGGTTGTTTGCCAAAGATGAACGAGTTGTATGGGTTCACGACCAGGCGGCCACCTTACGCGACAGCGCTGGTAAACCGCATTCAGTTCACGGCGTGATGTATGATATTACAGAACGTAAACAAATAGAGGTAAGACTGGCAGAGGATGCTAATCTCCTGCGAACGTTGATTAATAACATTCCCGACCGTATTTATGTTAAAGATGCAAAAGGTCGTAAGACCATTTCCAACATCGCAGACTGGCAGGCCTCAGGCGGAAAGCGAATGGAGGATGTTATAGGGAAATCAGACTTTGAGATATACCCAGCCGAGTTGGCAGCCAAGTTTTGGACGAATGATAAAGCTGTTCTTGATTTAGGAGTGCCAATCTTAAACATTGAAGAACCCGCACTGGATACCCACGGCAACCCAAATTGGATCATGACAACCAAGGTGCCTTTGCGAGATGGGATGGGACAGATTATTGGACTGGTGGGAATCGGCCGGGACATTACCGAAAGAAAGCGGCTAGAATCAGAACGCCAGGCGCTGATAGGGATCATGCAAGGCGCCATATCCACAAATGATTTGGGACAGTATCTGAACCTGGTCCATCATTCTGTTTCAAGTGTGATTCAGGCTGAAAACTTCTTTGTTATCCTGCATCATAAAGATACGGGTTTGTTTGAAGAAATCTACTCGGTCGATCAGTACGACGAACCTCAGCCGCCATCCAAATTGGAAAAGAGTATCAGCGCCTACGTTTTTCGCAGTGGCAAACCACTGCTCTTAACCCAGGCATTGTTTCAGGAATTAGCTTCAAGCGGCGAAGTGGAACTAGTAGGGAGAAACTCGTTATCCTGGTTGGGTATACCCTTGATTACTTCAATGGAAACCATTGGCGTGATGGTAGTGCAGGATTATGAAAATTCAGACCAGTATTCGGAAAGCGATCAGGACTTCCTGGTATCCATTGCAGGACAGGTCGCCTTGGCGGTCCAGCGCAAGCAAACTGAAGCGGAGGTCAACCATCAATTGTCGGAGCTTGAAGCGCTGTACGAAAACGGCCTGGCAATCAGCCGTATGTTGGAGCCAAAGCAGATTGCGAATAGAATCGTTCAGGTGCTCAATCAAAAGATGAATTGGCATCATGCCGCCGTTCGCATTCTCCATCCGGAATCGGGTCGTCTGGAACTATTGGCTCTCAGCCAGCCAGGTTTGGATGAGGCGCAAATCAATGAGCAGATCGAACGCCTCAACCAATTCATTATTAATCAAGAGTATGGCCTAAGCGGCTGGGTGATCAAACATCGCACTGCAATCCGCAGTGGCAACCTAAAAGAGAACCCGAATTATGTTGAAACGTATCCAGGCATCCAGTCCGGGCTGTATGTTCCCATCCGATCCGGCGAGGAAATCATCGGCTCTATTGCTGTGGAAAGCGAACAGGAAAATGCCTTCGCCGAACGCGATGAACGTCTCCTCATCACATTGGCGAATCAAGCTGCCATTTCCTTTGTCAATGCACGGCTCTACTTGAGACTCCAACATGAGTTAGGCGAACGTAGCTATACGGAAGAAAAAATACGGAAGCTCAATACCGAATTGGAACAACGTGTGCAGGAGCGCACCCTCGAAATCGAAACCACCCATCAGCGACTCGAACTGGCAACTGCCTCGAGCGGGATTGGCGTGTGGGAACTTAAATCTGGCCGCGATACATTTTATTGGGATGAACGCATGCATGGAATTTATGGCACGGCGCCAGATCATTTTAACCCGACTCTCTCCGACTGGTTGAACTTCATCCATCCTGATGATCGGCAGGCGGAGGCGGAAAAAAGAAAACTGGCCATCACACAAGCCGGATCATATGAAAGCGAATATCGCGTCATGCGCACAGATGGGTCAATGCACTACATTAATTCGCACGCGGTGGTGCTGGTTGATGAGGCTCGCAACTTTAAAAACATGATCGGTGTGAACATGGATATCACCACCATCAAGCAGGCTGAGGAAACTCTACGCATGGCAAATAACGAATTGGAACGCGCCTTGCGTGTGAAAGACGAGTTTCTTGCGAACATGAGTCATGAACTGCGCACGCCCCTCAATGCCATTCTCGGTCTCTCTGAAAGCCTTGAAGAGCAGATCGCTGGCCTGCTCAATGAGAAGCAGCAAAAATATGTGCGCACGATCAGCGAAAGCGGCCATCACCTGTTGACTTTGATCAATGACATCCTGGACCTTGCCAAGATCGAAGCTGGCCAGATCACGCTGGAGATTAATAAGATGGATGTCCATGCGGTTTGCCAATCCAGCTTGCGGATGATCAAGCAATTGGCGCAGAAAAAGAATCAGCATATCGAACTTGATATTGACGATCATATTGATTTGATCTGGGCCGACGAACGCCGTCTAAAACAAATGATCGTCAACCTATTAAGCAATGCTGTCAAGTTCACGCCTGAAGGTGGGAAAATTGGTCTCGAAGTTGAGGCTGATAAATCTGACAACCAACTTGTGATCACTGTCTGGGATAGCGGCATTGGTATTAAAGACTCTGACCTGATGCGATTGTTTCAACCTTTTGTGCAATTGGATTCCAGCCTGTCGCGTGAAAGCGCGGGGACTGGGTTGGGGTTGGCGCTGGTTGCCCAGATGGCACGGCTACACGGTGGCAGTGTGAGTGTCACGAGCCAGCCTGATGTGGGGAGTCGTTTCACTATTACTCTGCCTTGGGAGCCTGCACTTGCGGTGGATACCATGTCTAGGATGAAGATCACCGGTAAATTCCGGGCATTGAAGCCAGGCACTGAAAACAATAGACGAACCATTCTGCTCGTGGAAGATACCGAAGAGGTGGTTATGATGGTGAGGGATTATCTTGAATCAGCCACATATAAAGTGGTCACGGCCACAAATGGCATGGACGGAATCACACAAGCCAAAAAAATCCGGCCCGACCTGATACTAATGGATGTGCAGATGCCCGGTATGGATGGTTTGGAAGCCACACAAATACTTAGGCGCGAGCCTGATTTCCAACATACACCGATTATCGCGCTCACCGCCCTTGCCATGTCAAATGACCGTGAGCGTTGTCTGGCAGCGGGCATGGATGAGTATATTAGCAAGCCTGTCAACCTGAAAGCGCTTGTAAAGATTATTCAAAGTTTTCTTGCCACGAATGAAGAGAGCCAACCCTCATGAGCACCATTCTTATCGTAGATGATGAGCCGTCTGCCAGAGAAACTTTGGTCGCGATGCTCGATAACGAAAAATACCAACTTGAATTGGCAGAGGATGGCTTTAAGGCGATTCAGATGCTTGGTCAAGTGAAGGTGGATTTGATTCTGCTGGATGTGATGATGCCTGGCATGGACGGCTTCGAGGTTTGCCGCCGGATCCGTTCCATGCCTCTGCTTGCTGAGGTGCCCATCATCATTCTCACCGCCCTGGATGACCGCATCTCCCTGCTGCGCGGTATCGAATCTGGTGCTGATGATTTTCTCTCAAAACCGGTGGATCGCCAGGAGCTGAAAGCACGCGTACGTACCATCACGCGTCTGAATCGTTACCACACACTAATGGAACAGCGCGAAAATCTGCGTCAGATGGCTGAGCGTGTGGTGGTCGCTCAAGAACAGGAACGCCAGCGCATCTCACGCGAACTGCATGATGATCTTGGTCAGGCGCTCACCACCCAATTGCTGGCCTTGCGCAACCTGCAAGATGACCTATCTATACCA
>Ga0209131_1000999_pt1 | contig 19522 bp, 18 predicted proteins | sample GraSoi_2013_40cm_FD_185826 | JGI IMG/M metagenome (GOLD analysis project Ga0209131, IMG submission 185826) | Grasslands soil microbial communities from the Angelo Coastal Reserve, California, USA - Sample 9_17_2013_40cm (SPAdes) (version 2) | ecosystem: Environmental > Terrestrial > Soil >... | reverse complement strand
CAGGCGGCGCAGTGCATGCCGCTAATTTCAAATGTCGCTGTCGCCATGGCGTTTATCCCTGACCTTTGGCGACGACGTTGAATTTAGAGCCGCGCGTCATCATGCCCATGGCGCAGTTGAAGCCGTAGTCCCCGGTCTCCTGCGGCACGAAGGAGATCACAGTCGTGCTGTTCGAAGGCAACAACCGCCGCACCCCGAGCTTCGGCGCGATCAGAATGCGACCGCAGCCCGCCGCGTCGCTGGCATCGATCCACCATTGCACCGGCACGCCTTGCGTGACCGTGAATCGATTGGGAAGGTACTGATAGCCGACGATCCGCATGGACGCGACCTGGGTCGCGCCATCTTCCGACAATCGGGCCGCGACTTGATCCGCCGGTTGCGCGGTGCCTCTGAACAGTGCTGAGCTCAGGTTGCCGCCTGTGAGTTCAAGCCCGTATTGAATATTCAGCGCCCCGAGCACGATGACGGCTGCGCCGGCGAGCTTGAGGAACCGTCTCTGGAAAACGCCGGTCGCAAAGCTCGATACCGCCGACAGCGACAGCAGCGCCGGAAGCGTACCGAGCGAAAAGGCGAGCATAGTCAGGGCGCCGGTCGTGAAATCAGCCTTTGCAAGAACGTACAGCTGAAGCGCTTGCGTGAACCCGCAGGGCAGAAAGAAGGTGGCCGCGCCGAATACGAACGCTCCTCCTTTGGTCCGACGCTCGGCCAGGTCCTGGATGCGGTGCGAGAGCGCCTTCGGCATGGCCGGCATGAAGCGCGTGAGCGACGGGAACAATTTGAGCATTTGCAGGCCAAGAAAAATCATCACCACGCTCGCAGCGACGGTGAGAATGCCGTTCATTTCCGCCGAGAACGTGACTGCGGAGCCCAGCGCGCCGATGGCGCCGCCTAACAGCGTGTAGGAGATAATGCGTCCGACATTGAAATAGACGTGCGGCTTGAGGCGTTGAAGCGCCGTCAGGCTTCCGCTGGCCTCATTGTATTTCGCCGCTACGGCAACAAGCAGGCCTCCGGTGACGGCGATGCAGCTGGAAATCGACGCGACAACTCCGATCACAAACACGAGCGCATAGCTCATGTCATTCGAGATCGCGAACCGCTGCGGAAGAAAATCGAGTTGATCGAGGATCAGGAAAATGCCGGCGAGAATCGCAAAGGCCGCGCTGATTTCCATGTATTCATGCAGCGCGTTCTTCTGCACCGGCACTTTCGATTTTGTGTTGCCCTGCTCAGCCATATCCAAGCTCCATGTTGCGACGTCTGTCGCCGTCAATGCGAGAAAATGCGATTGTTGCGTCTTGAGGCGCTCGGATTCGTGCCGCCAGTGGCTGCTGTCAGCAGCGCACACGCGATGCATCGACTGCGCAGCGACGCCCTGAACGCCTACGATTTCAGACGAGCTTGGGGGGAGGAGGCTCGGGGGAAACGCCGATTCCGTCCATCACCGGGCCGGCGGCGGGACGGACAGTCACGACGAACACGATATCGATCCCAGCGGCAACGATCGCCGGAAGCGCCGACAGGTTGTTGCAGTATGTGTAACACGCTCCCGGCGCCATCGTGCGACGATCGCCAGAACGATCGCATTCGTCCGAAATCGGCGCCATGTCGCTTACGTGTTCGTCACTTGCGTATTCGGGGGTTCCGCTCGCGGACTGGCACGAACTATCGTCCGTCGACGCGCAATTGGCTGTCACAGAAATAATGGGAGTGGAGGACCCGAAGGAGCCAATTGCACCCACGCGCGCGGGCAGCGCCGCCAGCGAGGCCGCAATGATGATCGTAAAAATTGTGCGAACCAGCACCATCATGATCCACGGGTTGCGCGCCAGTACTTCGCAGCCTCCGGCGGTCAAGTCACGAATTCTTGTCGCAACCTTCTCCCCCCAAAAGACATCCCAATGGAGAGGGGGAGAAGATCACTTCGCCGGCACCAGGCTCGCGGCGTCGAGCACGCGCTTGACCGCCTTGTCCTTCTCCATCTCGGCAAACACCGCCGACATGTGTTCGGTGCGGCCGTCCCACAGCTCGACCTCAACCAACGCGTTGGCGCCTGCCAGCGAATGGGTTGACCTCGTCTGCGTGCGTTCCGGCGTCAGCAGATTAAGGCAGCCGCCGCGGTCGACCGACTTGCCTGGCTCGCCCATCGGATCATAGACGGCGGAGGACTCGTAGCCGTGGCAGACGCCGCGGGCGAGGCGCTCGGTTGGCAGCGCGGCGCAGATGACGGCGCCGCGGTCGTTGAAGACCTTCACGAGATCGTTCTTCCTGATGCCGCGCTCGGCCGCGTCCTTGGCGTTCAGCCGCAGCACCCAGTAGTAATAGCCGTTCACGTTGACGCGGTGGTCGGCGATGTTGAGGAGGAAGGAGTCCTTGCCGTCGCCTTGGGTGTGGAACGAGTATTTCGAGTGCGGCGTCAGGAGCTGAAGCGGATGGCGCTCGAACACCGCGCCCGAGTGCGGTCCTTCCCATGACGGCTCGTATTTCACGATCGGCGGCCGTTCGGGATCGTTGAAGCGCTTGAGGCTGTTGCACTCGAATTCGAGCTTGCCGGATTGTGTCTGCAGTCCGCGCTGGAATTCCCGCGCATAGTCGGACGGCAGCGGGTGAGCCTCGGGAACGTCTTTCTTGCGGTTCTCCCAGAACCAGCGGAACGACACCGGCGCGCGCAGCTTTTCCTTCTCGGCCGGCACCACGTAGTAGCCCCGGCGGATGAACTCCTTCCAGGATATGTGCTTGGGCAGGTCGGAGGCATCGAACAGGCGCTTGACCCAGTCGATCTCGTTCATGCCTTCGTTGAAATAATTGGCGAGGCCCAGCCGCTTGCAGATCTCGGTGAAGATCCAGTAGTCGGATTTCGACTCCCCGAGCGGCGCGATCGCCGGCGCCTGGAATACGATGACCCGGTGATTGAGCTGCTGCTGGCCGTGGTGGCCGTAGCCGCCGAGGCCGGCCCATTCGCTGATGTCGACGCGCTCGAAATTGGTGCAGGCCGGCAGGATGATGTCGGCGAATTTGGCCTCGCCCTCGAACCAGATCGACTGATTGACGACGAATTCGAGATTTTCCGACTGGTACATCCGCACATGGCGGTTGGTGTTGTTCATGGTCGACAGCATCGAGCCGCCGTACTTGTAGAGCATCTTCACGGGCGCGTGGCCCGGCGCCGGATAGGCAAATTTCGCAAACTGGTGCTCGATCGATTTGCCGACCCAGGCATAGCCCTCGGCCTTGCCGTCGGCGATCGCCTCCGGCATCCAGATGCGCGGGATGCGCTGGAACGTCGACGACATCGTCGGCAGTTGCGGCATGCGCTGATAAAGCTCGACCGGCATGGAGGTGTTTTCGAGATCGCCCGACATGCCGCCGTCGGCGTAGCCCGGAAAATAGAAATTGAAGTCGAGCGGGCAGCCCCATTGCAGATTGCCCATGTTGACGCCCGGCTTGCCGAGCCCCTGCATGGCGGTGAGGCACACCATGACGCGCGCCCACTGGATGCCGGTCTGATTGCGGCAGGCGCCACCGTGGCCGTTGCCCCAGCCGCCGGGCGCGAGATAAACGCGCTTCCTGCCCCACTCCCGGGCCAGCGCCCGCACGTCTTTCGCCGGGACGCCGGTCTCCGTTTCCTGCCATTCGGGGGTCTTGGGCGTGCCGTCCTCGACGCCGAGGAGGTAATCTTTCCACACCTCGAAACCGACCGTGTGGGTGCGGACATATTCCTTGTCGTAGAGGTCTTCCTTGATCCACACATAGGCGATCGCCATTGCCATGGCGACCGAGGTGGTGGGTCGCGGCGCCAGCCATTTGCCCGGCAGGAATTGCGCCGAGGCGTTGTAGTACGGATCGACGTGCACAATCTTGATGCGGAGCCGGGGGTTCTTGAGCCACTGGCGGCGGATGGTGCCCTCCTGCGCCCCGTAGGAGCCGCTGGTGGTTTCCGGGTCGGCCGCCCAGAACACGATCATGTCGCAGTTCTGCAGGCAGTCCTCGACGGTGCCGTAAGTCTCCGACTGGCCGACACGCAGCGTATAACCCCAGTGATGCACCGCGCCCCAGTACCAGCCCTCCCAGCTGTCGGGATTGTGGTGCACCTGGGTGTAGCCAACCGCGTTGCGGAAGCGGTGCAGGGCCGAGAGATAGTAGCCGATATTGCCCCAGGTATGATGCGAGCCGTGGGACACCGCCATCACGCCGGGGCCATATGTGCTCTTGAGCCGCTTGATCTCGGATGCGACAAGATCGAACGCCTCGTCCCAGGAAATCCGTACATAGCCGGACTTGCCGCGATTGTGCGGATTGCGGTTGCCGTTGGCGTCGAAGTCGACCCGCTTCATCGGATGGAGCAGGCGGTCCGGCGAATAGACGATCGACTTCGCGTTCTGCCCGTGCGGTGCCAGCGTGGTCTTGCGCGGCGGCGTCAACTCGAGGCCGCGCGCCCGAATAGTCCAGGACTGCGGATCGGATTGGTCGAAATCGATCGGCGTCAGGCGCACGATCCGGCCCGCTTTGACGTGGACGAACACCGGGCCGCCGTTGGTCATGTTGCAATAGCGCATGGTGCCGTCGGCAAGCTGCGTGCCGAACCGCCAGCCGGCTGTCAGTGCCGCCATCATGGTCTGAGCCCACCAGTTGGTGAGGTCCTCGGGGCCGTCGACCGTGAGCTTGAAATCCTTTTGCGCGTTGATCTGATCGAGCCAGTTGATCGGCGGCGTGAGGAGCGAGGCGCCGAGCGCCGCGTCCTTGAACGCAAGCGTGATGTCGGGGGCCTTATGAAATCCAGCGCCCGACCTTACAGCGCCGTTACGCAGTTCGAACCAGCGCCCCACCTCCTCGTCGCGAGCCTTGATCTGCGCCACCAGATTGCGCTCGCGCAGGCGATGGCGGAATTTCTCATGCCGGCGCGCCTGCAGCTTCATCAACTGCGCGAAGCTCCACAGGATGGCGGAAAACTTTGCCGTTGCGACGCTCATGGGGGCTCCTCCTCGCTGCCGACTCCGAAGAATTGCGGACTCCTCGGATCCAATCACGCGCTGCATCAATAAAAATCTCGCGCGCCAGCCTCCCCGTGCCGGGCTCGGCCGATTAGCCCGGCAATTATGATCGCAAATGACCGATCACGGAACCAATTTCCACAGGCCTTCGGCAATTCGGGCAGCCTCCTGCTCCGGCAGCTTTTCCCCCACATGGCGTTGGATAGCCGCCGCATAGACCGGCCACATGCGCTGGCGCAGCGCGAGGCCCTTGTCGCTGATTGCCACCCAATAGGCCCGCCCGTCATCCTCGCAACGTTCGCGGCGAACCAGCTTTTCACGTTCAAGCTGATCGACCAGCCGCGAGATGCCGTACTGGGGAAAGAGCATCTTGTGTTCGAGGTCGCCTTGGCGAAGGCGGCCGCCGGGCGCCCGCCATAACTCAAGCAGCACATCGTACCAGGCGAGCGGCGGCAGCCCGGCGGATTTCAATTCAGCTTCGATCGCTGCAACGACGTGGCGTTGGGCACGGTTGAGCGCGATCCAGGCGTCAACGACGGATTTTGACGGCCTTGCCATGAGGGGTCACCTTCACGATCAGTCTACTTGCAAATGCATGTAAATGCCATATCTATGCATCCGCATGTATCTCGGATACCGGAGTTCCTGTCATGGCCGCTCTCACGCTCGTCAGCTACGATCTCTGTCCCTATGTTCAGCGCGCAGCGATCGCGCTCGCCGAGAAGGGCGTCGATTTCCGCCGCGTCGACGTCGATCTTTCGGACAAGCCGGAATGGTTCCGGGCGATATCGCCGCTCGGCAAGGTGCCGCTCCTGCGCGTCGGCAACGATGTCCTGTTCGAATCTGCCCCTATCGTCGAATACATCGAGGAGACGACGCCTAAACCCCTGCACCCGGACGATCCGATCGAGCGGGCCAAACACCGCGCCTGGATGGAATTTGGCTCATCAGTCCTCGGCGACATCTGGGTGCTCGAGACCACCCCGGATCAGGCAGCTTTCGCGGCAAAGCGCGATATGCTCGCGGACAAGTTCAAGCAGATCGAGAGGACGCTGACGTCCGGTTCCTATTTCGCGGGCGCACGGTTCAGTCTCGTCGACGTCGTGTTCGCGCCGGTATTCCGCTATTTCGATACCTTCGAGCGCTTTGTGGACCTCGGCCTGTTCGAGGCCGTGCCGAAGGTCGCGGCGTGGCGCGCCGCGCTGGCGCAACGGCCATCGGTCATCGGCGCGGTTGCGCCGGACTATTCCGCCAGGCTGGAAGCGTTCCTGCACAAGAAAAATGGTTGGATCGCCCGCCTGATGCGCGAGGCTGCGTGACACTGGAGTATGGCGATCTAAAGCGGATTCCGTCAGATTGAAACGGCGCGCGATCTCTTCCGGGTCGTGGCCGGGCTTGTCCCGGCCACCCCGATTATTCTCGCTCAGCGCATTAACGATCGAGGTCGCCGGGACAAGCCCGGCGACGACACCGATAAGTGATTCAAAGCCACCGAAATCCGCTCTGGGCGTACCCACTCTGAGCAGATAAGAGTCCTCCACCAACGGGGACTTCGGAATGATCGTCGATTTCCAGCACCATTTCACGCCACGCGAGCTCATCAAGGGCGATCCGGGCGACCGGCTCGTCCTGCACTACGACGAGAACGGAGCGCCGAGCTACACGGTGCATTCGCTCCTCTATGATCTCGACGAGCACATCCGTATGATGGACGCGGCCGGGATCGACGCCGCCTGGCTCACCAGCGCGGCCGGCATGGCGGCCGATCTCGAACGTTCGAAGATTTGCAACCAGAAAGCCAAGCAGGCCGAACGCGACTATCCGGGCCGCTTCATCGGCGCCGCCCATGCGCATCCGTTCGGCGGGCCGGAGGCGCTCAAAGAGCTCAACCGCTGCAAGCATGAACTGGGGTTTCAGGGCGTCGTCATCACGTCGGAGGCCGACGGTAAGTTCCTCGATGCGCCCGGCTACGAGCCGTTCTGGACCGAATGCGAAAAGCTCGGCATGTTCGTGTTCGTGCATCCGGCGCTGAAGCTCAATTTCTCTCAAGCATTCGACGGCTACGATACGGCGCGTTCGGTCGGACGGGAGTTCTCGCTCATCATGGCGACGATCCGGCTGATCAATTCCGGGGTATTCGACCGCCACCCCGGCCTTATCGTGCACATGGCCCATCTCGCCGGCGGCATCGCCTCGATGCTCGGACGCGTGCGCAGCTACCAGGACAAGACGTTCTGGGGCACTGCCGGCAACGCGCGCCACGGCGCCACGCCGAAGCATGATTTCGACCACTATCTCCGGCACAACATGGTATTCGACACAGCCGGATTCTGCGGCGCGATCAGTTCGGTCAAGACGGCGCTGGTCGAAATTCCTGCGACGCGCATCGTGTTCGCCACCGATTACCCGCAGGAAATCCGCGCCCGCGAGGCGGTGCGCGATTTCGTGCGCGATGTGCGGGCGCTTGGGGCGGATGGGGAGAAGATATTGTCAGGCAATGTGGGACTGCTGTTGAAATCAGGAACTCCATGATCAATGCCGCCATTTGCGGTCTCGGACGCTGGGGTCAGGCCCTCGTCACGGCGGTCCAGGGGAAGTCGGATCGCATCCGTTTTGTCCGCGGCGTGGTGCGCGATCCAGTGCAGGCCCGCGATTTTGCCTCGCGGCATGGCCTTACCCTGACGACCGCGCTCGCAGAGGCAGCGAGCGATCCCGAGGTTGACGCGGTTTTTCTTGCCACGCCCCACTCGCTTCATGTGGAGCAGGTGATTGAGGTCGCGGCGGCCGGAAAGCCGGTGTGGTGCGAGAAGCCGCTCGCGCTCACCCGGGCCGGGGCCGAGCGGGCCGTCGCGGCTTGCCGGGATGCTGTCGTGCCCCTTGGTTGCGGCTACAACCGGCGCTGCTTTGCGTCGATGCGTGAGCTCAAACGCTTTGTGGACGGCGACAGCGGCACGCTCGGCCCCGGCAATATCCTGCACGTCGAAGGGCATTTCTCCAACGAGCACTCGATCCGCGTGCTTCCCCTGCTTTCCCACGGCTGGCGCGACGACCCTGCCGAATCGCCGGCGCTCGGGATGACGGGCTGCGGCCTTCACGTGCTCGACGCGTTAGTCAACCTCGCTGGCCCCATCAGGCAGGTGCACGCCAAATCACACGGTCCGAAGCCGCCCCCAGACCCCCGCGATGCCGTTGCGGTCCTGATGGAATTTGCAAGCGGCGCCACCGGCCTGATGGCGACGGTGCGGGCGACCGTGCCGTTCTGGCGCATTCACGTATTTGGTACGCAAGGCGATGCCGAGGCTCGCGGCGAGAGAAATCTGAGGATCGGCTACATCGGTGCGCCGCCGACCGAGCACACGTTCGCACCCGTGGATTCGTTGCGCACCTTGGCGGAATCCTTCGCGGATGCGGTCGAGGGCCGCGCGCCGTTTCCGATCTCGCCGCGCCAGTTGATCGACGTGACGGCCACTTTCGAGGCGGTGATCCGGTCGCTGAATACGGGCGCACCAGTGAACGTGCCGGAGTGATCGCCCTGAATGCCGCCGTTACCGCGACGCCCGGCGCTGCGGCGTGCCGGCGGTCCTCTCCGCCAGCGCCTTGCGCACCCATTTCTCGATCACGTCGGCGATCTGGTCGGAATTCTTCTCCAGCATCATCGTGTGGCCGTTGCCGTGAATCCCCATGGCGCCGAGATTGAGCCAAGTCGGGTGGACGCCGGCCTGTTCCAGGAACTTCACCACGCAATGCTCGTAGGGGCCATGAAACGAAGCCTCGCCGGTCACGATGACGATCGGTAGCTTCTGCAGATTGGGCAGTTGCCGCGCCGGCTCCTTCTGCAGCCAGCACCGGGCGAGGTCCGGACCGTCGGCCTTCTCTTGCCGCTCGAATGTAAGCTCCGAGGTGTCCTTGGCGGGTGGCGCATACGTGATCGGGATGGCAGTGAGACCCCAGGTGCGGGTGCGCGCGCCGTCGCGGAACCATTCGGGTGCGCCGAGAAATTCAACGTCATGCACGGGCGGCGCCGACGGCTCCGCCTGGATCAGCGCTTTGACCATGCCGGGCCTCTGGTCGACCGCCTCCCAGCCATAGGCACCCGACTGCGAATGGGTCATCAGGATCACCGGGCCGAGCTTGTCGATCAGCGCCGCGAGGGCGTCGCGGTTGAGCGCCTGGATCACCTCCGGCTTCTGCACGAACGGCACCTGCGAGGCGAAGAACTGATCGAAATTGGGGTCGCCCGCCATTCCGGTGCCGGGCCATTGGGTATGCAGGCGCGCCTGCGCCCACAAGTTGAATTTCTCCGGCGCGGTGAAGCGCTCTTGGACCCGAAGAACCTGCGGGTAGGCCTGCGTCCCGTCGGTATCGGGCTGATAGGAGGAACGGCCGCGGCCCGGTTGCTCGACAATGTAGACGGCGTAACCGCGGCGAAGGAAATGCTGCGTCCAGCCCTCGCGCCCATCCGGCGTACCGTTGAAATTGGTCGCCGTCTGCGCCGCGCCGGGCACGATCACCAGCGGATAGGCCTGTGTGCGCTTCTTGGGGATTTGGTATTCGACGTAGATCTGCCCATTCATCAGCTGTTTATCGCCGACCGTCGAATATTTGCCGCCGACAAAGAAATATCCCTGCTTGGCGATCGCGAGGGGCTCTTCGGCGCGCGTGGGCGAAACCACGGCGAGCGTCATGACAAATGCGGCTGCGCTCGTTGCTCTCAACATGACGATTTCCTCCTGAAATGCGCGGCCTCCTGGACGGCCGGTAATTGTTATTAAGCGCGCAGGATAGCAGTCACGTGTATGTCGGCAAAGCGACGCGAGGTGCGCCCACCGATCTGCCTGCGTGGGCACGACCCGAAAAGCGGGCCTTTGCCCACCTCACGCGCTATCAGCCCTATCGACTCGTACGCCAAGAACCGCAGGAGTGGAGAGTTTGCGACAAAGTCAGGCGACCGGCTCCCCGTTCTTGCCCACTCACTTCCCGGCGAACACGATCGTAACCGGACTCCCGTTCTTGATCACCTGCCCGGTCGGCGTCAGCTTGCCGGAGCTACCGTCAACACGGAATGTGACCACGGTGTCACCTTGTTCGTTCGCCGCGTAAAGAAAACGCCCGGCTGGATCGAGACCGATGAAGCGTGGGCTGCTGCCTTGCGTTGGCTGCCAGCCGACCACGCTCAACAACCCTTCAGGATTGGCGGCGAAGATAGTGACGCTGTCGTGGCCGCGGTTGGAGCCATAAACGAAACGGCCGTCAGGCGAGACTGCGATCTCGGCTGTGGTGCTGTAGCCGGTGAAGTCGGCCGGCAGCGTCGACATCACTTGGAGCGCCTTGAGCGCGCCGCGTTCGGTGTCGAATTGGTAGGTCGCGATCGTGCTGTCGAGTTCGTTGAGCACCCACACGATCGGCAGTTTCGGATGGAACGCGAGGTGGCGGGAGCCGGCGCCGGGCCGCGACTTCACGGAGCCCTGCTCGGTCGGAGCGAGCTGGCCGGCTGCGGCGTCGAAGCGGAACACGAAGACGCGGTCAAGCCCCTTGTCCGGCACCAGCACGAAGCGGCCTGATGGGTCGAACACGATATCGTGCGGATGCGAACTCATCTGCTCGACCTTGTGCGGACCGGACTCGCCCGGCAACGGCACCAGCTGATGTTGGTCCTTGAGCGATCCGTCCGGCGCGATGGGCAGGACGGCAACACTGCCGCTCGCATAATTGGCCATCACAAGGAATTTGCCCGACGGGTCGACGGCCTCACGAACGCCGTTCTTGCCGCCGGTCGCGGCGCGATTGAGGAGCTTGGCCTGGCCGGTGGCAGGATCGAGCGCGAAGGCGGTCGCATAGTCCTCGTCGCCGTGCACCGAGTAGAGAAAGCGCTGGTCATGACTCAAGGCCAGGTAGGACGGGTTGACCAGATCGCCGAGGTTCTGGACGTGAGTCCACGCCCCGGTCGCCGGATCGGTACGATAGACATGAATGCCGTCGCCGCGCGCCTTGCGCTGGGCGCTCGTAAACGATCCCACATAGGCGTACATGGAGGGGGTTCCCGGAGGCGTCTGCGCGACGGTCAGTTGGGCCTGCGCGACAAAGAGGGCCGCGACCATAAGGGCGGCGGCTGAGAGCAATCCCTCTCGGCTTCTGATTTTCATTGGCGTCACTCCCCAGATTGTTCTTGGAACTGCTTCTTGTACCACTCGAAGCGAAACCGATCGGTATTCATTTCGACCAGCGATCGACGTACGCCGCTCAGTCGAGCCTGAGTTCGTTGAGCGATACCGAAAGTTCGGGCACCAGCGACGGGATCAATCGTGCACTGGACGGAAGCTCGTCGGTGAAGGAATAGACATTTCCAGTGGGCTGTCGATGCACCGTGGTTATGCGGGTGGCCGCGTTGATCACCCAATATTCCCGCACGCCGTGTGAAGCATAAAGCGGCAATTTGATCTTGAGATCGTAGCGGAGGCTTGTCTCGGCGACCTCAACGACCAGCAACGCGTCGGGGCCTCGCAAATCGTAAGTTTGAATCGCATCCGAATGCACAAGGATGTCCGGCTTCACGAAAGTATCTGGGCTCAAGTTAAATTGAGGTTCCTGCGCCACAATGAGGTCTTCTCGCGCCAAACGGCCCATTCGATGCGCAAGTTTGATGCGAATAGTCTCGTGTCGGCGACCCGCCGGCGACATCATCGGTACGATCTCCCCACCCAGCAATTCAAATTGGTCGTACTCGGTGAAAAAACCGGCGGCCTCCATGCGCTCGACCTCGGCGACGGTCCAGCACCAGCGGGGCAGCCCATCGGCGGCCTGTGTGGTCGGGCGTTGCGGAGGGAGGGTGAAGCGTTCGTTCATAGGTGCACCATATCATGATGACGACAGGCCGTCACATCAGGTTCCCTGTTCCGGACACCCTATCGCTTGAGCCGATAGCCCGTCTTGAAAATCCACCACACCACCGCGAGGCAAACGGCGAGGAATATTGTCGTCATGCCCAGGCTGATGCTCACGCCCACATCGGCGATGCCGTAAAAGCTCCAGCGGAAGCCGCTGATCAAATAAACCACCGGATTGAGAAGAGCGATCGTCTGCCAAACCGGCGGCAGGACCTTGATGGAGTAGAAGCTGCCGCCAAGGAAGCTCAGCGGGGTGATGATGAGGAGCGGCACCACCTGGAGCTTTTCGAACCCGTCCGCCCATATACCGATGATGAAACCGAGCAGGCTGAACGTCGCCGCGGTCAGCAGGAGAAACCCCAGCATCCAGCCGGGATGATCGAGCCGCAACGGCACGAACAGGCCGGCCGTTGCCAGGATGATCAGTCCCAGAATGATCGATTTGGTCGCGGCGGCGCCCACATAGCCGAGCACGATTTCGAAGGCGGACACTGGCGCCGACAGGAGTTCGTAGATCGTGCCGGTGAATTTCGGAAAATAGATGCCGAACGAGGCGTTGGCGACGCTCTGGGTCAACAGCATCATCATGATCAGGCCCGGCACGATGAAGGCGCCATAACTCACGCCCTCGATCTCGGTGATGCGTGAACCGATCGCCGCGCCGAACACCACGAAGTACAGCGACGTCGATATCACGGGCGAGACAATGCTCTGCAACAACGTGCGCGCTGTGCGCGACATCTCGAACAGGTAGATCGCCTGAACTGCCCGGAGGTTCATTTTGCCTGCCTCACCAACCCGACGAAGATGTCCTCGAGCGAGCTTTCGGTCGTGTGCAGGTCACGGAATCGAATACCCGCGCTGCCGAGATCGGCGAGGAGGGACGTGAGGCCGCCGCGCTCGCCCTGGGTGTCATAGGTGTACGTCAGTTCGTCGCCGTCGGACGAAAGCAAGAGATCATAACGGGCAAGCGGTGCCGGCACGGCTTTCAGCCGAGCATCAAGCTGCAGCGTCAACTGCTTCTTGCCGAGCTTGCGCATCAGTTCTGCCTTTTGCTCGACCAGAATGATCTCGCCCTTGTTGATCACGCCGATCCGATCGGCCATTTGCTCGGCCTCCTCGATGTAGTGGGTGGTCAGGATGATGGTGACGCCGGAAGCCCGCAACGCGCGCACGGTCTGCCACATGTCCTTGCGCAGTTCGACATCGACGCCCGCCGTCGGCTCGTCGAGAAAGAGAATTTGCGGCTCGTGCGACAACGCCTTTGCAATCATGACGCGGCGCTTCATGCCGCCGGACAGCGTCATGATCTTGCTGTCCTTGCGGTCCCAAAGCGAAAGTTCTCTGAGCACCTTTTCGATATGGCCCCGATTGGCGCGCTTGCCGAATAGTCCGCGGCTGAACGACACCGTGTTCCAAACCGATTCGAAGGCATCGGTCGTCAGCTCCTGCGGGACGAGCCCGATCAGCGATCGCGCTTTGCGGTAACCGGCAATGATGTCGTGACCGTCCACCGAGACGGCCCCGGAGCTCGGATTGACGATCCCGCAGATGATGCTGATGAGGGTCGTCTTGCCAGCGCCGTTGGGACCCAGCAGCGCGAAGATTTCCCCGCGATAAATGTCGAGGTTGATATCCTTGAGCGCATGGAAGCCGGACGCGTAGGTCTTTGCCAGGCCATATACCGAGATGACGGGCTGCATGGTAATGAGGCCAACTGGTAGCTTGCGGGCGGGATTCAAGGGGTCGTTCTTTCAAGAACGACGGCTGTGCCATAAGCCAAGACCTCGGTGATGCCGGCCGCGATCTCGTTCGCGTCATACCGCATGGCGATCACCGCATCTGCACCGTCCGCGCTTGCGTGTCTTACCATCAGATCGTACGCCTCCTGGCGGGCGCGCTCGGCGAGCGCGGTGTAGAGCGTGATGTTGCCGCCAAAGAGGGACTGGAATTGCGCCCCGATGGTTCCGAACACGTTGCGCGAACGCACCGTGATGCCGCGCACAACGCCGAGATATCTGACGATCTTGTGATCCGCGACGTCGTTGGTCGTCGTAACAATCATCATCGTCTCCCCTTCTTGGCTTCGGATATCCTCGGAGAAGTTCTGCCGCTTCACCTGACCGGGCGGGTCGGATCGGCGAGATCCACCGGTGCCGCGGCGATCTCCTGCCTGGTCATCGTGTTCACGTTGTCGATGATCTTGAGAAAAGCGCGGGTCGCGGCTTCGATGCCCCAGGCCGGCACCAAGTCCGCGGTGTCGAGCGTCGTGTGGTAGATGACGTGATCGATGATGTGGAAGCTCGGCGCCTTCATGTAGATTTGCGACAGCTCGCCGCCGGGACTCACCTCAGACTTGCGGTAGGTGGCGACGCCGAATTCCCGGAATGTCCGGCGGACCAATGTGCGGAGCGCATCGCTGCCGCCGACGTACCAGCGCCGCGCGCTGACCTCGTTCGCCGTCATCACGCCGGCATCAAGGTTGTAGAGCAGCGTTTGCGAGGGGTGTTCGGCGTTGACGGTCAGCGCCACCTTGCTCCAATCGTAGTTGTCGCGCACCCAGCGGATGCCCTCGGAACCGTGATGATGGTCCGGCGTCGTCAGGAACACCAGGGTGCGCGGCCGCTGCGCCTGCGGGATGGCGGCGTAGTGGCGCGCGATGTCGAGCATCATGGCGAGCCCGGAGGCATTGTCCATGGCGCCCTCGAAGAAAGCGTCGGTGTGCGCCATGATCAGAATCTGTTCTGCGCTGGCGCCGGGTAGTACGCCCCAGATGTTGCCTGTCTTGAGGCCCGTGCGTTCCTCGGTCGCCAGCCGAAGGTGGAACGAGACCGGCCGGCCCTGGTCGAGCTGATCGCGGATCAGATTGGCTTCGTCGGGCGTGATGGTGACGGTCGGGGCCGCGGTGCCGACGGCGCCCTCGGGCTCCGACTGCGCGTTGCCCGGGAATCCCATCTCCACCAGAATGATTGCTGCGCCGGCATCGTTCGCCCGCCGCACGGCGCCGCTCCAGTCGGCCGAGTGGTCGCGCCCGCCTGGCGTCGGCAGGGAGTAGATCATCACGGTCTTTCCCTTCACGTCCCGGCCCTGGAAGTCAGCCGCGGCGCCGAGGCCCACCCAGACGACCGGCGCCGTGATGCCGTCGCCCGGGGTCGGACGGGATTCGGTGATCGGGAATACACTTTTGAGCGCCGTGGTCCGGCCGTCCACCGTGAACTCCGCCGCCCAGGCGGTCGGGTACCACAGCGCCTTCATGGCGATCTCCTGGCGCCGCACGTCCACAAGGCCGAGCTTCTTGAACTGCGCCATGACCCAGTCCTGGGTCATGCGATCATAGGTCGTGCCCGGAATGCGGCCCCAATACTGGTTTCCGTCGTCGCGGCTTTTGCGGGAGATGGCGGTGACCTCACCCATGACTGATTTGATTTTCAGGGCGTCGACATCCGCATAAGCTTCGGCGCCGGGCGGCAGCGGAAAGCGGATATAATCCTCGTCCGGGATGTAGAGATCCTTGCCGTCCTTGGGCAGGCCGAGTGTGCGGCCGAAACGTCCGGTCGGCCGCGACAGGGTGGCAAGCGCCGGCGGATTGCGCTCCGCTGCGGCCGGCTCGGCCGCCTGGACTTGAGCTGGCGCCTGCGCCGAACATGCCTGCGCAAACAACGCGAGGATGCCGATGCCGGTGAGCGCCGCGGTGGCGCCATGGTGGTTCCGTGTCATGCTGGCGTTCCTCCCATCCCAGGTTGCTCACCGTATTATAAGCATTCCGCGGCGCGGACTTCAGTGCGCAAGCCCGATGCTTTGGAATGACTGCTATTTATTTGGCGCAATTACGCCATGCGGTTCGCGAGCGTGCCGATGTTCTCGATCCACAGCCTGACCACGTCGCCGGGCTTGAGGAATTCCGGCCGCGCGGCGCCGACGCCCGCCGGCGTTCCGGTCAGGATCACGTCGCCGGGCTGCAACGTGATGCGCGATGACAGGTGCGCGATCTGCTCTGCGAGAGTGAAGATCATCTGGCTTGTGTTGGAATCCTGCTTGATAACGTCATTGACCCATAGCTTGAGGCCAAGCTGCTGCGGATCCGGAATGTCCCGGCTGGGCACGATCCATGGCCCCAGCGGGCACGATCCGTCGAAATTCTTGTGCGCCACCCAGTCGAATTTGAACGGGGCGGTGTCGGGCACGTGGGGACGGCGTCCCATGTCGCGGGCCGAGAGGTCGTTGGCAATGGTGTAGCCGGCCACATAATCGAGCGCCTCGGCGAGCGCCACGTTTTTGGCGGCAAGCCCGATCACGGCGGCAAGCTCGATCTCCCAGTCCATCGTTTTGGAAACGCCGGTGATCAGCACCGCATCGTCGGGCGCCGCGAGGGTGCTGCGCCCGGCCTTGAGAAAGTGCCAGGGTTTCAACCCGAGCGTATGCGGATCCGGCTCGGGAGCTCGCCCGCTCGCCCGCGCCATCTCGGCAGCGTGATCGGCGTAGTTCGCGCCGGCGCAATAGATCGCCGACGGCCACAAGATCGGCGCCAGCAGCTTGGTGGTTGCGAGCGGCTGGCCTGCCGCCCGCGAGGCGGCGGCATGGCCGAGGCGCTCTCGCGCCGCCATCCAGTCTTGCAAGATGCCCAGCACGCTGCGATCGCCCGCGTGGCCGGTCAGCTTTGCGGCATCGAAGACCTCATCGCCGATCACCAGTCCGGCACGCGGACCGTCGGCTCCCGCATATGTCACCAGCTTGTAGCTCGCCATGGTCGTTCCTCGTCGCTTGCGGAAGGCAACAAGCAGATTTGAACGACGATTGGCAAGCACGGAAGGTGCGTGACATATTCTTCGTTACCCCGACGTCGCGAATGGCCGATTGAGACCGGCAAGCGCCGGCATAGCACTTATGCCGAAGATTGATGATCAATGGCGAATATGGTCCGGAGGCTATTGGCAATCGCGGCGCCGACTGTACTATAAACGGACAATCCGCGTGCCGCGCTTCACGCCCGGACCGGCACGACAGGGCGTCAACCCGGCCGCCGAGGCGGGTAGGAGGAAAGACTTCGAATGGCTGAAAAACTTGTCGGCAAGATTTCCGAATTCAAGGATGGCGACCGTCGTATCGTGTTCCTCGGCGACCATGAGATCGGTGTGTTCCGGGAAAACGGCACTTTTTATGCATACAGCAACTACTGCCTGCACCAGGGCGGGCCGGCCTGCGAGGGGCTCACCATCGCCAAGGTCGAAGAGCGCATCATGCCCGATAAAACCTCGAAGGGCCTGTATTTCTCCGATACCGAACTCCACTTCGTGTGCCCCTGGCACGGCTATGAGTATGACCTCAAGACCGGCGAATGCGTCTCCGACCGCAAGCTCAAGCTGCGCAAATACGAAGTGATCGAGAAAGGGGACGAGGTTTATGTCCGTGCGTAAGACCGCGGCGGCCAAGGTTGCGACAAAGCCCACGGCCAAGCTCGCGCCTGCGCCCGCCAAGCGCACAAATACCAAAAAGGCCGCCAAACCGCCGCCCACGAAATCCGCATCCGGTGCCATCCAGAATCTCTCGGCAGCAGCCGAACAGCTTGCGGTCGAGGTCGACCGCGCGCTTGCCGAAGGGCGCACCGATGTGCTGACCCCTGACGCCATCCAGGCGCTGATGGCAGCGGCGTGCCGGAGCTACTCGGCGCAGGTCGAAGCAAGCGGCCATTTCCCGCCGCTCGCGGCGCGCAGCCGGGTCACTTCGACCGACGTCATGACCGCCGCAAGCGGCTTATTGAAGGCGGCCAATCTCGCGGTTTTTGAGCTGGGCATGTGGCAAAGCTGGACCGGCCGCTGATCGGCCGGCCCGCAGAATGAAATTAGCAGAGTCAGCGGACTCGCTCAGGAGAAACGCCATGGAACTTACGTCCGATCGCGGCCGCCGTGTGACGGTTGACGAGTTGAACACCACGAGACTCCTCGCCCACGCCCGTCAGCAGGCCCATCAGCGCAAACTCGACGACATGGTCATCGTCGACGTCGACGCTCATCACTACGAAAATGAGCACATGAAGGACATTCTGCCGTTCATGGAGAACGATGTCCTGCGTCAGCTCGCGATGGCGCAGGGCGCGAAGGGCGGACGCGGCACGCTGATGCCGCAGCAGATCGGTTACCAGGATATCGGCGGACGCGTCACCCGGTATCCGCTGCGCGCATCCGAAAAGTTCGAGGCTGATCGGCACCGCGACGTCCAGCTCGGCGATCGCTGGATGGACGCCATGGGCGTCGACTATTCCTGCCTGTTCCCGACCGGCATGCTCAACATCGGCCTGCATCCCCAGAAGGAGATGGAGGTCGATCTGTGCTGGGCCTACAATCGCTGGGTTACCGAGAAGGTGCTGCCGGAATCCGGCGGGCGCTTGTTTTCGATGCTGTGCCTGCCGTTCTCAGATCCCGACGAAACGCTGCGGCACGTCGAGACTTTCGGCCACCGCGACGGCGTCGGCGGCTTTATGATTACAACCGTACGCACCCTGCCGGTGTATGACAACGCCTATATGAAGGTCTATCGCGCCATCGAAGAACGCGGCCTCGTGCTGTCGTTCCACTCGGCCTTCAACTGGAGCGAAAACGTGTTCCGTGGCTGCAATCGCTTCATCGCGGTGCACGCGCTCGGGTTTTCGTTCTACAACATCCTCCACTGCACCAACTGGGTCGTCAACGGCATGCCTGAGCGCTTCCCCAAGCTGCCGGTGATCTGGATCGAATCGGGGCTGGCGTGGGTACCATTCCTGATGCAACGCCTCGACCACGAATACATGATGCGGCCGTCGGAATGCCCGCTGCTCAGGAAAAAGCCCAGCGAATACATGCGTGAGATGTACTACTCCTCCCAGCCTATGGAGATCCAGGATCTTAAGGCGTTGGAACAGACATTCCGCATGGTGGACGCGGAAAACCAGCTGCTCTACGCCTCCGACTATCCGCACTGGGACTTCGACCTGCCGTCGACCATCTACGACCTGCCGTTCCTCTCCGAGAAGGGCAAGCACAACATCCTCGGCGGCACCGCGGCACGCTTGTTCAAGCTAAAGCCGCGCAACGAGAAGCAGAAAGAGAATTTGATCAGGTTCGGCAACCTCACGGCGCAAATCGCTTAGGAACTCAAGGCGTACCCCTCGGGTTGCCGCCTTTTCAATGTCGCGTCGGCCTATAGAGGGGGACGAACGCGAGATTGTCTACGTCCGTGACCCAGATCTGTTCCGGGATCATGCCGGGGCGGGTCCTACTTTAGCTGAGTGCAACGGCGGCGGTGTGGCTTCGCGGCGCGATGAAAGAACAGCGGACGGTATTAGGTAGCCGCCTCACCTTGCCGTTTTTCCGTTGTCTTCAACCGCTGAATGTCATTCCGTAATTCGCTGGCAACTATTGTTTCTAGAGTAGTATAGAGCGGATTATAAATCTCGACAATTGGAAGAGGTTGCCCGTCTTTCCAAGGTTTTGCCCTTCCGTCATCTCCCTTTCTTCTAGATTTTTCAAAGAAATCTCGATATCGATAGGGAGAAATACCCATAAAGGCTTGAAATTTGACTTTTCCAACTACAGGATCACCCTCTATTTCTATAGAGTCAGAGTGAAGTTCTTTAGCATAGCTTTTTGGATATGGTTGTAAAAACACAAC
>Ga0209131_1000997_pt1 | contig 19531 bp, 19 predicted proteins | sample GraSoi_2013_40cm_FD_185826 | JGI IMG/M metagenome (GOLD analysis project Ga0209131, IMG submission 185826) | Grasslands soil microbial communities from the Angelo Coastal Reserve, California, USA - Sample 9_17_2013_40cm (SPAdes) (version 2) | ecosystem: Environmental > Terrestrial > Soil >... | reverse complement strand
GTACCACGCGGACACGAGGCGAATCACGGGAGCTATGTCGGTCGATTGCATCAAAGTGAACGCGACAACGCCCGATGCGGCAATGAGTATCCAAACTACCGTGCTAGTTCTCATGCCTTCTAACGTTCGCGGCCACCGGGCCGACGAGATAAAGGATGCCACAAGGAGCGCTGCTTCAGAGGCTCCGGGTGCGCCGCGCGGTTAGCGTGCATGCGGTCCCTATATTTGGAATGTGAGGGCAATGGCATGGAAGACTTGCCGAAGAATCTCGAGAAGCGGGACTACGATAAAGAGGACGGACATGGTCGCGCCTATAACGAAAAAGAACCCGCCAGCGGCGAGCCCGATCGCACCGATGTAGCCCGGTGTCCCTAACTGAAAGAGCTGCGCGAGGACTTCAAAAGTCATTGCTGCTCGGGGATTCGCGAAAAAGAGCTTTCGATACTCCTCCAGGAGGGAAAAGGCCAATAAGAGAAATAGACCTCCGAGGCCAAGAAAGAACACCGGAACCAACCACGTCTCGAAAGAGGGCCAAGGAGAAACCATGCACGCTAACGTTCGAAATCAGCGGCGGGCCGCGCGACACGCCCAATCAAAGGGCTGTGGCTCGCGGCCCGTCCGCTCTGGATTGAGGGGTTAGGTTTCATCGTGATGGCGACGGCCCGTCAGAGCACGATACTCGTCAATCTCTGGCTCGCGTTGAGGTATGAACGCGGGATCGCTCGGCTCGGGTCGCGCTCTATGAAGCATGTGAAACCAGTGAACGATGGCGGCGCCGAGTATTGGAATAGACAGGAGAAGGATAGTCTGCGCGATCTTTTGGTTGTGCGAATAGAAGTCCGCCCGAACGATAAGGGCGAACACGTAGCATGGGTACGCAATCGCCGCGGCGATCAGCACGACCATAGCGAGAGTCTCGATGTTCATTTCCTTCGACGTCTTTGATGAAACCTAACGTCTGAATTCAGCCGCCGCCGAAGGCGGTCGGCTGCGATGATGGGTTAGGCAACATTGTTTTTGATGGTTCGGCGGCGAACGATAGACCAAAGTGCCATCAGGCCGATTGTTAGGAACGACCAGAACACCGTCGTCCCGCCGATGATAATGCTGTTGTCTATCAAGGATGACCCGAAACCATGGATGGCCCCCATTCCTACCATCAAAAGAACGCCAGGGAAGATTACGTGCCGTAGCCAATCGATTTCTGGCGACCACTGATAAGGCACGATACGTAGTTCAACGAACGCCGCTGCGGCCACCGGGCCGACGGTAAGGTGGACGCCACAAGGTGCGCTGCTTCAGAGGCTCCGGGTGGGCCGTGCGGTTAGAGTGCAAGCGTACACGATCGGCCACGTGTTACCTCGAAAACACTAGTGTTCCTTCGCTCGGGAGCTGCGAAGGCCGATCAATCCGTTGAACTCTTACGATGACTTGCCAGGGGTCTCCGTGACGCTCTGGCAGACGAGATGGAAGCGGCGCAACCAAGGTCTGCAATTGTTCGAACGTGTCGTCGTCAAGTACGCCATGTTGAAACGCGTGAACCGTGACCAACCAAGAGGCGACTTCGAAAGAAAGTCCTCGCACGGCAGGTGGCGTGCGTGGGACCACGTGCTCAGTCAGAAATCTTGTGACTATCTTCAAGATACTTGAGTCGGTCACGTTCTTGCACTCTAACGTCTGCGTTCAGCGGCGCGCGGCTTCATGCGCGTCCGCTGCGACGCATAGTTAGATTGCATTTCATAAGAACTCGAAGCACGGGTTGTCGAACGTAACCATGAGTTCCTTTACGCCCGCTTTGCCACGAAACGTTAGATATACCTTTTCATTTAGTGAATCATAGAGGGCACGGCCAACCTCTCTGGCATCTGAAATCAGGCTCTCTGTCCCCGTCGGCCCTTCGAGCTTGCGGAGTTTTTGCTCCAGGGGTTTAGCAGCCTTAGCGAAAACGCTTTCGTAGGCGCGTATGGTTGCTTCGTTGTCCCGAACAAACTTTTCAAATATATCCACGAAGGCATTTGTGTGGTCATCGTGCCCTAGGTAACCAATGTCGACGCATACCGGCTCGGCAGATGCCAGAAGAGACGGGACGTCCTCGATTGAGAATAGCTTTCGCGGCTTCGCCATTGGTCAATGCAATCTAACTTAAAGTCGACCGCCGAAAAGCGGTGTCTGGATACCCCATTCTGCGCCGACACTTGTCATCCTTCAACGGGATCAATCCGTTGTGGGGGCTTGGCACACTAAATGCCCCGACAAAACCCCGATTCGCATGCGTCACGCAGAAAAGCCTCACTTGCCGCTCCAAGCCACGGTCAAGCCGAGGCTCCTGGATCAGGTGCGCGGCGTGCTGCGCCGCAAGCACTACAGCATCCGTACCGAGCAGAGCTACGTCGATTGGATCCGGCGTTTTATCCTGTTCCATGGCAAACGGCACCCGTCGCAGATGGGCAAAGCCGAAGTATCCGCTTGTCTTACCCACTTGGCCGTGCAGCGAGACGTGGCGGCGTCCACTCAGAACCAGGCGCTTTCGGCGATTTTGTTTTTGTATCGGGATGTCCTCGAGCAGGAGCTGGAGTGGATCGAGGGTTTCGAGCGGGCCAAGCGCCCGGCGCGGCTGCCGGTGGTGTTGACCCCAGCCGAGACGCGCGCCGTGCTCGCGCAGCTCGAAGGCACGAAGTGGCTGATGGCAAGCTTGCTCTACGGTTCGGGCCTGCGCTTGATGGAATGCCTGAGGCTGCGGGTGAAGGACGTTGATTTCGGCTACGGGCAGATACTGGTTCGCGACGGCAAAGGTGCCAAGGACCGCGTCACCATGCTGCCGCAGGCGCTGATCGAACCGCTCAAGGCGCATCTTGAAAAAGTGCGTGCCTTGCACCGGCGCGACTTGGGGGCGGGTTACGGAGAGGTCTATCTTCCGTACGCTTTGGAACGCAAATTTCCGCGCGCGCCCAGGGAATGGGGTTGGCAGTACGTTTTTCCTTCGCGCAAGCTCTCCGCTGATCCGCGCAGCGGCGCCATGCGCCGACACCATCTCGATGAAGATGTGCTGCAACGGGCGATCAAAGAGGCGGCGCGCAACGCGGACGTACGCAAGCCGGTCGGCTGCCATGCGTTTCGCCATTCTTTTGCCACGCACCTGCTCGAAAACGGCTACGACATCCGCACGGTGCAGGAGCTACTGGGGCATTCGGACGTCTCGACGACGATGATCTACACCCACGTCATGAACAAGGGTGGTCGCTGGGTGCGAAGCCCGCTCGATGGCGCTGCTTCTGCCGAGCCCCGGAGGGGACAAACGATGGGAGACGGCACGGTGTAGAACGCTGCGCGCAAAGCGCCGCTACGCTCCAGCCCGCCCCGCCGGATCCTGCCGATAGAACTGCGCGAGCTGCAGGTACAGCTCCGGCCAGTCGCGCGCGAGCACGGCCGATTCGGTGAAGAAGGCCTCGCTCATGACGGCGAAGAACTCCGCCGGGTGCTCGGCGGCGTACTCGTCGATGAAGGTCGGCCGACCCGAATCGACTTCGTTGCAAAAACGTTCGTAGGCTCCTTCGAGAACTCTGCGCCACTTCGCGGAGTCCATTCCGGCGCGTGCAGCGGGGTAATCCGCGTCGCCCGCTCCGTCCATGTGGATCTTGTGCGCGAATTCGTGGATCACCACGTTGTAGCCGCGCTCGGCCATGCCCACGTCCTCCCAGGAGAGGATCACCGGCCCGCCCGGCCAGGCTTCGCCCGCGAGCTCCTCGTCGAAGGTGTGCACGATGCCGTTCTCGTCCATTTCTTCCTTGCGCACGCGGAACTCGCCCGGATAGACGACGACGCCGACCCAGCCGTTGTAGACGTCCAGGCCGAGATTGAGAATCGGCAGGCAGGCTTGCGCGGCGATCGAGAGGCGTACATCGTCCGTGAGCTTGAAGCCGTGCGCGCCGTGCATTTCCTTTTCGGCGAGAAAGAGGAGGACGAGCTGCTTGAGCCGTGCCGTCTCCTCCGTCGATAGGCCGCGGAGAAAAGACAGCTTCGAGGCGATTCGCGCCCACAGCGCTCCGTCGATGCGGGCGCTCGTCAGCACGCGCTTGCGGCGCCAATCTCGGAAGAAGCCCATCTCTAGCGTCTTGAAGTCAGTGGGAAAAACGGATTATCCGGGACGGCGCGCTGCGGCGCCACAGCGTGGGATAAACTCCGAGCATGGTTTCCACTACGCGCACGGATCTCTCCGAAATCGTCGAGTCCGACGTCCTCAACGCCGGAATCTCCGACGAGGACCGGGGCTCGCTCGCCCGCGCGCTGGCCTTCGCTGCCGACCTCTACGGGGGAAAGCTGCTGGGCACCGGCGAGCCGGCCTATGAGCACGCGGTGGGGACGGCGCGCAACGTCGCCGAGCTCAGGCTCGACGCTGACGCGCGGGCCGCCGGGCTGCTTTTCGCCGTACCCGCGTATCTCCCCGGAGCCGAGGAAAAACTGAAGGAATCGTTCGGCGCGGCGGTCGCCTCGCTCGTCGCCGGCATCAGCCGGCTCAACCAGCTGCGGGTGGTCATGAGGACGGCCGCCCTCGGCAGGGAATCCGGTTCGCAGGCGGAAGTGCTGCGCAAGATGCTGCTCGCCATGGTGGAGGACATCCGCGTGGTGCTGCTGCGCCTCGCGAGCCGCACGCAGACGCTGCGCTGGCTCGCGCGCGCCCCGGCAGCCGAGCGAGCGCAGCTTGCGCGCGAGACGCTCGACATCTACGCGCCCCTCGCCAATCGCCTCGGCGTGTGGCAGCTCAAGTGGGAGCTGGAAGACCTGTCGTTCCGCTACCTCGAGCCCGAGCTCTACAAGCGCATCGCCGGTCTGCTCGAGAATCGCCGCAGCGAGCGCGAGCGTTTTGTCGAGCAGTCGATCGCCGAGCTCGCCGACGAGCTCGCCCGTGCCGGGATCCGGGCAGAGATCACCGGCCGGCCGAAACACCTCTACAGCATCTATACGAAGATGCGCGCGAAGTCGCTCGATTTCTCGCAAATTCACGACGTGAGCGGCCTGCGCGTGCTGGTGGACGAGGCGAAGGACTGCTATACGGTGCTCGGGGTCGTGCACAACCTGTGGGCGCCGATCCCCAGGGAATTCGACGACTATATCTCGCGGCCGAAAGCGAACCTCTACCGCTCTCTGCACACCGCGGTGATCGGTCCGGAGGGGAAGGCCCTGGAAGTGCAGATCCGCACCCGCGAGATGCACCGCGACGCGGAGCTGGGCGTCGCCGCGCACTGGCGCTACAAGGAAGGAGGGAAGCGCGCAACCGGCAAAGGCGATCCTTTCGACGAGAAGATCGCCTGGCTGCGGCAGATGCTGGCGTGGCGCGACGAGATCGTCGACGCCTCGGACTGGATTGAGCAGTCCAAACACGCCGTGCTCGACGACATCGTCTACGTGCTCACGCCTCAAGGGCGCGTCATCGACTTGCCGCAGGGGGCGACGCCCGTGGACTTCGCCTACGCGCTGCACTCCGACATCGGCCACCGCTGCCGCGGCGCCAAGGTGAACGGGGCCATCGTCCCCCTCGATTACCGGTTGAAGAACGCGGAAGCGGTCGAGATCATCACCGCCAGAATCGGAGGCCCGAGCCGCGACTGGCTCAATCCCGCGCTCGGCTATATCAGGAGCTCGCGCGCCCGCAACAAGGTGCGCCAGTGGTTCAACAGCCGGGAGATCGCGAGCGTCGTCGCCGCGGGCCGTGCCGCGGTCGAGCGCGAGCTGCAGCGCGAGGGCAGGCGCGCCGCGAGCCTCGAGGAACTGGCAAAGCGCCTCGGCTTCGGCGAGCCCGATGAGCTTTTCGCGGCGGTCGGGCGCGAGGAAGTCGGCTCGCGACAGCTGCAGACCGCGCTGCGGGGCCGGACGGAACCGGCGCATCCGCCGGAGGTTCTGCCGCACCGCGCGCGGGCCGGACAGTCCAGCAGCGGGATTCTCGTGCTCGGCGTCGAGCGCCTGCTCACCCAGCTTGCGCGCTGCTGCAAGCCCGCGCCGCCCGACCGGATTTCGGGATTTGTCACCAAAGGACGCGGCGTCTCGGTGCACCGGCGCGACTGCACGAGCCTAGCGCGCCTGGTCGAACGCTTTCCCGAGCGGATCATCGGCGCCGAATGGGGCAGCCGCGCCGGCCAAGCCTATCCGGTGGACATCGTCGTTCGCGGCAACGACCGGCAAGGGCTGCTGCGCGACGTGACCGAGACGCTGGTGCGCGAGAAGACCAACGTGATCGCGGCCAAGACGCAGACCCGCAACGACATCGCCTCGATGTACTTCACCGTCGAAGTCGACGACATCGATCAGCTGCAGCGCGCTCTGTCCGCGATCGAGGACGTGCGCGGCGTTCTCGCTGCGGCGCGGCGCTGACTGTCCCCTGGGCGACCTGGACGAGTATCGCCAGGGATTTCTGGCCGGCTACTCCCTGACAAGGGTGAAGAGATGCTGAGGCACGATCCGATTCCGGCGTCGACACCCAAGGGCATCGTTCGAATCCGCGTCGCTGGCACGGTGCTTGCAAGGCTAAGGAAGGTATCACTTAGGGAGGCGGCCGTGGGAACAGTGACGGAGTTCAAGGCCCTCAGGAATGAAGGTCCAGCCGCTTATACCAATGGAGTCGCCGACGGAAAGTCGGCCCGCGCCGAGGGCAGCGCGCTGACTCTCTATCTTCAGGTCGGAATCGACGATTACGCCAAGGGCTTCCGCGCAGGGTTTTTTGGTCAGACGAACCCCGCCAGGACCGTGGACCAGGGATAGCCTCTTCGCGACACGGGTCGGATATAGAGGAAGATTCGACCCGGGTGTGCGAGATCCGACACCTTTTGACGCCCGATCAACAAGGAAGCATCTCAGCCAAGTCTTTCCCCCGGCGCTTCGAGTAGAATCGGCCAGAGTTCCAGACAAGCCGGTAGATGCGCATTCTGCTCAGCAACGACGACGGGTACTTCGCGCCCGGCATCGCGATCCTTGCTGAAACGCTCTCCGACCTTGCGAGCATCACCGTGGTCGCGCCCGAGCGCGACCGCAGCGGCGCCTCCAACTCGCTCACCCTGGATCGGCCGCTTTCGGTGCGCAAATCCGTGAACGGCTTCCAGTTCGTAAACGGCACGCCGACGGACTGCGTTCACCTCGCGGTGACCGGATTGCTCGAGGAGATGCCCGACATGATCATCTCCGGTATCAATCTGGGCGCAAACATGGGCGACGACACCATCTACTCGGGCACCGTCGCAGCAGCAACCGAAGGCTACCTGCTCGGCATCCCGTCGCTGGCGATCTCGCTCGCGAGCAAGGCCGGGAAGCACTACGACACGGCGGCGCGTGTCACGCGAGAGCTGGTCGAGCGCTTCCAGAAACGGCCTCCGCACGAGCCCGTATTGCTCAACGTGAATGTGCCGGACATTGCCTACGAGGCGCTGAAGGGTTTCGAAGTGACGCGGCTCGGCAAACGCCACAAGGCCGAGCCCACGATCAAGACCAAGACTCCCCGCAACGAGACGGTGTACTGGGTGGGCGCGGCCGGCAGCGCGCAGGACGCCGGGCCGGGGACCGATTTTCACGCCGTCGCGTCGGACTGCGTGTCGCTCACGCCGCTGCAGATGGATCTCACGCACCAGCAGCAGATTCCCGCCGTCAAAGCGTGGCTGGCGAAGTGATGCTTTCGAAAACCCGCGGCATCGGGATGACCTCGCAGCGCACGCGCGACCGCATGGTCGTGCGCCTGCGGGAGAAGGGCATACGCGATGAGTCGGTACTTGCCGCAATGGCCGCCGTTCCGCGCCACATTTTCATCGAGGAAGCGTTCGCCAGCCGCGCCTATGAGGATACAGCCCTGCCGATCGGCTTCGAGCAGACCATCTCGCAGCCCTTCGTAGTGGCGCGAATGATCGAGGCCCTGTGTGGAGAAGGGTCTCTGGGAAACGTGCTCGAAATCGGAACCGGCTGCGGCTATCAGGCGGCCCTGCTCGCGCGGCTCGCGAACGAAGTTTATTCGGTCGAGCGCATTGCGGGACTGCTCGAAAAGGCGCGTGGCAACCTGCGTCCCTTGCGTCTGTCGAACCTGAGGTTGGTGCACGCCGACGGCACGCGAGGATTGCCCGAAGCGGCGCCCTTCGACGGCATCATCGTCGCGGCGGCGGCGCCCGCGATTCCCGGCGCGCTTTTGCAGCAGCTTGCGCCGGGTGGCAGAATGATCGTGCCCGTGGGAAGCGCCGATCAGGCGCTGTGCCTCGTCGAGAGGACTCCGACCGGATTGACCGAAAAATGGCTCGACGCCGTGCGTTTTGTACCTTTGAGAGGAGGCAAGCGGTGAAGCTGGCCGGGATTGCGGTACTCGCGTGCGCGTCTCTGGCCGGATGCGCGGGCCCGTATCGGGCACCCGTTGTAGAGCGGACCATCGCGCGCCCGGGCGCTGCCAAGCCTGCGGGCCCTGTGGACCAGCGGGCCGAGACCTACACCGTCAAGCGCGGTGATACCCTCTACAGCGTCGCGCTCGACAACGGCCTCGATTACCGCGAGCTCGCCGCCTGGAACAACATAACCGATCCCGCCGCCATCAAGGCCGGGTTGGTGCTGCGCATGCGGCCGCCGGGGCCGGCAGTGGCGGCGCAGCCGGAGGCCGGGGCGCCGGTCCAGCCGGAGGCTCGCGTGCAGGTACAGCCGGTGACCGTACCGGGCTCGGTGGAGGCGCGCTCTCTCGGCGCGGATCCGCGGGCAGCCGTTGAGCCGCGCGCGGGAGCGGAGCCGCCGCGGGTCTCGGGCGATCTCAAGACCGGCCCCAAGGCGATGAAGTTGCCCTATTCCGAGGAAAACCTGGCGATGCTGTTGCGGCAGTCCCCGGCGACGCCGACGCCGGAAACGCTGCCGCAGCAGCCGAAGGCCGAGGATGGGCATGACACGGTGGCCTGGATGTGGCCGGCATCGGGCCGCGTTGTCGCAGGGTTCTCCGAACCGACCAACAAGGGCGTGGACATCCTCGGCAAGGTGGGCGATCCGGTCTTTGCCTCGGCGTCAGGACGCGTCATCTTCAGCGGCATGGGGCTGCGCGGCTACGGGAAGCTCATCATCATCAAGCACAACCAGACCTATCTGTCCGCCTATGCCCACAACAGCAACCTGCTGGTTAAGGAAGGACAGAACGTGGTGAGGGGTCAGAAGATCGCCGAAATCGGCAATACCGATTCCTCCCAGGCGAAGCTTCATTTCGAGATCCGGCGCCTCGGCAAGCCGGTCGACCCGCTGAAATTCCTCCCGGATCGGCCATCGTGAATTCGCGCGCGCCGGAACACGAGCTCCGGGCGGATTGGGCCGAGAGCGACCTTGCCGGCGCCGTGGAACCGGCCCCTGCGCTCACCGAGGAGCCCGGGCGCGAGGCGCCTGATGGGCATGCAGAAGCCCACTCGCGCGCGGAGCCGGGTGAAGATGCGTCGGAAATCGACGCCCTAAGCGACGCGACCCAGCTCTATCTGCATCAGATCGGTCTCAATCGCCTGTTCACGCCGGTGGAGGAGCTGCATTTTGCCCGGCGTACCGTCGCCGGGGATTTCTCCGCGCGGCAGAAAATGATCGAGCACAACCTGCGTCTAGTGGTCAACGTCGCCAAGGCCTATCTCAACCGAGGTATGCCGCTTCTGGACCTCGTGGAGGAAGGCAATCTCGGGCTGATGCACGCGCTCGACAAGTTCGATCCCGAGCGTGGCTTTCGGTTTTCCACCTATGCCACTTGGTGGATCCGGCAGAACATCGAGCGCGCCATCATGAACCAGTCGCGCACCATCCGGCTTCCGGTGCACGTGATCAGGGAGTTGAACACCGTGCTTCGCGCGAAGCGCCATCTGGGGGCGTACGCCGAGCGCGAGCCGACCGCGGAGGACATCGCTCACCTCGTCGGCAAGGACACCGATGAAGTGCGCCGGTTGCTGTCGCGCAGCGAGCACATCGCTTCGCTCGATGCGCCCCTCGATGTCGATCCGCTGCTCTCGATCGGCGAGTCGATCGCCGACGAGAGCAGCGTGAGCCCGGAGCTGCAGCTGCATGCGAACGAAATCGAGTCGCTCGTTCGCGAATGGCTCCTGCAGCTGAACGACAAGCAACGGGCCGTTATCGAGCGGCGTTTCGGCTTGAACGGAAGGGAATTGCTCACGCTCCAGCAGCTCGCCTCGCGGCTCACGCTCACGCGCGAGCGCGTGCGCCAGATTCAGCTCGAGGCTCTTGCGCAGCTGCGGCGCATCCTGCGCCGGCGCGGCCTGTCGAAGGACGTGCTTCTCTAGATCAGCGCACGTCGTCCGTGATGGTGTTCGGGGGATTGCGTTTCAGCGCGGAGCCATCGCCTTCATCGTTGATGGTCTGAGCGAAGTCGATGTTCTTCGTGAGCTCCTCAAGATACAGGTTCTGCCCGCCGAAGTGATCCCGCGCGTATTTGTGGGCCCCGCCGAGATCCGCGTCGAGGCGCCGGCTCGCGCCCTGATAGAAACGCGGGGTCTTCCTGACCAGGTCCTCTCCCGATTCGTACAGGACTTCTTCGCCTCCGTCCGGAAGATGCTTGCGGGTGATGCCTCCGGCGACGAATTCCGGATAGAGCCGGTCGCGGCATTTTTCCAGGTAGCAGCGGTCCGACATCTGCGCGACGATATCCGCCGAGCCGAGCAGGCTGCCAAGCAGCTTGTAGGCGAGAGACGGCACCTTGATATCGGCGACCGGAATCTCGTAACCGGTGAAATGGATCAACGAGGCAGCGACGTCGGCCACCTCGCCCATGCCGATCTTGGGCAGGTAATCCCTGAGAAAGCGCGCCCCGCGGGAGACGTGGGTCAGCGTCAGCTCGCCTCCGTTCCTGTGCTGCCTGTCGTCGAGCGTTCGTATGTAACCGCAGTCGTGGAACAGGGCCGTGATCACGCCCAGGCGGAACATGGCCGCGTCGAGCGGCTCCAGGCCCATACGGGCGCGCTCGTAACCGTCGATCAGCCGCGCCATCGCGAGCGTGACCTCGAGCACGTGCTGGATATCGTGATAAGCGGTATCGCAGGCGTGGTACCCCGGGCGGTCGCCGCGATACATCGTAGTGAGGTCCCGGAAAGCCCGGTCGATCTGCGCAGGCGCCGCCCTGGGATAGAGCTCGAGGAAAATCCGATTCACTTCCGAGTTGACGAGCGCCGAGTCGGTGGTGTTCACCCGGCAAGAAACATCGTACTCGTTGCCGCGACGGTTTACTAGCACTTGGATTGGCGTCCTCAGACCGGCCGCCCCTGGAGGCAACGAGGGGATTCTACCGCCGATTTTCCGGGGAAAACGTGATTTTTTGGCATTCGCACCTGTTTTTCTCGAGATCGGACCGATCAGGTCCTGAGAGTAAAGGGATTGAAGTCCGTATCCCTGTCGTAGTAGTCCTCCTGTTCGACGCGCTTCAGCCAGCCGACCACGGCGTACGTGAGCGGCGTAAACGCCACTTCCAATCCGACCTTGGAAACGAACTGGACCAGCATGATCTGTGGCAGCCTGTCATCGGGAATCAGCCCGCTTCCGTAGAAGGCGAGCGGATAAAAGATCAGGGAATCGACGCCCTCGCCGAAGATCGTCGAGCCGATGGTGCGCGTCCACAGCCACCGGCCCCGCGTCAGAATTTTCATCTTCGCCAGCACGAACGAGTTGACGAACTCCCCGCACAGGAACCCGATCAGAGACGCCGCTGCGATGCGCCAGGTCGAGCCGAAGGCGATTTCGTACGCCGCCTGGTTCCTCCAAAAGGGCGCGGGGGGCAAGCCGACCACGATCCAGGCCATGAAAGCGGCGAAAGCAAGGCCCGCGAAGCCGGCCCAGATCACCCGTCGGGACCGGGCGTAGCCATAGACCTCTGTGAGGATGTCGCCGAAGACGTAGGAAATCGGAAAAAACAGCACGCCCGCCCCGAACGACACCGCCCCGATCAGCGGAAGCTCGACTTGAGCGATCTTGGCAGGGCCGATCAGGTTCGAGCAGATCAGCACCGTGACGAACGCCGCCATGACGAACTCGTAGTAGCGGTATGCGCGGGCCGGTGGGGTCACGGGTTTTCCTTCTTGGGTTCCGGCGTCGGTCGATCGGGTGGTGCATGCCGTGCCCGGGCGAGTTCCGCGCCGAGATCCAGCACCGCGGCGGCATAGAGGTTGGATCGGTTGTAGCGCGTCAGGACGAAAAAATTCTGCAGCGTCACGCGGAAGTCCGACGGCTGGCCTGGCGTTTCGAGCTCGATCAGCGCGCACAGCGCATCCGGGGGCAGTGGAACTGCGGGCTTGACGCCGAACCCGGGCAGGTCGGCGGCGCGATTCACCGGCATGACTCCGGCGCCAGCGAGCTTGCGCCAGCTCTCGCCGCTCACCTCGGCGGAGAAAGCCACCGCCTCCCCCCGGGTCCAGCCGTGCGCTTTCAGAAAATTGCCGATGCTGCCGATGGCGTCTGCGGGACTCGTGGCGAGATTGGCCTGCCCGTCGCCGTCGTAATCCACCGCGAAACGCCGGTACGAGCCCGGCATGAACTGGGGAATGCCGATCGCTCCCGCGTACGATCCCTTCACGCGCAGGGGATCGATTCCCGCCTTGCGGGTGAACATCAGGTAGTTCTCGAGCTCGTCGCGAAAAAAAGAGGCACGCTTTGGATAGTCGAACGCGAGCGTGGACAGGGCGTCGATCACCCGGTAGGTGCCGATGTTGCGTCCGTAGGTGGTTTCTACGCCGATGATGCCCACGATGATTTCCTCTGGGACGCCGAACTCGCCCGCAGCGCGGGCGAGCGGCTCGGCGTTGCGGTTCCAGAATTGCACGCCCGCTTCGACGCGCTGCGGACTGAGGAACAGGGCGCGGTAGGCCTGCCAGGATGCGAGCGCGGTTTCGGCGGGCTGCTCCATCGCCTTGATGATCGCGGGCTGAAACTGCGCCTTGCCGAAGACACGGTTGAGCTCGCTGCGGGTGAAGCCGTGCTTCTTCACCATTTCTGCGATGAACTGCTTCACTTCCTTGCGGTGCTGGTAACCTGGAGAATCCGCGGCGGCCGAGGCGAGCTGCAGAGCGAGTACGGCGGCGACGAAGAAGCGGGTGCGGGTTTTCAAGGGCCGAATTCCCGAACGAGGTGCTTAAGACGGGCGATCGAGCGGGCGTCGGCACCCGCGCCGTAGCGCTGATCGACGTAGAGTGCGGCGATGGCGCGCACGGCGTCCTCGCGTGCCGGGAGCGCTCGGGCAACGCGGCTTGCATAGTCGAGCGGACCCTCGGCGCGCGCGCGCGAGAGGCCCTCGCGAGCGAGCTTGTCGCAGAAGCGCGACCACGCGCGCTGCACCGGATCCTCGCGCCGTATGCCGCGAAGCAGCCATAGCGCGGTCAGCAGCAGCACTCCGGCCACGCTCCAGAACAGCATCACCGTCATCGTCTGCCAGCTCGGCTGCCGCACGCCCAGCCACGAGAGCATCTCGCGCTGGCGATCCGGGTTGAAGCCGAGCACCCACTGGTTCCACTGGTTCGTGAGAGCCTCCCAGTTGTTGCGCAGGCTCTTCAGCCAGTCGAGGTTGGTGCGCATGAGCAGCGGTAGCGGCGCCCCTCCCGGCGCGGCGGCCGTGATGCCGAGCTCGACCCGGATTGGAACTGCGGCGGCCGTGGGATCGACGCGAGTCCAGCCTCCCCCGGCGAGCCATACCTCGGCCCAAGCGTGGGCGTCGGCTTGGCGCACGACCATATAGCCGTCCACCGGATTGGTGTCTCCGCCCTGGTAACCCGTCACCACGCGGGCGGGCACTCCGGCGGCACGCATCAGAAACACGAAACTCGAGGCGAAGTGCTCGCAGAATCCCTGCTTGGTGTCGAACAGGAACTCGTCTACCGAGTTCTGGCCGAGCGACGGCGGCTGCAACGTATACTCGAAGCGGCTGCCGCGGAAGAACTCGATGGCACGGCGCACGATCGCGGCATTTTCGGCCAGCGACTCGCGCCACTCGCTCGCGAGCGCGCGCGCACGCGGATTGACGCTGCGCGGCAGCCTGAGCGCATTGCCGAGGTCCTCGGGATTGCTTCCGCTCGGCGCCTGGAATTGAGGAAAGGAGCGCATTTCGTAACGGATCCGGCTGCGAATCGGCGTCAGAGAGATCACGAGGTACTCGGAGGTGAGGCGCGCCGTCGGCGGGATGCGCGTCGGCATTTCCAGCGCGAACATCCAGTTGCGGTTGTGGGGCTCGAGGGTCACTTCGTAGTCGGCCGGCGAACCGCCGGCCTCGACGCTCATATTCCGGCGCAGCTGGGGCAGGCCGACGCGCCATGTGTAGCCGTCGAAATCCGACAGCACTGGGCCGCGCCAGTAGAGCCGGGCGCGCGGGGGCGGCTCGGTTTGGAATTTCACCCTGAACGCGATCGCGTCCGACAGCGACAGGGAGCTGATCGAACCGGGCGACATGGTCTCCGAGAGGCCCGTCACGGTGCTGTAAGCGTCCTGCGGCATGCCCCACAGGGGCCCCTGCACCCTGGGAAACAGGAAGAACAGCAGCAACATCACCGGGCCGGCCTGTGCGAGCATGCGGCCCGCAGTTTTCAGATCGTCGACGATGGCCCGCTGCGGCGCGCTGAATCCGACGAGCGCGGTTGTGGTGACGAGCACGGTGAGCAGCATCAGCACCGCTATCGGGATGGACTGGGAGTAAAAAAAGTTGGCCAGGGCGACGAAGTAGACGAGAAAAGCCGCGACAAAGACATCGCGCCGGGCGCGCGTCTCCAACAGCTTGAGAAACAGAAGCAGCACGAGCAACGTCACCCCCGGGTCCCGGCCCATGATCGTGCGGTAGGAAAAAAAGACGCCGATCGCGCTGGCGAGAGTCAGCAAAAGCAGCAGCCAGCGCGCGGGCAGGGCGCCGCCGCGAATCGACGCAAAGGCGCGCCAGAAAAGCAGAGCCGCCGCGGCGGCGTCGACCCAAAAAGGCAGCCACAAGGTGTGCGAGGCCACCGTGAGGGCTGCGCCGGCGATCAAGGTTGCGAACGGCAGCGGCGGCAGCGACTCGGCGTTTCTCCGCTCAACCATGGTGGAGCGCCAGCTCTTTCAGACAGCGCTCCCGGTGCGGGAATCCTTCGCCTAGCGGCACGGTGACGCCCGGGAGCTTCAACCCGTAGCGCAGGCCGCGCTCCTCGGCAAGCATGACCCAGCGTGCAAGTCGCGACAGCCTCGCCTCCGTGTGCATTTCCGCGGGGAGCCGGTCCCAGTCGAACCAGAGCTCGGAGGCGGTGCGGCCCGCAAAGAGCTTGGTGAGCAGGAACTCGCTTCGCGCCGAGGCCTTCCAGGCGATATGGCGCGGAGAATCGCTCGCGTGGTAGGGTCGCAGGCCCGCGAAATCGTCGGTCCCGGCGCCCGCCGAGATCGCGTCGCCGGCCTCCGCGTCGGAATACGCAGGGGGCAGCGGAGCCGAATCGGGCCGCGGGTACACGAGCGTGCGCATGTCCGGCTGCACGTAGCTCCAGGCGCGCATCAGGCCCAGAGGAAACCGCGTATCGACGGTCACCCGTTCGAGCTGCAGCCAGCCCCGCTTCCCGGCTTTCACCGGCAGCGCAACGGAGCGGTGCGCTCGCGCGGGCGCGTTGCAACTCACCCGGATTCCGCGGCAGGCGAGGTCGAGCGAATGACGATCGAAATCGCTTTTGTTCTCGAATACGACCTCGAACTGCGCCGTGTCCCCCGCGAACACGGGCGCCACACGCCCGGCGCTCACGTAAAGGTGCGCAAGATTCCTGAAGGTATGCAGGATCGAAACGATGCCCAGGCCTGCGAGCAGGAACGTGAGCACGTAGCCGAGGGAGAGGTTGTAATTGATCGAGCCGATCAGCATCAGGATCACGGCAACCCCGAAGCTCAAGCCGTGACGCGTGGGCAGGATGTAGACGCGGCGCTGGCTGAGGAACACCACGCCGGGTTCCGGCGCGTGGCGTCCGAACACCCACTGAAAGAAATTGTAGGCCTGCGAATACTGCAGCACCCGGTCGAGCTTCACGGGATGGGCACGGCGGAGATCAGGCCGTTCGCCTTGTCGAGGCTCGAGGTGCGAACCCCGTCGTGCACGGGCCGCAGGCGGTGGCCGGCCACACCGGGAAGCACGGCCTGCACGTCCTCCGGGACGACCTTGTCGCGACCTTCGATCAGCGCCCAGGCACGCGACGCGTGCAGCAGCGCGAGAGCCGCGCGCGGAGAGAGGCCCGTCGCGTACTCGGGCGAGCGCCGCGAATGCTCGACGAGCGCCTGGATGTAATCGAGAAGCGGCGCCGCGGCGTGCACTGTCTTCACCATCGCCTGCAGATCCATCAGATCGCCCGGCGCGAGGCAGGCGTCGAGCCCGGCGATCATGTCGCGCCGGTCCGCGCCCTGGAGCAGGGTGCGCTCGGCGTCGCGGTCGGGATAACCCAGCTCGATCCGCATCAGGAACCGGTCGAGCTGCGACTCGGGCAGCGGAAAGGTGCCCACCAGGTGCGAAGGGTTCTGCGTCGCGACGACGAAGAAGGGCTCGGGGAGCTTGCGCGTTTCGCCTTCAGTCGTGACTTGATGTTCCTCCATCGCCTCGAGGAGCGCCGACTGGGTTCGAGGCGTGGCGCGGTTTACTTCGTCGGCGAGGATCAACTGCGAAAAAATCGGCCCCGCGTGGAACCTGAAGGTGGAGCTTTCGCGCTCGTATACCGATACGCCGATGATGTCGGCGGGGAGCATGTCGCTCGTGAACTGGATGCGATGGAAATTGAGTCCGAGGAGCTTCGCGAGCACCTGCGCGAGCGTAGTCTTGCCGACGCCGGGCAGATCTTCGATCAGCAGGTGCCCGCTCGCGAGCAGGCAAGCGAGCGCGAGACGGATCTGGCGCTCCTTACCGAGAATTACTTTTCCCGCTTGCTGGACGACGCCCTGAATGAGCGGTGAGGACATCCGATGTGGCGGTGCCGGAAAACCGTCTGTTAAAATCGTGAGTCTACTGGAAAGCCGATATGATTGGACGCGGGGAATAGAATTCATGGCGACGGCGTTCATCACCCATGCCGACTGCGCGAAACACGACATGGGCCGGCACCACCCGGAGAGCCCGGCGCGGCTCGCCGCGATCGAAGACCACCTCATCTCCTCGGGTCTCGCCGGCCTCCTCGAGCGCCACGACGCGCCGGCGGCCAAGACGAGCGAGCTCGCCCGGGTGCATCCTCTCGAATACATCGAAGCGATCCGCGAGGCCTCGCCGCGGAACGGGATCGTGCACCTCGATCCCGACACGGCGATGTCCCCGCACACCTGGGATGCGGCGCTGCACGCGGCGGGAGCCGCGGTGCTCGCCACCGACCTCGTTATCGGCGGGCGCGCCGACAGCGCTTTTTGCGCGGTGCGCCCGCCCGGCCATCACGCGACGCGCACCCGCGCAATGGGCTTTTGCCTGTTCAACAACGTCGCCGTCGGGGCCAAGCACGCGCTCGAGCAGCACGGCGTCGAGCGCGTGGCGATCATCGACTTCGACGTCCACCACGGCAACGGCACCGAGGACATCTTCAGCGACGACGAGCGCGTCGTGATGGCGAGCATCTTTCAGCATCCGTTTTACCCGTACAGCGGTACCGAAAACGTTGCGCCGAACATGGCCAACGTGCCGCTGCCGGCGGGCTCGGACGGCAAGGCCTTGCGCGCAGCGGTGGAGAAAATCTGGCTGCCTGCGCTCGACGAGCTCGAGCCGCAGATGATTTTCATTTCGGCGGGATTCGACGCCCACGTCGAGGACGAGATGGCTGGCTTGCGCTTTACCGAGGCCGACTACGCTTGGGTGACGCAGCGCATCAAGGAAGTCGCCGACAAATATGCCGGAGGAAAGATCGTATCGGTTCTCGAGGGAGGCTACGCGCTCTCCGCGCTCGGGCGGAGCGTGGTGACGCATCTGAAGGTCCTGGGCGCTTCCTAGGAGTTTCCAATGAGGATGCGGCATTCGCTGGCCTTGAGCCTCGGACTGCTGCTGCCCGCCGCGTGCGGGGATAGCGTCAGCAACAACGACGCGCCACCGGTGACTCCGGTGGCAGCCACGACGTGCGGGAACGGCAGCAATCTGACGCCGCCGAGCTTGCTGCCGAATCCGGGGCCCAATTTTCGGCTGCTGGAAGTCGTCGGCAGCGCCGCTGGCCTTAACGGCCCGATGGATTTGCAGGCTCCGCCCAGCGACCCGCGCCTTTTCATAGCCGAACGGCCGGGGCGCATTTGCATCGTGCAGAACGGCGCGTTGCTTGCAACGCCATTCCTCGACATCTCAAGCCGTGTGACTACCCAGGGCGAAGCGGGGCTGCTCTCATTCGCCTTCGATCCGCAGTTCTCGACGAACCGTTTCGTCTACGTCCATTTCATCGAGGCGACCGGCAACGCCAACGGCGACATCGTCGTCGAGCGCTATCAAGTGTTGTCGAGCAATTCCAATCTGCTCGATACCTCGAGCGTGCAACCGGTGATCCGGATTCCCCACCGGGACGCCAACAACCACTACGGTGGCCGGGTGGCGTTCGGGCCGGACGGCATGTTGCATTTGTCGGCGGGCGATGGCGGAGGGGGAAACAACCAATTCGGCCACGCCCAGGATGCAGCCTCGCACCTCGGCAAGCTCTTGCGCATCGACGTCGGCACGCTGCCCTACACGATCCCGGCGAACAATCCGGTCTGGCCGAACAACGTAGGCCAGAACGAAAACTGGGCGATCGGTCTGCGCAATCCCTTTCGCTATGCCTTCGACGCGGGGCAGCTATACGTCGCCGACGTCGGCCAGGACGCGCGCGAGGAAATCGACGTCGTCGCGGCCGGTACCCCCGGACTCAATTACGGGTGGAGCATCACGGAGGGTACTCTGTGCCTTGGCATTGGCGGTCCTTGCACAACGCCCGGGCTCACTGCACCAGTGTACGACTACGATCACGGGGGAGGTCGCTGCGCGATCATCGGTGGCTACGTATACCGCGGCGCCGCAATACCTGCGCTGCAGGGGGAATACCTGTTTTCAGACCTCTGCACCGGCTTTGTCCGTCGCCTGAGTCTCCAGAACAACGTCGCGACAGTCACCGAGGAGCCGAATGTAAACGTGGGAACGCCCCTCTCTTTCGGACAGGATGGCTTCGGAGAGGTCTACGTATTGACCGCCGAGAATCGGGTGCTGAAGATTGTGAGTCCATAGGGCGCGATCCCAGAAAGGCGCAATTTCAGCAAGGCAATCGGACGCCCGGCTTGTCTCTACTCCGGATCTTCGCGCCGAAGGCTGCCGACCACGCTACGCCAGGCATCCATTACCGTCTTCTTCATCGAACCTTCCGCGGCGAGTCACTTGTTGTTGTCCTCAAGATTACGGTTTCAGGCGCGGACCGGATTGCCTCGCACCACCGGCAGGCCCGCGACCGCCCAGGCGTTGGTGCCGCCGTCGACATGTACCACGCGGCTGAAGCCCACGGCGCGCAGCTCCGCTGCGGCGAACTGGCTGCGTGTTCCCGTCTGGCAGACGACATAGACCGGATCGTTCGGGCCGATGCTCGCGAGCAGCGCGGCGGGATCG
>Ga0209131_1000996_pt1 | contig 19533 bp, 18 predicted proteins | sample GraSoi_2013_40cm_FD_185826 | JGI IMG/M metagenome (GOLD analysis project Ga0209131, IMG submission 185826) | Grasslands soil microbial communities from the Angelo Coastal Reserve, California, USA - Sample 9_17_2013_40cm (SPAdes) (version 2) | ecosystem: Environmental > Terrestrial > Soil >... | reverse complement strand
ATGAAGGTCATCGAACGGCTCACCGCTGCCGAAATCCAGCTTCGTTCTCCACCACGGATCAGCTCTGCGGCATGAAACTGCTCTCTCCAACTCCAACACTCCGCGCGCTTCCGCGCGCTACGCTCCTGTCTGCCTCGTCGGAAAACAAATTTCTTCTTGCCGCCTCTTCAACAACAGTTTTCACAACACCGTTTCACCGTAGCCATTTTCTGGGCCCGCGGCGTCATGAGTCATGCTCCGCGGCGCAGCTTCGGCGCACCTCAAAACCGTCCCTTACCACAATTGAATTTGCATAAGGCCCGCGTCCGCCGCAATCACGGGCGGCCACCTCCAAACGGCTTTACCGGACGCGCAAGGAGCTCCTCGCCCCCGTTCACTCCCTCAGCGAGAACGCGCATCCGGTAAAGCACTAGCGTCAGTCGTCCGCGATGGAGCTAATCTTCTGCGGTGGGGCTCGAACGGCGCGAGAGCATAAAACAGCTCCAACAGGCGAGCAGAGAGAATGTTCCTGCGAGACTCCACCACAAAACATCACCGAAGCGGGCTCCTCCGAGAGCCAAGCTTGTATTTAAGACAAAGTGGGCCAAGATGGTGCCGAAGACGTGCCCTTTCGTTTTATTGAAGATCAGGCCAAGGAAGACTCCAAAAGCCGTCACCAATGCCAAAAAGGCGAGGGGAGAAATGAATACCTGAGGCAAGCCAGGGAAGAAAAAGGAAGGCGAGTGCCATAGACTCCAAAGCGCGCTCATGATTAAAGCTGAAGTCACAGGGCTTGCTTTGCGCTGCAGAAGAGGAAGGAGAAATCCTCTCCAGCCGAGTTCCTCCCCGAGGGCACCTGTCCCAAGCTGAATCACCATCGTTGGTAATAGATCTTCTCTCCCTATGAGCGGAGCACCTTGATGAAGTGATCTCGCGAGCAAGGTGGCTACAAGTACGGATGACGAAGGAAGTACGATGGCAGCGATATACCAGCTCCCTGCCACTGAAGGCAGCCGGAAAAGTCGCCGCAGTAGAGTTTGGACTCCCGAGAGGCCGCCGAACAACATCGTTATCGCCAGGGCAATAAATGTTGGAGACCAGACGGTGATAAGTAGAAAGGCCCAAAACGCCCACATCTTGCCGGTCGCAGCAGCGCTATGGAACCCGGCCCATGCGAGCCAAGTGACAGCGTAGCATGCTGCAACAAAGGTGATTCCTGGCACCCAGGAGTCTGACATCCATGCAGCAGCGGGGAGCTGACCGGCGGAGCTTTCCATGGTCGCCTCTTCAGGAAGATCGCCTTCGCCTCTCTCCCGTGCAGTTGGTTTGTTGGACCTGACGTGCTCTGTATGTCCACAATACAGAACCCCGAAGCGCTTCACAAACCACCGTTGCGATAAGTGGCCAACTCCTGATTGGTCGGGTAATCGGAATGAGTCCCTGCTCCTCTTCAGCGAACCTCGCAATTCGCGCGGCGGTCTACTATAATCAGCAAGTCTGTGAAATGCGGTAGTGGCGGAACTGGCAGACGCACCAGCTTGAGGGGCTGGCGGTAGCAATACCGTGGAGGTTCGAGTCCTCTCTACCGCACCATTTCCAATGCACTAATCAGAAGAGCCGATTCGGAAGGTTCACCGCGCGCTGGAAGTCCGTTCGTGGGTTTCGCGAGCCTCACCCAGCCATTTCTCCAGGACTACCTGGTCCTTCTGCTCCGTTTTCGTGAACACCACTCCCATGCTGTTTCTGCGAACATTCGCCACCCGACCTTGAGCCGTAAAGATTGCGCCATGGTGAATAATCCGGAGGCGAACCTTGGTCCCAGCCGCCAAAGGCTTTTGCGCACTCACCTGGCAGCCGAAGGCGCTGAGGTCCGTGGTTTGTTCGCGGATCTCGCTTTCCGATTCCATGTCGACGAGATCAATGCTGGCGGCGAACGGATACCTGCGGGCTCGGGGTCGCTCAATCAAGGGTTTCTCTCCGTCTTGCGCGTGCCGTAGGCACGCACCGATGCTTGTATAATCGACGTGCGGCGGGCACGGACGGTTACAGCGCTGTCATAGCACTATCACGATACAGCGTCGTCTTGATGTTCAAAATGAAACACCGCTGGCAATCTCTGGTGACAACCTTCACCTACTTGAATTTTCCCGGCTGATGTAATGTATTTAGAGAGAATCGTGGCGCGCTCGTTCGCATTGCATCCGCTTCAACTTGCGGAATGCCGCGAACAGACTGAGAAGGCATTAAGTTTGGAAGGAAGTCATGCCCGGCACAAGCGTCACCCAAGATACCGAGCTGATCGTCGGTGACATCGGCGGAGGCGGCGGAGGGAAGCAGCCTCCTGCGGGCGGCGACGGAGGCGGAGACGGCGACAAGGGCGGACGGCGTCGCAAACCGCCGCAGCGCCGCTATTCGACGGCGATTGCCTTAGGCATGATCTCCATCCTGGTGTTCTTCCTGGGACTGTGCGTCGCGTTCCTCGTACTGAAGCGCGTCAGCGAAACCTGGGTGCCGCTGCATCTGCCAAAAGTCCTGTGGCTCAACACTGCGATCTTGTTGCTAAGCAGCTGGACACTCGTGAAAGCGCGGCAGCGGCTATCGGCCGTCGACTTTTCGGGATTTCGCAAGCTGTGGCACGCTACGACCATTCTCGGCATCCTGTTTTTGGCCGGCCAGTTGCTCGCATGGCTTCAACTGGTTGCCACGGGCATATACATCGCGAGCAATCAGGCCACCAGCTTTTTCTACATTTTTACCGCTGCGCACGCTCTGCATCTCCTTGGCGGGGTTGCCGCATTGCTGTACGTGGCGATGCGCGATTTCGAGAAAGGCAAAATCTCGCGTAACACTGCGGTGGAAATTACTTCGTATTACTGGCATTTCATGGACGGCCTGTGGGTTCTTCTTCTGCTCCTTCTTTATTTGGGAGGGTAGAGCCGCCTCTGGTGCGCACGAACTCAGTCACCACTTCCGCGACGCGTGCCAACTGAGCCGGCCGCAGCTCTGGATACATCGGCAGCGACAGAACTTCTTGCGCGGCACGCTCCGCATGGGGAAAGTCCCCAGCCTTGTATCCGAGAGAAGCGTAGAGCGGTTGAAGGTGGAGCGGCACGGGGTAATAGACGGCGCTCCCGATTTTTTTCTCCGTCAGAACGCGCTGCAACTTGTCGCGTTCTTCCACGCGAACGGTGTACTGGTGGAAGACGTGTTCGTATCCTTCCGCGACTAACGGCGGCATGATGCCTGGGATTTGTGAAAAATGGCGCGTGTATTCCGCTGCGTGAGCTTGCCGCGCGCGCTGCCACTCCGCAAGATGGCGCAGCTTCACGCGAAGGATCGCGGCCTGTATTTCATCCAGCCGGCCGTTCCAGCCCGGCTCGCTGCTGACATATTTCTCCGTCTGCCCATGGTTCCGCAGGGTACGCAAACGCGCCGCGCGTTCCGCGGAGTTGGTTACGATCATGCCCGCATCGCCGCACGCGCCTAGATTCTTGGTCGGGTAAAAACTAAAGCAAGCGACATCGCCGAGAGAACCGGTGCGCCGGCCTTTGTAGGCAGCGCCGATGGCTTGCGCGCTGTCTTCGACCACGGGCAACTTCTTCTTGCGCGCGAATTCCATAATCGGATCCATATCCGCGGCGAGACCGTAGAGGTGAACGACGACGATGGCGCGAGTGCGCGAAGTCACGCGGCGCTCAATCTGTGCGAGGTCGATGTTGTAGGTGTTGGGATGAATATCGGCGAAGACGGGCTTCGCCCCTAGCGCGCTCACGGCACTGCCCGTTGCGACAAACGTGAATGGAGGCAGAATGACTTCGTCGCCCACCGCGACTCCGACCGACCGCAGCGCCATGACCAGCGCATCCGTGCCGGAGCCGGTGCCAACTCCGTGCGCCACGCCGCAGAGCCGCGCGATTTCCTGTTCCAGTGCAGCGCCTTCGCGCCCCAGGATAAATTGCTGCGACGAGAGCACGCGCTCGACCGCTTCGCGAATCTCGCCGCCAACGGCCGCGTACTGCGCGGCCAAATCAAGCTGCGGAATTGGACTAAAGGAGGCTGCCAGTGGATTAGAGCTCATGCGAAAAACGATCCGGGCCGCAGTCGCATGCGCATGAACTCCCAACGTAACGTAGTGCTATTTTTTCGGAAGCTTGGTGCAAACGGCGACGGCATTGTTTGGATTGATGGCGCTGGCCTCTTCTTCCACCGACTGGATCATACCTTTCTTGTCGACGACAAAAGTGGTGCGCTGCGCCCAATCATATTCTTCTTTCTGGACGTTGTACATTTTCAGAATACCGTATTCTTTCAGCACCTTGCGGTTCATGTCGCTAAGCAGGGGGAAGGTGACTCCAATTTTTTGCGCAAAGGCATTATTTGCGGCGGGACTGTCGATACTAATTCCGAAGACGACCGCGTCAGAAGCTTCGAGCTTGGCCATATCAGCCTGATAGGCCTGAAGTTCCTTTGTTCAACCTTCGGTAAAAGCCAGAACGTAGAAGGCCAGGACGACATTTTTCTTGCCGCGATAATCGCTGAGATGTATCTGCTTCCACTGATTGTCCAGCAGCGTAAAGTCCGGAGCCATGTCGCCGGCCTTCAGCGAAGTGTGAGTGACTTTGTGCTCTTCCTGCGCGCGAATGGATCCGGCAATCAGGCCGGCAGCCAGTGCCGCTGCAAACACCAAGGTTTTCAGGCGCATCGAACGCATCTTGCCTCCTCGAGAATTTCGAGCGCTGTCAGTATACCCCGCGAAACCGGGCAGCGTAACCGATGTCTGCGCGCGGACGACAGAATTTACAAATTCTTTAAATGCGCCAGCCGGAATGGGGAACCCAGGTTCTCGCGCAACTCCAGCCAGTGCTCCTCGGGGATGGACATGAAAACGTCCACCACCCTGGGATCGAACTGCGTACCCGAGCAGCGCTTGATTTCTCCGCGCGCATGCGAAAGAGGCAAAGCTTTGCGGTACGGGCGGTCGCTGATCATGGCATCAAGGGAATCCGCAATGGTGAATATGCGGGATCCCAGCGGAATGTCGTCGCCCTTCAGGCCGCGCGGGTAACCGGAGCCGTCAAAAAATTCCTGGTGCGCCAGCACGATTTCCGCGGCATCGCGCAGGAACGGGATGCGAATCAGCATGTTGTACCCGATCTCGCAGTGCTTGCGCATAATCTGCTTTTCGTCCTCTGTAAGCGGGCCCGGCTTGCGCAGGATGCCGTCCGGAATCGCCATTTTTCCGATGTCGTGAAGGAACGCCGCGCGCGCCAGCACCGCAAGGTACGCATCGGGCACGGGCATCGCCTTAGCGACGGATATGCAGAACGCGGTCACACGCTGGCAATGGCCCTCGGTCTCTGCGTCCTTCAAGTCCAGCGCGCTGCCCAGCGCCTCCAGCGTATCGTCGTAGGACTGTTCGAGTTGCGCGATCGCCCCGGTCAATTGCGCGGTGCGCTCTTCCACCAAGTGCTCGAGATTTCGCTGGTACGTGCGATTTTCCATGATCAAGCGGCGATGCTGCAACGCACGCCCGACGCCGAGGAAAAGCTGGTCCTTCTCAAACGGCTTCAGAATGTAGTCGTAAGCTCCGCGGCGTATCGCCTCTAATGCCGTGGAAATGTCGTGAATGGCCGTTACCATGATGACTGGGACTTCCGGGTCGTACTGCCGCAGCCATTCCAACAGCTTTATGCCGTCCATTTCGGGCATGATCATGTCGCTCAGCACCAAGTCGGGAGTCGTGCGCTTGACCTGGTCCTGTGCCGCGCGCCCATTGCTCACTGCCGTGCAGTGATAGCCTTTGGACTCCAGCATTGTGGAAACGACTTCCCGGATGGCTTCCTCGTCATCGACGACAAGTATGTTTTCGATGTCCACGTGTGGTTGGCTCCCAGGGAGTCGTTCTTCCCAGCAGCCATTATAAGGGACAGCACAGGCGCAAGTTCGGGCCATTGCCCATTCAGAAAACAGCATGTAGTTTCAAGGTAAGTATCCCCGGGTTCCCAGGCCTTCCGTTTGAGCCTGCGCCCACGTGTCTAGAAGTCGCCAAGCGTAGCAGCCGGGAGGCGGCACAACGTGTTCGTCAATCAGGGCCCGCTCGCCATTGCCTTCTTTGAAGTGACGGCGCTCATCGTCCTGCTCGTGCTGTTTCTACTGCTTCGCAGAGACCATCCGGATGGTTATTTCCGCCTTTGGTTGACGGGCTGGGTTGGCCTGACGCTTTCCTCCGCATTCGAAGTCGGCCTGATCCTGCAAGAAAGCCCGGAGTTGCGCCTTGCTGCGCTTGCGGCGGAAGTGATCGCCTTGCTCCTTTTTCTTTCCGCAACGATGCAACTCACCGTCGGCGGTACAAAGCGCAACTGGCCGGTCTTCCCGCTGGCAACCGCAATTCTGGCGGGGGTCTACTACGTTGAGCGCAGCACCCCTCCGCCGTACTTCGGCAAAATTCATTGGGAGACAGCCGCGCTCGAGTCCGCAATCTGTTTGTGGGCCGGCTGGCTTTTGTGGCGCGCACGGGGTACACACAAGGGGCATGGCGCGCGGTTGCTTGCGGGGGCCTTGTTGGTCAGCGGTCTTAACGGCATCGATCGTTACGAGTGGCTGGTGCACCCGCTCTTCTTGCTCCGCCTGGCTTTCGACCACTTGTTGAACGTTTCGATTGGCATTGCCATGGCTGTGTTGGTGCTGGAAAGCGCGCGTGCGCGCAGCGACGAATTAAATGACAAGATGCGCCGGCTATCGCTGCTCACGGCAGCCAGCACGCAGACTCTGTCGGTGCGCGAAGTCGTCGAGCAGGTGCTCGGGCATTTAGTGGAGAGCCTGGGCGCCACGCACGGAATCGTGCGACTTCTGGAAGGGGAGGGAAGCGCCGCGCAGTTGGTCGCGCGAGCTTCGGTCGGGTTCCAACAAGCGTATCTGCAAAAGCACGAGCGCGTGGCGGTCTCCGAGCCATGGGTTCAGCGCGTTCTTCAGAAAGATTGTCTGTTCCTGCATTTAGACGAAGGAGTCGATGCTAAAGAGCGCGCCAGGATGGAAGAGAGCGGGGTCAGCGAGAGCATTTCTCTGGCACTGCCGGGAAAAGACGGGCCGGTCGGAATTATCTCCGTGGGCTCCTTTCAGAGCGTTCGTTTTCAACGTGACGAGATCTCGTATCTGGTGAACATTGCCAATCTTCTGGGCCTGACGCTGCAGAACGTGCGGCTCTTTGAACAAGTGGCGACCGTTCAGCAGCAGTGGGCTTACACGTTTGATTCGATTGGCGATCCTATTTTCGTACATGACCCGGAATTTCGGATCTTGCGCGCCAATCAAAGGCTTGGGAACCTGCTCGGACGCGATGCGACCGCGCTTGGTGGGCGCATGGTCACGGATCTGCTTCCTCGGAAGGGCACGAACTACAAGAATTGTCCCTATTGCGAGGGTATCGCCGGCGAGGGAGACGACCCGGACCCTTGGCTCACGGGATATTTCCTCGCCTCAAATTCGACATTTACGGATCCCCGCGGCCGCCAGCTGGGTACCGTGCACGCCTTGAAAGACATATCCGAACGCAAGCGTGCGGAAGAAAAATACCGGACGCTGGTATCGAACGTTCAGGAGGGAGTTTTCATATCCAATCCGCAAGGGCGATTCTTGGACTTCAACGACGCGCTGATGCGCATTCTGGGATTCGAGGAACGCGACGAGTTGCTCAATGCCGACATTCCTTCGATGTTCGTGAACCCTGCGGACCGCGAACGCCTCAAGAAGCTTCTGCAGGATCATGGCGCGGTCGCGGATTTTGAATACGAAATTCGCCGCAAAGATGGCGACGTCCGCGCGATGTTGGAATCTTCGATCGCCATTCGGGACGCCGCCGGCAACCTGACCGCCCTACAGGGATTCCTGCTGGACATAACCGATCGCAAGCGGGCCGAGCAGGAAATACGGCGCCGCAATCGCGAATTGATGGTGCTGAACTCCATCGGCCAAACCCTTACGGAGTCCCTAGACCTAACCGACTCGATTCACCGTACTCTACGCCAAATGACCGAGCTCTTCAGCTTGGACGCCTCGTCGCTCTACCTGTGCGATGAAGCCGGGCTAACGCTGCGGCGCATCGCGGCCGTTGGCCATCGCTCCGAGCAGGCCCGGCATATTCCTCCGGTCGCGATACAACCCGAATTACTGCAACACATAAAGTCCGTGCATGCCACGTTTTTATCAGCGCAGGGCTTGCCCATCCCCACGCTCTTGCGGGAAGCGCAACGCAAGGAAGGCCTGAATTCCGCCTTTGTGGTGATCCTGTGGTCCAAGGACCGCGTACTCGGCGGTTTGGTGGTTGGCAGCCGAACTCCCAGGGAATTCTCTCCTGCCGACATCAATCTCTTGATTGCTGTCGGCAGCCAAATTTCCAATGCCATCGATCGCTCGGTGCTGTACGAAGAAACTCGGCAAGCTTACGAAAATTTGCGGCGCACGCAGGAACAGCTCCTGCACAGCGAAAAGATGGCCGCGGTCGGCCAACTGATTTCCGGCGTGGCGCACGAGCTCAACAATCCGCTCACTGCTATCCTGGGATACAGCCAACTGCTCCTATCGAGCGGCCAAATGCCGCCGCAGGGTATGGAGTACTCCGATAAGCTCTACAAGCAGGCGCAGCGCACCCACCGAATCGTCCAGAATCTTCTGAGCTTTGCCCGCCAGCATAAGCCGGAGCGCGTAGCCGTACAGCTCAATCAGATACTGGAGGATACCCTGGCGCTGCGCGACTACGACCTGCGCCTCAGCAACATTCGCGTTCACTATGATCTTGCCGCCGATTTGCCGATGACTGCCGCGGACCCTCACCAGCTTCAACAGGTATTTCTGAACCTCGTGAACAACGCCGTTGATGCAATCCTGGAGGACTCCGGCGAGGGGGATCTTTGGGTCAGCACGAAGGCGAAAGGCGAACGCCTGATTGTGGAATTCAAGGACAGCGGCCCCGGTGTGAAGGACGCTTCCCGCGTGTTCGATCCTTTCTACACTACCAAGCCGGTGGGGAAGGGCACTGGACTAGGCTTGAGTATCTGCTATGGAATCATCAGCGAACATGGCGGCTCCATCGGCGTAAGCAACACGCAGCCCTCCGGCGCGTGTTTCACCATCGAGTTGCCGTACCAGCGGGTGGCCGCTTTGGATGATGCAATCCCGGCGGGCGGGGCGGTTGCCGCCAAAGGCGCGCGAATTCTTCTCATTGACGACGATGTTTCCGTGCTGGAGGCTGTGGAAGCCATCCTGCGCGACGGCAATCACGCCGTGCGAACCGCGGCAAGTTTCCTGGAAGCAAAACGGCTCCTCGGCGTGGAGGAATTCGACGCGGTGGTTGCCGACGCCGAAGTGCGCGCGGGAGCGGGGGCGGAGAGTTTGCAAGATTGGCTGATCGCCAATAAACCCGCACTAGCGGGGCGGTTGGTCTGGATGAGCGCCTCTGCCACGCCTGCGGCAGCGGAGAATCATCCCGGAAATGGCTTGCTCGTGCTGCAAAAGCCGTTTAAAGCTGCGGATTTATTAAACGCCGTGGAGATAGTTTTAGGTCACGTCCAGGCCGCGCCGATTCAGGGTTGAGGCGAGTTCCGCAGCAACGGCGGCCCTCTCGCCGAGTTCCTTCATCGCCGAGTCCATGCGAAATGCAAGTACACTTACCATCTGGCTCAGGCCGCTGAGCTGTGGCACCAGCAGCAGACCGGCGTAAAGCCCCAGCAGAACCATTCGATATCGCCAGGCAAAACGCAAGCTGAGTCGCAAGCGCTCGAACTCGTGAGCTGCGGCAACCTCCGGCGAAAGCACGGTAATTACCCTGGCCAGCCGCAGCAACCTCTGGAAATCGGCGCGCAAATCCGCGAGATAGAGCAAGGCAATACGCTGGCGCTCTCTGTGTGCGCGGCGAACCAAACGCACTGGCCCGCGGACGGCAAGAAACTCAAAATCTTCCTGCGACATGGCCCTGCGAATCAATCCAAAGTAGGTTGCGTGCTGGCGCGCCAGTTCCTCGATGCCCTCCATGTGGGGCGCCCCTGCTTGATTGGCGCGCCTGGGGCGAAGCGCGTATATAAGCAATACCAGCAGCATCGCCACTGTGCCCAAGAGAAGGGTAAACGTCATGTTCACGTGCGCGGCGCCTCCAGGCGCCAGAATTGAATTAGCCGTTCGTTCAGCAATCGCAATCGCCAATTCATTTCAGGAATAATCTTCAGGTATACCGAGCGATCCAGGAATAGAGGATCGGCAATCGCTTGGGGCGCAGACTTGCGGAAAGCCCAGCTCCATAGAAGCAGGCAAGAGAGAAAGGCGACCATGCCAAGGGCATTCCAAAGGTAAACGTAGCGGGTAAGCCAACGCTCGAGAATCGTGTCGTTCAAGACCGACACGCAGGAGTACATGCAAAGGCCGGCGGCCAGCAAACGAAGCGGCGGCTCCACCACGATATCGTAATAGCGGGCGAAGAGTAACAGCAGCACGATCACCGCGGCCGTCGCCAGCTCAATCCCCATCTCGGCCGTGTTTAGCAGCAACCGCCATTGGTGAAAGGCGGCTATGAGCGCGTAGAAAAGTACTGTAGCGCCGGAAGCGAGCAGGATCCAGCGCGCTAGAATCCAGACGCCACGGAAGCGCCCCAGAATGTGCCGGCACAGTTCAGCGACAGCGAACGCGCGAGCCCCCAGCACCAGGAACTGCGTGGCCCACCCGATCCTCCAGGCAACAGACGAGGAAAATCCCCATCGTTTAATCGCCACGAACAATAGGCCACTCTGCGCGAGAGTCATAAAGATGTAGACGCTAAAAGCCTTATAGCTGCTTGCATTTTTGCGAGTAACCAGCAGGCAAAGGAGCAAAGCCTGCCCAATTGCAGTCACCGCCCAAAGCCATTCTGTGAATCGCCCCAGTTCGCCCATCCGCGGCGAATCGTAGCATGAACATCAGAAAGATAGTACATAGTGGCGAGTGGCGAGAAAGAGCGGGGGTACGCCACCCCCCTATTTTGGTAAAAGAGTCCGCAAGCGATTGAAAACAAAGGATAGGAGTTGCAAAAAGAGAGGCAAGAGATTTCAAGAGCGTGCAAGCTATTGATGCGCAGACACTTAGAAGCGTGGACGGAATAGAGACTAGCGGATGACGACGAGAGCAGAGAGAGACATCTTGCGGAAGTGCGGCAAGGGAAGGAGTTAGCGGACCAGTGGGATACTTCATGGGATATTATACCATCTGGTTAGCCCCCCCTGTCAAGAAGAATTTTGTCCCGTTTTGGGAACTTGGGAGAGCGACCGGCCAGAGATCCTTTACAAGACAAGGCGAGTGGCGAGCGCGGCGGCCGCTAGTGGGACCGGGAACTAGAACGCCAGAGAAGCGGAATTCTCAGGGATGGATATGAACGGGCTTGGCGCTTCATTTCATTTTTTGCAAACGTCCAAGCCCGTGCTCAGCTTTGGCGTCCTTGCCGCTACGCGGACTGGCCAAGAGACGGCGGTGGCGGGAGCGGCGGTCTCGGGCTTCCGTCGAAGGCCGGCGGGGGCGGTGGCAACGGTGGACGCGGGCTACCGTCAGCAATAAATACGCCTGCAAAAATTTTCTGGACAGCGGAGTTACTTGGATTATAGTTATCCGAGCTGGCTACAGGAAGTACGATCCAGGCGGCGAGCAGGAACGGCCCGAACACGGCGGCTACTTTTTTCATGGGTGACCCTCCTGAGGGCCACCATGATGGAAAATAAGGCAAACCGGGCTATTTGTTGCAAAGCGTTCTGTTTTCGGAACAGGCAAGCAGATGGATACACTGACACAGCTTCAGCAGAATCGGCGCATCATTCAGGACCTGACGGTTTCCACCCTGGCAAGAATCTCCAGCCTTTATTCGCGTCTCGCCTATTTGGCTTCCCTGCGCGACATTTCCACGAACGTCTACGACCACTCCGGCCTTGACGCCGTCTATCCGCAGGCGGCTGTGCGGCAAGCCCTGGAGCAATGCCATCAAGAGCTTTTCGAGCGCATTCTGGAGACGCCTTTAGTGGTGCAGGAGGAAGATCTGCGCGCTCACCTCCGCACATTGCCGAATGGCTCGCGCAATGCCGCGGCGCAGTGGCGCAGGCTCGAAGCGTATCGTGCCCTGTTGCCCGCCGAATCGCCCGAGTATCTCAAAGAGCTTTTTTGCTCGAATGTACGCGCAATTCTGGAGATTCTCGAGAAGGAGCCTTCAACGGAACGGGCAGCCGGGTGACCACTCCCACGACCCGCCCGACGATTTCCGCTTCGTCCGGCGTTTTCCACGATTCTGGCATGCACCGGGAAAGCGGATGGGGTTGCATCGCTAAACGCGCGCCCTCCTGCTGAAACCATCCGCAGCGGTAACCTTCATGTATTCAACAAAATACAGTGGACGGTCGTACTCGTTGGACCACCCGTTTTCCTGCAGTCGCCGCATCGAGACGTCTACTAGCACCACGCTCCCCGGCCTCAGAATCGGCTCCATGCGCCGGTCGCGCAGCCCGATGCAGCCATAGCGATGACGGCCATTTTCGTTGCTCAAGATGTTCTCAAAGCCGCTGCATTCCGCGGCGCCCCGCGCCACGAATTCTGTGCTCTCTGGAAGGGAGGAAGGCGCAAGTTTCTCGGCCCCGCGCAAAAACGCGGGAGCTGCCATCAGGTGCGTTTGCGGCGCAGCGAAGGACGCCGCATCGCCGAGAAATCGATCCACCGGTATGTCGTACCAGCTCAGGATTTCCAGGGGACTTAGGTGATAGACAACGGCAAGAGCATAGAGCTTGTGAAGGCTCGGTACCGCCCCTGCGTTCTCGATATCCGCCAAGCGGCTGATGTGCACCGTGAATTGCGGGCGGGTGTATGTCTGGGCGAGCGCAAAGCTGGCCTCCTGGACGTCCCGGTATGTCAACCCGAGACGTTCGCGGATCTGGCGGAGACGCAGTCCGGGATCCATGGGCTCTCGGCAAGGCAACTTACCACAATGTTAATAAGTCAGAACAATTTAATCTGAGGAAAACTGTGGACTTCTCGTATGTCACTCGTACGCCCAAGCTGTCGAGCGGATTGCACTTTCTTTCGATGCCTGCCAAGCTCGGCGGCGACCGCACAGTGAATCTGGTATTCTGAAAACGTTATGCCCTCAACGATTTCGCGTTCTCGCTGCCCGGTCGCGCTCCTTATATTGATAACTCTAGGTTTGGCAGTCATCTGCGCGCCCTTTAGCTTCGCGCAGCAAACCACGGCTCCCGCCACATCGCCGAGCCCCACGGGCAAGCCCAGCGCCGCCGATTTCGCCGCCGCGGCCGACGAAGTACTCGCGCAGATGAGTCAAATCACCGGCCTGGATCTGCGCAGCCCGCTCAAGAAGAGTCTGCGCTCGCGTGAAGAGATTCGCGCCCACGTTATTCAGGAAATGAACGAAGACAAGAACGCGGCTGAGCGTTATGCGGGCGCCAGAAGCGCCGAGGCCTTCGGCCTACTTCCCAAAGGGTTCGACCTCGATTCCTTCATGATTGACCTGCTCACCGAGCAGATTGCCGGTCTGTACGACCCCAAAACACACGAATTCTACGTTGCCGATTGGATTCCGATCGACGATCAACGCAGGGTCATGGCCCACGAGCTGACCCACGCGCTCGAGGATCAGCATTTCCAAATTGAAGCCTGGGAGAAGGCCGCGCGCCCCAACGACGACAGTGAGCTCGCGCGCGAATCGGTCCTGGAAGGCAGTGCCATGGTCGCCATGGTGGAATATCTGCTCGAGGACAGCGGCCGGTCTTTGAAGGACCTGCCGGACATTGATCCTGCCATGCTGATCGGTGACATGGACGAAACTCCTACGCTGAAGAAGGCGCCGACATTCATCAAGGACGCTCTGATTTTCCCGTATTTGGACGGCCTGACATTCTCCGCAGCCGTCCTGAAGCCGTCCGGTTGGGCGGCGCTTCCCGGCATTTTCAGCAAGCCCCCGGTTTCCACACAGCAAATCATGCATCCCGCTCTGTATACCTCCGGCAAAGTGCCCGCGCCGATCTCGCTTCCCTCCATGGAGAAAGCTTTAGGTGCGGGTTGGGTCAAGCTGGAAGAAAACACCATGGGCGAATTTGGCTGGAAAGAAGTGCTGAAGCAATTTCTGGGTGAGCCGCGAGCCAAGCCTCTGTCCTCGGCATGGGACGGCGACCGCTACGCCGTTTACGAGCAGAAGCCGACCAAGCGTCTTTTGTTGATTACGCGCGAGCGGCTGGCCACCCCGGAGCAAGCTGTGCGTTTCTTCGGCCAATATTCCGAAGCGCTGGAGAAAAAGCACGAGAAGCGCAGCAATCTCGTTCGCAAGCCAGACTTCTTTTCTTTCGACACTCCGGACGGGGGCGTCTTCCTCCGCTGCTTTGAAAAGGAATGCGTGACGCTCGAAGGCGGCGACCCCGCGCTGTTCCTAAAGTTCAACAAGGAACTGCAGTGGACGCCCGTTCCGGAAGCACCGAAGGTCCTCGCCAGAGAGGTGAAGGAAGTCGCGTCGCGCGCGGAAACCGCGGTGACCTTCCCATGAACTCGCTTAAGCTGGCAATTTCCTCGCCGCAGTCATTGGCGTGCGGCTCTCTAGAGGCAGAGTAGGACGCGTTCCACTCTTCAACGCGATTCGCGTTTGCAACCGCGCAATGCGGTCGACCAGCCGCTGTTCCGTCCGCGCGCTGCCGTGCTGGCCGTGCCGATCGAGAAAAAGCGCTCGTGCGCGGCGTACCTTCGCAAGCCCTAGCTGCGCGAACTCCAGCGCGCGTTCGAAATCCTTCCTCCTCCGTTCGTAATAAACCGCGAGATGTTCGCAAGCGTGCGCGCCGTTGCGCTCGTCTCTTACCAATTCGTGCCACAAGGCGGCAGCCTTGTCGTGCTCTCCGCGGCGTTTAGCGAGGAGCGCCAGCTCGCGGCGCGCCTGCCCATCGTATTCCTTAGGCAGGCCGAGACCGATGGCTTGCGTGCAAGCGGAGTGCGCCCGCTGAGAATCGCCGCGCCGCTGCAAATAGCGCGAAAGCCCGAACAGGTCCAAGCTCTCCACGTCACAGGCGAGGTCGGATGCCAGCAGCGCGTCGATCTTGCCCACCAGCGCCGCCAGCCCGCGTAAATCCATCTGGTTGTGCCGTACCACCGCAGCCAGCGGCTCCGCCGGGCCCCCGCGCAAATAGTCAAAGTAGTGTTGCGGAATCTGCGCGGCCAGCACGTCGTCTTGACGATGCCATCCCAGTCTCGCCGCGTCCAGCACATGCTGCTCGAGCTCCACCAGCCGCACCGAGCCAAGGCGCAGCTTCCATAGCGCCCGCGCCGGATGCAGCAAATCGAGATGCGCCGCCAGCCGCGGGACGGCGATCGATCGCGTCATGGTGAAGCGGTTTTCAAGGAGCGGCCAGTCGAACGCTTTGCCGTTGAAGGTGACCAGCACCGGCCGCTCGGCAATGCGCGCGGCGACTTCGTGCAAAATCGCATGTTCCTCGCCAAAATCGCGCATGAAAAACTGTTCCACTTGCAGCGCGCCGGCGTCCCACCATGCCAGCCCAATCAGAAAAGCGTATGTGCCCGTGCCCCCTGCCAAGCCTGTGGTTTCCGTATCGAGAAAAAGCCATTTCGATGGGTCGGCCAGCGCCGCGCGCATGCGCTTCGAGAGCGCTTCATCCCGCCCTCGCGAGAGTAGTTCGAGACTCACGTCCGAAAGTTCCGAATATTCTGGCGACGAAAACCAGTTGCGCACCAAAACGTGTTGCCCGTAGCGGTTTGTAGCGATTCCTGCGCCGAGCAGGCGCGACAGCGAATCCTCCGCATGGGGCGCGCGCAGGAGTTCCGCGCCCGATGGCCGCGGCCGAGCCGGTTTCAATGCGGCAAGTCGCGAGAATTTGTCTCCGAAGGCCGCCATCACGCACACAACCGGTCGAGTATCGCCAGCGCCGCCTCTTTCGCGCGCGGCGCCAAATCTCCCGCGGGACCGACACACGATGGGCATCCTTGCTCGCACCCGCACGCTGCGATTAGTTCGCGTGTCTTGTGCACCAGCAATTCGTGCGCGCGGAACAGCGGTTCGGAGAAGCCGATACCGCCCGGATAAGCATCGAAGAGATACAGATTAGGCTCGAAGAATTCCTTCGCGCTCACACCCGCCATTTCTTCCATGCGCGCGGCGGAAAAGTCTTCGGCCCCGGCTGCATCCGGCGGGCGCTCGCCAATCGCGGCACCCAGGTCGCGGCCATCGCACATCAACAGCAGCGTCGCCACGGATTCCAACGCATGCAGCAGCCCAAACATTCCGCTCTGCCGCTCGCTCACCGTAAATGGAAGCGATTCCAGCAGCGGCCGCTCCAGCGTGATCCAGTACGAGGTCGTGTGCATTTCGTTTTCCGGCAGCTCCAGCTTTCCCGCGCCGACGTTTTCATTCGTGAAAAACTTGATCTTCTTGAAGCCCACGACTTGCGAGCGCACCAGCACGTCCCCGTGTGAGTGAGAATCCGCGCGAAGCGAGTCTCGCCGTCGTAGGGGCGCAGCATGCTGCGCCCCTTCTACCGAGTCGCCAGAACTCGGCGCGATTTCCAGCACGCGCACCTGCGTGTAGCGGATGGCGTCCGTGTAGTAATCGACATCCACGCGTTTCACGTACGCTTTCCGCTCTTTGAAATCCAGATGTTCGACGTGATATTGCTCGCCGCCGTGGAGATAAATAGCTTTCTCGTGCACGGTCGTCAGCGCGCTGGAGAAATCGACTTCAGCGATGACGTTCGGCTCGCCCGTTATATCGATGATCACGAAATTGTCGCTGGTGACCGACCGCAGGCTGACGGTATCGGCCGCGTACGCCTCATGCGTCCAGTGATAGTGATTGCCCGCGTGATGCAGAAAGCCCGCTTCCGCCAGCCGCGCGCAAAGGTCCGGCACATCCACATCGCCGAAGCGCTCTTCGGGCGCGATCGGCAGCTCAAATGCCGCGCACTTCAGATGATTCACCAGAATTTCCAGATTGTCCGGCTGGATGAACGCGTGCTCTGGTGTTCTACCGAAAAAATAGTCGGGATTCCGCACGATGAATTGGTCGAGCGGTGCGGAAGAGGCCACCAGCACGGCGCAGGAGCTGCCGCTGCGGCGCCCGGCCCGGCCTGCGCGCTGCCAGGTTCCGGCGATGGTCCCGGGATATCCCGCCATCACCACGGCATCCAGCGAGCCGACGTCGATGCCCAGCTCCAGCGCGCTCGTCGAGACCACGCCGCGAATCCGCGCGTCGCGCAGCCATCGCTCGATTTCGCGGCGCTCGTTCGGCAAATAGCCGCCGCGATAGCCGCGAATCGTTTCCGGTTTGCCGGGTGGGTGCGGATTGGCCTTCTGCAAATACGTCAGCAGCAGCTCGGTGTGCAGGCGCGAATTGGCGAACACGATCGTCTGCAGCTCGTGCTTCAGAAATTCCTGCGCCACACGCGCGGATTCGTTGATATAGCTGCGGCGAATGCCCAGCGCGCGATTTACTACCGGCGGATTGTAAAAAACGAACGTCTTCTCCGCGGCCGGCGCGCCGTTGGCGTTTAGCACTTCGACGTCTGCTTCCAAGAGCCGCGAAGCCAGTTCTCCGGGATTCGCGATCGTCGCCGACGAGCAGATGAATTGCGGCTCGCGTCCATAAAATCGCGCGATGCGCCGCAGTCTGCGCAGCACGTTGCACAAGTGGCTGCCAAAAACTCCGCGATACGTGTGCAGCTCGTCGATCACGATATAACGTAAATTCTCGAAGAGCCGCGTCCACCGCGTGTGGTGCGGCAAAATCCCCGTGTGCAGCATGTCCGGATTGGTGAGCACGATGTGCCCCTTTTCGCGGATGGCTTTGCGCGCATCGCTCGGCGTGTCGCCGTCATACGTGAAAACGCCGAAGCGATTCTCGAGCCGCTGGTTCAAATCATGGAGCTCGGCGAGTTGGTCCTGCGCGAGCGCCTTGGTAGGGAAGAGATACAGCGCCCGGCTGTCGGAGCTTTCCAGAATCGCATTCAGGATGGGCAAGTTGTAGCAAAGTGTCTTCCCGGAAGCCGTCGGAGTGACGATGACAACGTTCTTGCCGGCGTGCACAGCTTCGGCAGCGGCGGCCTGGTGGCTGTAGAGCTGGCGAATGCCTTTACCGGCGTATGCCGCCCGCAGATCGCCGTGCGTCCAGGCAGGGAAGTCCGCCCACTGCGCCTCGCGCGCGGGAAAGTGGCGAACCGCGGTCAGGATTTCGCCGTGAACATCGCGGGCGGCGAGCGCGTCGAGCACCTGATGCACGCGAGTAATCGCCGTCGAGCCGCGCGAACCTGCGGCACCAGGGTTGCCATCGGAAATCGTCGCTCCCGATGTGCCAGCCCTGCGAACCGCCAACGATTCCGACATGCGAGGCCCTCCCGGTGATTCGCCTTTTGTTCGCCAAAGGCTAGCACGCGGTTTTCGCATGCGCAACAGGGTTCTAGGTCAATTTTTCTATGAGGGGAAACCAGGAGTTAGGGAACAATATGCCTGTTATTTCTTGGCCGCTCGATACAGGATGACGCGCACCTTCTCGAGCGTAATCAGGCCGCCCTCCACCATGGCGTCCAGGCGCGGCAAAATCTGCTCGATGCGTTCGGTGGTTTCCACAATTTCCAAAATGATCGGCAAGTCCTGCGACAGCCGCAGGATTTTATCGGTGTGATAAATGCTGGAGCCGCCGTAGCCCGCCACTCCGCGCAGCACCGTCACACCGGAAAAGCCTTCCTTGCGCAGCATCTCCACAATCGCTTCATACAGCGGCTTGCCATGCCATTTGTCGGACTCCCCGATGTGAATACGCATCAGTGTCCGTTCGCCCTCAAATTTTTCGTGCGGCATCTCTAAGCTCCTAGAACCGGTTCGCCAACCGAATCCCTGCAACGGATAGCAGCAATCCAATGACTCCGCTCGCAGCCACGTAGGTGGTCGCCGGCAGCCACTCGCCGTCCTCCAGCATCTTCGCGGTCTCCCAGCCGAAGCTGGAAAAAGTGGTGTAGCCGCCAAAAAAACCTACCGCGATCGCCACGCGCCAGTCCGGAGAGATCACCAGGCGATTGAGCGTGAACTGCCCAATAAGCCCGAGTAAAAAGCATCCGCTCAGATTGATGAGCAGTGTGCCGTACGGGAAAGTTCCGCTGGTGCGCACCTGCACGAAACCCTGCAGCCCGTAACGCGCAAGCGTTCCAACCGCGCCAAAGACCGCAATCAGAATCAGCCGCAACGTAGCTCCAATCCGCCGCCGAGGCGAAACAAAAAACTCCTGGCGCCGCCCGGCAGCCAGGAGTCATCAGTTCCAGCAAGTGCGCTGGAACGGTTACGGCGAACTCCATCGCCTTGAAATTTTGTACCGCGCCGATAGTGTAGCCGCGCCGCGCAAACCGCGCAATCGGTTGCGCAATGCGGCGGTGGGACAGCAGTTTCTGGCTGTCCTCATTTCCTAGTGTTAGTAATGAAAGCGATAACGTACCTGGACAAAGACCTCCCGTGGATTCAAGTAATGCGTGCCGCCAAACGTAAAGCTGTTGTCGAGCAGCACCCGCC
>Ga0209131_1000994_pt1 | contig 19550 bp, 16 predicted proteins | sample GraSoi_2013_40cm_FD_185826 | JGI IMG/M metagenome (GOLD analysis project Ga0209131, IMG submission 185826) | Grasslands soil microbial communities from the Angelo Coastal Reserve, California, USA - Sample 9_17_2013_40cm (SPAdes) (version 2) | ecosystem: Environmental > Terrestrial > Soil >... | reverse complement strand
GCGTGCCGCGGCGCGAGGATCATCTCGTTCCAGCACGACGCGAGGATCGAGGCGACCGCGGGCTTGCAGATGTCGCAGCCGCGGCCTTTCCCATGTTTTGTCACCAGGTCATCAAATGTGCGGATGCCGTTGAGCTTCACCAGGTGGAACAGCGCCTGGCGCGAATGGGCGAAGTGCTCGCACAGGTGGTTGGTCACCGTAAGCCCGCGCTTTTTCAGCTCGGCATCCAGGATCTGCTTGGCGAGCGGACCGCAGCCGCCGCAGCTCGTCGCGCACTTGGTCTGCTTCTTCAACGCGCCGAGGCTGGCGCAACCCGCGCCGATGGCGGCGGTGATCGCGCCTTTGCTCACGCTGTTGCACGAGCAGACCAGCGCTGTGTCCGGCAGGAGCTCGATGCCGAGGCCGGGCCTGCCGCCCTGCCGTTGCGGCAGGATCAGCTCCTCCGGATGCGCGGGCAGCGCCACCGGATTCAGCGCCATCTGCAGCAGCGTGCCGTACTCGGCCGCATCGCCCACCAGGATGGCGCCCAGGAGCTGCTTCCTGTCGCCGGAGACGACCAGCTTCTTGTAGAGGCCGGCGGCCTCGTCGGTGAAGACGTAGTTGAGCGCGTCCGGCGTCGCGCCGTGCGCATCGCCGATCGAGGCGACGTCGACACCCATGAGCTTCAGCTTGGTGCTCATGTCGGCGCCGAGGAACTGCACGTGCGTCTCGCCCACGAGATGGCGCGCGGCCACCTCGGCCATCTGATAGCCGGGCGCGACCAGGCCGAAGGTGCGCCCTTCCCAGAGGGCGCATTCGCCGATGGCGTAGATGTCGGGATTGGCGGTCTGGCAATGCGAATCGATCTGGATGCCGCCGCGCGGCCCGACCGCCAGCCCGGCGGCGCGCGCCAGCTCGTCGCGGGGACGGATGCCCGCCGAGAAGACGATCAGATCCGTCTCCAGGCTCGTGCCATCCGCGAACACCAGCCTCTGCTTGCGCTCGGTTCCCTCCACGATCTGCTGCGTGCTCTTCTGGAGGTGAACCTTCGCGCCCAGCGCTTCGATCTTGCGGCGCAGCAGCCGGCCGGCGGAATCGTCGAGCTGCACCGCCATCAGGCGCGCGGCGAATTCGACGATGTGCGTCTCCAGGCCAAGGTCCTGCAGCGCCTTTGCCGCTTCGAGGCCGAGCAGGCCGCCGCCGATGACCACGCCGACTTTCGAGCGGCGCGCCGCGGCGGTGATCACCTCGAGATCCTCGATGGTGCGGTAGACGAAGCAGTCGCGCCGGTCCCTGCCCGTCACCGGCGGCACGAACGGATACGAGCCGGTGGCGAGCACCAGCTTGTCGTACGGAACTTCCTTGTAGCGCGCCGAGCGCACGACCTTGCGGTGCGGATCGATCGCCAGGACGCTGTCGTTCAAGCGCAACGTCATCTTCGACTTCTGGAAAAAATCCGCGGCAACCAGGCTCAGATCGGCGGCGCTCCTGCCGGAGAAGAAGCTGGTGAGCTGCACGCGGTCGTAGGCGGGCCGTGGCTCCTCGCAGAATGTCGTGATCTCCAGGTCCTGGCTGCGGCCCACCAGCTGCTCGAGGAAGCGCTGCCCCACCATGCCGTTGCCGATGACGACGATGCGCGCGCGCTTCACGCCGCCCTCGCCGCCGCCTGCGCCGCCGCGACTGCGGCGAAACGGACCACGTCCCCTACGACGATGATTGCCGGGCTTGCCAGACCCACTGCGACCTGCGCCAGCTTCGCCAGCGGCGCCAAGACCTGCCGCTGGTTCTTCAACGTGCCGTTCTCGATGGCGCAGGCGGGCGTGTCCGGGCACATGCCCGCTTCCAATAGCGCAGAAGCGATGTGCGCCAGGCGCTTCAAGCCCATGTAGATGACGAGCGTCATGCCGGTGCGCGCCAACAGCTCCCAGTCCGGCCCGCTGCCGTCTTTCGAGTGCCCGGTGACGAAGATCACGCCGCACGCCATGTCGCGGTGCGTCAGCGGGATGCCGAGCGTCGCCGGCACGCCGATTCCGGCGGTGATGCCGGGAATCACCTCGGCCTCGATGCCAGCGGCGTACAGCGCCTCGAGCTCCTCGCCGCCACGGCCGAAGACGAAGGGGTCGCCGCCTTTGAGGCGCGCCACGATCTTTCCCTGTCCCGCGTACCCGACCAGCAGCCGCTCGATGAACTCCTGCGGCGTGGCCGTGGCGCCGCCGCGCTTGCCCACCTCGATCACGGTCGCATCCGACCGCGCGTGGGCCAGGCAACCGCGGTTGACGAGCTCATCGATCAGCACCACGTCGGCGCTGCGCAGCGCGCGCGCCGCCTTGAGCGTCATCAGCTCCGGGTCGCCGGGTCCCGCGCCGATCAGGAATACCTTGCCCATCACGCGACTTTCAGCCTCTTCGCCTGCTTCGCGTAGAGGAACTCGAGCACCGCGGCGCGCAGCTCCATGAAGCGCGCGTCGTGCGCCAGCGCCAGGCGCGCGCGCGGCCGCGGCAAGTCCACCTGCAGCACGTCGCCGATGGTGGCCGCCGGACCGTTGGTCATCATCACCACGCGATCGGAGAGCAGCACCGCCTCGTCGACGTCGTGCGTCACCATCAGCACGGTGGCGCCGGTGCTGCCGACGATGCGCATCAGCTCGTCCTGCAGCGTCGCGCGCGTGAGTGCATCCAGCGCACCGAAGGGCTCATCCAGCAGGAGCACCTTGGGCTCGATGGCCAGCGCCCGGGCGATGCCCACGCGCTGCTTCATGCCGCCGGAGATCTCGTGCGGATAGTTGTGCTCGGCGTGCGCGAGCCCGACCAGCTCGAGCGCGGCGTGCGTGCGCTCCTTGCGCTCCTGCGCGAAAACGCGTTCCACGGCCAGATAGACGTTCTCGAAGCAGGTGAGCCACGGCAGCAGCGAATGGTTCTGGAACACCACGCCGCGGTCAGGGCCCGGCCCGTCGATGTGCTTTTCCGCGAGCAGGATGGTGCCCGCGGTGGGCTTGAGCAGGCCGGCGACCAGGTTGAGCAGCGTGCTCTTGCCGCAGCCCGAGTGCCCGATCAGCGTGACGAACTCGCCCTTGCGGATCGCGAGGTCGATGCCGGTGAGCGCGACGAAGTCGCCCTTCTTGGTCTCGAAGGTCTTGTCGACCGATTCGATGCTCAGGTATTTATGCATAGGAGAAGCGCCTGGCGAGCAGCACCAGCGCCTGCTCGAGCACCAGGCCGACGATGCCGATGGTGAAGATGGCGATGATGATGTGCTCGACCTTGAGGTTGTTCCATTCGTCCCACACCCAGAAGCCGATGCCGACCCCGCCGGTGAGCATCTCGGCGGCGACGATCACCAGCCAGGCGACACCGATCGACAGGCGCACGCCGGTGATCATGTAAGGCAGCACCGCCGGGAACAGGATCTTGGTGAACACCTTCCACTCGGAGAGGTTCAGCACCCGCGCCACGTTGAGGTAGTCCTGCGGGATCTGGCGCACGCCGACCGCGGTGTTGACGATCATCGGCCAGAGGCTGCAGATGAAGATGACGTAGATCGCCGCCGGGTTTGCCGCCTTGAACACGAGCAGGCCGATGGGCAGCCATGCGAGCGGCGAAACCGGTTTCAGCAAGGCAATGATGGGCGCGGCCATGCCGGAGAGGAAGCGGAAGCGGCCGATGACGAAGCCGAGCGGAATGCCGACCAGCGCCGCCATGCCGAAGCCGATGCCGACGCGCTTGAGCGACATGAGCACGTTCCAGCCGATGCCCTGGTCGTTGGGGCCTTTGCTATAGAACGGATCGGCGAAGATCTTCGCCGCTGCGTGCGCCACCGTGATGGGATCGGGAATGCGGCCGCCCAGCTTCGCGATCAAGGCCCATAGCGCCACCAGCACCGCAAGGCCGGCCACCGGAGCGAGCACCGTCAGCAACCACTCCGGCGCTCGTGTGCGGCGGTAGCCGGTGGAGGCTTCGAAGCGCGCCCGTACCGCGTCGGCGCGCTCGCCGAGGACCTTCGCCGCCGGATGGGGCGGGCTGGTCCTCAGCGGGATGACTTCCTTGCGCAGCGCGACGGCGGCCAATCAGGCCACCTTGATCTTGAAGGAGCCGGCGTACTTCTTCGCATCCTTGCCGTCCCACACCACGCCGTCCATCAGCTTCGCGGTGCGGAAGCTGTCCTTTGGCAGCGGCGTGTTGGTCATCGCCGCGGCGTCCTTGTAGACGTCGATGCGGTTCACCTTCTTCGCCACCGCCAGGTAATCCGGGTCTTCCTTCAGCAGTCCCCAGCGGCGATGCTGCGTCATGAACCACATGCCATCCGACAGGTACGGGTAGGTGACGTAACCGTCGTTGTAGAACTTCATGTAGTTCGGGTCATCCCAGACTTTCCCGATGCCATTGTCGTAGCGGCCGAGCATGCGCGCGACGATCACTTCCTTGTCCGTGTTCACATACGATTTGTCGGCCACGACCTCGGCGGTCTTCTGCCGATTGCTGAGCGACGCATCGATCCAGCGTCCGGCGTCGATGATCGCGGCGGTCATGGCGCGCGCCGTGTTCGGATATTTCTCGACGAACTCGGCGGTGCAGCCGAGCGTCTTCTCGGGATGGTCCTTCCACAGGTCCTGCGTGGTGTTGGCCGTGAAGCCGATCTTGTCCATGATGGCGCGGTAGTTCCACGGCTCGCCGACGCAGAAGCCGTCCATGTTGCCGACGCGCATGTTGGCCACCATCTGCGGCGGCGGCACCACGATCGCCTTCACGTCCTGGAACGGATGGATGCCGTGCGCCGCGAGCCAGTAGTAGATCCACATGGCGTGCGTGCCGGTCGGGAAGGTCTGCGCGAAGGTGTACTCGGCCTTCTCGCTATGGATCAGCTTGGAGAGCGAGGCGCCGTCGCGCACGCCCTTGTCGTAGAGCTTGCGCGAGAGCGTGAACGCCTGGCCGTTGTGGTTCAGGTTCATCAGGATGTTCATGTCCTTCTTCGGCCCGCCGACGCCCATCTGCACGCCGTAGATCAGGCCGTAGAGCACGTGCGACGCATCGAGCTCGCCGTTGACCAGCTTGTCGCGCACCGCGGCCCACGACGCCTCCTTGGAGGGGACGATCTTGAGGCCGTATTTCTTGTCGAACTCCATCACCGAGGCCATCACCACCGACGAGCAGTCGGTGAGCGGGATGAAGCCGATCTTCACTTCCTTCTTCTCCGGCGCATCCGAGCCGGCCGCCCACGCACCGACCCGCACCGCCTCCGGCACCAGGCTCATCAGTCCCCCCGCAGCGCTTGCCTTGAGAAAATCCCGCTTCCGCATCACATCCCCTTTCGGAAATAAAAAAGGCGTTGGGCAACGATCCTTAAGGGGATCGGCCGAACGCCTTTGTCCGTGCGAGCGCGTCGTTGCGCCCGAATGCCCCGTACTTCGCAAGCCTTATGCCAGCGGAATCTCCTTCTGCATCAGTGGACTGTCAACGGAAATTGCACTCTCGCGGTGCACCACGGTGGCCTTCACGCACCGCCAATGAGCTCTGCGGCATCGACGATGCGCTGCGCCAGCTCGGCCAGCTTGAGGCTGCGATCCATCGCGCTCTTGCGCATGAACGCGAAGGCCTGGTCTTCGCCAAGGCCGCGCGATTTCATGATGAGGCCCTTCGCGCGCTCGATCAGCTTGCGCTCGGTGAGCTTGAGGTTGGCCTCGGCGAGCTGCGCGCGCACGCCCTGCAGCTCCTCGAAGCCGGCGACCGCGGCGTCCACGATCGCCTTGATGCGCCGGGTGTCGAGCCCGTCGACCACATAGGCGGAGACCCCGGCGCGCACCGCCTCGCGGATGGTCTCGGGCGCGTCATCGCTGGCGAACATCACCACCGGGCGCGGCGTGTGCTGCGTCATCACCACCAGGTGCTCGAGCACGTCGCGGCTCGGCGAATCGGTGTCGATCACGATCACGTCGGGCTGCAGCTCGTCGATGGTCTTCAGGAGCGCGAGCGGCGAGGAGAGCGAAGCGGTGACTTCGTATCCCGCGCGGCGCAACACGTCGCGCACGATGTCGGCGCGCTCCGGCGATTCGTCGACCACAAGCACTCGCACGCGTTCGAGTTCGCAAATCGCGTGCCAAGCGGGTTCCTCTGGGAAATCAGTGCTCGCAGACGCGAAAGCGGCACTCCACTGGGGCGTCACACCGCTGCCATGCACCTAAAATAACGGTATGCGCGAACCTCAACCGAAGACGATTCACCTCAAGGACTACACACCGCCCGCGTTCCGCGTCGATGACGTGGATCTGGATGTCGACATCCGCGATGACCATGCCCTGGTACGGGCGAAACTCGCCATGCGCCGCAACGCCGGCAGCGGGCCGCTGGTCCTCGACGGCGATGAGCTGCAGCTGGTCTCGTTGTCGATCGACGGCCAGCCCGCGCGGCACGAAGCGACGCCCGAGCGGCTGACGGTCTACGACGTGCCCGAGCGCTTCACGCTCGAGACGCTGAGCCGCATCGTGCCGCAGAAGAACACCAAGCTCGAGGGGCTTTACGCGACCAAGAACGGCTTCGTCACCCAGTGCGAGGCCGAGGGCTTCCGGCGCATCACCTGGTTCCTCGACCGGCCGGACGTCATGGCCACCTACACGACCACCATCCACGCCGACAAGAAGCGCTATCCGGTGCTCCTGTCCAACGGCAACCTCGCCGGCTCGGGCGATGAAACGAATGGCAGGCACTGGGCCAGCTTCCATGATCCATTTCCGAAACCGTCGTACCTCTTCGCCATGGTCGCCGCCGAGCTCGAGCACATCGCCGACTCGATCGTGACGCGCTCCGGAAAGAAAAAGCAGCTCTACGTGTACGTCGAGCCGGGCAAGCTCGACCAGGCGGGCTGGTCGATGGATTGCCTGAAGCGCGCCATCCGCTGGGACGAGACGCGCTTCGGCCTCGAGCTCGACCTCGAGCAATACAACATCGTGGCGGTCGGCGACTTCAACTCCGGCGCGATGGAGAACAAGGGCCTCAACATCTTCAACACCAAGTACGTGCTGGCGCGCGCCGATACCGCCACCGACGTGGATTACCTGAACATCGACCGCGTGGTGGCGCACGAGTACTTCCACAACTGGACCGGCGATCGCGTCACCTGCCGCGACTGGTTCCAGCTTTCGCTGAAGGAAGGCCTGACGGTCTTTCGCGACCAGGAGTACGGCGCCGACCTCTACTCGCGCGCCATGACGCGCATCCAGGAGGTGCGCAACCTGCGCGCTGCGCAATTCCCCGAGGACGCGGGCCCGATGAAGCACCCGGTGCGGCCGCAGTCCTATATGGAGATCCGCAACTTCTACACGATGACGGTGTACGAGAAGGGCGCGGAGGTGGTGCGCATGCAGCACACGCTGCTCGGCGAGGAGAAGTTCCAGGCCGGCATGCGCCTGTACTTCCAGCGCCACGACGGGCAGGCCGTGACCTGCGACGAGTTCGTGCAGGCGATGCAGGATGCCTCGGGCGTCGACCTCAGCCAGTTCAGGCGCTGGTACGACGTGCCGGGCACGCCGGTGCTCGACTGCGCCGGTTCGTTCAACAATGGGACGTTCACGTTGACGGTGAAGCAGTCGATGAACCCGCCGTTCCACATCCCGCTCGCGGTGAAGATCGGTGACGCCGAGCAGCTGCTGCAGGTGCGCAAGGCCGAGGAGCGCTTCACCTTTCCTGGACTCAAATCACGTCCGGTCCCATCCCTGCTGCGCCGCTTCTCGGCGCCGGTGATCCTCAACTATCCGTACAGCGAGGCGGACCTGCTGCATCTCCTCGCCCATGACGACGATGCGTTCAACCGCTGGGAAGCCGGGCAGCGGCTCGCCGCCTCGACCATCCTGGAAAGGCGCGGCCAGCCCTCGCCCGCTTTCGTCGATGCCATGGGAAGCATGCTGCGCGAGAAGGACCAGATCTTCGCGGCGGAGGTGCTGACGCTGCCCTCGGAGAGTTTCCTCGCCGAGCAGATGGGCGTCGTCGATCCGGACGCGCTGCATGCGGCGCGCAACACCCTGCGCCGCGCGCTCGCCAGGGCGCTGAAGGAGCAGTTTCTGGCCACCTATCGCAGGCTCGAGAGCAAGGCGCGCTATACGCCGGACGCCGCCTCGTTCGGCCGCCGCTCGCTGCGCAACACCTGCCTCGGTTTCCTCGCCGAGCTCGGCATGTCCACGCTCGCCTACGAGCAGTTCAAGAGCGCGGACAACATGACCGATTCGATGGCCGCGCTCACCTGGCTCGCGCAGCTCGAGTGCCCCGAGCGCGACAAGGCGCTGGATGAGTTCTACGCGCGCTGGAAGGACGAGCCGCTGGTGGTCGACAAGTGGCTCGCGGTGCAGGCCGGCTCGCGCCTCTCCGACACGCTGCCGCGCGTGCGGCGCCTGCTCTCCCATCCCGCGTTCGACATCAAGATCCCGAACAAGGTGTACGCGCTCATCCGCAGCTTCTGCGGCAACCACGTGCGCTTCCACGCCGCCGACGGCGGCGGCTACGCGTTCCTCGCCGACCAGGTGATCGCGCTCAACGCGTTCAACCCGCAGGTCGCGGCGCGCATGGCGCGCGGCTTCGACCGCTGGAAGAAATTCGACGCGGTCCACCAGGCCAGGGCGCGCGCCGAGCTCGAGCGCATCCGGGATACCGATGGGCTTTCAAAGGATGTTGCGGAGATCGTCACCAAGGCACTCTCGGGTTGACCCCCTGATAAGGGGGTCGTGAGGCCGCATTTGGCAAATGAGCGCAGCGGGGGGTTTTCGGTTTTAAAAAATCAAACCCCCGGCCAGAAACGCGGCTAGCGCTTCAGCTTCGCCTGCACCCGGGCGTCGAACTTCTCGACGTTGACCACCACGCGCTCGTGCGTGCCGTCGCCGATCAGGTCGCGCTCATCGCGCGCCTCGAGTCTGAAGAAAACGGTGCGGCCCTCGATTTTTTCAACGGTTGCAAAAGCGGTGACGCGCATGCCTACCGGGGTAGCCGCGATGTGCCGGACATTGAGGACGGTGCCGAGGCTCTGATGGCCCGGCGGCAGGAGGTGCTCGACCGCGGCGAGCGCGGCGGCCTCGAACAGGTTGATCATCACCGGCGTGGCGAGAACGTGGATCGCGCCGCTGCCGACGCGTGGTGCGGTGTGCTCCTCGCCGACAGTCAAAAAAACTTCGCCCCGGAGCCCGGGGCGAAGCCTGGATAAATCGGCCGCCATGCGGCCATGTTATTACTTCGTTTGCGCGTCGTGCTTCTCGCGGCGGATCTTGCGGCTCTCGCGGTTCTCGTTTCTCTGGACGCGCCGCTGCTCGCGCGCGTCGACCTTGCCGTCGGCGCCGGCGCGGGCTTCGAGCCGCGAGTCGCGCGCCTGGCCGCGCTCTAGCCTGGCCGCTTCGCGGGTGGTGAGGCTGCCCGATTGCACGCCCTGCTCGATGCGGCTCTGCTGGTTGGCGTTGCGCTGCACGTCGGCCTGCATGCGCTGCGACGACGCCGAGTTCGGGTCGCCTTTCTGCGCGTCGTGCTTCTCGCGGTAGATGTCGCGGCTCACTTTGTTTTGCTCGCGCGCAAGGCGCGCCTTCTCGGCGGGCGAGAGCTTGCCGTCCTGCATGGCGCGCGCCTGATCGCGCTCGACACGCGCTTCCTCGCGCTCGAGGCGCGCGGCTTCGCGCGTGTTGAGCTCGCCGGATTTCAGGCCCTGCTCGATGCGGTTCTGCTGGTTGACGTCGCGCTGGATGGTGCCGGCCTGCGCGAGCACGGCGCCGCTGAAGGCGAGGCCGAGTGCGGCGGCGATGGCGGTATGGGCAAATTTCATGGCTGCTCCTCTACGTGGTGGAGCCTATTCAACGCGCCTGCGGCGTGCCGGTCTACCGGCGCTGCGTGAACTTGGTAACAACTTGTATCATCGGGGCGAATGTCGCTTCCACGCGTCATCATCATCGGCTGCGGCTTCGGCGGCCTCTGGGCGGCACAGGCGCTGCGGCGCGCGCCGGTCGAGGTCACCGTGATCGATCGCACAAATCACCACCTCTTCACGCCGCTCCTCTACCAGGTCGCGACCGCCGGGCTGTCGGCGCCGGCGATCGCCGGGCCGATCCGTCACATCCTCGCCGACCAGAAGAACGCCACCATGCTGATGGCCACCGTATCGCGCATCGATGCGGCAAAGCGCGTGGTGGTTCTCGACGATCAGTCGGAGCTTGCCTACGACTACCTGATCGTCGCTCCCGGCTCGGTGAACCACTATTTCGGCCACGACGATTGGGCGCCTTACGCGCCGGGCCTGAAGACGCTGCAGGATGCGCTCGAGATCCGCGCGCGCATCCTTACCGCGTACGAGCGCGCCGAGCGCGAGACCGATCCCGCGCGGCGCGCCGCGTGGCTCTCCTTCGTGGTGATCGGCGGCGGCGCAACCGGCGTCGAGCTCGCCGGCACGCTCGCCGAGATCGCGCGGCATACCCTGCCCGGGGAATTCCGCCGCTTCGATCCCGCCAAGGCGCGCGTCATGCTCGTCGAAGGCAGCGATCGCGTGCTGCCGCCCTACCCGCCGGAGCTTTCCGAAAAAGCTCGCCTGCAGCTCGAGCGGCTCGGCGTCACGGTGTGGCTCGGCAAGACCGTCACCGGCGTCGATGCCGAAGGCGTGACGATGGGCGCCGAGCGCCTCGAAGCGAAGACCGTGCTATGGGCTGCCGGCGTGACGAGCTCGCCGCTCGGCCGCACGCTCGGCGCGCCGCTCGATCGTGCCGGCCGGGTCCAGGTGGCGCCCGATCTTTCGCTCCCCGGCCATCCAGAGGCTTTCATTGCCGGCGATCTTGCCGCGATCGCGGGCGTGCCGGGCATCGCGCCGGCAGCGAAGCAGATGGGCCGCCACGCGGCGAAGAATGTCCTGCGGCTGCTGCAGGGCGGCGCGACGCAGGACTTCCGCTATCGCGACTACGGCCAGCTCGCCACCATCGGCCGGAACGCCGCGGTCGCGGTGTTCGGCAAGCTGAAGTTCTCCGGCTACCCGGCGTGGCTCCTGTGGCTGCTCGCGCACATCTACTTCCTCATCAACTTCCGCAGCCGCCTGGTGGTGATGATCGACTGGGCGTGGTCGTACTGGACCTACCGGCGCTACGCCCGCATCATCATCCGCGGTCCCACTTAGGTTTCCTCGTCCCAGAGCCAGGCCGCGCCGCGCACGCCGCTCGAATCGCCGTGCACGTTGCGCAGCAGCCGGGTCGCCACGTGATCGGAGAACACGTGGCGCGTCCACAGGCGCGGCACGTCGGTGTACAGCCGCGGCACGTTGGACATCCCGCCGCCCAGCACGATGACGTCGGGGTCGACGAGGTTGATCACGCCGGCGAGCGCGCGCGCCAGGCGCTCGAGGTAGCGGTCGAGCGTTTGGCCGTCGAGGTCGGCGATTTCCTTGGCGCTGCGCCTCTCGCCGGTGAGCCGCTCGTGGTCGCGCTCGAGCGCCGGGCCCGAGAGGTAGGTTTCGATGCAGCCTGAGCGCCCGCAATAGCACTTGGGCAGCGGCAGGTCCGCTTCGCCCGGCAACGGCAGCGGGTTGTGGCCCCATTCGCCGGCGATGGCGTTGCGGCCGAGCAGCACTTCGCCGTCGACCACGATGCCGCCGCCGACGCCGGTACCGAGGATCACGCCGAACACGCTGCGCGCGCCCTTGCCCGCGCCGTCGATCGCCTCCGACAGCGCGAAGCAGTTGGCGTCGTTCTCGATGCGCACTTCGCGGCCGAGCGCGCGCTCGAGGTCCTGCTTGAGCGGCCGGCCGATGAGCCAGGTCGAGTTCGCGTTCTTGACCAGGCCCGTCATGCGCGAAAGCGCGCCCGGGATGCCGACGCCGACCGTGCCGGCGCCGATTTCCTTCACCATCGCGACCACGGCGTTGATGGTCGCGCTGTAGTCGCCGCGCGGGGTCAGCACGCGCTTGCGAAACACCTCGCGGCCGCCGGCATCGAGCGCCAGAGCCTCGATCTTGGTGCCGCCGAGATCAACCCCGATTCTCATGGCTCATGGTCATAGTCCGGCTGCGCCATCGTCGAGGAATTATTCCATCGCTGACATAGGCTTACCGGGGGGCCTATTCCATCCCCTTGGCCGATGTCCGACGGCTCCTTTTAGGCGGACCCTGTTCCCTATGCTTCATAAGGGTGCGGCGCAAGCTTCCCGCGTGCTCGTGCCGGGCGCGAAGCCCGGCTCCGGCGAAATCGCCGTGCAGTTTCTCACCACGGCCGCGCAGTTTGCGCGGCTTGCCCCCGAGTGGAACCGCATCCACGGGCAAGCCGCGTCGGCGAGCGTGTTTAATTCCTGGCTGTGGCAATACCAGTGGTGGCAGGTCTATGGCCAGGGCCAGCCGCTTCGCATCTTGGTCGCGCTCGAGCACGGCGAGACGGTCGGCATCCTCGCGCTCTACATCCAGAAAATCTCGGTGCTCGGCGTGCCGGTGCGCCTGCTGCGCTTCGTCGGCACCGGCGCCGACACGCATCCCGACGACCTCGGCCCGGTGATCGCGCCCGGTGTCGAAGAGGCCGTGGCGACGAAGCTGGCTCGCGCCGCGCTGCGCCTGTCGCAGGCCGATGTCGTGCTCCTCACCGACATCGAGCCGCAGTCCAACTTCGCGGGCGCGCTCGAGCGGGCGGCGAACGAAACCGGCCGCGCGAGCCTGAGCGAAGTCTCCGAGCGCATCGCGCTCGTCGAGCTGCCGCAGTCGTGGCCACAGTACCTGCAGTCGCTGACGTCCGACCGCCGCACACGCCTCAAGAGCGCGCGCAGGAAGGCGCTGGCCGCGCACCGGCTGCGTTTCTTCGTCTGGGAGGATTCGGCCAATCTCGACCGCGCGGTCGACCGCCTGGCCGAGCTGCACCGCAGCCGCTGGCGCGAGGCCGGCGGCAGCGCGTCCTTCGCCACCCCGGAGTACGTCGAATTCCACCGCGGCATCATCAAGTCGGCGTTCCCGCGCGGCTGGCTGCGGCTTTACTGCCTCGAGCTCGATGGCGAGCTCGCCGCGATGACCTACTGCTACCGCTTCCGCAATCGCGTCTATCTGATGCAGGCGGGCTTCGACCCGGCGAAGGCGAAAGCCAATCCCGGAAGAGTGCTGCTCGGCTGCGCGTTCGAGCATGCGATCGGCGAAGGCAACATCGCGTTCGATTTTCTCAAGGGCGAGCACCGCTACAAGGACCAGCTCGCCACCGGCTATCGCACCACTCTGGGCGTGCGGGTGTTCCGCAATACGCCGGGCGCGGTTGCGTATCGGCTGCGGCGCATCTGGCTGCCGCTGCTCAAGGCTCGCCTTTATCGCAACCCGCCCCCAAAGCTGATGCCATGACTCGTTTCCTCAAGGTCGACTTGCGCCGCCTGAGCCCGCACCGGCCGCCGGTGATGCTGCTCGGCGGCATCAACCTGGTGCGCGCGCTCGGCATCGCCGACATCCCGGTGATCGTCGCCGCCGCGCAGCGCTCCACGCCGGCGATGGCCTCGCGTTACTGCAGCGGGCGCCTGGCGTTGCCGCCGCTCGCACAGCGCGAGGCGGTGGTCGAGCGCCTGCTGCGCGCCGGCGAGATCCTCACCGGCGAGCTCTGCACGCGGTTGCCGCTGGTCTACGGCGACGACGATCAGCTCGGCCTGGTGCAGGAGTTCCGCGAGGCGCTCTCCCCCTATTACAGCTTCGTGCTCAACGATCCCGCCCTGTCGCGCGCGCTCTACTCGAAGCCGCTGTTCCAGGCGCTCGCCGAGCACCGCGGGCTGCCGGTGCCGCGACGGCTCGAGTGGAGCGAGCTCGCGGCCTTCGACGCGCCGGTGCTCGTCAAGCCGAAGCTGAAGACCGGCTGGGACAGCTCGCCCGTGTACTCGCAGCTCCTCCAGCATGCGGGCAAGGCGCGCATCTTCGCCGATGGCCGCTCGCTGCTGCGCGAGCCGCTCGCGCACTCGCTCGCGGGCGAGCTGCAGGTCCAGGAATACATCCCGGGAGACGACCGCGCGCTGTGGTCGTTCCACGGCTTCGCCGACGAGAGCAGCAAGCTGCTGGCGTGGTTCGTCGGCCGCAAGATCCGCACTTACCCCACGCTCACCGGCGACAGCTCGTATCTGGAGCTCGCGAACGACGAGGCGCTCGCCTCGCTCGGCCGCACGCTGGTGCCGCGCATCGGCCTGAAGGGCGTGTTCAAGATGGACTTCAAGCGCCACGCCGAGAGCGGCGAGTTCCACCTGCTGGAAGTCAACGCGCGCTTCAATCTCTGGCACTACCTCGGCGCGAAGTGCGGCGTCAATCTCGCGCAGGTGGCCTACGACTACCAGGTGCGCGGCGCGCGGCCCGCGCCGCTGCGCGCGCTGGCGGGCACCCGCTGGCTCTCGCCGCGCCTGGACTACCTCGCCTATCGCCACCTTGCCGCGCGCGGCGAGCTCTCCGCGGCGCGCTGGCTGGCCTCGCTCGCCGCCGCGCCCAAGGTCTACGACCTTTTCGCCTGGACCGATCCGATGCCGCTCGCGGTGGTGCTGTGGGACGAAGTGAAGCACCTGCCGCGCCTCGGGCGCCGTGTGATGCGATGGCTCTCTACGGCGTCCTAGGCGATATCCACGGCAACGTAGAAGCGCTCGAGGCCGTGCTGGCGGCGCTCGATGAACGCGGCGTGCGCCGGCTTCTCTGCGTGGGCGACATCGTCGGCTACAACGCCGACCCTGACGCTTGCATCGCGCTGTTGCGCGCGCGAGGCACGCGGGTGATCGCCGGCAACCACGACCTCATCGGCATCGGCCGGCTCGGCTTCGAGCGCTGCTCGAACAAGGCGCGCTATTCGCTCAAGCGCACGCGCCGGCGGCTTGCGCCCGAGAGCGTCGCGTGGCTGCGAGCGCTGCCCGCCAACCGGCTGGTCGAAGACTCGATCGCGCTGGTGCACGGCGGCGTGCGCGACGTGCAGCTCTACATGACCACGGCGCAGCACATCCGCCGCAACGCCGAGCTGCTGCGCGAGGACTTCCCCACCGCCCGCGTCTGCTTCTTCGGCCACAGCCACGCGCAAAAGCTCTACGAGGTCGCTGGCGATGAGGTGCGCGAGCTTGCCGTGGATCAGCCCTACCACCTGTCGCCCGACCGGCTGTACTTCATCAATGCCGGCTCGGTCGACGCGCAGCGCAAGCGCGAGGAGAAGCTGGCGGAGTTCGCCGTGCTGGATACGCAGGCCTCCACGGTGCAGTTCCACCGCGTGCGCTATAACGCGGCGGCGACCGAGGCCAAAGCCACGGTCGCCGGCTACCGCATCACGCGCCTGACCGATTGGTTTTATACGCTGCGTCGTCGGTTCCTGCCGACGTGATGCGCGGCACGATCATCGGCACCGCGCTGCGATAGCGCTCGAAGCTCGCGCCGTGCGCGTCGGCCAGGTCGCGCTCCTCGAGGAAGATGCCGATGAAGATGTACGCCGTGGTGGCCGCCGAGAACAGCAAGTGCCCCAAGGTCATGTTCGGCGTCGCCCAGAAAGCGATCAGGAAGCCGAGCATGATCGGGTGGCGCACGAACTTGTAGAACGCCCGCGTCTTGAACTCGACGTTGGTGTAGGCGGCGCCGGTCAGCCGCAGGTAGACCTGCCGCAGGCCGAACAGATCGAAGTGGTTGATCATGAAAGTCGCGAGCAGCACGATCACCCAGCCAAGCGCGAACAGCCCGTAGAGGATCGCCACGCCAACCTGGCTGTCGACTTTCCACAGCGTGCCGGGGATCGGCCGCCACTGCCAGAAAAGCAGCGCGAGCGCCAGGCTCGCGAGCAGCACGTAGGTGCTGCGCTCGACGGAGCGCGGCACGATGCGCGTCCACCAGCGCTTGAATCCAGGGCGCGCCATGACGCTGTGCTGCACGGCGAACAGGCCGAGAAGCAGCGTATCGATGACCAGGGCTGCGCCCAGCGGCCCCGGCGCGCCGGAATTGATGGTCTTCGGCACCGCAAAATCGCCGACGAAGGCGATGGCGTAGAGAAAGACGGCGAGAAACACCGCGTAGCTAACCGCTCCGTAGATGAACGCCAGATATCCCATGGACCCTCCCTTTCGTACGTCCATGGTCCTGCCGTGGCGGGCACGCCGCATGAGGCGGCAGTCCCGCCGGGCGCTACTTCCCTCAGGAAAACCGGGACCGCTGCCCCAGGCCGCGCTCGCGGGCGAGGACGATCGCCTGCGCCCGGGTCTGCACGCCGAGCTTGTCGAAGATGTGCGTGACGTGGTTGCGCACGGTCTTCTCCGAAAGGGCGAACTGAGCGGCGATCTGCGTGTTGTCCAGGCCCTGCGCGATGCGCTCCAGGATCTCGCCTTCCCTCGCCGTGAGGCCGGACAAGGTGCTCCCGGCCGCGGGGAGAAAGGCGCGCAGCTCCTCGAAAAACTGGACGAACGCGGGCTCGTGCGAAAGCAGGATGTGGTTGGCCGTCTCGAGCGGCACGAAACGCGCGCCCGGGATGCGGCTCGCGAGGTCCCGGCCTTCCTCGAAGGGCACGCGCCGGTCGCCGCGCCCGTGGATCACGAGCGTCGGGCACTGCACGCGCGGCGCCGATTGCGAGACATCGATGGCGAAGAACGAGCGGATCAGGCGCACGGCGTTCTCGGGCGGCGCCGACTTGCGCTGCAGCTCGGAGAGCGAATTCATCTGCTCGAGCGTCGCTCCCGGCACGAACTGCGCCGAGAACATGGTGCGGTAGGTCGGGTCCTCGCGCCCCCAGCCCACTTCCACCAGCTTGAGCTGCGCCTCCATCTCGGCGACGCGCTCCGGCGGCAGCCCGCGCATCAGCGAGCCGCGCGCATAGCTGCCGAGCAGGATCAGGTGGCTGACGCGATGCGGATGGCGCGCGGCGTACTCGACTGCGATCGCGCCGCCCTGCGAGTGCCCGAACAGCGCGAAGCGCTCGTGCCCGGCCGCGTCGATCACCGCCTCCAGGTCGTTGGCGTAGTGCGCGAAGGAGAATTCGCGCACATCGCGGTCGGAGAGGCCGCAGCCGCGCGCGTCCATGCGAACCAGCGTCCGGCCGCTCGACAGGCGCTCGATCCAGGGGCGCCACAGCGGGCTCTCGGGCTCGTATTCGAGATGCGTCAGCCAGTGCGGCGCCCTCACCAGGGCGGGGCCATCGCCGCTCGTGGCGAAGGCGAGACGCGTGCCGTCGAAACTGGTGCAGAAGCGGATCTGCTGCTTCATGTAAATAGAATACCGCGTGCGGCAACTGGATAGCTTCGATTACGTCATCGTCGGCGCCGGCAGCGCCGGCTGCCTGCTCGCCAACCGCCTGTCGCGCGATCCGGAGTCCCGCGTGCTGCTGATCGAAGCCGGCGGACGCGATGACCACTTCTGGATTTCGATCCCGGTCGGCTATCTCTACACCATCGCCAACCCGCGAACCGACTGGTGCTACAAGACCGAGCCCGATGAGCATCTCGCAGGACGCTCGATCCACTACGCGCGCGGTCGCGTGCTCGGCGGCTGCTCCTCGATCAACGCCATGATCCACATGCGCGGGCAGAAAGAGGACTGGGACCACTGGGCCGCGCTCGGCAACCGCGGCTGGGGCTGGGACGATGTCCTGCCGATTTTTCGTTCCCTGGAAGACTACGAACGCGGCTCGGTCGACGGCTACGGCGCGGGTGGCGAAGTGCGCGTCGAGGACCCGCGCGTGCGCTGGGAGATCATCGACGCCTGGCGCGAAGCGGCGGCCGAATGCGGCATTCCAAAAGTGAAGGTGTTCAACAACGGCGACAACTTCGGCTGCGCCTACTTCCAGATGAACCAGAAGCGCGGCCGGCGCTGGAGCGCGACCAACGCCTTCCTGCGGCCGGTGCTGCACCGGAAGAACCTCACCGTGCTGACCGACGCGCAGGTCATGAAGCTCCGCATGAACGGGCGTACAGCCGCGGGCGTCGAGTTCGTGCGCGCCGGGCAGGCGCTTTTTGCTGCCGCCAGCAAAGAAACCATTCTGGCGGCCGGCGCGATCGGCTCGCCACAGCTCTTGCAGCTCTCCGGCATAGGTCCGGCCGAGCACTTGCAGCGGCTCGGCATTCCCGTCGTGCACGAGCTGAAGGGCGTGGGCGAGAACCTGCAGGACCACCTGCAGATCCGCCTGCAGTACAAGGTGAAGAACGTCCGCACCCTCAATGGCATCGCCAATAGCTGGATGGGAAAGGCGGCGATGGCCGCCGAGTACTTCCTGCTGCGCACCGGGCCGCTGACCATGCCGCCCTCGCAGGCCGGCGCCTTCGCGAAGAGCGATGCCTCGCAGCCGACGCCGAACATCGAGTGGCACGTGCAGCCGCTGTCGCTCGACAAGTTCGGCGACCCGCTGCACAGCTTTCCCGCGATCACGCCGAGCGTGTGCAACCTGCGGCCGAGCTCGCGCGGCTGGGTGCGCATCAAGTCCGCCGATCCGGCGGCGTATCCGGAGATCCGCCTGAATTACCTCAGCACGCCGGAGGATCGAAAGGTCGCCATCGATGCCATGCGCTTCACGCGGCGCATCATGGCGGCCAGGGCGCTCGCCAAGTACCAGCCGGAGGAATACCGGCCTGGCGCAGCCATCGCAAATGATGCTGCATTGGCCAAGGCCGCTGGCGAGCTCGGCACCACGATCTTTCATCCGGTCGGCACCTGCAAGATGGGATCGGACGCCATGGCGGTGGTCGATGACGAGCTGCGCGTGCATGGCGTCGGGCGCCTGCGGGTGATCGACGCGTCCATATTTCCGCGCATTACATCCGGTAACACGAACGCGCCAACCTACGTCATCGCCGAGAAGGGCGCGCGCGCGATCTTGAAAACACTACAATCGGCCCCCACCTGACCGGTCGATAAAGGAGCACCAAGCCCCATGAAGCGCGTCTTCCTGCTGATCGCCACCAACATCGCGGTGATGGTGGTGCTGTCCATCGTCGTCAGCGTGCTCGGCCTCGACCAGTACCTCACGGCGAACGGCATCGATTACTTCTCGCTGCTGTGGCTCTCGGCGATCTTCGGTTTCGGCGGCGCGTTCATCTCGCTCCTGATGTCGAAGTGGATCGCCAAGATGTCGGTCGGGGCGCAGACCATCGACGGCTCCGAGGGCACCACGCAGTACTGGCTGGTGCAGACGGTGCACAAGCTGGCCGACGCGGCCCACATCGGCAGACCGGAGGTCGCGATCTATGAAGGCCCGGCCAACGCGTTCGCCACCGGCGCGTTTCGCGATTCGGCGCTGGTCGCGGTGTCGAGCGGCCTGGTCGAGGCGATGAGCAAGGACGAGGTCGAGGCGGTGCTCGGCCACGAGATCACGCACATCTCGAACGGCGACATGGTGACGCTCACGCTGATCCAGGGCGTGCTCAACACTTTCGTCTTCTTCATCTCGCGCGTGGTCGGCATGGTCGTCGACAAGGCGGTGTTTCGCACCGAGCGCGGCACCGGCCCCGGGTTCTTCATCACCGTGATCGTGTGCCAGATCCTGTTCGGCATCCTCGCCTCGGCGATCGTGGCCTGGTTCTCGCGCCAGCGCGAGTTCCGCGCCGACGCCGGCTCGGCCAAGCTGCTCGGCACGCCGCAGCCGATGATCGCCGCGCTCGCGCGCCTCGGCGGCCTCGAGACCGGCGGGCTGCCGGATACGG
>Ga0209131_1000993_pt1 | contig 19564 bp, 20 predicted proteins | sample GraSoi_2013_40cm_FD_185826 | JGI IMG/M metagenome (GOLD analysis project Ga0209131, IMG submission 185826) | Grasslands soil microbial communities from the Angelo Coastal Reserve, California, USA - Sample 9_17_2013_40cm (SPAdes) (version 2) | ecosystem: Environmental > Terrestrial > Soil >... | reverse complement strand
CTGAATATCGGACCCAAGATTCAAATAAGCCAGGTGCGATTCATTCATCGCGGTTCCGTTCTATCTCCACGCCAACTGATTCAGCAAAGCGAACCGCCCCGGGTTTTTCGACACGAACAATGACTTTTTGCACGCCGCTATCTTCAAGGCAAATTTTTGCCAGATCGTTTGCCAGCGCTTCCACAGTTTCGCGGTTCGCGGATTCAGCGTGTGCTAACACTTTTTTGCTCATCGTGCTGTAGTTAACACAGTCGTTGATATTATCAGTCTGGGCGGCGCGGCGAGTATCTGTAAATAGGGTGATGTTGATCAAAATATCCTGAGCACGTTTGCGCTCCCAATCGTTGATTCCGATAATTCCACGAGCGAGAAGATTCTTGATGGTGACTCTGTCCATTTCAGGTATCCTTTTGCTTTGCGCGTAGGCATTTTGCTTTATACTTGTGATTGAATTTTTAGAACAACAAACTAAACTAAATGCCTGCCGCCGTCAACGTGAATGATTTCGCCGGTAATGTAGGCTGGGCTGGTGAGTAAAAAGAGCAGGGCTTGTTCAACTTCATTTTCGTTTGCCCATCTTTTCATGGGAATATTTTTTATGATCTCTGGATTCATGGCTCCATCTGCTGGCGGTAGAATAGCACCGAGCGCGAGCCCGTTGACGATAATCTTCGGAGCGAGTGCAATAGCCATAGATTTTGTCATTGAGGCGAGCGCGGATTTACTGACTGTGTATGGAAAATGGTCCGCACCCGGATGTAGAGCGCGCCAATCAACGATATTTACAATGCGCGCACCTGCTTCTGCTTGCGCTTGGCGTGCAAAGGCTTGACTCAGTAAGAATGGCGCGGTTAGGTTGATGGCAATATGCTTGTCCCATTCTTTGAGGGAGGATGACATAAAGGATAGCGATTCAAATATTGCAGCGCTGTTGATGAGGAAATGAATCGGGATGGAGCGGTTGATGAGCGGAATCAGATTTTGGGTTTGGGATGAATCGCTTAAGTCTGCTTGGAAAACCCACGCTTGGCGACCAAGCCCAGTGATTTCGTTGCGCAGGCTTTCAGAGTCCGCATCCGAATGACCGTGGTGGATGACTATATCGGCTCCGGCGCGCGCGCAAGCCAATGCGAAGAGTCGACCAAGGCGGCGTGCCGCGCCAGTGATCAAAACGGTTTTTTTATCCAGAAGGTGTTCGACCATTGGGAAGGATTCTACCGCTTATCTTGTAATTTGCTAAACTTGGAAGGGAAGTGCGACGCCTTATAATCTAATCGGAGGTTAAGTTTGATTTGCTTGACGCGCCTATTCGGCGGTGATAATATCTTTGAGTAAGTTTTGAGTTCTCGCTCTATAATCCTTCTCAAGAAAGGTGAAACTATGGACAAGAATCAAAATCCGACAATCTATACGGGGGATATTGCTGAGCAGCACATTGACCCAAGCCAGGAATATACCGCTGAAAACCAGGAGCTCATTTTTTCCGACGAACAACATGCGATTTGGGCTGACCTGTTTGCAGGAATTCATCGCCCGTATTTGCTTGAGCATCTTTGCCATGAATATATTGATGGATTGGCGATGCTGCAACTTGACCCATACCGCATTCCTACCGTGGTCTATTTGAACGAGCGGATCAATCCCCGCACGGGCTGGCGTATCGAACGGACGGCGGTGCGGTATACGCTGGCCGATGATTGGTATAAAAAATTTGCGCAGCGCATTTTCCTAATAACCGATTATCTGCGCTCGCGAGACCAGATGGAGTTTACGCCCGAGCCTGATATGTTCCACGATATTTTTGGTCACCTGCCTTATTTGACGCAAGGCTTCTATGCACGCATTGAGGATAAGTTTGCCCCAGCCTACATGAAAGCGACACAAGCCGAGCGGGAAGTGATCAAACGGCTGGCTTGGTACAGCACCGAGTTTGGTTTGGTGATGGAGGATAACCGTATCAAGGTCTTCGGCGCAGGGACGATTTCCGGGCGCGCTGAACTTGCGAATACTATCATTGAATTTTATCGTCTCAGCAAGGACAATGTGTTCGACTACAGCGGGAATGTGTTTGAGCAACTACAAGGTCATTACCTAAAACATAAAGCGGATATCAGCCGTATTGTTGCGGGCGTGAATGAGCTGCATCAACATGGACAGATGTCGTCGCAAGAGACGGGGTGGAATGTAATCCACACCTTGTATGACAAGCTGGGGATTCCACACGAAGGGTATCTTGGCGGTGAAGTGATCTTGGCTCCGTTCGATATCGAGACAATCTCGCAAATTCCCAAAACGGTCTATGCCTTCAACCCGATGTTTTTCGTCTGTGAATCGTTCGAGCAAATGGATGCGATATTGGATTCGTACCTAAAGCCGATTGCGCTTCGGAATTGATAATAGATGAAAAGCTGCCTCTTTCTTTGAAAGAGGCAGCTTTTGTTTTGAATGAGACCTACAGTTGGGTTTCGGCGGATTCGACCCCAAAGGGGTGCTTCGCAAAGACCAGCGCCGAACGAGGAGAATCATCTAAAACGTCATTAACGCTCACAATATTGAGCACGTACTCAACTGACCCATTTGTTGATACACTACTAAATGGATACGCAAGTCTCTACGACCGTGGACTCATTTGTAGCCCTTATTCATGGGGAAATTGTCCTTAAATTATAGTTGGAATATCATAGGAGATATGAAAAATGAAAGATATAGGCGATTTGATTGGTATATGTTTAACACTCTTCTCAATTATTAGTGGTACTTTTGGATTTAGCCTAAAAACGAGATGGGGAATACTTATAATACTTTGTGCATTCGTTGGTGGCTTTTTAATGGGTTATTTTGAAAAAGACCTAGCCTCAGGCATAGGGATGGGAATAATTTTGGCTGTACTCGCAATATTGATGGGTCCAGTTATTCTCCGAAATAGACAACGCTTCAGAAAATAATTACAATTTGACCTATAATGCAGAAAACTGTTTGATGAGCGTAACGGGTTCATCAATGACTGCTTCCTTGGTCTGCGATGGTGATGGGAATTGAGTCAAATCCACCATCAATGGGACCACGACCAGCGGGGCAGATCGTAGGCGGACAACTCACCGTCCCTGCCAATGCCACCTCGATGAAGATTTCCCTCTCCAGCGCGTTGACGATGGATTCGGTGACCCTGGCCCAAGTGAAGACGGTCATCGATATAGCCACTGATCCGTATTCACTTTTCGGTTTCAAATATTGATGATGAAACTTTCCCTCAAATGAAAATCCGCGTGCTGACCAGGATGTGCGAGTGCCCAATACGTTTCATTGCTAGAGTTGGTTTGAATAATCGTTGTAATGCCAATTTGCAAAATTGGTTCTGATTGAAGGATTGGATTCAAATCCACTGAAATATCAAGCAAGACTTCATCGTCCGTTTTTCTGAACTCAAATGGAAGTTGCGTAAACGCGGTTTCCTCTCGCATGTTGACTTGGCGATATGCGTCCATAGCGTAGACGTTCCAATTGCCAGAGGGGGACATGTTGAATTCCCAGTAGCGAGGCTGGTCTTTGATGGCGATGAAGAATTCAAAGCAGGTCGCTCTCCATAAATCGTCTTTGCGGGCGGGCGCAACCGATATTGGAAGAAGAATATTTTCAATATCTCCTTGCACAGAATAATTGATGGAGAGAATGTTCTCCTGCCGCATTACTGTGCCCGTGACTTCGACAGCGGGAATATTTGGCGCTGGATATGGAATCAGCGCAAAGGTTTTAAGCAACTGTGCTTTTGATGATATGACGGATATCGGCTTCATGGGCTTCGATGGATTCGGTCAATTTGAACTGGACAAGCGCGCGGTGTAGGTTATGCCCGGGATATTTCACTTTGAAATACACATTGCCTGCCAGATGGTCAGTGAAGAAGCGCAGTCCCAGTTCAAAGGCGATCAAACGGATGGCGTCGAACATGTGGCCGTAATCCGCTTCGGTGAGGAAGGCGCGGGCTTCGGTGAGATAACCTTCCAGAATCGCTGATCCAATTTCGGGGTCGAAATGAACCGCTTCCCAATCCTCAGCATCCTCACCAAGTGGATTGCATCCTGAACGTAGACAGTCCCCGATGTCGTAGTGGACGAGTCCAGGCTTAACTGTATCGAGGTCCACAATGCTCACGGCTTTGCCAGTTGTTGTATGGATCATCACGTTGTTGACCTTGGGGTCACCATGAATCGGGCGTAGCGGCAGATTGGCATTTTCAAGCACATGCGCAAAGTCGCGGCGTTCATCGATAAACTTCATGCCATGTTTTACTTCGGGTGATTCGTGATTGTTGTTCTTCAAAAGGACCCAGTAGTAATTTTGTAAATAACGTGGTGTGATGTGAAAGCCTTCGAGCGTGTCTGCCAGGGATTCGATCGGAAGGTCACTGATGAGGTTTTGGAATATGCCTAGGGCGTGACCCACTTCGCGGGCATGATTCAGGTCTTTAATCGTGTCGTGCGATTCGGCGTTATCTACAAAACTGATCGCGCGCCAAAAATTGTTATCTTCATCGATAAAATAATCCATGCCATTCTTTGCTGCGATCACGCGTGGCGACGCCCAGGCATGACTTTCAGTGCGAACGCGGCGATGGACATGCTCGGTAAAGGCGCGCATATTTTGCATGATGAGTTTCGGTTGTTTGAAGACATGCGTGTTAATGCGTTGCAGGACGAACTTTTTTTCATTGGCAGAATCCAAAGCGACGATGTAGGTATCGTTGATGTTGCCATTGCCGAACTCTTTCACTTTGATGATGTTCCCGCCTGATTCGAATTGATCTGCGATGTGTGTAAGGTTTTCCAAAAAAGACTCCATGATACAAATGTTGTTTATCCGGGGATACTGCCGCTGCCATACCCGAGTGAAAAAAGGGCCCTAGCAGATTTTTGATACTCATCATTTTCCATTAATGGAAAATCGAAAGCGTCAGCCAGCCTGTCCATCAAATTGAAAAGAGCGCAGACATATAGTGCTTCCTCGATTGCTTTATCGGTTAGACCCGCTGTCCTTAGTGGAGTAATATCATTCGCGTTGACTTCCTGCGGTGATAACGTTACTTTCTCTAAAAAGCCCAACATCTGTTTGGTTCGTTCATCCACTGATGCCGTCCGCCAATCTTCTAGAACGGATGCCACAACATCGTCATTTCCCAACCCGAGCGCCGCAACTGCGGTGTGGCTCTTCAATCAATATTTGCATTGATTGAGTTGCGAAACAAATGCTGCAAAGAGTTCGCATTCACCCTCTGTCCATTCAGTGGCGTTGCGCATGGCTTCCTGATAGCAGCCTGCGATATATTTGCCGAATAAGTCTCGATGATAGGACATGACTGCAATGGGTCCAGGCACTTGCTTATCTGCCGAAGTGGCGCGAATGAGGCCCAGAATAATCTTCTGAATGGGACGATGTCCATTTTCTAATATCTTTATTCTCATGCTGGCTGTGCTTTCAACGCCTGCATGCCCCGTTCAAAACGCGCAAAGCTGGCACCAACACTGGCACATAGCGTGATCTCAAAAATATTATCTTCTGAGTAGCCTGCCTCTTTAAGTTTTTGCACATCTTCATCTGTTATCTTATACGCGTAATAGATAACCTTGTTAACATAGCCCAAAAGGTTCTTGGGCAGGTCATATGTTTCGCGTTCTCCACCACTTTGTTGAGCGGCGTACGACTCAATTGCCTGTCGCAAGGCTGGGTCGAGCGTAGCTGGTCTTGTCAGCAACGCATCAACGGCTTTCCCTACCTTTTCAGGATAAATGTTTTCCACAAATTTATTCTCCATTCAGTAGATTTGCCCCAAGCCGTTGACTCCATCCTTGGGTGCTGATTATTATAACGCCCCCTTTCGGATGGTAAAATAGAATATCCTCAATCAATAGGTTACAAAATGACAGACGACCTTCAACTTCGTGCCATCAATACCCTCCGCTTCCTTTCAGCGGACGCCGTTCAAAAAGCTAACTCAGGTCATCCGGGACTTCCCATGGGAGCCGCCGCAATGGCATTTACGATATGGACTCGTCACTTGCGGCACAATCCACGTAACCCCAAGTGGGCGGGACGTGATCGCTTCATCCTTTCGGGTGGGCATGGTTCGATGCTCCTTTATTCTCTTCTGCATCTGACGGGTTATGATGTGAGTCTCGATGACATCAAGAACTTCCGCCAATTTGGGAGTATTACACCCGGTCACCCTGAATACGGACTTACCCCCGGAGTCGAAGTGACAACGGGCCCGCTCGGTCAGGGATTTGGTCAAGGCGTGGGCATGGCGATTGCTGCTTCCCATTTGGCTTCGCTTTTCAACAAGCCGGGACATGAACCCATCCAATCCTTTATTTATGGCATCGTCACCGATGGTGACTTGATGGAAGGCATTTCATCCGAAGCCGCATCACTCGCTGCGCATTTGAGTCTTGGACGAATCATTTACCTTTACGATGATAATCACATTTCGATTGATGGTTCCACCGATCTAGCCTTCACAGAGAATCGCGCTGCGCGTTTTGAAGCCTACGGCTGGCACGTCCAAAAGGTGGACGATGGCAATGATGTCGAAGCCATTGATGCTGCGATCCGCGCTGCAAAAACTGACCCACGTCCGTCTATCATCATGTGCCGCACGACCATTGGCTTTGGTGCACCGAAAAAACAAGGAACATCCAAAGCACACGGCGAACCGTTGGGCGATGAAGAGTTGAACGCCGCGAAACAAAATCTTGGCTGGCCCCTTGAGCCGCGTTTCTTTATCCCTGACGATGTGTTGACCTTCTTCCGCAAGGCAGTAGATCAGGGACGCGAACGCGAATTCGATTGGAAAATGAAGTTCGACGCGTACAAGAATTTGAATCCGGGTTTAGGCGCTGAATTATCGCGTCGTTTGGCTGGCAAATTTCCCGAGGATTGGGCGGCTGAATTGCCGACTTTTCCCGCAGATGCAAAAGGTATGGCGACGCGCGCTTCTTCCGGTAAGATCATTAATGCGCTGGCACCAATCCTTCCTGAACTCATCGGTGGCTCAGCGGATTTGGCTCCCTCGAATAACACGAGAATAGATGGTAGTCCTGACTTCCAAAAAGTTTCCTACGATGGACGCAACTTCCACTTTGGTGTGCGCGAACATGCGATGGGCGCGGCGTTGAATGGTATGAATCTGTTTGGTGGCATCATCGCTTATGGTGGGACGTTCTTGATTTTCTCGGATTACATGAAGCCTGCAATTCGTATTGCGGCGATCTCGCACATCCCAACCATCTTTATCTTCACCCATGATTCAGTTGGTCTTGGCGAAGACGGTCCCACACATCAACCAATTGAACACCTTGCGGCATTACGTGCAATTCCGAATCTTGTGACGATTCGGCCCGCAGATGCGAATGAAGTCCGCGAAGCATGGAAGGTTGCCGTTGCCCGCCGTGATGGACCAACGGCGTTGGCGCTTACTCGTCAGAACGTTCCCACCTTTGAACCTTCAAACGTTCCATCCGTTGAAAAAGGCGCGTACGTGTTGAAAGATTTTGGCAATCCCGAAATTATTCTGATGGCTTCGGGCTCGGAAGTCAGTTTGATTTTAGGTGCTGCGCAGAAACTTGCAGACGAAGGTCGTGGTGTGCGCGTGGTGTCCTTCCCGAGTTGGGAATTGTTCGAGAAGCAAGATGAGGTTTATCGAGAGGCTGTTCTTCCAAAAAGCATCACGGCACGACTCGCCGTCGAAGCTGCGGCAACTTTTGGCTGGGAACGATACGCCAAGTCTGTGCTTGGCATTGACCACTATGGCGCATCCGCTCCGGCGAAGGTCATCTTTGAGAAGTTCGGGTTTACCGTTGAGAATGTTGTTGCGAAGGCGAAGGAATTACTTTAACCATCGGTCATTGCGAGTCCGTTAGGGCGAGGCAATTTCCCACATTGTGATCGAGATTGCTTCGTCGGCTAACCCCTCCTCACAATGACATAATCGGAGAATTATGAAAATCGCTGTAGGTTTTGACCACGGAGGCTTCCCCCTCAAACAAGCGGTGCTTGACGCTGTGCGCAATGCTGGTCATGAACCCATTGACATGGGAACGAACTCCGCTGAAAGCGTGGACTTCCCCGACTTCACCGAAAAAGTAGGACGCGCGATTCAGAACGGCGAAGCCGAGCGTGGGATTATTGTCTGCGGTTCCGGTGTGGGTGCATGCATCGCTGCGAATAAGATGAAAGGTATCTATGCCTCTATTTGCCATGATACCTATTCCGCCGCGCAAGGCGTGATGCACGATGATATGAACGTGCTCTGCCTCGGCGCCCGTGTGGTTGGCTTTGAACTGGCTGTTGTTTTGATCAAAGCGTTTTTGGCAGCGGAGTATCAAGGGAATAAGGTGGGTGGCGAACGATTGGCGCGACGTGTTGCCAAGATTCATAAGCTTGAGAATGAATAGAAACTGGACAGTTATGTTTTTGGCATAAGTTATGAATGATGGAATAAACAGTTCGTACAAAAAGATAGTTGAACAGGAATTTCCAGGTTTTGTGCAAACACTGGAATCATGTATGAGTTTTGGAAAAAGGGGATTTAGACAAACGTTTTATGTGATGGCGCCTGAGTTCGCACCGAGCCTAATTTATGATTCAGATAGTTGTCGTGTAAGATTTATTTGGCTTCGTGGCGACATTAGAGATGGTGGCTATCCAACTATGTCTGTTAGGTATGGCAGATTACATGCATCAGATAATCATCGGTTTATTCTTTGGAATGAGCAACTGTCTCATTGCTGGCATAGAATAGACTTAGCTCTCAATTTTCTCGATGGCATGCCTCCGCAAGAAGCAGTTGAGAAGAGAAATGAGTGGCCAACTGTAATGGATCAGTTTATTCAAGCAAACAAAGGGCATAATTGGTCTCATATCGAATGGACGGCGAGAACCCATGCTGCTGTCTGGGAATATTATGGAAATCGTCTCTTTGGCCTTTTTGATTTGCGTTATCTTGACTTGTTCGATCAATATATGCTTTTCATAAAACAGTTTTACAAACTTAACCCAGGGCCGATTGACCCTAGTCAACCTTGGCCAGAACGAATTTGTTGAATAAGAGGAAACATTATGTCAGACTCGATTAAGAAACTCACTCAGCTCGGTCAATCCATCTGGTACGACAATATCCAACGAAAGATATTGGAAAACGGCGAATTCAAAGCCATGATCGAACGCGGCGATATTCGCGGCGTTACATCTAATCCGTCCATTTTCAATGCCGCGATCGCAAAGACGAACGATTACGACTCCGCGCTTACGCCGCTTGCCTGGGCGGGCTGGGATGCGGAAAAGATCTTCTGGCAACTCGCCATCGAAGATATCAAAGCCGCGTGCGATGCCTTCCAGCCGTTGTATGAAGAATCCAATGGCGGCGATGGTTACGTCAGTCTCGAGGTCAGTCCGAACATGGCGCACGATACCGAAGCTACTGCCGCGCAAGCGCAACAACTGTGGGCGCGTGTGAAGCGACCCAACCTCATGGTGAAAATCCCTGCGACAAAAGAAGGTATCCCTGCTATTCGCAAATCAATTGCCGCGGGCGTCAATATCAATATCACGTTAATTTTCTCGCTCAAACGTTACGCTGAAGTGATGGATGCTTATCTCAGCGGGCTTGAAGATCGCACTGCTGCGGGGCATCCCATCGATTACATTGCGTCGGTCGCTTCATTCTTTGTTTCGCGCGTTGATACCAAGATTGATCCTAAACTTCCCGATGGTTCTCCGCTCAAAGGCAAAGCCGCCATCGCCAATGCCAAACTTGCCTACGATGAATATCAAAAAACTTTTGCGGGCGCGCGCTGGGAGAAACTCAAATACAAGGGCGCGCGTGTGCAACGTCCGCTGTGGGCGAGCACCAGCACCAAGAATCCCGCCTACCCCGATACAATTTACATTGACAACCTCATCGGTCCAGAAACTGTCAACACAGTTCCGCCCGCCACGCTCGAGGCTTTCAAAGATCATGGGGTCGCAGCGATGACTCTCGTGCGCGGTTTGGATGAGGCGCACACAGCCATCAATCAACTCGAAGCCTCGGGTGTCTCCATGGATGTTGTGACTCAGGAATTGGAAGATGAAGGCGTCAAAGCTTTTGCGGATGCGTTCACGCAACTGCTTGCGACGATTGATGAAAGAAGGAAGAAGGCCGCTTCATCTCTTGGACCTATAGCTGATTCCGTTTCCAAACGGATTTCCCTGCTAGAAGCGGATTCTGTTCCCGCTCGCATCTGGAAGCATGATCCGTCTCTTTGGGCAAAAGCAAAAGATACGGCTGGTCAACATGAAGTCACCATTCGTATGGGTTGGCTAGATTCGACTGATAAAGCGCGCAAATTGTTGAAGGAATATCAGTCCTTTGCGAAAGAGATTCAAAAGGCAAAGATCGACCGTGCGTTGGTCTTGGGCATGGGTGGCTCGTCATTGACTGCGGAAGTATTTAGTTCATTGCTAGCGGCTGCAGGAATTGAAGCGAATTTATCGTTGGCAATTCTTGATTCAACAGAACCCACGCAAGTTGCCTTGGCAGCTGAACAATATCCGCCCGATAAGGCGTTGTACATCCTGGCTAGTAAATCAGGTGGCACAGCTGAAAGTCTGGCGGCGTTCAATTATTTCTGGAAGTTGAGCAAGAAGGATGGTTCGCATTTCGTTGCCACCACTGATCCTGGCACATCGCTTGAAGCGTTGGCGAGAAAACGAAATTTCAGAAAAATCTTCTCTGCCGATGAATTTGTTGGTGGACGTTATTCTGCGTTGACGGATTTTGGTCTCGTCCCAGCTTCTTTGCTTGGTATGGACTTGAATCAACTGCTCGATAAAGCAGATTGGATGTGTGCACAATGCGGTGAACACATTCCTGCGGCGCGTAACCCGGGTATGGCGCTTGGAGCTGTCATTGGGCAAGCAGCTCTCGAAGGCCGAGACAAGCTAACTGTCGTCAGTGATACGCCGTTGTCCGCATTTGCGGGCTGGATCGAGCAGATCATTGCCGAGTCTAGTGGCAAGTTTGGGAAAGGCATCCTGCCTGTGCCGCTTGAGCCCATTGGTGATTTAAAGGTCTATGGCAAAGATCGCTTGTTTGTGTACTTGCGTCAGAGTGGCGAGTTGGATTCAACGGTGAAATCTTTGCGCGAGGCTGGATATCCCGTGGTTGAGTTTACGATCCCGAATGTGTATGATATTGGCGCGGAGATGTTCCGCTGGGAGATTGCGACGGCAGCGGCTTGTTCGATCATCGGTGTGAACGCATTCGACCAACCGAATGTAGAGAGCAGTAAGAAAATTACGAAAGCGAAGATTGCTGATTATCAAAAGAGGGGCAAGCTGAAAGAAGGCAAACCCGCTTGGAAGAAAGACGGCGTGACGGTGTTTGCGCCAACGACCGTGACGGGCACGACCCTGAAGGCAGTGTTGAATAGCTTCTTGAAGAAAGCGAAGGTGGGTGGTTATGTTGCCATCAATGCCTATCTGCCGCGTAATGGCGAAATGGTTGGCGTGTTGCAAAAGATGCGCGTCGCCATTCGCGCGAAGACCAGTAACGCAGTAACTGCTGGCTTCGGTCCGCGTTTTCAGCATTCCACCGGTCAATTTCACAAAGGTGGCATTAAGAACGGGTTGTTCCTGGTAATTACTGCCGAACCTGAAAAGGACTTTGAGATTCCTACCGAAGGCATGACTTTCGGTACTTTGATCCGGGCGCAGGCATTGGGCGATTATGAAGCGTTAATCGAAGCGAAACGTAAGGTTATTCGCATCCATTTGCCATCCGTCAGGAGCACGGCTGATTTGTTGAAGGCTTTGGAGTAGAATCGATTTCAGAAATGGAGAACCCGTTGGTTGCATAAGCCAACGGGTTTTTGCATTAATCCAATTTTCACCTGATAGTATTACACTTAACACAATGAAAGGAAGATAAAAATGTTTGATTTAGGTGCCCCCGAACTGATTATTGTGCTTGTGATCATTGTGTTGCTTTTTGGACCTGGCAGGATTGCCAAGACCATGGGCGAAGTTGGAAAGGGAATCCGCTCGTTCAAAGATTCTTTTTCATCTGAAGAAAAATCGGATTCAGCTGCAGATACGAATACCACGCCAAAACAACAATAAAGCATGACCGCATTATCGCAGCTCAAATGCGTTGCCTGTCGCGGCGGCGATCCGAAATTAACTGATGCAGAGATCGCTACGCTGCACGAACAGATCCAAGGCTGGCAACTTAAAGAGATCGATGGTGTTTTGCGGCTGGAAAAAGTTTTCAAATTCAAGGATTTCGTTGCAGCCTTAGCATTCACAAATAAGATCGGTGCGATTGCTGAAGAAGAAGACCATCATCCTATGATTATATTGGAATGGGGGCGAGTCACTATTCAATGGTGGACGCATGTAGTAAAAGGTTTGCACAAAAATGATTTCATCATGGCGGCGAAGACGGATGAGCTTTTAGTCAATTAGGTTGATTCGAAAAAAGTTAACGCACCGTGATTTTCTTAAAATGTTGAACATTGCAATATCGGGTTTTATTCTGCTGGCAATTGTTGGAGTTGGTTATGGCTTATTAGTAGAACCTGGTTGGGTTAAAGTCGAAAATGTGCAACTAAATTTGCGGAGACTTCCCCAAATATTTTCAGGGCTTCGCATTGCACAGATCAGTGATATTCATATGGGCGGTTGGATGAATGCTGATCGCCTTCAACACATTGCTGAATTAATCCTGGCTCAAAAACCTGATGTATTATTGATCACTGGGGACTTTCTTATGGGTCATAGCTTCACAGAATCTGCGTGGGGCTCCATAAATGATTTGACCAAGGTCTTGTCACCTTTGGCATCAGCCGTTCCATCTTTTGCAGTACTCGGTAATCATGATTATTGGACCGATTCTCGAATTATCCGTGAAATGCTGCTTGCGTGTGGGATCACTGATTTAACGAACTCAACCTTTACTATGACGCGTGAAAACAAAAAACTGTATCTATGTGGGGTCGATGATGTTTGGGAAGGTGATGTTTGCTTGAATGAGGTCGTTGCTCATTTATCCGATAATTGTGCGGCGATCTTGCTTGCGCATGAACCAGACTTTGCTGATACAAGTGCCACGACGGATAAATTTGATTTACAAGTTTCCGGTCATTCGCATGGCGGGCAGATAGTTATCCCGTTTTATGGGGCGCCGATATTGCCATATATGGGAAGGAAATATCCTGGCGGGCTTTATGAAATCGGCAAGATGTATCAATACACTAATCGTGGGGTAGGGATGCATAGGTTTCCGATTCGAATCAATTGTCCACCCGAAATTACTGTATTTACTTTGGAGGGTGATGCTTAGGTGCTTTATCTTAGAGCAAATTCAGCATCGTCCCAAAGGTGGATAGGCTGGTGGCAAGCGGGTAAAAAAGCCACATCTTTTTGTTGTTGTGTTTGAGGCTTTCCAAGATGGCTGGGAACACTTGATGTTTTATTATTTTTAATATACCTATATTTTGCGCAATCCAAACCGGGACGTGGCGATGTTCGGGCAATGGGATTACCGGGCTGAAATCTACTTCACGATCGTTGAGTTGATACTTGTAGCGTGAAATTTTGCGAATATGGATATCGGCTTCTAAATATTCGTGCACGGCATCTAGATCCTTGCGATTCATCCACTGCGGCAAATCGGATGTAGCTTTAAAGCCCGAAATAGTTCCAAGATCTAGCAACAGTTGTTGTTCAGCTGATTTCAGCGCATTATATTTTGAACGGAAGAATATAACGTCAGGGTCGATGTTGACTAGGGATTTCAACCAAAGGCGGTGGAGACTGGTTCTAATCGAGTTTTGCGTGGAGGTGTCATTTGGGTTGTTGAGCCAGACAGACAATGGTTTGTTCAGCCAATATGGGGAAACATCGGGTCCAACACGAATGCCATCACACAAACCCAGAGAAGGGATCACGGGTGCGCCGCACGCGAGAACATAGGCATCGCCTGCTGCTTCGCGCATAACTTTTAGAGCATTGCGATAAGCAACTTCACGCGGTGTGTCCCTGTAGCGTTTTCCGGGAACTGCGCCGGCATAGAGAAAGTCCAATTTCAAATAGTCGTAGCCCCAACCTCGTACTTTGCGGATCAGTTTATCGAGCCAAGCTAACACCTCTGGATGGCTCACATCCAATGCATATGGAACTCCTTCCCAGGTGAGACCAACAGGAACGGGCTTTCCGTGTTCATCTTTCAATAACCAATCGCGATGTTCGCGGAATATGCTCGATAATTTCGTGACCATAAACGGCGCAAGCCAAAGTCCGGCGGTTCGACCTGTGGCTTTGATTTTATTAGCCAGTTCTGCCATCCCTGAGGGGAATTTTTTGGTGGGCTCCCAATCTCCGTGCGTGATCTGCCAGCCATCGTCGAGTTGGAAGACATCGAAGGGTAAATCTCCCAAAGCGTGGAGGGCATTTATCGTTACATGTTCGTTGATCCATTTGTACATGCTGTACCAGGAGCACCATACGCGCGGAGCTTTGTCGAAGCGGGTCTTGCCGAATTTGGTTTCAAGCAGGGTTGTGTATTTTGTGAAGACCTCATCTTCTTTGCCGCGAATGATCGCCCACTGGCTTTCGTGATTGTCTTCATAAAAAGCTTTGAGGGTTGTGCCATCTAATTCGACACGTCCGCTTAGGTCTAATGCGCCGAGAAGCAAGATATCATCCTCAGCGAGTTCCACAGCGCTAACCCAGGCGCTGACATGGTTCTTTGCCAATGCATAAGCAGGGTCTTCGTCTTTGGCGCGGAATTGCGGCGCGCTGATAGGGTAGGGCGGTTCGGATGGATCGAGCCAGGTTGTAAGCGTCCAGGATTGCCATCCGTGGCGGAAAAAGCGTTTCGGAGGCTGAGGCAGGCTCAAATTGAGTGATGAAGCGGCGACGATCTGTGAGTCTGTCTCCTGATGGATAGAGTCAAGATTCAGATTTAGGATTGTCATAGGGGGCATTATCCCGCGAATGTTGTTGACGGTCAATTTAAAATGTGGCATAATTCTTAGAAATACATAACAATTCCGATATTGTCTTGAAAGGCGATGAAGAGAAAGAGTAAATTTGCTGGAACTGTCAGCGAGTGTGGCGGAACGTGGTGAGAGCCGCATCAGGAAAGTAGATTGAAAATCATCTCGGAGCCGTGAGCTGAATCAAAGTAAGCGAACCGAAGTTGTTCTTCGTTATCAGAACAGGACGATGATTGTCGTCCAATGAGCGCCTGTTCGCTCCTTTCAGTACTGCGGACAGGAACCAGAGTGGTACCGCGAGAATTCTCTCGTCTCTGTTTGAGATGAGAGTTTTTGTTTAATAAGATAAGTGATTAGTTAATGAATAAATATTCAAAAGTCTTGGCGTTGCTGGCTTTGCCCCTCTTGCTATTTTCGGCTTGGCGGGTATATGGAACTGTCGGTGTGACCAAGACCATCGAGCAGGAGGATATTTTCTATTCATTCAGGGAGGGGCAGCGGATTCTGAATGGCGAAAATCCCTATGTGCGTATCCTGTCTGGAAATATGCTCGATAACAAGAAGTATGCCACTTATTTTCCACTGTTTTACGAGCTCTCTTATGAATCACAAGCTCTGGGTTTGAATGAATTCGCCACTTGGATTGTTTTTTGGAGACGCGTTTTTATCGTGTTTAACCTCGGGACTGCAGTGTTGTTGTTTTATGCCTTTTGGCGTTACGACATGGAATGGCTTGGGATCTTCGCCACGGCTTTTTGGCTTTTCAACCGTTGGACTCTGACGGTTATGTCGATCGTGCATCTTGATTTTCTGCCGATTTTTTTTCTAGTTGCATCTCTTGTTGTGTTTCCAAAAAATAGATGGCTTGCTTTCCTTTTATACGGTCTGTCGCTAGCTTTGAAGCAGATCGGCATCTTTATTTTGCCGTTGTACTTGATTTGGACATGGCTCACTGTTGATAAAGATCGAGTCAAGGAAGTATTGATGGGCAGCCTGCTGATTGGGATCATCCCACTTCTCGCTTCCATCCCTTTCCTGTTTTGGAATGCAAAAGGCTTTTTCATGTCCGTTTTATTTTCTGCCACACGTGTCGGGAGTGGTCGCTTTTCTGTTCTGCCGCTGGATGCTGTAATGGGTTGGAACGGACTGGTCGGACGCCTGCCAATGTTGCTGCTATTCATGGCTATTTATTGGTTTTGTTTTTCTCGCTATATAGGCAGATATACTGGCGCTTTTTTGGTGATGTCGGTCTTCATCGGTTTTAACACCGCCTTATTCGTTCAGTATTTGTTGTGGCTGGTGCCGTTAACAACTTTGTTCTTGTTGGATTCAAAAGAAAAATATTTTCTGGCAACTGTAGGAGTTTGAAATGTTTAAATCTGTATCGTCCAAACTAAATGTTACTTCTATGGAAGAGAATGTGCTGAAGTTTTGGAAACAGCGCGAGATCTTCAAGAAGACGCTTGAGCAACGTGAGGGTCAACCTGAGTTTGTGTTCTATGAAGGACCGCCGACTGCGAATGGGAAACCGGGCGTGCATCATGTGTTGGCACGCGCGTTCAAGGATATGTTCCCGCGCTACAAGATCATGCGTGGTTATCACGTCTCGCGCCGCGGCGGATGGGATACGCACGGCTTGCCGGTTGAGATCGAAGTCGAAAAGCAACTTGGCTTCAATAGCAAACACCAGATCGAAGAGTACGGCATCGACAAGTTCAATGAACTTTGCCGTAAATCTGTGTTCACTTACATTCAAGATTGGGAAAAACTCACCGACCGGATTGCGTATTGGGTTGATCTGCAGGATGCCTATGTGACCTACACCAATGACTACATCGAGTCGGTGTGGTGGATCTTGAAAAATTTCTGGGATAAGGACTTGCTCTTCAAGGGCTATAAGGTCGTGCCGTATTGCCCGCGTTGTGGCACGCCTCTTTCCGATCATGAAGTTGCCCTCGGCTACGAAGATGCGACCGACCCTTCGGTCTTTGTCCGTATGCCGCTGGTCGATAAGCCAGATACTTCGTTGTTGGTGTGGACGACAACTCCGTGGACGTTGCCCGGCAACGTTGCTGTGGTCGCACACCCCGATGTGGATTATGTGACTATTGAGCGTGATAATGGTGGCGCAAAGGAAAAACTAATCCTTGCCAAGGCGTTGGTTGAAAAGGTATTCGGCGAAGAGAAAGTCAAGGTTCTCGATATATTCAAGGGCAAGAAATTGAATGGCATGAAATATCAGCCGCTATATACGTTCCTGCCACCCAACAAGCCGGCTTATTTTGTGGTGATGGGCGATTACGTGACAACCGAAGATGGTACCGGTTTGGTGCATACCGCACCAGCCTTCGGGCAGGAAGATATGGAGACCGGGAAGAAGTATGGTCTGCCTGTGTTGATGACTGTATTGCCAGATGGTACGTTCATTTCTGAAGTCACGCCTTGGCGCGGACAATTCGTCAAAGACGCCGACCCACATATCATCGAAGATTTACGCGCGCGCGGACTGTTGCTAAAATCTGAAGGCTATTTACATAGCTACCCGTTCTGCTGGCGCTGCCATACGCCGCTTTTGTATTACGCGCGCGACTCGTGGTTTATCCGCACAAGCGCACATCGTGACCGGCTCGTTGAGTTGAATAATACGATCAATTGGGTGCCTGAGCATACCAAGACAGGTCGCTTTGGCAATTGGCTTTCCAATAACATCGACTGGTCGCTTTCGCGTGAACGTTATTGGGGCACGCCGCTTCCAGTCTGGGAATGTGAAAACTGCGATTTTCGTGAGTGCGTCGGTTCGGTCGAGGAGCTCTCAGAAAAGGCTGGGCGCGACTTAAGCGAACTCGATTTACATCGACCTTATGTTGACGATGTCCATTGGGTGTGCCCAGATTGTGGCGGTCAGATGACGCGTGTCAAGGATTTGATCGATGTGTGGTTCGACTCGGGTTCGATGCCGGTGGCTCAATGGCACTATCCGTTCGAGAATAAGGATAAGTTCGAGTCGCAGTTCCCGGCTGATTACATCTGTGAAGCGGTTGATCAAACGCGTGGTTGGTTCTATACACTCCACGCCATCAGCACATTGCTCTTTGATGAAGTCGCCTTCAAGAATGTTTTATCGCTTGGTCACATTCAAGATGGAAATGGACAAAAGATGTCCAAGTCCCTGGGGAACATTGTTCAACCCTGGGATGTGTTGAACGCTCATGGCGCAGATGCCTTGCGCTGGTATTTATTCACTGCCACGCCGCCAGGGGTTGAGCGTCGCTTCTCTTCCGAATTGGTGGGTGAGGTGATCCGTAGTTTCACGCTCACGTTGTGGAACGTCTACTCGTTCTTCGTGACCTACGCCAATCTCGATAAGCCCACCGTTACCACCATGCCGATCGCAACCAGCGATCTTGACCGCTGGTTGTTATCTGAACTCAACGTGCTTGTCCGTGATGTGACGGAAGCGTACGAACATTATGATGTGCCCAATGCCACACGCCCAATCGAAGCGTTTGTGGAGAAAATGTCCACGTGGTATTTGCGACGTTCGCGCCGCCGCTTCTGGAAATCTGAATCGGACTCTGACAAACAAGCCGCCTACTCGACTTTATATACGGCTCTTGTCACTATCTCGAAGCTGCTCGCTCCTGCCATGCCTTTCCTTGCCGATGAGTTGTACCAGAACCTCGTCCGCTCGGTGGATGGCACTGCGGCAGAATCGGTCCACTTGGCTGAGTGGCCCAAAGTGTTGCCTGAGATGATCGACGAATCGTTGAACCGCGATATGGCATTGGTGATGAAGCTCGTCTCACTTGGTCATTCTGCCCGACAAAAAGCAAATCGCAAAGTTCGCCAGCCGTTATCCGAAGTGGCGTTCTCGTTGGGAAATGCCAACGAACGCAAAGCCGTTGAGACTTATGCTGATTTGTTCATGGATGAGTTGAACGTCAAAAGAGTTCGTTTGTTGAATGCGGCTACGGAGGCGGTGTCGCATACGGTCAAGCCGTTGCCAAAACAGCTCGGACGAAAATATGGAAATAAATTTCCCTTGATCCAAAAGGCGATCCTTGCTATGAACTCTGAGGACGCTGCCCGTCCGTTGTTAGAAGGCAAACCCTTACATGTTGAAGCCAATGGCGAAACGTATGATGTATTACCTGAAGAAGTGGAAGTAAAGGCGCTTGCCAAGGAAGGTTTTGCCGTGGCTGAGGAAGATCCTTATGTTGCAGCGCTGGTGACAGAACTGACGCCGGAACTTATCCTGGAAGGACAAGCTCGTGAATTTGTTCGCCGCGTACAAGACCTCCGCAAGAGTTCTGATCTGGATGTAGCTGATCGTATAGAGTTGTTTGTCGAAGCCTCACCAGGCTTGAGGTCCGCGATTGAAGCGCATAAAGATTACATCACAGCTGAAACACTTACATCCAATCTAGTATTTGGGAGTCCGCCGCAGGAGGCGTCTATGGTCGAAGATGGCTTCGATGGTGAGACGGTCAAAGTTGGCTTGTTGAAAAAATAGATTTGTAAGGCGCACCCTA
>Ga0209131_1000992_pt1 | contig 19565 bp, 20 predicted proteins | sample GraSoi_2013_40cm_FD_185826 | JGI IMG/M metagenome (GOLD analysis project Ga0209131, IMG submission 185826) | Grasslands soil microbial communities from the Angelo Coastal Reserve, California, USA - Sample 9_17_2013_40cm (SPAdes) (version 2) | ecosystem: Environmental > Terrestrial > Soil >... | reverse complement strand
TGTTCATTGGCACATTTAGTTCTGCGCCAAGTTCACTCATGGTCAGGGAATTTGCACTCTTTGCCAACAAGATCAAAATGCGGAAGAGAAACGAAAAATCTTCGGGATTACCTCCCGCGCCATCCATCTTGCTTTTTAGCCCCTCCATTTTTTTCTTGAATTGAACAACATGTTCAGGCAGAATCATTTTTGGACGTAGACTGATATATCTTTGAATCAGATCAACGAATTGTTCGGCAGTTTTTTCTGTAGACATCAAAATCCTTCCGTTTTGGAAATATTCCAAAACGGAAGGATTTTACCTTTTTCTAGCCCCCTGTCAAGTTATAAAACTTTCAGAATTGTTTTTGAAAGATAAACAATTCTTCGGCGTGTTGGCGCGGCTTGACTGAATCTTCAGGCTTTTCGCGCGAGAACAATTCGAACCCCCGGCTTGTGAACAAATCAAATATTTCGAATTCTGTGACCGCAAAAGGAGGGCCACCTTTACGACCATCAAGAGGAAAGGCGAGATCAATATACATACCGCTGGGCTTCAATATACGTGTGACCAGATCTGCATATTCACTTCTGCGGCTCGGGTCAATCGCACAGAAGCAAGTATATTCAAGCAGATAATCAAATGAATTATTTAGCTCGTCAGGTAAAGTGAAAATATCATGTTGAAGAATTTCAATTGGCGCAGCGGGATCAGCCAGTTTGCGCATTTGGCCTGCAACGTATTCGGAAAAATCAACCGCTGTGACTTGGAATCCGTGGCGGGAAAATTCACGGGCATCGTGACCGCGTCCGGCGCCGAGCACAATCATTCGTCCAGGTTTGAAGCACTCGGTCGAGGCAAGTCGTTTGAAAACTGGAGTCGGCCCACCAAGGTCCCAGCCATCGGTGCCGCGTTGATAATCTGCTTCCCATTTATCAGGTAAGTTAACATCATTGTTCATGCATTCTTGAGCATCCCGCCCTTTTTATTCTTACATCTTAAACAAGACTTTACCTAACGAGAAATAACAATATTTGGAAACCAGGGCGAGAAGCAAAGAGGCTATCTTGTTTTTCTCAACTTTGCTTGTGTCCTATTCATAAGTAAAACTTCCAGTATAGCTTTGTATGAAGCTATACTGGACGATCTAGGTTTTTCTGCCTACTCAATTAATGAGTTTCGGGGGTAATTATGGCTGTATGCCATATATAGGATAAAGATTTTATTTGGATAATAACAATAATGTAAATAGAAATACCTAAAACTTAAGCTAAAATAAAAATTGTTAAATACAATATTAATTCAGAAAGGATTTCATTTATGTTATTCGCTCCAAAAGAAAAAGGTCAGGGACTAGTTGAGTATGCAATCATTCTTGCATTAATTGCCATTGTTGTAATTGCGGTTATGACCACTCTTGGCAAAAAAGTCAATAACACTTTTAGAAGTATCGGGAATTCCTTGACTGTTTAAGTTCGATGTTATTGAAAGTACAAAAAGGCTCCCGTCTTCTACGGGAGCCTTTTTGTTTTTATTAAACTTGGATAGATCGAATTATTATTTTACAACAGCCGATAAATCCACCTTGGATGCACTTACGTATTCGTGAAATTCAGAAAAATAGGCATCGTTCACTGGCATTAGTTCTTCAATCGCATAAGCAGCTTTGAACGCCGTTTTACCATCGTCAGTTTGCATGATTGCAGGGATTGTCTTCGCAAAGAGATCACGCATAGGTTGTGACATATTTGTCGAAAATGCCAGCACATAATATGGAATGATCTCTGGAATATGCCAGACAACGATAACCTGTTCCATCAAATCAGGATATTGATCTTCAAGCGATGGAAATTTGCGAGCATCAATATATGTGGCGCCGAAATCACAGATACCACCTGCATATACTGAACGGACCACAGTAGGATGTCCCTGCACAAAGGCAGCAGGTCTTGTTTGAATCTGATTTTTGTTGAGAAAACCCAATGGAATAACATATCCTGATAGAGATGTCTCGTCACTCCAGCAAGGTTTTTTATTAGCGAATTGCGCCAGCGCTTCAGGTGCATCCGCAATGTTGATTTGAGAAAGCGAATCAAAATAGGATTTGAATCCGCCTTTGCGTGAGGCGATGAATTGAGCGCCGTAAGTAGCTTTGCCATCTTTTACAACGGCAAATACAGCTTGTACCAATCCCTTTTGGTAAGCTAGTTCATATGAAAGCGGGTCAAGCAAAGCAATATGCGCATTGCCTTTTTCAAGCGCATCTACAAGTGCACCATAAGAGTCAGGAATTACGGTAACAACAGCGTAACCAGTTCTATCTTTAAACTGAGTGGCAAGTACATTAGTCGCGTCGATCTGGGCTTGGGAATTGGCTGAGGGGCCCAAAGCCAGAATCAAGGGATTTTCTGGAAGCCCAAGTTCTGGCTTGGGAAGAAACGGCAGAGCAGTATCCGTGGGGGTGACCGGGATGGGAGTCTCCGTAGCTTGGGTAATGCTTACCTGTGGGAGAGAGCAGCTAATAATGAATATTAATACAAAAATGATAAGTAATGACTTATGTTTCATATAGTGATGAGATTATAATACCCACATGAAAAATAACCTGCTCTCCCTATTGTTACTTGTTGTGATTGGCGTAGCGGCTTATTTTGTGGTGCAAACTGTGCGCAGCACTACGCAGTCCGTCGCGGCGCCGTTTCAAGCGATCAGCGAGCAAAATCAAGCCATGCAGACTCAGGTGGCGAATTTATTGCATCCAACACCCACGATCATCCCTGACCCGGTGACGTATATTAATGATATCCGTGCGCTGGCACGCTTGGAGACGATTCAATATAGTGTGGAAAAGGTAATTACAGGTGAAACCGGCGGCGGAACTTTTCAGACTTTATTTGGCGATAAGATTCTATTTGTAGGTCATGGTACCGTGATCGCCGGTATTGACATGGAAAAGATTCAGCCTGAAGATATGCATTATGAGAACGGCGTACTCACTGTGAAATTGCCTCCCGCTGAAGTGCTGGTTGCCACGTTGGATAATGATAAATCCTATGTGTATGACCGTCAGACAGGCGTGCTCGCAAAGCCAGACCCCAATCTTGAAACACTTGCGCGGCAAAGCGCCGAGGCAGAGATACTCAAGGCGGCGCTTGCCGATGGGATTCTTCAACATGCCAAGGAAAATGGGCAAGCTTATTTGACCCGGTTTTTCGCGGCATTAGGATTTCCTAATACCGTTTTTGTAGAAGACCCTGGTTAAGTTAAAATCCCCGAGTTCAAAAGCTCGGGGATTTTTTATACTCGTTCTGTCCATGAAGGATGATCGTATTTTTCCTTGACCAATTCATCTGCCCTTTTGGATTCGGATATGGACAATTCACCGGGCTCGAAACTTAATCCTAATTGCGCTTCAAACGCGCGGACGAAAGCCTGCTTCGCTTTCTCCCAACTGACTTCCACCCCCAAAGCGGATTCGACTGTCGTTGCCCGTTCCAACAATCGTTTGGCGGCATCTTCACGCGCGGATTCGTTTTCAAACACCAATGCCTGACAAATACGTGTGAGATCGCCTGTCAGCGGAAGTGATCCATGTTGGAGCACGCCTTCTTTTTTGCGGGCTTGGGCAGAGCCAATCAACTTCTTTCCATCGACTGTAATTTCGTAAGTTGATGGCACTTCAAAGCAAACCGGGTTGGGTGTTGTGTTCCCGTTTGTTTTTCTCGCTTTCATTTCAACTGGCAACTCAAGTTCTTTTACTGCCAACAATAAGGCTAGAGCAATCCGGTTATAACTTTCAAGGACACTGCCCTCGACGAGTGGCTCATTCGAGGGAGCAATGACAGAATACGTTAATTCGTCGGTATGCAAAATTGCACGCCCACCCGTTGCGCGGCGGACAACTTCCCAGCCGTGTTGTTTCAATCGATTCATATCCACATCTGAGAAGGGCTGAGCATGTCCCAGCGAGAGACAGGCTGGGGTCCACGCATACAGCCGCAAGGTCGGAGGCGATTCGTCACGTCCGATATGTTCGAGGATGGATTCATCCACAGCCATATTCCATGCGCCGTGCGCAGGAGGTGTAATGAGAAGTCGCCAGTTCATTATTACATTAAGGGAAAATCTTAAACCAATAAGGCTTCAAACTCTGAGACAACTTTTTCCTCCAACTCCGCTGAAATTGCTTCGAGCGGCGGTTTGACCGCCCAGCGCGGTAAGCCGTGCAGGCGATGAAGCAACGCCTTGATCGTCGGAGGAAACGGTGGATATTTTTCGAGGATGTGTCTCTGGATATTTACGCGTTCCTGAGCTTCTGAAACATCTTTGCCGGCGTTCATGAAATCCCAGACCTCGCGCAGGTCAGGAGAAATTAAATTGGCGGGGGCAGTAACACAACCAGCAGCTTTATTTTCCATTGCCATTTTTAAATAAGTATCTGTTCCCGATAGTGCAACTAAATCAGAACCGAATTTTTCACCAAGGCTGCGAGCAAACTCAACATCATGCGATGAGTCTTTAACGCCGGCGAATTGCCTCGGGAATGTATCTTTTAAACGTGCCAGCAATTCAATTGAGAATCCAATGCCGACTACGTTAGGAAAATGATAGCCAAGAATATATTTGTCAGAAGGCACAGCTTTGTTGATCACTTCGCTGAACCAAGCGAATAAGCCGTCATCGGTAGCTTTGCGGAAGTAATAAGGTGGCACAAGCAAAGCCGCCTCGTAACCGAGGTCAAAAGCGAGTTTAGTCAATTCGATGGTTTCAGAAAGACTCGGTGTCCCGGTACCTGCAATCAAGCGGAAGCCAGGAAGTTGAGGCTGGTGGGCGCGGGCAGCACGCATTAACACTTCCCGTTCAGATGGCGAGAACGATGGACCCTCGCCAGTTGTGCCGAAGAGCACTGCTCCATGACAACCTCGAGCGGCGAGAAAATTTAGTATAACGGGGACAGCCTCAAGGTCGAGTGTTGAATCGGGTGAACGCAGTGGGGTCACTGCCGCGGCATAGACTCCGGCGAGAGGATGTTGTGAGGTCATTTTTTCTCCGACTTACGTTGAGTGGTTTTTGTTTTCTTTCTCGAACGGACAAGTCTCTTGTCCTTATTTTCAAGGAATGTACGCGCGGCTTCTTCGGGTGATTGAAGCGGAATACCCTCTTCTTCGGCAAGATAGTGTTGATGATCCAGGACCCATAAATATAGGTCGCCCTCGGTCTTCCCGGGAAATTCGTTCAAGATGTTCGTATCGCGAATCACATTGATAATCGGCATGTATACATGCTCATACCAATCTGCAACAGCTTCCTGTTCAGAAATATCGCGTTTTAGATCGAGCCCCATGAAGTAATGGTGTACAGCAATATGTTCCAACATACGTTCAAAGCCATCGGGTATAGTGACTTTTATGTTGGCATCTGGTTTCAATGAATCGAGGGCGGTGCGTTCAAGAAAGTGAACTTTGTCTTCAAGGATCTCAAGATCTTCAGGTCTGATATTGGCTGTGATATTTACGCGTGTGGCACACTCGCGTACCTCGGCTTCGATCTCAATTTGACCCTGTTCACGCGCAACAGAAACACGGTGATGACCATCCACAACGAAGTAGACTTGTCCTACTTTATATAAAACGACAGGCGGCAGGCTGATCTCCTGATAAAAAGCACGATTGACATTTTGCCAGCGCTGGGCAAGTGAATCACTTGCGGGGAGGAAGACCCGATCAAATTCGTGATAGCGGTTCAAACTACCCGCAATCTGATCCACACGAACGGTCTTTATCCCACGATAGATGGGTCCACCAATGTGTAGCTTTTCCTTGATCTCATCATAAGAAAGGAGTGTGGTGCGTTGGCCAGAGAGCGTGCCCCAGGCGCGATTCATAAAAGCTTTGAAGCGGGCTTTTTGAAAATCGGCTTTGGCTTGTTCTGAAAATTGGTCGGACATAATAACTTTATATTTCCATATACTTGCTGCCATTGTCATCCCCCATACGGGTAATATTAATGACCAATGGCTTGAGTAGTTTATATATATTTAATGTGTGACTTCAATCACTTTGTAGGGGAAGATATTCATAATCTTCGTTTGACCGATGACGGTTTCAGACGAGGAAAGATTGCGGCGTTGAAAGTGGGTATGCCCATGAAAGTGATAACGCGGTTGCGCCACGCGAATGAGCCAATTGATAGCCTTGAGTCCTTGATGCGCTTGGGAGTCTTCATCATGAATTCCAAAAGGCGGCGAGTGTGTGATGAGGATATCGAGCGCGCGTCCGTAGTTCATTCTATTCAATATTAATCCTGGCAAAAGTTGAAAAACTCTAAAGTAAGATTCGGTTTGAGTATATTGATTAGTTCCATCGGGACGATAGAGGATGGAACCGCCGAGGCCGCCGATCAAAAATTTTTTATAACGAACCAGTTTTAGGTCGAGGTTTGAACCGCCCTCCACAAAGGACTTTACATTCTGTGGGTTATAGATGGGGTCATGGTTTCCAGGTACATAAAAGAGTGGGACATTCAAAAAAGTAACCAGGTTTTCGAGGTAGGTATAGGGCAGGTCACCACATCCCAATATTAATTCGACCTCGCTGAAGTGCCCGCCCGAACAAAGGTTGTATAGGCGTTCGATCACTTCGTCGCTGACTGCAAGGATTTTCACAATGTCGTATTGTGCCTTATAACAATATTCCCGGCAAGGTATATAAAAGCCCCAAATAGCTGTACGAAACTGAAATGTTCCTCACTTGTGAGTGGTTGTCAAACAAGAGAGTGCAAACTATAATTCAATGAAGTTGGAGGACGTTCTGGAAACAAGACTTTTTCCTGATTTATCTGATAATCAGGGCGGAGAGGGTAATTCTGCTCCCCGTCAACTTCAGGCCGGGGTAACCCTGGCCAATCGCTATGCGATTCAAGAAGTTGTTGGGCTGGGCGGCATGGGGTCTGTATATCGCGCGCGTGATATGCACTTCCCCAATGTGACCAAGTTGGTGGCAGTGAAGGAAATGATCAATAGCGCGCCCGACCCGCTGGTGCGCGAAACGATCGTCCAAAACTTTGAGCGCGAAGCCAACCTGCTCGCCACACTTCATCATCCGTCCATTCCCCGTATTTACGACTATTTTTCATTGGATAGCCGTTCGTATCTTGTTTTGGAATTTATCCATGGCAAGGATATGGAAGCGATCATCAGTGAAACCAATGGCTTTTTGTCTGAAGAGCAGGTGCTTACCTGGGCAATCGAGTTGTGTGATGTGCTGGATTATTTACACAAACATAAACCGGATGCGATCATTTTCCGTGACATGAAGCCTTCGAATGTGATGATCAATTCAAGCGGCGATATCCTTCTGGTGGATTTTGGAATTGCCAAATCTTTTCAGTCTGGCATCAAAGGGACGATGATCGGTACTGAAGGATACTCTCCCCCTGAACAATATCGTGGTGAGGCTACTCCTGCGGCTGATATTTATGCCATGGGTGCGACCATTCACCATGCTTTGACGCGCCGCGATCCGCGTTTGGAACCACCGTTCTCGTTTGGCGAACGGCCCCTTCGTCGCATTAATCCTTCAGTCTCGCCTGAATTGGAAACAATTGTAAACAGAGCACTGGAATATGATCCTGTGAATCGCTATAAGAGCGCAGCGGAAATGAAGGAAGCGCTTATGTCTGTTGCGAGAAAAACAGGCTTGCTTGTTCGGGCAGGTCCGCAAACTGGTCCGGTAAAGACAAATGGCATCAAGCCGCTTTGGTCTTTCAAAACCGAGGATGAGATTCGCGGTACACCAACCATTTCTCAGGGTTCTCTTTATATAGGTTCCTACGATAACAATCTATATGCCTTGGATGCAGCGGAAGGTAAGTTTCAATGGAAGTACCCCACAGATGGTGGGATTGTTTCCCGCCCGGCAATTTTGGATGGAAATATTTACGTTGGTTCGGAAGATAAACGTTTGCATGTTATTTCTGCCCGTTCAGGCAAGGTCGTGTGGACGTATTTTACAAATGGACCGATCCGTTCTTCCCCTCGTATTGCAGAAGGACATATCTTTATCGGCTCCGACGATAGTTATTTACATGCCGTGAACCTTACAACAGGCCGCATGGCTTGGCGTTTCGAAACCGCCGAACCAGTTCGTTCAACTCCGTTCGTAATGAATGAGCTTGTTTACCTAGGTTCCGAATCTGGTGATTATTATGCAATCGATTTTCGTGGTGCGTTGAAGTGGCGCTTTCATGCGAAACGCGCGATCACGTCCTCGACGGTTGGTACACCACAGGCGATCTATTTTTCATCGGTTGATAGCAACTTATATGCACTTGATCCGCGTAATGGCTGGGCGATCTGGAAGTTCCGTTTGGGTAAGGCTTCCATTAGTTCTCCTTGCATTGTAGATGAGTTTGTATTCGTAGGCGCTTCAGATGGATTTATTTATGCTGTGGAAACGAAAAATTCGAAAGAAGTATGGCGTTTTAGAACTGAACACCAGGTGAATGGCTCGCCAGTGATCTACAAAGATTCGATTTATTGCGGTTCGGTAGACGGCAGCTTATACTGCCTCGAATACCGAACGGGCCGTCTGCGCTGGAAGTTTGGCACAGAAGGAGCGATCACTGGTACACCATTAGTGTATGATGACATCGTCTATATTGGCTCCACTGACCACCAAGTTTACGCATTGCTTGCATAAGGAGTTCTTGTGAATAAAATTTTTAACTGGTTGTTCGGTTCGAAACCAGCTCCTACAAAGACCCTCGATACTGCCAATACAGCTCCGCTTTCAGATCAACAACTGCAATCCATTGTCAGTAATCAGAATCCGCGTTTTGATCTTCAACAACTCATTGCAGCTGGCGGACAATCAGTGGGAAAACAGCGTGAACTAAATGAAGACAGTCTCTTAGCACTTACTTCCACGATGGCGGGCAACTCAGGAAATCTACCTTTTGGACTTTATATCATTGCCGATGGCATGGGCGGACATCAATTTGGAGAAGTGGCAAGTAACGCTGCCATTCGCACAGTTGCTGGATACATTCTTAGAAAATTCCATGCTTATCTTTTTCAGATCAAAACCGATACCATGGATGAATCGTTCCAGGAGATTATGTTAGCGGCGGTCAGTGAAGCGCAACGTGCCATACAACGCGAAGCCCCAGGTAGCGGTACGACTCTCACTGCCGCTCTAGTGCTTGGACAGCAGATCACAGTTGCGCATGTAGGCGATAGCCGTGCATACTTCGTTTATCCAGACGGACGCATTGAAGCGATCACACGCGATCATTCACTTGTTAAACGACTTGAAGAACTCGGGCATATTTCTCCTGAAGAAGCGGAAAATTACCCCCATCGCAATGTGTTATATCGGGCGCTGGGACAAGGTGAGATCCTGGAGCCGGATATCTTTACTGTTGCATTTCCTCAACCTGCATATTTAATGATTTGTAGTGATGGTTTGTGGGGTGTGGTATCTGAGCAAGACCTTGTGCGCTCGATCACTGAAGCCCCTAATCTTCAACGCGCCTGCCAAAATCTTGTTACTGCTGCGAATACTGCAGGTGGACCTGATAATATTAGTGTTGTACTTGCCCAGTTGATCGGATAGATATGGCGCCTGAGCAACAGGATTATTACGCTGTTTTGGGCATTTCGCGAGATGCGTCTCAAGAGGAAATCAGGCGCGCCTATTTTGAAGCAGCGCAGAAATTACATCCTGATAAGAATACAGCCGCAGGTGAGACTGAATTATTCCTAGGCTCTCAGCAAGCGTATGAAACGCTTTCAAACCCGAAACGGCGCGCCCTGTATGATGCCACCCTGCCGCCTCAGCAAAAGATATTCCTCCCCTACGAATTTAAATTAATATACAGCCGTCCAAATATGGTTCATTTGGATGAGCCGCAAATGTTATATCTGATCGTTGATTTGGATGCGCCAGCGGAAGCACGTCGCACGCCAGCGCCGCCGCTTAATGTGTGTCTGATATTGGACAAGTCCACATCCATGAAGGGTGAAAAAATGGACGTGGTGAAATCGACTGCCAATCAGATTCTGCGCAACTTGCGGCAACAAGATATTCTTAGTGTTGTGACTTTTAGTGATCGTGCTGAAGTAATCATCCCGGCTGCTTACCATCAAGACCGCATACGCCTAGAATCTCGCATTCAAATGATTCAGCCCTCAGGGGCAACCGAGATTTATCAGGGACTCGAAGCCGGAGTCAAGGAAGTAATGCGTAGCATGGATACCAGACGCATTAATCACATTATCTTGTTGACAGATGGACATACTTACGGTGATGAGCAACAATGCCTTGCCCTTGCATCTAAAATCGCTGAACGTGGTATTGGGATTAGCGCCATGGGTATTGGTCAGGAATGGAATGATATATTTCTGGATGTTCTAGCCACCCGTACAGGCGGAAGCAGTGCCTTTATTTCCGAACCAAAAGATATTAAACGTTTATTACTTGAAAAATTTAATACACTGGCACAAACCTATGCAGACGATGTTGCCCTAGAGTTTGTGCCTCTGGAAGGTGTGGAACTCTCCTATGCGTTCCGCCTGCAACCAGACCCGTCTCCGATTGTGGTTGACGAGTCCCCGCTTCGCCTGGGCCCAATATTGCAAGATGCTTCCACTCGTGTGATTTTTGAATACATAATTGAGCCAAAAGCGGTAAAATCAGACATACTCACATTTTTGGATGGTACACTGAAGGTTTTGATCGCATCTCTTCCAACCCCAGTTCCAGCGTTTAAGTTGAAACTTCAACGCCCAATAACCGATGAATCTGAAGCCGATACCCCGCCTTCGGAGATCGTTCAGGCTCTATCCCGTTTGATGTTATACCGGATGCAGGATCGTGCCCGAAAAGAGATCGCAAAAGGTAATATCGATACAGGTACACGTCAACTTCAAGCACTTGCCGCGAATTTATTATCACAAGGCGAGCGCAGCCTTGCGCAAACCATAATGCTCGAAGTGAACAGCCTGCAAAATAAAAACGCGCTCTCTGCAGAGGGCAGTAAAAAAATCAATTACGGCACGCGCGCGTTATTCCTGGTGCCGTCAAAGAAGGAGATTGTCTCATGATTATTTGCTCAAACTGTCAGCATCCCAATGTCACAGGTACCTTTTTTTGTGTTGAATGTGGAGCACAATTGGATGGTGTTGAGACCCTGACCACTCAGGCGATTACCCAGGAACAAATCGCAGATGAATTAAAGAAAAAGGGTACGCGTCCTGAACCTCCGTCATCTCCCATTAATAGCTGGATCTCACTGCATTTAATGGATAGCGGCAAGATTTTGCCCCTAGCTTCGCGCAATGAATTTACGCTGGGTCGTTTGAGCGAGGGACAACCGATCATGCCTGATATTGATCTAACACCTTATCAAGCATATGCTTCTGGCGTGTCACGTTTGCATGTGGTTGTTAAACGTGAAGCCAACCGCATTATTATTATGGACCTTGGCTCATCTAACGGGACTTATCTCAACGGGCGCCGCCTTACTCCCCATACTGAAGAGAGCCTGAATCATGGAGATGTCATTGCCCTCGGCAAACTCAAGATTCAGGTTTTGCTTCGCAACATTTGATAGAAAGGTAAACGCCCATGGCATTCTCCATTATTCTGCATATTTCCGGCGAAGCTTCCATTATCGGTGAGATAGAAGAACTGCCCAAACTCACCGATACCATGATCATGGTCAGCAACCCACGTCTGCGTGACGGTAAGGATATTCACTACCTTGAGCAGAATGTAGTCAAAGTGATTTGGCCTATGACGCAAGTATCGTTGATAGAAATTCTGGAAAGTGCAGATGAAGAGAACCTGATCGGCTTTGTGAGGGAATAACATGCCTGAAGAATTTGACCGCCGGCGTATCCTCGTGGTGGATGATGAGGAACGCATGGTGCGTTTTATCCGCATGAATTTGGAACATGATGGCTTCCAGGTCGCCGAAGCCTTCAACGGCAAGCAAGCCATCCAAAGATTGCGCGATGTAACTCCCGATTTGATTTTGCTGGATGTCATGATGCCCGATATCGATGGTTTCGAAGTGCTTGAAACCATCCGCGAGGGTAGTAACGTACCTGTTATCATGCTCACTGCCAAAGGTGAGGAGGATGACCGTGTGCGCGGTCTTGAATTGGGTGCCGATGATTACATCACCAAACCGTTCAGCCCGCGCGAAATGGTCAGCCGTGTAAAGGCTGTCATTCGCCGTACCGAAAGCGCTGGCGGCTCGATGCACGATATCATCGAAGTTGACGATCGCCTTAAAGTTGATTTCGACCGCCGCGAAGTATGGCTCGAGGGCAAACTTGTCAAACTACGCCCCACGGAATATCGTTTGCTATATCACCTCGTCCAGAATGCGGGCTGGGTCGTGACGCACGATCAAATTCTCGTCAAAGTTTGGGGCTATGAATATCGCGATGAGCCGCATTATGTGCGCCTCTACATCAATTATCTGCGCCAGAAACTTGAGAAGGACCCAGCCAACCCAAAATATATTCTCACCGAACGCGGCGTGGGCTATCGTTTTGTGGATTTTAAAAGACAAAAAACATAGAAATTTTTTCTGATGAATTTTTTATAAAAAGCTCACGTTTTTCTAACGTGAGCTTTTTATATTAAGGGCATAAATCTCAACCAAATTTAGAAGGAGGCTGTTATGTCTAACTTAATTCATTGGGAGCCTGCTCCTGAAATGATGACCTTGCGAGAGGCGATGGACCATCTTTTCGATGACGCGTTCACACGCCCACTCACCCTCAGGGAGGGCTGGTCGGCGCCTGCGATCGACATGTACCAGATTGACAATGAGATCGTCGTGAAGGCTTCTCTGCCGGGTGTCAACGCCGATGAGGTGCAGATCAACATCACCGGTGAAGTGCTGACCATCAAAGGCGAGACCAAGCAAGTGGAAGAGAAAAAGGAAAAAGCCTGGCATATGCGCGAACAACGCTGGGGTTCTTTCGAGCGCGCGGTTGTTCTGCCGACCGAGGTGGTCTCAGACAAAGCAAAGGCAGAGTTTGAGAATGGCATCCTGACCATCACCCTGCCGAAAGCGGAAGAGGTCAAGCCCAAGATCATCAACATCAAAGCCAAATAATAATCAGAAATAGGACGAGATAGTATCTCGTCCTACGCTTTTAAGCGAAAAATGAAACGGGGCGAAAAACATGTAAAGTAGAAGCAGGTTCCGGCTGGGCGTGATGTGGCGCTTTATCCATTATTACAAGTCATCTTGGGGTAAAATCAATCCATGCCAAAGCAACCTCCAAAACAACGTATTATTCTAGTGGATGACCATGAAGTGGTGCGCTTGGGATTGAAATCTTTATTGGAGCGCCATCCGCAGTTCAATGTGGTGGGCGAAGCAGATTCGGCACGTGAAGCCATCGAAAAAGTGGAATCATTGAAACCAGACGTGGTGGTAATGGACATACGCCTGCCGGGTACCTCGGGGATCGAAGCCTGCGAACAAATCGTCAACAATCACCCGAATGTAAAAGTGATCATGCTCACATCCTATGCTGAGGATGAGATGTTGTTCTCCGCCATCCGCGCGGGCGCATCTGGTTACGTATTGAAGCAAATTGGGAGCGGCGATCTGGTAAAAGCCATTGAAGCCGTTTCACGTGGCGAAGCCTTGCTGGATCCGGCTGTTACGCAACGTGTCTTCCAGGAAGTACGACGCGCTGTAAAAGAAGAAGAGGCTTCAGCTTTTGTGCATTTGAGCCAGCAGGAGAAGCACGTGTTATTGCTGGTCTCGGAAGGCAAGACGAACCGCGAGATCGCTAAGCAGTTGTTTTTGGGTGAAGGCACCGTGCGGAATTACGTCTCGAGCATTCTCTCGAAGTTGAATGTGAATAATCGCGCTGAAGCCGCTGCCTACGCAGTACAACATAGTTTGCGCGAATATATAACCATGTAGTTTTTGAAGATACTACATGCCCTTTCAAACATAATATAATTATGGAGTTGCCAGCTGGCAACTCCATTTTTTTGTTTAAGGAGTGGATACTGTGCTTTCAACACATGTTACAGATGATATTGTGATTTTGCGTCCATTTCGACTGGAAGATGCAGTGCAGTTGTATGAAGCTGTGCGCGAATCACTGATCAATCTCAAGCCATGGATGAGTTGGGCGCACGACGCCTATGCACCGCAGGACGCAGATGATTTCATTAGAATCACGCGTGCCCGTTGGGAGGAAAAAACTTTATATGCTTTTGCGATTGTTGATGCGAAAAATAATGAGCTACTTGGTGGATGTAGTTTGAGTCATAAACATCCGATATATCATTACTGTAACCTTGGCTACTGGGTGCGGACATCATATCAAGGCAAAGGGCTTGCCGGGCGTGCCGCGAAACTCGCGGCTCAGTTTGGCTTTGAACACGGCGGCATCATCCGTGCTGAGATCGTGATTGCTGCGGGAAACGAGAAAAGTATCCGTGTGGCAGAAAAGATCGGGGCGCACTATGAGGGAATATTGCTCAATCGGATGGTGGTGGGTAAAGACATTTATGACGCGAAGATGTATTCGCTGATCCCCCAGGATTTTGGGTTAACGGCAAAGCTTTAAATTCTTACAAATTTCTTATTTTCCTGCTCTTGACCAAAACTTAACTTACGTATAAAGTTAAGCCAACTTAACTAAAAAGAAGGCTTAACTATGACCAAGTCAACCCAAATTACCCAACCCCTGCGCGCCTGGATGGATGTATTCATGCACCGCTCCATGCGCGGCTGGACGCATTTCGCCAAGTCTACAGGACTTTCGATGCCGCAGTTCAGCATCCTCATGCAATTGCACTACAAGGGTCCCTGTGGCATGTCGCAGATCAGCGAGCGTTTTGACGTCTCTGCTGCAGCAGCGAGTCAGCTTGTGGATAAACTCGTGCAGGCCGGCTATATCGAACGAACAGAGGATCCAAGCGATCGCCGTGCCAAGCTGTTGAAACTTTCCACAAAAGGCTCCAAGCTGGTAGACGATGGCACCCAGGAACGTTATCGCTGGATGGATGACTTAGCCTCCAAACTTAGCGCCACAGATCAGACAAAGATCAGCGAAGCCCTAGCCATTTTGACGGAAGCAGCACGGCAAATGGAGCAGCAGAAAACTGCATAATAATTTCTCCAATGTATCCACACTCAATTCACAATTTGTTCTTATAAATACCGGAAGGAAATTTCGAAAGGAACTCTATGCAAGCAACTACTACATCCCGACCCAATGCCCGCACACGTGGGCGCGGCGGTCCACGCCCCTCTTTCAAGGGGATCGGACGTGCCATCCGTTACCTGACCAATTATGGACGTCAGGCTCTTTTACCATATATCTTTTTGATCATTGCCACACTCTCACAATTGGCTGTGCCGCATTTGGTGCGCAATGTCATTGATGCAGTAACGAGCGGTTATATCGCAAACCAGGTTATCGGCGCACTGGATAAAGTCCCGGCGGCGTTCGTCAGCCAGGCTTTGCCGAAGATTCTGGAACTCACCAAGCGACCATCTGATTTAACGCTGGATCAGCTCAAAATCCAATTGACAGCGGATATCAATAACGCGCCTCAGCTTCTCATCAATGCATTGATCTTCATCGTCATCTTCGCTGCGCTACGCGGTCTCTTCGCATTTTTGCAGGCGTTCTGGGCTGAGAAAAATTCCCAGGCGGTCGCGTATGACATTCGCAACGAGTTGTATGCCAAGATCCAATCGCTGTCGTTTTCCTATCACGATAAGAATCAGACCGGGCAGTTGATGATCCGCGCGACCGATGATGTAGAAAAAGTGCGCTTGTTTATTGGACAGGGTTTACTGCAACTCGTTGGCGCAGTGATCCTGCTTACAGGCACGATCATTATTTTGTTTAGCACCAACACCACGCTCGCATGGACGGCGATGCCGATCCTGCCGGTCGCGCTGGTATTGTTCATGTTCTTTGGCGCCATCAGTCAGCCGTTGTTCAAGAAGGTTCAGGAAAAACTTTCCACGCTCAATACGATCCTGCAGGAAAATCTCGCAGGCATGAAGGTGATCAAGGCTTTTACGCGCGAGCAGGAACAACAGACGAAGTTCCGCACCGCTGCCAATAACACAATGAACCAGCAGATTACGGTGGCGCGCCTGTTTACATTCCTGTTCCCGCTGGTGTTTCTGATTGCCAATCTCGGACAGGCTGCCATTTTGTATGTCGGTGGAAAACAGATCATCACCGGTCTGCTCTCGCTCGGCGAATGGCAGGAATTCTCACTCTATTTGATCTACCTGTTCTTCCCGATTGCGCAGTTCGGTTTCATTATCACGCAACTTGGGCAAGCTTCCGCATCCGCTGACCGCATCTTTGAAATCCTCGACGCGAAGAACGATATTGTGGATCGTCCCAATGCAATGACTTTGCCCGATGTGACCGGCACAGTGAAGTTTGAAAACGTCACCTTCCGTTATTTTGGCGGCGGTGACCCAGTCTTGAAGAATGTGACCTTCACCGCGAATCCAGGTGAGACGATTGCCCTGCTCGGCGCCACTGGTTCTGGTAAGACGACCATCATCAATTTATTGCCGCGCTTTTATGATCCCAGCGAAGGCAAGATCACGATCGACGATCACGACTTGCGCGATGTAAGACTCGAATCGCTGCGTTCGAAGATCGGCATCGTTTTGCAGGAAACCACATTATTCAGCGGCAGTGTCCGCGACAATATCGCCTTCGGCAAACCAGATGCCTCAACCGCCGAAATCGAAGCCGCCGCAAAAGCCGCGCAGGCACATGACTTCATCATGTCCTTCCCCGATGGCTATAACACGCATGTCGGTGAACGCGGCACCACGCTCTCAGGCGGACAAAAGCAACGCGTCGCCATTGCCCGCGCTTTGCTGCTCAACCCGCGCATCCTCATCCTCGATGACTCAACCTCCAGTGTTGATCTCAACACCGAAGCACAACTGCAAAATGCACTCGAAGTCTTGATGAAAGGGCGCACATCCTTTGTCATTGCACAGCGCATCAGCACAGTGATGAACGCGGACAAAATTCTTGTTTTGGATCGAGGCGAAATTGTCGCCGAAGGTAAACACAATGATCTTATGGAAGACAGCGCGATCTATGCTGAAATTTACAACTCGCAGATCCTCGCGCACGAACACGAAAAGGAAGGTGCACTATGATGTTTAATCGTGGTGGAGACCTCTTCAAACAGGAAACACTCAAAGCTAGTAATATTAATAATACCCTCGCACGTCTTGGCGGTTACTTTGGCAGATTTTGGTACATGATCCTGGTTGTGTTGACGCTGATCACGATCTCAACCTGGACTCAAGTGATCACACCCGAATTAACCGGACAAGCAACCGACTGCTTCCTCGTGCCATTGGGGAATCAATTCGCTTCATTCGGACCTCAAGCTCAGGCGCAATCTGCAAATTCTGCTTCAGCCTGTTGGCTTGGGACGACTGACCCAACCTCGTTGACTTGGACTCGTCAACTGATCCATAAAATCTACACCTGGAACAACTATCCAGCGCCTGTTAATATGACTTCCATGACAAACACCCAGCGCATCGAGGGTCTGTTCCGACTCATCATGATTGTAGTCGGGTTATTTGTACTCGGCGCCATCGTCACTGGCATGACCTTCTTCTTGATGTCATGGACAGGTCAACACGTGCTGCGTGAACTGCGCCTGGATGTATTCCATCATTTGCATGAACTCTCGCTCAGCTATTACTCCGAGCACGAGGCTGGCGACTTGATGAGCCGCATCACGAACGACACTTCCGCGATTGAACAGGCAGTTTCCTTTGCCCTCATCAACGTATTGAGTGGTGTCCTTTTACTGGTTTGGGTTGCGTACAACATGCTCACTGCCAGCTTGCCGTTTGCGTTGCTTTCGCTTTCAATCGCGCCGGTGATGTTCATCGTCACTTTATATTTCTCAGCGCAGGCACGCAAAGCCTTCCGCAAAAGCCGTAAAGAAATCGGTAACGTCAACGCCGAATTACAGGAAAGCATCGCCGCAGTCCGTGAAGTGCAGGCTTTCAATCGCGCCGATGAAAATATCGAAAAGTTCAAGGAAGTCAACGCCGCAAATCGCGATGCCAACGTACTCGCTGTTTCATACACGTCCGCGCTGGCGCCGACACTGGAAGCTTTATCCTACGTAGCGCTTGCCATAGTGGTTGGGTCAGGTGGCTGGGCTTTGCTTAAGGGTCAGAACCTCTTCGGCGCGACCGTTACATTTGGTTTAGTGATCACCTTCATGGCGTATGTTCAACGTTTCAACCAGCCGATCCAACAGATTGCTGTCTTATGGACGAATATTCAGAACGCCATCGCTGGTGCCGAACGTATCTTCGGTATTCTTGATGAAGAGATTGCGGTTGCCGATAAACCAAATGCCATTAAGATGCCGCCAATCAAGGGCTTGGTTGAATTCAACAAAGCCACCCATTCCTATGAAGATGGCGTGCCGGTTCTCAAAGATGTTTCCTTCACGGTGCAGCCCGGACAAACAATCGCGATTGTCGGTCCCACCGGCGCAGGCAAAACCACTATCATCAATTTGCTCCCGCGTTTCTATGATGTGACCAGCGGCTCCGTCAAGATCGATGGTATCGACGTCCGTGATGTGACCATGCAAAGTCTGCGCGAACAGATCGGTATCGTACTGCAGGATACCTTTCTGTTCAGCCAGAGCGTGATGGAAAATGTCCGCTTTGGGCGACCGAATGCAACGGATGATGAAGTAATGGCCGCGATCAAGATTGCCAATGCGGATTCGTTCATCGAACGGCTTCCCGAAAAATATCAGACGATTCTGGGTGAACGCGGCTCCGGTCTTTCTCAGGGACAGCGGCAGCTGCTTTCGATCGCGCGCGCTGCGCTATCAGACCCGAAAATATTAATTCTGGACGAAGCAACTTCCAGCGTAGACACGCGAACCGAGCGTCTCATCCAAAAAGCTTTCGATGAATTGCTCAAAGGTCGCACAGCGTTCGTCATCGCGCATCGCTTATCCACCATTCGTAATGCGGATGTGATCCTGGTCTTGAAAGCTGGTCAGATCATTGAACGTGGCAAGCATGATGAGTTGTTGGCGAAACAAGGTTTCTATTACGACCTGTATATGAGCCAGTTCAAGAAACAGGAAGAGATCGAAGTAGCACTCGTGTAACAAGAGAATCAAAAGTATAAGGGAGACGCAGAACCAGTTCCGGTTTTGCGTCTCATCCGTTTGAGGAGAGAAAATGAAATTCATTCAAAATATGTTTATGGGCTTCTTTGTGTGGATGTATCGCCAAACCGGTGGAAAATTCGGCGGGAATATGGGTAGATTCAAAGTCCTCATCCTGACCACCAAAGGGCGCAAATCTGGCAAGATACTCTCCAACCCAGTTGGGTATTTTGAGCGCGAGGGCGGATACATCATTGTCGCTTCCAATGCTGGCAAGGCGAACAATCCAGGGTGGTATTACAATATTCAAGGTAATCCCAATGATGTTAGTATTCACATGAATGATAAGGAATTCAAAGTGAAACCAGAGATAATTC
>Ga0209131_1000990_pt1 | contig 19618 bp, 17 predicted proteins | sample GraSoi_2013_40cm_FD_185826 | JGI IMG/M metagenome (GOLD analysis project Ga0209131, IMG submission 185826) | Grasslands soil microbial communities from the Angelo Coastal Reserve, California, USA - Sample 9_17_2013_40cm (SPAdes) (version 2) | ecosystem: Environmental > Terrestrial > Soil >... | reverse complement strand
CCGATGCGAGCGACCGGGCTGCGGTGAGCAGGCTGTTTGGCGATCTCGGCAATATCCTCGGCGATCCTTATGCGGTCGTCTACAACGCGAGCTATCGCACGCGCGGGCCATTCGTCGATCTCGATCCCGCCGAGGTCGAGAAGTCCTTGGCGGTGACCGCCTTCGGGGGCTTCCTGGTGGCGCAGGAAGCCGCGCGCCGCATGCTGCCGAAAGGCGCCGGCGCGATCCTGTTCACCGGCGCGTCGGCGAGCGTGAAGGGCTATGCGCAGTCGGCGCCCTTCGCCATGGGCAAGTTCGCATTGCGCGGCCTTGCGCAGAGCATGGCGCGCGAACTCAGCCCCCAGGGCATCCACGTCGCCCATGTGGTGGTCGACGGCGGCATCCGTTCGGCCCGCCGCCCGAATGCGGCCGACCGGCCCGACGCGACGCTCGATCCCGATGCCATCGCGGCGAGCTATCTACACTTGCTGCAACAGGACCGGAGCGCCTGGAGCTGGGAAATCGAAGTGCGGCCGTGGGTGGAGAAGTTTTGAGGGTGGTCGCCAGCTGGTAGATGGAGCGAAGCGTAATCCGGGGCAGGCCTGCCCCCGGATTACGCTTCGCTCCATCCGGGCTACAAGACGCCAAAATATCCTAGCGCCGCACGGATCGCGATGAACCACAACGCGACGGTGGAGACGGCATAGAGCCAGAACCGCAGCAAAACGAGATTGAACGTACAATGGACGGCGCTATGTAGCGCGCGAAACCCAGCAAACATCCAGCCGGCGTACACGTAAGCCGCATCCACTTGACTGGTGACGAAGAGATAGAGCGCGAGCGCGTAAAACAGCACCGGCATCTCGAACAGGTTCTTCAGATTATCGGAAGGATTCGACACTGCGGCCGGCGACAGCTTTGCCAACGCGCCGGGCACAGCAAGATCATTTGGGCTGATCCTGTTGCTGTTGATGAAATGGATGCGCCGGACGTACATGTACGCCCAGACGATGAGGGTCAGGAACATCGTGGCAAAGAAGGGGCCGAATATCGACTGCTGTGCCATGGGGCGCTCGTTATCGGGTGGATAGTGCTGATGTAGCAGGTCGGCTGCGCCGGCGCATAGCGGCGCGTAGCCCGGATGGAGCGAACGTCTTCGTTCGCGTAGTCCGGGTCAGTTCGTGGTCCCTGAACGGCCGGTCCCGGATTGCGCGACCAAAAGGTCGCTCCATCCGGACTGCGGCGCTCCAAAATCGCCGGGGCTGCTGCCCACTCAATCTGGCGGCACACAGCGCCATACAACCACGTTGTGCCGCTCCGCATTTCGTGCTCTTGTAACCTATAATAATTCTAGTTTGGGCGGCCGCCGCTCGTGGCGGCCGCGGACATTGGGAGAGGACGCTCATGTCAGACAGCGATCTACGTCCGACTTGCGAACATCATCACGAAGAAGGAGGAGGCCATGACCATCGTGGTCCTGGCCGCGCCGAGTTGCGCGCCTCGCGGCGTGCGTTCATCAAAGGCGTGATCGCCTCGGGCGTGGCGGTGTCGTCGACCGGGTACCTGGTGCTCGGCCGCGGCACGGCGCATGCGCAGGCTGCGGGCGCCGTCGGGCGCCTGATCACCCTCAACGTCAACGGCCGCGACCGGCCCGTCGATGTGCTGCCGAACGAGACCCTGGTCCACACGCTGCGCTACAAGCTCGGCCTCACCGGCACCAAGCTCGGCTGCGATCATTCCGAATGCGGCAACTGCACCGTCATGCTCGATGACGTCGCGACCTATTCGTGCTCGACCCTTACTCACGCGGTGCGTGGGCGCAAGATCACCACCATCGAAGGCATCGAAGGGCCGAACGGCGAATTGCACAAAGTGCAAAAGGCTATGGTCGAGGAACTCGGACCCCAGTGCGGCTTCTGTACGCCCGGCCAGGTCGTCTCGGCTGTTGCCCTGTTGAAGCAAAACCCCAAACCGACGGTCGAGGAGGCGCGGCGCGCCATGTCCGGCAACATCTGCCGGTGCGGAGCCTACGACCATTACCTGCGAGCCGTCATGCGCGCATCCAGGGAGGCTTGACATGGCGTACAATCTCATTGGCAAGGACTTCGTCCCGGTTGACGTTACCGCCAAGGTCACCGGCCGGGCCAAATACGCCGAGGACTTCCGTGCCGACGGCATGGTGTTCTGCAAGTCCCTCACGAGCCCAATCCCGCACGCCAAGATTCGCCGCATCGATACGTCGGCGGCGCTCAAGATCAAAGGCGTGCTCGGCATCCTGACGGCCGACGACGTGCCGCAATTCCCGCCGCCGCAGCCGCCGATCCTCGCTAAGGACGAGGTGTTCTTCGTGGGCGAGCCGATCCTCGCCGTTGCGGCGGAAGCAATCGAGGCGATCAAGATCGACTTCGAGCAACTGCCCCATGTCACCGATCCGCTCGAAAGCCTGTTCCCTGGCGGTCCCGACGCGCGCTCGAACGGCAATGTCGCGGGAGCGCAGATCAATCTGCAGACCGTCAAATGGGAGGCCGGCGATTTCGCCGCCGCGGGTGACGACAAGCTGCCGCTCGGCAAGCCGGCCGAACAATGGAGCTATGGCGATCTCGACGCCGGGTTCAAGGCGGCGAAACTCGTCATTGAGGAGAGCTTCGTCTCTGGCGGCCTGGCGCACCATCCGATGGAGACGCGGTCCGCCATGGCCTACTGGCAGGGCGGCAAGTGCATCCTGCACGGCTCCAACCAGAGCCACACCGCGGCGGTGCCCAACATCGCCCGCCTGATCGGGATCAAGCCCGAGGACCTCGTCCTCGTCGCCGAGTTCTGCGGCGGCGGCTTCGGCAGCAAGATCCCCGGCTATCCCAACATGGCGATCGCGGCGCTGTTGTCGAAGAAGATCAACCGGCCGGTGATGCACCGCATTTCCCGCATCGAGGAATACGGCATCGGCAGTGCGCGCCCGAGCTTCCAGGGACGCGTCAAGCTCGGCTTTGCGGCCGACGGCAAGATCCTGGCCGCCGACCTCTACATCGTGCAGGAGAACGGTCCTCACATCGGCGGCGGTGACTTCCGCGCTGCCGGCAACGCGCTGTCGATCCTTTATCAGCCTTCCGCAATGCGGTGGCGCGCCGTTCCGGTGCTCACCAATACGCCTCCGGTTGGGCCGCAGCGCGGTCCTGGAGAAAATCAGCTCACTCCGCTCATCGAGCCGATGATCGACAAGGCGGCGCGCGAGCTCGGCATCGATCGGTTCGCGATCCGTCGCAGCAACGCGCCGGAATCGTCGAGCAAGATGGGCGCCGACCAGGGCCCGGTCACCAGCGCCTTCCAGAAGGAAGCCCTCGACAAGGGCGCCGAGATGTTCAAGTGGGAGGAAAAGAAGAAGAAATCCGGCCAACGCGTCGGCACCAAGGTGACGGGCGTCGGCATCGGCCAGGGCTATCACTCGGCCGGCAGCAACGGGTTTGACGGCATCGTCCGCATCACGTCCGATGGCAAGCTGCATGTCCATACTGGTGTCGGCAATCTCGGCACCTACTCCCACTCGGGGACCGCCCGGGTTGCGGCCGAAGTCCTCAACTATGCCTGGGACAACGTGATCATCGAGCGCGGCGACAGCCGCCGCGGCCTGCCCTGGAACTCGAACCAGGCTGGCAGCCTCACTGCCTCGACCCAGTCGCGCACCATGTGGGTGGCAGCGCTCGACGCCAAGCAGAAGCTTGTCGAGATCGCCGCCCAGGTGCTCGGCGGCGCGCCCGGCGACTACGATCTCGGCAACGAGAAGGTGGTCAGCAAGGCCGACCCGTCGAAGTCGATCACCTATGCGCAGGCGGCCCAGAAGGCCGTCGAGCTTGGCGGCAAGTTCTCCGGCAAGGAAGCCCCGAAGGACATCAATCCGGTCACCGTGCACGGTCTCGGCATGATTGCCGGATCGGGCCTGATCGGCGTCGCCAAGGACAACCTGCCGCGCGTCGGCGTAACACCGGGGCTGACGACCACTTTCGTGGAGCTTCAGCTCGACGTCGAGACCGGCAAGATCGACATCCTCGACATGCTGTGCGTGGCGGATTGCGGCACCGTGCTGCATCCGCAGGGCCTCGCCAACCAGATCCGCGGCGGCAATGTCATGGGTATTGGTATGGCGATGTTCGAGCGGCATGTCTATGACCCCAAGCTCGGGCTGCCGGCGAACACCTTACTCTACCAGTCGAAGCCCCCGACCTATCTCGACGTTCCGGCCGAGATCGGATGGGGCGCGGCCGACAAGGCCGATCCGCAAAATCCGGTCGGCGTCAAGGGCGTGGGCGAGCCGGTGCAAGGCTCCGGCGCGGCCGCCGTCACCTCGGCGATTTCCGATGCGCTCGGCGGACATCTGTTCAACCGGACGCCGGTGTCGCTCGACATGATCCTCAATTTCCTCTCGAAGCGGCCGCAAGCGCATAAGCCGCTCCAGATCAACACGGTCTGACGGAGCACTGCCATGATGATCAAGGATGTCATGCCCAGCTTCGAGCTGTTCCAACCGACACAGCTCAGGGACGCTTTCGCGCTGCTCGACCGCTTCGGCAAGGATAGCTGGAAGATGGCGGGCGGCTACGACAGCCTGTCGTGGTTCAAGGAGCGCGCCAAGAAGCCGAAGGCCGTTATCGACCTTTCCGGCATCGCCGAAATGAAAGGCATTCGCGAGACCGCAGACGGCATCGAGATCGGTGCGCTGACGACGCTCACCGAGATCGAGCGCCATCCGGTGATCAGGGCCAAGTTCCGCCTGCTGGCGGACGCCGCCGCCCATGTCGCGAGCCCGCAGATCCGCAATGCCGGCACCATCGGCGGCAACGCGTCCCAGGACGCGCGCTGCTGGTACTACCGCGCCGGACTGCCCTGCTATCGGGCCGGCGGCAACACCTGCTTTGCGGACACTCCGCAGGGCGTCAACCGCGAGCATGCGCTGTTCGAGAGCGACCGTTGCGTGGCGGTGTCGCAGTCCGACACCGCGCCGGCCCTGGTCGCGCTCGACGCCAAGTTCGTGGTCAAGAGCGCCAAGGGCGAGCGCGTCATCGGCACCGACGAATTCTTCATCGGCCCGAAGATCGACATCACCCGGATGACTTCGTTGGCGCACGACGAAATCCTGACCGCGATCCGGATCTCCAACGCATGGGCCGGCGCCCATTTCTACTTCGAGAAGGTCGCCGACCGGAATACCTGGGATTTCCCGCTCGTCAACGTGGCGGCGGCGATGTCGGTCAAGAACGGCGTGATCGAGAACTGCCGCATCGCCTGCGGCGGCGTTAGTTGTGTGCCGCGGCGGCTCACGGCGGTCGAGGGGATCGTCAAGGGCAAGCCGGCGGGCGAAGACATCGCCAAGCTGGCCGGCCAATCGGCGACCCGCGGCGCCTCGCCCTTGAACTACAACCAGTTCAAGATCCCGTTGATGGCCAACCTGGTCACGCGCGCCGTGCGCGACGCCACGGCGTGATTGGCCTACGCCGGGTAGACCAGCAATTGTCGGTCAACCCCCTCAAGTGTCATCGTCCGCGAAAGCGGACGATCCAGTAACCACCTGAGTTCGATTGAAAAATTTCAAGGCTCGTGGTTACTGGATGCCCCGCTTTCACCCGAAGTCGGCCTTGGCCGACTTCGGCAGCTATTAGGCGAGCGAAATCGGAAGCATCCGATTTCGCGGGGCATGACAGTTCAGGGCCTTAAAAGCGCGCTCTAGGAATCCGCAATGCAGCTTTTTCGCTACTCCACGTCCATCTACGGCGGCAGCGATGTGCTGATCGGCGCCTCGTGGGACCTGTTGAAATGGTTCGTGCTCGCGGGCGCCGTTGCCATCGTCCTCCATGCGGCGATCAAGGCCGTGACGTCGCGGCGGGCAGATCGGGTATCGTGATATGGCGGCCAGAGACAGAGCGCACAACGGCGGTCGGGTAGAGCCGGAATGACAGTTACGCAAGCCAATGTGTCCACGGCCGGGGCCGCGTCGGACCGGGTCAAGCGTCATCTCCTGGTGGATCGCGTCTATCACTGGCTGATGGCGGCGTGCGTCTTGACCTTGCTCGCGACCTCGTTCCTGCCGATCATCGGTTACAAGTTCGAGTGGCTCGGTCTGCATTGGACGACAGGCGTTGCGCTTTCCGCGCTGATCGTCATTCACATCGTGCGCGCCGTCATCTGGCAGGATTTCTGGGCCATGATGATCGACGGCGCCGATCTCCGCAACGGCTGGCGGCATCTGGCCCAGGCGTTCGGCCGCAAGGGGGCGGCGCCCGGCAGGCCGGGCAAATACAATGTGCCGCAGAAGCTCTATCACGCCGGCATCGCGGTCCTCGTCTTGTCGATCGTCGCGACCGGGCTCCTGATGCTCCTCAAGATCGACACGCCGCTGTGGCGCCGCAATCCCTATGTGCTGGCCGATTACCAATGGGGCTGGATTTACGTCGTGCATGGCTTTGCCGCCATGGCGCTGATCACCATGGTGATGATGCACATCTATTTCGCGCTCCGTCCCGACGAATGGCGATTGACGCGTTCGATGTTCCGCGGCTGGATCACGCGCCGTGAATTCGAGGAACATCACGATAAAGCGCGCTGGGCCGCTGATGAACGTTAGTTGGCACGGGCCCGTAGGGTGGGCAAGATCGCCTGCCACGGCGTGGAAGGTTGTGCTGAGGTCGAGCGCGATCTTGCCCACGCGGTCGGATCGCAGGGCGGACAGCGTGGGCATCGCGGGCGCCGTCTGCTGCGAATTTCACGTGTCGAGCCGGCGCGATGCCCACCCTACAAACCTGAGCGTCCGCGCATCCAACCGAAAGATCGTACCAATGACATCTGCGACTGACGGACCCAAGACGCTCCCCGACGCGATCGATGCCGTCGAGGAAACCTACGAATTCATGCTCGCCTATGCGGCCCAGGGCCGTTCGCGCGAGGAGGCGGGCGACGACATTCGCGACAGTCTCGGGCGTGCCGAGGCGGGGCTTGCGCTCATCGCCGCGATGGCGCCGCCGAACGGCGGCGGCGATGATCAGGCCGCATTCGTCGAGATGGTGCGCCAGGATGCGGCCCGGGCCCGCACCGCCATGCGTTTCGTGCTGGGGCAACGCGCCATCGGTTCGCAGATGATCGACAATCTCAACGCCTCGATTCATCTGCGCACGCTGCTGACCGACCTGTTTCTTCTTGATGAGGCGCTGAAAATCAGCGGCGGTTGATCCCTGGAACGCCAGCATGACCCAAATGAACATCGGTGTGATCGGCATCGGCGCCTTCGGCTCGCGGGTCGCATTGCGGCTCCTGTGGTCGGGCTATCACACGCTGCAGATTTACGATGTCGCCGACGTCGCGACGCGAATGTTCACCAACGACTATGGCGGCATGGCAGCCGGTTCGCCGAAGATGATGGCGCAGACCTGCGATGTCGTCATCGCGGCGCTGCCCTCGGCGGCCGAACTGCGCGAAGTCTGCTTCGGATGGGAAGGCTTGGCGCAGGGATTTTCGGCGAGCGGTACCCTGATTGACCTCGGCAATACGGATCCGGTCGAGACCGTAAACATTGCCAATGAATTGGCGGCGGGGGGCATCGACCTCGTGGCGGCGCCGGCATTCGGGACGCCGGCGCAGGCCAAGGAAGGACGGCTCACGCTCGTGGTCGGCGGGCCGGAAGCCGCGATTGCGCGCTGCCGTCCGGTGCTTGAGACCATCGCGGCGAAAATTCTTCGCGCCGACGCCGCCGGGGCCGCCCAGGCCGCCAGCGCAATTGCGGATTATCTGCGTGCCGCAAGGCTCCTGGCGGCGAGCGAGGCGATCCGGCTTGGCCAGCGCTTCGGCTTCGAGCCGGCCACGGTCCTCGATCTCGGCGACCAGCTCGGCGGCGGCGAACTCGACACGACGTTGCGCCGGGAGGTGGTCACCCGGCGGTTCGAAACCGGCGTGCAGCTTGGGCTTGTCCGGCGCAATCTCGACCTGGCGGCGCGTCTCGCGGTTGCGACCGACACGCGTTCTCCTCTGATCGACGCGACCCTTGCGGCCTGGAGTGCCGCGGAAAGGAAACTCGGCTACGGCGCCGACCACAGCTCCGTCATCAAATGGTTGGAAACGTTGCCGAGCCTTAAGCCGGCCCCAGAGCAGGAGCCCAAGCCCGAGACGGTGGGGAGCGCGCCGACCGTCTGATATGCCGAAATGATGCAGCCTCGTAGGGTGGGCAAAGTCGCCTGCCGCAGCTGATGACATGGCACACTGCCCTCGCGCGACTTTGCCCACGCGGTCGGCGGGCGAGGTTGGACAGCGTGGGCAAAGGCGCATGAGGGTCCGTGCCTAACAACGCTGCTCTGCGCCATGCGCCTTTGCCCACCCTACGCGCTGCGGCGTCCGTCTGATATAGTGCAGCGGACAATGTCGTCGGGAGGGATCAAGGATGGCTGGCAGATCGGCCGGCAAAATGAAGTTGGGCATTGCGCTCGGCGTCCTCGTGGGGATCGCGGCATCCGGGTTCGCCGCCGAGGTTGATGCGTTTCTGGCCGGCACGACGAAATCCTGCGTCGCATGCGATCTGTCGGGACGCGATCTCAAGGCGCGCGATTTCAAGCGCATGAAGCTCGACCGTGTGATCTTGAAGGACGCCGATCTCAGTGAAGCGACGTTGTTCCGCAGCACGCTGCAGCGTGCCGACCTTTCGGGCGCGAAGCTCGTTGACGCCGATCTCAACCGGATCGACGCCAAATGGGCGGACTTCCGCGGCGCCGACATGACCGGCGCGCTGTTGTTCGAGGCCGATTTGTCGAGCGCAAATCTCGCCGGCGCCAAGCTCATGAATGCCCGGCTGGGCCAGGCGCGCCTCAATCAGGCCAATCTCGAAGGCGCTGTGCTTGCCGGAACCGATTTGCGCGGCGCCCGGCTCGCGGGTGCCCGGCTCGCGGGGGCGAATGCGCGCAGCGCCAAGCTCGATGGCCAGAAAATGCGCGAGATGGATCTGCGCGGCGTCGATTTCACGCTGTCGGACATGGTCGAAGCCGACCTATACGGCGCCGACTTGCGCGGCGCGATCCTCGCCGGCGTCGACCTGTTCGGCGCCAATCTGCATGGCGCCGATTTGCGCGGCACGAGCTTCGAAGGCGCCAACTTGAAGAACGCAATCTTGACGGATGCGCTGACCGAAGGCGCCAATTTCGACGCCGCCATCATGCCCGACGGAAAGCGCCAGGAATGAGAGTTCGGTTTTTGCTTCACCTCCCCCTGGAGGGGGGAGGTCGGCCCGCGCTAGCGGGCCGGGAGGGGGTGACAGCGTCTCCGCATATTCTGCGTCGCCGTCACCTGCTGCGCGGCCGTCACCCCACCCCGGATCGCCTTCGGCGATCCGACCCTCCCCCTCCAGGGGAGGGTGACGAGCCGCGATTCCTGAGCCTGCAAACGGCGCTGGGGCTAAGGAGAGGCGCCTCGTTTCTCCTCCTCGCCTGCGTTGCCATTTTCGCGCTCGCCCTTCTCATCCTCGCATCCCCCACCCACGCGGAGAAGGGCAAGCTGCGCGAACGCCTGACGCCCGACGTGATGGCTGTCGTCTATCCGGGCGCCGAGCGGCTCGGGCCGGAGGAAGGGTCGCCACCGGCGATTGCGGTCTATCGGGGCGACAAGGCCGTAGCCTACATATTCTCGACCCTCGATATCATTGCGGCGCCGGGCTACTCCGTGACGCCGTTCGATGTCATTGCGGGCGTCGATCTCGATGGCCGCATTACCGGCGCCAAGGTGGTGTTTCATCGCGAGCCCTACATCTATCATGATGCGGTGCGCCAGCCCCTGCTCGATACCTTTCTGGCCCGCGAGGCCGGCATGCCGCTGCGCGGCGGGGCCACGATGCTGCGGCCGGAATTCGTCGCCGGCGCGACCATCAGCGCCCGCGCCATGCGGGGCGCCGTGCTCGATACGGCGCGGCTGGTGCTGCGCGCGCGTGTCGCCAGGGCCGCCGTGACCGCCCCAACCCTCGACATGGAGGGGTTCCGGCTCATGTCCTGGAACGATCTCCTCGCCGAGGGCGCAGTGGCGCGCCTGCGGGTGACCTCCGGAGACGTCGCAGCCGCGCTCGCGAGGGCAGGGGCGTCCGATGCCATGCTCGATGTGTCGCTCGGCAAGCCCGACGATCTCTATATCGAGGTCATGACCGGCCTGCTGACGCCACCCGCGATCGGCGGCAATCTGCTTGGTCTGCGCAATTTCGAGGAATACCGGCGCGGGATGCCGAACGGTTCCCAGGCGATCTTTGTCGCCTCCAACGGCCCTTACGATTTTCTCGGCACCAAGCACTACCGGGAGGCCGAGGGCCGGCGCTTCGATCGGCTGCGCATCGTCCAGGCCGGACAGACCTTCTCCTTCGTGCATAACGACTATCAGCGGCTCGGCACCGGCGCCGCCGAGGGCATGAGGGCGCAGCAGAATGCCGGAATATTTGCGCTGCCGGCCAATGCGCACTTCGACGCCGTCAAGCCCTGGCGGCTGGAATTGCTGGTCAATGCCACCGGGCCGAACCCCGTGACGGTCGCGTTCCCGCTCGAATACCGGCTTCCGGCCGCGCATATCCTGATGCCCGACGAGCCCGCCGTCGCGGCCTGGGTCGAGGCCTGGCGCGACGCCCGGGTCAATATCGCGATCCTCGCCGTCCTGCTCACCGCACTGACGGCGATCTTCGTGTTCCAGGCGCAGCTTGCGCGCTCGCGCTTGGCCCACCGGCTGGTGCGCAATAGTTTCCTGGCGGTGGTGCTGGTGTGGCTCGGCTGGATCGCCGGCGTGCAGCTCTCGATCGTCAACGTCATCAACTACGTGCAGGCGCCGTTCCGGGGCTTCGACATCGGCTTCTACCTCGCCGAGCCCTTGATGGTGATCATCGCCGCCTACACGCTCGTCTCCGTCGTGCTGATCGGGCGCGGCGTGTTCTGCGGCTGGCTGTGCCCGTTCGGCGCCCTGCAGGAACTTTTAGGCCAAGCCTCGCGCGCCCTCGGCGTGCCGCAGTGGAACCCGCCGGCTGCCCTGGAGAAGCGCCTGTGGATGGGCAAGTACATTGCGGCTGCGGCGGTGCTCGCCCTGGTGCTGAGCGGGATCGACGGATCGGGCGCCACCGCCGAGATCGAGCCGTTCAAGACCGCGATCACCTCGAAGTTCACCCGCGCCTGGCCCTATGTGCTCTATGCGGGCGCGCTGCTGGGGATCGGGCTGTTCTCCGAGCGCGCCTATTGCCGTTTCCTGTGTCCGCTCGGCGGCGTGCTGGCGGCCCTCGACCGGCTGCACCTGATCGACCTCCTCAAGCGCCGTCCCGAATGCGGCAATCCGTGCCATCTGTGCGAGCGCTCGTGCCCGGTGCGGGCGATCGAGCCGAGCGGCAAGATCATCATGGCGGAATGCTTTCAGTGCCTGGATTGCCAGGTCGAATACTACGACGACAAGCGCTGTCCGCCGCTGGTGCAGGCCGCCAAGCGGCGCGAGATCGATTCCTTCATCTCCCCCTGGAGGGGGGAGGTCGGCCCGCGTCAGCGGGCCGGGAGGGGGTGACAGCGCCGCAACAATTGAGGCGCCGCGACTGCTGCACCGCCGCCACCCCACCCCGGATCGCCTACGGCGATCCGACCCTCCCCCTTCAGGGGAGGGTGGTGACGCACCGATCGTTGCCGCTGCGGAGTTGTCGTGTTAGGCGAACCTCAAGTCATCGATGGCGTTCGATTGACGTGGCTTCGACACGCGGCGGCTTTCATAACGCCCGCGCCAATCCCGTCGACGCCGTTGCGGAGATAACGATGCACCGTGCCCTTACCGTCGCTCCATCCATCCTGGCCGCCGATTTCGCCAAGCTCGGCGACGAAGTGCGCGCAGTCGACAGGGCCGGCGCCGATTGGATCCATGTCGACGTCATGGACGGGCATTTCGTGCCGAACATCACCATCGGGCCCGACATGGTCAAGGCGCTGAGGCCGCATACCGCAAAGCCGCTCGACGTGCATCTCATGATCGCGCCGTGCGATCCTTATCTCGAAGCCTTCGCCAAGGCGGGCGCCGACCACATCACGGTGCATGTGGAGGCCGGGCCCCATATCCATCGCTCGCTGCAGGCGATCCGGGCCTTGGGCAAGAAGGCGGGTGTGTCGCTCAATCCCGGCACCCCGGCAACGAGCATCGAATACGTGATCGACCTCGTCGATCTCATCCTTGTCATGTCGGTCAATCCGGGGTTTGGCGGCCAGAGCTTTATCCCGGCGGCAATCGAGAAGATTTCCCGTTTGCGAGCGATGGCAGGCGGAAGGCCGCTCGACATCGAGGTCGATGGCGGAATAACGCCGCAGACCGCGCCCGCGGTGGCGCAGGCCGGCGCTAATGTGCTGGTCGCAGGCTCCGCCGTTTTCAAAGGCGGCCCGACCGCCTACCGGGCGAATATCGCGGCGATACGCCAGGCGGCGGCGCTGGCGAGAGGGGAGGCGGCGTAGTTAGAACGGATTCGGCCAGCTTGAAGCACGTTCTCTGCGGGTCGTTGCCGGGCTTGTACCGGCCACCCCGATTATTATTGCTGCGTACCTTGTCGTTCGGGGTCGCCGGGACAAGCCCGGCGACGACGCTCGCGTGTGAACGAAGCGATCGAAATCCACTCCAACACGCCGGCATCGCGTCATTCCGTGAACCCCGCGATCCTCTCGCTCTCATCCCACAACCGCCGCGCCGCCAGATCGTCGCGGGCGGCGGGGCTTGGCTCCACTTGCTGGCCGGTGGGTACGAAATACCCGCCGGTGATCGCGGCGACATCGGGCGAGCTTGCAAGATGCACGATGGTCTCTGCGCCTCCTTCCGGTCGGCCCGCAAACAGCATGACGAAGCGGACCACGGATCCAAAAATCCCGCCGCTGCGCTGGCCGAGGCCGGTCGCCACGAACCCTGGATGAAGGCAGTTTGCCGTCACGCCGGTGCCGGCGAGGCGGCGTGCAAGTTCGCGGGTGAACAGAATGTTCGCGAGCTTGGAGCGGCCATAGGCCCTCCGGAGGCTGTATCCCCTGGTGATCTGCAGGTCGTCGAAATCGAGCGCGTGACCGATATGGGCGGCCGAGGCCGTGTTGACGACGCGGGCCGGGGCGGACGCGACCAGACGCTTGCGCAATTCATGGGTCAGCATGAAGTACGCCATATGATTGGTGGCGAACGTGCATTCGAGGCCGTCCGGCGTCACCTGCCGGGTCGGGAATATGTTGCCGGCATTATTGATCAGCACGTCGATGCGCGGCTCGGCGGCGGCGATCTCCCGGCCGACCTGCTTCATCTCGGCGAGGATCGACAGGTCGGCGATATGGGCGCGATGCGCGACATTGGGACCAACCTCCCGGAGTCGCGCAAGGGTTGTGTCCGCACGCCCGCGGTCGCGCGCCACCAGGACGATGCGCGCCCCAAGAGCGGCCAGCCGGGTGGCGGCGATCTGTCCGATACCGGACGTAGCACCGGTGATGACGACGACCTTGCCGTGAATCGGGGCCTCCTTGGGTCGCGTAGCCGGTTTCGAATACGGCCATCTCTATTACACCAAAGTTTCGTCGGTTGCAGGTTAGAGCGATTGCTGCCAGATGGGTTGAAGCGATCGACTAGGAGCGACTCTACGAGGCGACCCATGATCCCCCGTTATACCCGACCTGAGATGGCCGCGATCTGGGAACCGCAGACGCGCTTTCGTATCTGGTTCGAGATCGAGGCCCACGCGACCGACGCGCTTGCGGAACTCGGCGTCGTGCCGAAGGAGGCCGCCAAGGCGATCTGGGCCAAGGGCAAGGACGCCACATTCGATATCGCCCGCATCGATGAGATCGAGCGTGAGGTCAAGCATGACGTCATTGCGTTCCTCACCCACCTCGCCGAAATCGTCGGCCCGGAGGCGCTCTTCGTTCACCAAGGCATGACGTCGTCCGATGTCCTCGATACGTGCCTCAACGTGCAGCTGGTGCGCGCTGCTGATCTACTCATCGCCGATATCGACAAGGTGCTGGCCGCGCTCAAGCGGCGCGCCTTTGAATACAAGATGACGCCGGTGGTCGGCCGCTCCCACGGCATTCACGCCGAACCGACCACGTTCGGGCTCAAGCTCGCTTATGCGTATGCGGAATTTGCGCGCGGCCGCGAGCGGCTGGTGGCGGCGCGCCGCGAGGTCGCGACCTGCGCGATTTCCGGCGCGGTCGGCACCTTCGCGCAGATCGCGCCCGCCGTCGAGGCCCACGTGGCGAAAGCCATGGGGCTTGCGGTCGAGCCGATCTCGACCCAGGTGATCCCGCGCGACCGCCACGCCATGTATTTCGCGACGCTCGCCGTCATCGCTGCCTCGATGGAGCGGCTTGCCACCGAAATTCGGCACCTGCAGCGCACGGAAGTGCTGGAAGCAGAGGAGTATTTCTCGCCGGGCCAGAAGGGCTCCTCGGCGATGCCGCACAAGCGCAACCCCGTGCTGTCGGAAAACCTGACCGGCCTCGCCCGCATGGTACGGGCCTATGTGACGCCGGCGCTGGAGAACGTCGTGCTGTGGCACGAGCGCGACATTTCGCACTCTTCGGTCGAGCGCATGATCGGCCCCGACGCCACCGTGACGCTCGATTTCGCCCTCACTAGGCTCGCCGGGCTGATCGACCGCCTCGTGGTGTATCCGCAGAACATGCGGCGCAACCTCGAGCGCCTCGGCGGCCTCGTGCATTCCCAGCGCGTGCTGCTGGCATTGACCCGCAAGGGCTTGCCGCGCGAGGACGCCTACCGCCTGGTCCAGCGCAACGCCATGACGGTGTGGGAGGAGGGCGGAGATTTCCAGAGCCTGCTGGCGGTCGATCCGGACGTGCGGAAATATCTGTCGGAAGCCGAGATCGCGGCGAATTTCGACCTCGGATATCATCTGAAGGAGGTCGATACGATCTTTGCGCGGGTGTTTGGGACCCCCTAGGTTTTTGCAGCAGTATGATTAAATCGTGCTGGCGCGCGCGCGTGAAAGCGAGGTCGAAAGTGGATGATGCCCTGCAAGAGCGTGATGCTGCGATCGAACCTTGGCTTCACGAATCGGTCGTTCCTGTATTTGATCGTGTCACGAGGGGGAAAGAGAAACTCCTCGATATGACGGAGGTGTTTTCCGGCTTGGAAACGCGTTATCGGGACGGGCGTAGGATGGGTTGAGCGCAGCGAAACACATCATGGGCCGTGCCGGCGGCAAAGTCGCTGATGGGTTTCGCTGCGCTCAACCCATCCTACGCCCCTAATCGAAAAAGCGGCCCAATAGCTCTTGGCTCGCATCAATCTTTCTGACAGCACCGCATGAACCAAGGGCTCACCATCCTGGTCTTCGATTCCGGCCTCGGCGGCCTCACGGTTTTTCGCGAGATCGCACAGGCGCGGCCGGATGCGGCGTATGTTTATGTCGCCGATGACGCCTTCTTTCCCTATGCGCGGCGCAGCGAGGAGCAATTGGTCGGCCGCGTGGTGCCCTTAATGCAGGAACTGATCGCGACCCACGCGCCCGATCTTGTGGTGATCGCCTGCAACACGGCCTCCACCCTGGTGCTGCCGCATCTGCGGGCGCGGCTTGCCGTGCCCTTCGTCGGCACAGTGCCGGCCGTCAAGCCGGCCTGCGTGGCGTCGCGCTCACGATTGGTGTCGGTGCTCGGCACTGAGGCGACAGTGCAGCGCGAATACACCCGCGCGCTGATCCGGGATTTCGGCCAGGGCTGCGACGTTACGCTGGTGGGTGCGGCGCATCTTGCGGGGCTCGCCGAAGCGGCGTTGCGCGGCGATGCGGTCGACGACGACGCCATCGCACGGGAGATCGCGCCTTGCTTCGTCACCAGCAACGGCCGGCGTACCGACACCATTGTGCTCGCCTGCACCCACTATCCGCTCCTGCTGGACCGGTTGGTTCTGCTGGCACCGTGGCCGGTCGATTGGGTCGACCCGGCGCCGGCAATCGCGCGGCGGGTGATGGACCTCGTCGGGCCGGCGGCGGCCAACGCCGTGAGCGGCACGGCGCGCGCCGTCTTCACCTCCGGGCTTGAGCCGCCGCCGGCGCTCGCGGCGGCCCTGGTGCGGTTCGGCATTGGCCGGGCGGCCGTGTTCGCGCGGTAGATGACCTCAAGCCGCCCTTCGGCGGCTCACTTCGACCCCTTCTTCGCCGCTTCTTCTGCGGCCTTCTCTGCGGCGCGGGCGCCGGCGAGGATGCTCGCCATGGCGTAATTCCCCTCGTGACACGCGTATTCGTAGATCGGATCCCCACTCTTGCGCATCGGCACCACTGCCGTCCACGGTCTCGTCCACGTCGTCGGATCTTCGACCGTGAATTCGTAGAGGAGCGTGTTGGCGTCGGTGCGCGTGAAGCGCTCGATGAGGTGCGTGTCCGCACCGGAGTTTGGCAGGCTGGTCTCACGTTTGAAATTGATCGTGTCGACAACCAGCGTGTTTCCCTCCCAGCGGCCGCGCGAGTCGCCCTTCCATTGGCGAATGTGCCCGTGGGGACGCCCGTCCAGGGGGATGATGCGCGCGTCGTGGACCATTTCGTTGAGAATCACCACGTATTGCGGAGTCTGGAACAGCTGAAAATCATTGTTGTAGGCGGCGGGATGCATTGGCGGTCCAGCGTTCAGCCCGACAATGCAACGCTCCTGCAGCGGCCGGTCTTCCCACGAATCGGCGTGGGGTCGACCCAGCTGGGTCTCGCGCTGCTCCGCCGCGCGGAGATCCGCTCGCTTTTTCCCATCCGGCGTCATCGCCGGAAGTCGGCCATTGGGCGGGTCCACGATCAGCGACGTGCGCTTTGTCCCCACGACCTTGTTGCCCCGGTCGTACCAAAACTCGTTGTAAGGGACGACGCCGCCCGGCGGGTACATCAAACCACCCACCTCCGGATCGATCTGATCGCGATCCTGCCGTCGATTTTCTTCCTTCTCGAAGGTTGCCGCCTCCTCTTCGGTGAAAAACTCCTTCGTTCCGAGCGCGACGGGTCGCTCCATCGGGGTGATGGTCCGGAAGTCCCACACACCCTGCAAGTCCGGCTGGCCATCCGCCGTACGCGGCACAGTCCACGTCTCGGCTGCTACGGGCGCCGGCGCCAGCAGCGCAAACGCAATCACGACCGGTAGACCAGCCATTGAAGTGAGAAGTCGATGGCTCATATGAAACCTCCCTTTCACTTGCTTGGTTGCTTGCGAAGATGCCCATACATGAGCTCTTCCACGAACTCCACGCACTTGAACTCCATCAGCTGGGCGTTCTTATCCAACCGACGATAGAGGGGCATGCTCATTTTCCACGGCCGCGAAAACACCTTCGGGTCCTCAATGGTGACGTCGTAGGTGAGCGCGCCAGCGCTCAAGGGCGTGTAGCGTTCGACCACATGCAAGGCGTCGCTATGGAAATTCCCGGCTCTGTCAAACCAGGTCTCCTCGTTCAAACGCGTCACATCGACGACCAGAGTGTCGCCCTCCCAGTGGCCGACCGAGTGCCCCATCCAGCTGTCGACAGGATTTGGGGGCGCCTTATCCATGTAGATCGTGCGGGCGGCGCCCGCAAACTCGTAGGCCATCAGGATGAACTGCGGAGTTTGAACAATCTGAAACGGATAGGGCATATACGTGGCCCGTGGCACGCCCGGCAAATAGCACTTGATTTCCGGGTCAGCGGTCAAACGGTTTTCAAAGTTCTCTTTCTTTTTCGCCGCCGCTGCCGGCAAGTACGGGATCTCACCGCCCTCCACGACACTGAGCCCCGCTGGAACTGCGCCGGCCGCACCAAGCGCAACCACCACTCCGGGCCGCGCCGCGTGTTCCTGGAGGTCCCAGTTTGCCGTGTTGAGCGCCTGCCAGATACCGTTCAAGTCCGCCTTGCCGTCCGCCGTACGTGGCGCCTTATAGGCCTCGGCCCCGCTCGCGGTCGGTATCAGGCTAAGCTGGAGCGCTGTCATCAAAACGGCTGCAGCACCCGCAAATCTTGCGCCTCTCAACCCATTTCCCATCTGCGCCTCCTCTCCACCGTCCTGCATGTCCCTGCAGGTGCGGTCGCCACGCCTTGAGGTTACGTAAGCTTGTCAGCCTACTTTCGCGAGTCAATCGCTTTCTTTGTGAGTAACTTGGGAAGCTATTCGTTGAATGCGCTCTAATTGCGGGTAGAGGCTTGCTTGGCCTGCGGATACCAGAATGTCTGATGGCAGCTCTCGCAGACATCCTCCATTCGACCGCCAATGTCCTCCAGCAAAGGGACGTTTTTGGCCTCGCTAGCCTGCAGCGCTTCCGAGCCGAGAGCTCGCAATGCCTTAGCAAATGCGTCAAAGCTCTTGCGTTTCTTCTTTATAAGCGCGGTTATCTCGGCCGGCTCTAACTCCACCCCCGGAACCTCCGATTTGGTTCCGGCGGGAGCCGCTTCGCGACCCGGCATCATCAGCAGGTTGGCCCCCTCGATTATTCGCACAGCGGCGCGACGCACATTGAGCCACTCCTCTTGTGTCTTGGGAGACAAATCCTGAGTGCCTTGTTTATCGATAACTGTTCCTGCGGCGCCCCAAAGCGTGTCCGCAGACGGATCGATCATGGATTCCATGACATCTTTGATGGAGGAGTAGACTTGTTTGATGGAGGAGTAGACTTGGCGATCCCCGGCAGCTTTGCCGGAGCCGGCACGACATCGCGCCACGTAAGCCCTTTCGGTCACTCCATTGGCCTGATTTGTGGTTTTGTCGGCTTGCCACTCCTCGGCACAAGCCTTTGCGGTTTTTTGTTGAGCAATAGCGAGCGAGGCTGAGGATAACGCGATTACTCCCCAGGCCGCCACGCAGAGGGCCGCCGCAATCTGCCTTCTCATCTGCCATCTCCTTGAAATGAACCGGGCTGGCCATGGTAGCGCTTGCGAGCCGGTTCGAAAACGGCTGCGGGCGGCTTTCGCAAATTGTCCTGAAGGGATCAATCGCGAACGCTCGCGCCGTTGCCGTGCGATCGAGCCGCCGCGGTTAATTCCGCAACGATCTCCTCCTTCATTGCGGCCTCGATCGCGAGCACGATTCGATGTGAGGTCAGTCCGTCCACGATGCGATGATCCATCAGCAACTGGACCAGCATGTCGCCGCCGGGACTGAGGAGTCCATAGATGAGGCTGAACGAGATGGGCGTCGTCGACTGCATCACCTGCGCGCGGCGCACCGGAAACGAATGGACCGAGTATGTCCCGAAATACTCGGATCGCAGCCGCCCGGACCACTGCAGCGCGAAGCTCCACACCGGGCGCCTGACGATCGACGGCAGGCGGGAGAAACGGATAAGGCGTCGATACCCGCCTACGCTCTCGACCGGCCGTCGCTTCAGGCCGCGGAGAATGGCGTCGATTTCGACCAGGCTGAGCCGTTCCGGGCGCTTGATCTGGTCGAAAAACACGGCCGGCCTGCCGTTCCACTCGCGCTCCACCACCATCGTGGCGACCGCATGCGGATGCAGGTACAGGCGCGGCCATGGAAACGGCAGGTAGGCGGTTCGCAATTCCGGCCATTTCCGGCAGGCCAGGGCGACCGCTTTCACCCAGATCGCACCCCATCCGATCGGCGGGCGCCTCAATTTACGGGCAACGGCGACAGGCGAAACATTGATGGTCCAGTTTCCCGCAACCACCTGGGACTTCTTGCCGA
>Ga0209131_1000988_pt1 | contig 19632 bp, 18 predicted proteins | sample GraSoi_2013_40cm_FD_185826 | JGI IMG/M metagenome (GOLD analysis project Ga0209131, IMG submission 185826) | Grasslands soil microbial communities from the Angelo Coastal Reserve, California, USA - Sample 9_17_2013_40cm (SPAdes) (version 2) | ecosystem: Environmental > Terrestrial > Soil >... | reverse complement strand
CATATATAGGCTATCGGTCCCCACCCGGTGCGCCCACGTCCGGATGGAACTGGCTAGGCCAGAAAAGGCTTACGCATCAGGCACGGTATGCCTGAAATGTGCTTGCGCGTCCCCAGACTCCGCCGATGGCCGGGGTCATGACCAGAACATACCCTGTTCGGTCCCCTAGGACACCGCATTAATGCTGCCTCAGGAGGGCCGGAGATGCGGCTGTCAGCCAGGCCTGCGCGGCATGCTCCACGGCGGTTCCCTGGGCTCCCGTGGTCCCTTATAGGCGCGCCAGAGCAGGTAGCTGGCACTGAGGACAGCGGCGATCCTGCTCATCCGGCCCAGGGCCAGCCAGGCTTCGAACGCGTACGAACCAAACGACGTGTGCTGGCCGCCCAGGACGATGGCGAGGGTCGCGCCGACTATGACGACGACGACGGGTCCGGCGAGCCCGAACCATTTATCGCGAAGATCCCATTTCCTGGATACCACCGCGATGAGGGCGCCGACGAGCCAGACCGGCTGGTATATGGCCCCTCCGATTCCCAGTACGAGAACCGCGATCGTTTCCAGGGGGTCTCGCACCGCGACACCGGCCAGGGCAGATCCGAACCGCGCAAGCCCGCCCGCAGCCGCGCCGGCTCGCTGGGATAGCCAGCTGCGGCCGGCCTCCTCGTAGACCGGTTCTGGCAGCTCGACGCTCAACTCGACACCCGGTTCGTCCTCGTCGAGCCCGGAGTGATCTGTCCCGCCCTGCCCTAGCGCCGCTTTGGGGCTGGCCTTGTCCTGCTCGGACTGTCCTGCGGGCGGCGCAGGCTCGCTGCCGGGAGCGTGCGAGCTGTCCGGAGCCGGCGAGCTTCCCCGAGCGGGCGAGCTGCCCGGCGGCGGCGAACTGGCCAGCGGCGGCGAGCTGGCCGAAGCGGGCGCTTCGCGTGGTGGCGGCACGCCGTTGGGAACGCCAGGAGAGGGCAGGCCGCGCGGAGTGCGCTGCGATGGCAAGCCGCGCGGAGCGCTCGGTGATCGTGGACCGGACCCTGGCGGCCCGGCGCGACCGGATGCGCCTTCCGAACCTGACGGTTCGTCGGAACTCGCTGGCTCGGCCAGGCGAGATAGGGCAGTGGGCGATGGCAGGCCCGACCCGCTGCCCGAGCTGCCCTTGCCGGCGTAGGCTGGCCTGCCGACCGCGACCGGCAGGCTCGCTGTGCCGGGTGACAGGGACTGCAGCGCTGCCCGGGGCAAGGGCCGCATCGGTGCCGGAGCCCTGGCCGGCACCTGGCTGGCCGGCACCTGGCTGGCCGGCACCTGGCTGGCCGGCATCTGGCTGGCCGGCATCTGGCTCATCGCCGGGATGCCCGGTGGCGGCCAGATCTGCCGGATGGATCCGTTTGCCCGGCTGCCGGAAGCCGGATCCCTGAGGGCGGCGATCCTTTCGCGCTCGTTCTCTGCGACGGCAGTCGGATCACCAAGGGCAGCCAGAATCCGCCTTGCCTGCGCCGCTGTCGGCTTGCTCAGGCCAGTCTCATTGTCGATGCGCGCGCGCGTGTCGTCGAGCAATGCCTGCCGGTCCCTGGGCTCCAGCCTGGCCTTCGCGGCGAGCGACAACCGGTTGAGGTAGTCCCGGATCAGCTGCTCGCTGGGCGGATCCATGCCTTGATGATCCACCTTTAATGGCCGCTTGAGGAGCCGGCACGCAACAGGTGCCACCTCATTTACCTTGGCCCAGCGCCCCGGGAGCACAAGGAAAGGCGGCTCTGGCCCAAGCCAGAGCCGCCTTTCCTTGTCTCACCCGGGTCGGGACCCGGTGCGAGGTAGACCTCGGTCACCGCGCCGGCCGGAACGTACGTTCCGGCTGGCTAGCGAAGACTAGAAGTCCATGTCACCGCCGCCGGGAGCGGCCGGAGCCTTCTCCTTCTCCGGCTTTTCCACGATAACGGCCTCGGTCGTGAGGAACAGGCCGGCGATGGAGGCCGCGTTCTGCAGGGCAGAGCGCGTCACCTTCGCCGGGTCGATGATCCCGGCCTTGAACATGTCGACGTACTCGCCCGTCGCAGCGTTCAGGCCGTGACCCGGATCCAGACCGCGCACCTTCTCGGCCACCACGCCGCCCTCGAGGCCGGCATTGACGGCGATCTGCTTCAGCGGCTCCTCGAGCGCGCGGCGCACGATATTCGCGCCGGTCAGCTCGTCGCCAGGCAGTTCGAGCTTCTTGAAGGCGTTCTTGCCGGCCTGCAGCAGGGCGACGCCGCCACCGGCGACGACACCCTCCTCGACAGCGGCCTTGGCGTTGCGCACAGCGTCCTCGATGCGGTGCTTGCGCTCCTTCAGCTCAACCTCGGTCGCCGCGCCGGCCTTGATGACGGCGACGCCGCCAGCCAGCTTGGCGAGCCGCTCCTGGAGCTTCTCGCGGTCGTAGTCCGAGTCGGTGTTCTCGATCTCGGCGCGGATCTGGTTCACCCGGCCGGAGATCTGCTCGGAGTCGCCAGCGCCGTCGACGATCGTGGTCTCGTCCTTGGTGACCACGACCTTGCGGGCCCGGCCGAGCATGTCGAGCTCGGTGCTTTCCAGCTTGAGGCCGACTTCCTCGCTGATGACCTGGCCGCCGGTCAGGACCGCGATGTCGCCGAGCATGGCCTTGCGCCGGTCACCGAAGCCCGGCGCCTTCACCGCGACGGACTTGAACAGGCCGCGGATCTTGTTGACCACCAGGGTGGCGAGCGCCTCGCCATCCACATCCTCGGCGATGATGACCAGCGGCTTGTTGGCCTGGACCACCTTGTCGAGCAGCGGCAGGAGGTCCTTGTTCGCTGAGATCTTCGAGTTGACGATCAGGATGTACGGGTCCTCGAGAACCGCTTCCATCCGCTCTGGGTCAGTGACGAAATAGTGTGAGATGTAGCCCTTGTCGAAACGCATGCCCTCGGTGAGCTCGAGCTCGAGGCCGAAGGTGTTGCTCTCTTCGACGGTGATGACGCCTTCCTTGCCGACCTTGTCCATCGCCTCGGCGATCATCTCGCCGATCGCGGGGTCACCGGCGGAGATGGAGGCGGTCGAAGCGATCTGCTCCTTGGTCTCCACGTCCTTGGCCAGCTTGGAAAGCTCCTCGCTCACCCGCTCGACGGCCGCCTCGATGCCGCGCTTGAGCGACATCGGGTTGGCGCCGGCGGCGACGTTGCGCAGGCCCTCGCGGACCAACGCCTGAGCGAGAACGGTGGCGGTCGTCGTGCCGTCACCGGCCACGTCGTCCGTCTTCTTGGCTACTTCCTTGACGAGCTCGGCGCCGATCTTCTCCCACGGGTCCTCGAGCTCGATCTCCTTAGCGATGGACACGCCATCGTTGGTGATCGTGGGGGCTCCCCACTTCTTCTCGAGCACAACGTTCCGGCCCCTGGGGCCGAGGGTTACCTTGACGACGTCGGCCAGCTGGTTCATGCCGCGCTCGAGGCCGCGCCTGGCGTCCTCGTCATACGCGATCATCTTCGCTGCCATAGGCTCCTAGTCCTCCTGGAACTTATTGCCTGGTGAAATGCCGACCGAGCCGACGCCCGCGACGGACGGCAGGCCCCGCAGACAGTCCCTTCCTGCTGCGGAATACCCTGCCTCATCGCCCCGATCACGCTTGTGAGTTGGCACTCTCAACCCGAGAGTGACAACGACTTGTTTAGCACTCTCACCCCGAGAGTGCAAGCCGGGTCCTGGCAACTCCGCGGCCACCATCGGCATTGACGTCCTGATACGCGAAGACCCGGCACCCAGGGGGTACCGGGTCTACCGCGCCATGCCGCGGAACTAAACCGCTCTGACAGCCTCCGCTTGCGGGCCACGGTCGCTCTGCGTAATCTCGAATTCGACTCGCTGACCTTCTTCAAGCGTGCGGTAGCCGTCCGACTGAATAGCCGAGAAGTGGACGAAAACGTCCCTACCACCGTCGACCGCGATGAAGCCGTAGCCCTTATCCGCGTTGAACCATTTGACGGTGCCCTGAGCCATGAACAACAACTCCCTAACTTTTGCTCGGGCTTCGGGTCACGCCCCTGCTCGCGAAACCCGTGATCGCGGAGCGGGCTGGACGTGCTGCGCAAGCTCTGCCTGCCGTTCTCGCCTTACCGACAGCGACCGGACATTACGATACATGGTCCGGGGGTCCCGCGTACCGGGATACCCGCCCATCGTCCGAGCGGCGTGTTACCCCAGGTCAGGCGCGGTCGGCAGGCACCCACGAGCCGGTTTCAGGCGAATTAACCGTCTGCCCAGGCGATTTCGAGCACCCGGCTGTCAGGTACAGCTCTCGGCTGGCGGAAAGATCTCCGGGCTGCTACCGGACCCACGCGCCAGACAAGCTACCAAGCGCGCGGTCATCAGACGAATCACCGATACGCCTGATTTCTTGTCTCACTAGCCCCGGCACGACCCTCGCCTGGCCGGCTTGCCGGGGACTTCGACTCGGTTCGCCGGACTTTCGCTAAATCATTAGGCTGTTTCGCCGTCATTGTGAATCTCTATCAATTTCGGCATCAGCCCCGCGGCGCGCTCACGGCATCGCCACTCGGCGGGAATTGCGGTCACTGGCCCGGGTCGGCTAAACGTGACTGCCTGTGTGCCGCCGCCTTGGTGGGCAATCCGATCACGCACAGTGACGAAGGGCCTGGCCGACCGCCGAGTCGTAGAACCGGGTGAAGGCGGCCAGGCTCGGCTTGATCGGTTCGGGCACTGCCGCGGCTCCCGCGACGGCGTTCAGGGTCTTAAGCCCGTCGCCCGAATTGATGATCACGGTCTCCTCGGCCGGGTCGAGCTTCCCGGTCGCAAGCAGCCGGCGCAGCACCGCGATCGTCACGCCCGCCGCCGTCTCGCCGAAGATGCCCTCGGTCGCGGCCAGCAGCCTGATCGAGTCCACGATCTCCGGGTCCGGAGCGTCGGCGACTGCGCCCCCGGTCCGGCGCACGACGTCCAGCACGTAGGGACCGTCGGCCGGGTTCCCGATGGCCAGGGACTTGGCGATCGTGTCGGGGCGCACGGGCTGCACGACGTCGTGCCCGGCGGCGTACGCGGCAGCGACCGGCGCGCACCCGCTGGCCTGCGCGCCGTAGACGGTCACATCGGAGTCAGGCACCAGGCCGAGCGTGACGAATTCGCGGAAGGCCTTGTCGATCTTCACGAGCTGCGCGCCGGACGCGACCGGTACCACGATCTGGCGTGGCAGCCGCCAGCCGAGGTCCTCGGCGATCTCGTAGCCGATCGTCTTGGAGCCCTCGGCGTAGTACGGCCGCACGTTCACGTTGACGAACGCCCAGTCCTCGCGCTCCTCGGCGAGCTCGGAAGCCAGCCTGTTCACCTCGTCGTAGCCGCCATCGACCTTGACGAGCAGGCCGCCGTACACGGCCGAGGCCAGGATCTTCTCCGGCTCGAGGTTGGCGGGAATGAGCACCACGGACTCGATCCCGGCCTTGGCCGCGGCGGCGGCGACCGCATTGGCCAGGTTTCCGGTGGACGGGCAGGCAAGCACCCGGTAGCCCATCTCCACCGCGGCCGCCAGCGCCACGGCGACGACCCGGTCCTTGAACGAGTGGGTCGGGTTGGAGCGCTCGTCCTTAACCCAGAGGCGGCGCATGCCGAGTTCCCTGGCCAGCGCGTCGGCCCTGACGAGCCTAGTCCGGCCAGGCTCGGTGTTCGGCCGGCGGGCGATGTCCGGCGGGACTGGAAGCAGGCTGGCGTACCGCCAGATGTTCGGCGGTCCGGACTCGATCTCCTGCCTGGTGACGGGCGGCAGGTCATAGCTGACCTCGAGCGGGCCGAAGCATTCCGAGCAGGCATGCTGGCCGCCAAGGTCGAAGCTGGCGCCGCATTCACGGCAGGCGAGAGCGCGGGCATGGCCGAAACTGGCAGACGCGAGTGGCCTGGCGGACGCGGGGTTCGCCGGTGCGGGCGTGGCGGGCAGGGCAGCGTTCGTCGCGACAGATGTCATAACTGGTGAGGCCTCTCCTCATCTCTCCCGCTGCCGGCATGCAGCGGGCCGGAGTTGGCACCAGTCCCGAGATGGCCTCACCGGGCGCAGAACGGCCAAGCGTGGATCATCGAGATGGTTGCCGGGGCTTCACAGGGCCGTTCCCTCCACCCCTCTGGATGAGCAATATGAAGTTGTTATCCCGCATCCTAACCGACTCGTTCGCTGATGTCCCAGCAGGTCCTCGCCCAGCCCGCCGCCCCGTCCAGGCCGCCTCTCACCACGGACACTTTTTCTACGTGTGCGTCAAAATATGTCCGGGATCATGGAACGTTCACGCCAGGCCCGCGTTGGCGGCGAAGGGCAAGATCACCGGGGTCGGTACACGGCAGGGACCGGCCGCGGCGTTAACCTCACCGCGTGGGCGATGCGATTGCCAGGCGCCGGATCCTCGTGGCGTCCAACCGAGGTCCCTTCTCATTCAGCCGGGATGACACCGGCCAGCTGTCGGTCAAGCGGGGAGGCGGCGGCCTCGTCTCCGGCCTGTCGTCGGTGGCCAGCCACGAGGACCTGCTCTGGGTCTGCGCAGCGCTGACTGACGCCGACCGGGCGGCCGTCCGCACGGCCCCCGGCGGCATGTTCGGCCTGGATGGCACCCCGGGCGGATCAGCGGTCCGGATGCTCGACATCCCTGCAGCCACATTCAACCGGGCGTACAACACGGTGGCCAACTCAGTGCTGTGGTTCGTACACCACATGCTGTATGACACGCCGAACCAGCCGCAGTTCGGGCTGGCGTTCCGCCGCGACTGGGACGCCTACCGCGAGTACAACATGGCCTTCGCCACAGCGCTCGCCACCGCGAACGACGGTTCGCCCGGTGTCCGCGCCGTGATCCAGGACTATCACCTGACCCTCGCGCCGCGGATGCTCGCCGAGCTCAGTCCCGGGATCAAGATCGCGCATTTCTCGCACACCCCGTGGGCGCCCGTCGACTACTTCAGGCTGCTGCCCGACGCGATCGCGGCCCAGGTGCTAGACGGAATGCTGGGCGCCGACCACGCCGGCTTCCTGTGCCAGCGCTGGGCAGACGCGTTCGTCGACTGCTGCGAGCGCGTGCTCGGGGCCGACGTCGACCGGGACGGGAGACAGGTTAGCTACCGCGGTCATGTCACCGGGATCGGCGTGCACCCGCTCGGCGTGGACGCCGCCGAGCTCACCGGCCGGGCCGCCCAGCAGGACGTCGAGGCGCGGATGGCCGCGCTGGCCGAAATGATCGGCGGGCGCAAGCTGATCGTGCGAGTCGACCGGACCGAGCTCTCCAAAAACATAGTGAGGGGCCTGGCCGCCTACCGCGAGCTGCTGCTGACCCATCCCGAGTGGCAGGGCAAAGTGATGCTGCTCGCGCTCGCCTACCCGTCTCGCCATGACCTGCCCGAGTACCGCGAGTACGCGGCCAGCGTGCAGCGGCTGGCCGGAGCGATCGCCGACGAGTTCGGCACGGCTGAGTGGACCCCGATCGTGCTCAGCGGCTACGACGACTATGCCAGGTCGCTGGCCGGCTACCGGCTGGCTGACGTCCTGCTGGTGAACCCGGTCCGCGACGGCATGAACCTGGTAGCCAAAGAAGGCCCGATACTGTCCGACCGCGGCTGCGCGCTGGTCCTGTCCCGCGAGGCAGGCGCGGCGGACGAGCTTGGCGGCGACGCATTGCTGGTGAACCCGTTCGACATCAGCGGCACGGTGCAGGCCTTGCACGAGGCGCTGATGATGCCCGATCACGAACGAAAGCTCAGGAGCCAGTCACTCGCGGCAGCCGGCAGCGCCGTTCCGCCGTCGGCCTGGCTCGCCAGCCAGCTGGCAGCGCTTGACTCCCCGCCGTCAAGGCCCGCGTCCGGCTAGGCAGCGGGTGGCAGCCGCCTGAGGATCTCCTCGAGCGCGCCCTTTACATCGGTCATATCGCTCTTCAGGCCCGCGACGTCCGCCTTCAGGCCCGCGACGTCCGTCTCTAGGGCAGAGACACTAGACTTGATGCCCGCCATTTCAGCCCGGACGTCTCGGAAGGCGCGATTGACTTCCTGGCGGAACGCGGCGATCTCAGCCCGCAACGCGCTCAGGCTGACGCTCAGGGCTTCGGCCTGACCTGGGCCTGCCCACGTTTCCAAACGGTCGACGCGCACTTCCACGTCCTTTAAGCGCTGTTCTACAGTTGTCATGAGCTGACCATAGTCGCGGGCTCCGACCCATCCGGCTCACGTACAGGATGGCACGCTCGCGGCAACATTGAGATGCCATTGCGCCGAGCCGCCGCGCGCACGTCTCCCGTCACCGGGATCAGCCTCGGGCGACCACGAACAGGTGCCCCTTCACGAACCCGGTCCGCGCCACGTAACCGCCGATGGCGAAGCACTTGTTGGTCCGCCCGCAGAAAACCAAACTGACCCCGGAAGCGCGGCTGCCTAGTGCCGCCAAGCCGGGGACCGGTATCGCACGGCTCCAGACCCTGCCCGACTCGGTAACCAGGAAAGCGTGACCGGGAACGTCAGAGTGGAAGTTGCTCCCGCCGGGGCCGGTGTAGAACCCGCCGGCGGCGCAGTTCCCTGGCGTGCCGCACGACACCGATGTGATCGCTCCCTGATTGCCGAGGTTGAGCGCAGCGAGCCCTGGGACCTGGTGCGCGGCACCCCACTTGCCGTTGACTTGCGTGGCAACGAACGGGACCGACACATTCTCCGCATTCAGGTCCGACCCGTAAAACCCGGCAGCACTGCACTGGCCGGGCGCAGGACACGACATACCCGTGATCGCGGCCTGGTTGAACTTCGGGTCGAGAGGGACCGTCCCTGGCAACGATTGCGCCTGTCCCCAGACGCCGTTCTTCTCGGTGACCACGAATGGGAGAACGTTCCCGGCCGTATCGGTGTATCGCCCGGCGGCCGTACAGTTCCCCGGCGATGTGCACGAAATCGCGCCGATTCCGCTTTCGCCGGCAGGACTGGCGTTGGGCAGTGCAGTGACGCCCGCGATGGCCTGCGCGGCCGTCCAGACGCCGCGGTGCTGGCTGACGACAAAAGGCCGCAGCGCATGAGTGGACCGATCCCGGTAGGTACCGCCCCCGGTACATGCGCCGGCCCGGTCGCAGGAGATGGAGGATATCAGCGCGAGCCAGCCGTGGTTCAGCGCCGCCATTCCCGGGACCAGCCGCGCCTTCTGCCACACGCCGTTGTGCTCGATGACCACGAACGTCACCGACCCGCGGCTGTGCGGAAAGCCGTTCGGCGGATGCCAGTAGTTTCCGGCGGCGACGCACCAGCCAGCCGCGCTGCAGGACAATGCGTCGATCGTGCTGAGCGCGCCGCTTCCGCTGAGGGCCGCCAGGCCGGGAACTTGCCGCGCCCGGCCCCAGACGCCGCGGGTCTGGTTGACCACCCGAGCCACGCCGAGCCCGGGATCTCCGGCAGCGACGCAGTTGCCCTGGGCAGCGCAGGAAAACGCGCTCAGCGTGGGGAAGCTGGCTGCCGGGACCACCAAGCCGGGAATCCGCTGCGGCAGCTTCCAGGCGCCGTTGACGTCGCGCACGGAAAATGCCTGTGAGAGGTTGCGGTTTCCCGTGCGAGTCGTGTACCAGCCGCCGATGGTGCAGTTCGCTTGCGACGCGCACGACAGGGAGACTGCGTACGCGAACCCGCGCGGGGCCAAGGCGGCAACTCCCGGTACGCGGTGTGCGTTGCCCCAGCCGCCGCTGCTCGTGGCGCTGGCCGGCGTGGCCTGCGGAGCACCACCGATCGCGAGCAGTCCGAGGCATGCGCTAGCGACGGCGATCAGCACAGCAGGGAGTCGCCTCATGGAACCACCTCCGACGCGGGCAGGGCGCGCTGGGCTCACGGTAGTCGCTGGGCGCTGCCGCATACAATGCCATCTACCGACAATGGTAGGAAAAGCGCTATTCACTACCAGTGTCGGATCAGCTGTTTCTGACTTTGGCTGACGAGCGGCCGATTTCGGCTGCGATCCCGGCCAGGAACGCGGCGACGCCCTCGGGGCCGTCCACGACAAGGTCAGCTTCGCCGGCCAGATTCGTGACCTCGGCGGAACCGCTGCACACCGCGAGGCCCGGCAGCCCTTCGGCCCGCAGCCGCCGGACCGCCGCGAACGCCGGCAAGTCACCGAGGTCGTCGCCGCAGAACATGATCGCGGACCGCTGGCGCTGCCTGGCGAGCTCGGTCAGCGCTGTTCCCTTGTCAGCTCCGGCCGGGCGCAGCTCAATTACCAGACGGCCAGGTTCGGCTCGCAGCCCCGTGTCGGCCGCGAGCGTGAGCAGCGGCACGCGGATCTGCTCGAGCGCCGCCGCCGGGTCGGCGGCGCGGCGCGTGTGCACCGCGAGCGCGTCGCCCTTGTCCTCGATCCACGTCCCGTCCGGAGCGGCCGCGTCAGCGAGTATGCCCGGCAGGCGTTCCCTGGCGACGGCGAGTCCTTCTGGCGCGGGGGGCGTCTCAAGCTGGCCGTCGTGCCAGCGCTGCCTGCCGTATGCACCGAGCACGACGATGCCAGGAACCCGGTCCAGCGAGCCGTACTCAACGGCTGTAACCGCGGGCCTGCCGGTCACCACAGCCAGCGTGTCGATCAGCGGCGCCAGCTCACGCAGCGCGGTGATGGCGGCCGGGAGCGCCCTGGCCGCCACCGGGTCGGGGACGATCGGGGCGAGCGTCCCATCGAAGTCAACGGCGACCAGCGCATGACGGGGATCGTCGAGCAGCGCGGCCAGGCCCGCTCGTCCTTCGGCCGTCGCCGGAACGGGCAGGCCGCGGAGTCCGTCTGGAGCGACCGGGCCTGGCTGGCCGGGTAGTGACTGCGATTTGTTGGCGCCGGAAGGGCTTGTTTCCTGTCCGCTCACGTTGTGCGAACCTCTCGCTCCTCAGGTTTCGGGGCCCGAGCGCAGCTTGTTCCTCTTGGCCCGCCGCCTGCGCAGCCTGGCCACCAGCGCCGGATCAAACCGAGCTGCCTCTGGCCGGTCGATCAGCTCGTTCAGCAGCTGGTAATAACGGGTCGGCGACGTCCCGAATGCTTCGAGTATCTCCCGCTCCTTGGCACCTGGTGACTGCCACCAGCTCCGCTCGAAGGCCAGCATGCGCATCTCAAGCTCGGTCAGCGGCTGCACTGGACTCGGCCTTTCTCCGGGGCCCTGCTCCCCCGCCCTCATCGTAGGTGACCTTGGCTAGCAAGATCTGGTGAGCCGGGCAGGGCCCGCTCTAGCAATCCTTCGTTGCGGGCACGTACGCTCACAAAATGTGACCTCGTTGAGCTGTCTTACGTTTCTGACCGACTTCGGGCTTGAAGACGGTTTCGTTGCCGCCTGCCACGGGGTGGCCGCACGGATCGCTCCAGCCGCGAGAGTCATCGATATCACGCACCTGGTGCCCCCCGGCGACGTGCGACGCGGGGCGGCCGTGCTCGCCCAGACGGTCCCGGCGATGCCGCCTGCCGTGCACGTCGCGGTCGTCGATCCCGGCGTGGGAACCACGCGCCGGGCGGTCGCGATCGAGGCCAAGGGCGGGATCCTGGTGGGCCCGGACAACGGCCTGCTGTCCTGGGCGATCGGCCCGCTCGGCGGCGCGACCCGGGCGGTCCTGCTGACCAACCAGAAGCTGTGGAATCATCCGGTCTCGCCGACGTTCCACGGCAGGGACATCTTCATGCCGGTCGCGTCGCACCTGGCCACCGGCACGTCCATGACAGAGGCCGGCACCGAGGTGGACCTATCCGAGCTCGTGATGCTGGCGAAGCCGACCAGCAGGATGCTCGACCGGGAGGCGGAGGGCGAGGTGCTGTCGGTCGATAGGTTCGGCAACGTGCAGCTGTCGATCCCGTCAGCGACGGCCGCTGATCTCGGCATCGAGATCGGCTCATCGGTGATCATCCGGTGCAATCGCCGCGAGCTGACCGCCCCATACCTGGAGACATTCGGATCGGCGGCACCTGGCGAGCTGATCGCGTTTGCCGACAGCGCCGGGCTGATCTCACTGGCGGTCAGCAGCGGTAACGCCGCGGAGCGGCTATCACTGCCGCCAGGGGCGCGGGTGCGGATAGCGGCCGGGCTGCATTAATGGCCGAGAAGCCATCGAAACAGATCAGACATGGCAGAATGCAAGTTACGTAAACGGAAGGCCACCAGACTGTGCTGCTGCGACTCCCCCGGCTCGCTCAGGCTGCGGTCGTGATCGGGTTGGTGTCGGCGCCCATCGCGGGTTTTTGCATGCCCGCGAACGCCGTCGCCTGGCGGCAGTCCGAGTGGTGGCTTAGCAAGCTGCACGTCATCCAGGCGTGGCGTAGCGGCGAGGGAGCCGGCGTGACCATCGCCGTCCTGGCGGACGGTGTGGACGCCACGCAGGCGGACCTAACCGGCAGGGTCATCGGCGGCCCTGACTTCACCGGATCGCAGCGGATTCCGGGCGGCCCGCACTACGGGATCATCGGGACGGGGCTGGCCAGTCTGATCGCGGGGCACGGCCACGGCAGGAAGTCAGCCAACGGTATCTACGGCGTCGCTAGCCGGGCCAGGATCCTGTCGGTCAGAGTCACCCTCAGCCCTGGTGATCCACTCTGGTCGAATACCAGCTTGACATCGAAGCTGCCCAGCGATACTGCGGCTGGCATCAGGTACGCGGTCAACCACAACGCTTCGGTGATCGCGCTGCCCGCTGATCCCGGTATGCCGGGCATTCCAAGCTGGGGCGGCGTCCAAGCGGTGGCCGGGGGCAGCGCGGCCGAGCGGGCCGCTGTCGCCTACGCGATCAGGCACAATGTGGTGCTGGTCGCTCCCGCCGGCGATAACGCCCAGGCGGGTAACGCGCCGAACTTCCCAGCGGCTTACAAGGGAGTCATCGCGGTCGGCGCGTTCGGCAAGAACTTCGTCAAGGCCCCGTACAGCAGCCGCAATAGCTACGTCATGCTGACCGCTGCGGGTGGCGACGTGGTCGCGGCGGCGCCCAGGGGTTACCAGACGATGAACAGCACATGGGCGGCTAGTGCCATCGTGGCCGGCGTGGCCTCCCTGGTCAGGTCGCAGTTCCCGAACCTGACGGCCGCCCAGGTGCAGGATGCGATGACCAAGGGCACGTTCTACCAACGGCAGGCCGGGCTCGCGACTGGTTCAGGCCATGGCACCGTTGACGCGGCGAAGGCGATAACCGAGGCCGCCGGCATGTCTCCGCCGCACGCGAGGCCAGCGTCGTTGGGCGCGCTGCCCAGGCGCATGCCCGCTACGCCGGGCGTGCCCTCGAATGGCTCGGTCATCACCCGCGACCTGGTGACCGACGGGATCATCTCGGCAGCTGTTCTCGCCGCCCTGCTGGCGCCGATTATGTGGTACGGCAGCATCGTCAAGCGACGCGAGCATGAGCTTGCGCTGGCCGCAGATGAGAGAGCGCAGTACGGCAGGCCGGGGTTTGGCCAGCGCGGGATGATCGCTGACGCGCTGCTCGAGTATTTCGAGCCGCAGGACGCCCCGCCGGCGATCGGCTTGGCGGGCGGTCGTCCGGTACCCGCCTCCCGGTACCAGCCGCGGCCAGCGCTGACCGGCCGATCGACGCTGACCTCTGCATTCACGCCGCGCCCGTTGCTGCCCGCCCCGCCCGCGCAGGCCCGGCCGGCACCGGGAGGCGGCGAGTGGGCGAGCCCTGACACCGGCATGCAGCACAGCAGCCAGGCGTCCGATGCCTGGGCCAGTGCGGATGCCGAGAGCCGCCAGAGGCCTGGCCAGGCTGGCCAGACACTGCGGCACGCGCCCGTGGCCGGCTCGCCGCCATGGGAACCAGCGCCGCAGCCGACCGGCGAACTGCCGTGGGCCGTCTACCCCGGACCGGCGCAGGGCCCGGCCATGCGCGGCACTTTCGGCCCAGTCGGACCAGATAGCCAGCACGGCACGCAAGGGCCGGATGGCTTGCATGGCCTGCACGGCCCCGCGACCAGCCAGGCCCCGCCCGAGTCGGTGTGGGGACAGGAACTGGTCACGAGGTCGTCGGCTCCACCTTCCATGTTCGAGCCCGACCCGCGAGACGCGTCTGCGGACCGGCCGGACGCGAGCAGGACGGACTCCGGCGGTCGACCGATCTACATTTGGGATCCGGAAAGCTAGACGACAGGATCCTTGTCCTGGCGCTGCCCTGAGCCGCCGACTGCGCCCGCCTTGCCGCTCGCCGCGGCTAGCTGCTCCTTGCGCGCTGAGGCGTACATCGACACGTATTCCTGCCCGGACAGCTCCCTAATCGCCTCCATCACCTGATCCGTGACCGCCCGGCGCTGCCTCGCGCCGGCGGGCTGATCGAAGTACTCGTCGAACAGCAGCGGCTTGCCGATCTTGATCTGCACTCGGCCGGGCCGCGGGATCTTGGCGCCAGGCGGGAGCATCCGCAGCGTGCCGAACATAGCCACCGGGATCACGGGCACGCGCGCGTGCAACGCAAGCCAGCCGATGCCGGTCCTGCCGCGATACAACCGCCCGTCGGGCGATCGCGTCCCCTCGGGGTAAATCCCGAACAGAGCGCCATTATTCAGCAGGCCGAGGGCTGCCTCGAGCATCTCCTGCGCGGCGCGAGTTCCCGCGCGGTCCACGGACAGTTGCTTCGTCGCCCGCAGGTAGGCGCCGACGAGCCGGTCGGTCGGGCGCTTGCCCGTGAAGTACTCCGACTTAGCCGCGAACGTGACTGGACGGTCGAGCAGGAGCGGCAGGTAAAAGGAGTCCAATATTGACAGGTGGTTCGAAGCCAAGATGGCTCCGCCCGAGGCTGGCACGTTCTCCGTGCCGGTGACCTCCGTCCTGGCCAGCAGGTGCAAGCATGGCCCGATCACGAACCTCGAAAGCTGGTATTGCACCTGGTCCTCCCGGGTTCTCTCGGTTTCCGCGCCTTCGAAGCCCAGACTGGGCTGTCCAGGGCGATGCTGCCCGCTGCGGTCAGTTTCACCTGTTCAAGGTATCTGCCGTTAACCCCGGGCCTGCGCAGGCCGGCGCCGCCGCTCAGCGGCGCCACTCCACTCAGACGTAGCACTCCACCCAGACGACGACCGGGCGGCCCGGAGCCGAACCGACCGGCCGCGCCGTGACGATCCCGAGCGTCGCCTTAATTGGCGTTTTTGTTCCCGGCACGATACAGGTCGGCAGGCCTTTCCTATGCCATGGCCCGGACGGCCTGTCCTGCCACGGGGTGCCGTCCTGCAGCAGCAAGCTCTCCCCGTGGCCGTTCGCCGGCTGGAACTCGAACGGGGTGCCAGCGTCCTGGGTCGTGTTGCCGACCGAGGTCACCTTGCCGCTATCGGAAGCAGGCGAGGCATTGCTCTGCGGCAAGGCATATCCCACAACGCCGCCGAGCACGAGCATCACCGCGCCCACGACCACCCTGCGCCCACGCTGCATGAACTCCAGGTCGCCGAAACCCGCCATGCCATTACAGTGCCGTACCGTCAGCCGATAGGGCAAGCCGGACGATTGTCAGATCACGGACCCCCGCCGGCCAATCTGCCTGGTAATCGCGGAGCTCGAGTTAGCGCTCAGCGAACTCTGGCTCAGATATTCGCGTCGTACGCCGACGGAGGAAACCGACGGCCTGGTCGTCAAGATCATCGACGGATGACAGCGCGACCCTGAGACTCCACCGATCCGCCCGCGATGTTGCGGCCGTCGAGCAGCCGGCCCACCGGCCCGGCACCGTCGACGCGCAGCCCCAGGTCGACGGCCGTCTTCGTGGTCGGCCGCACAGCGCAGGTACGACGCGGGGTTAGCAGCGTCTCGCACGCACTTCGGCTGGCGTGCGGTGAACCGCCACCAACCGGAACAGGCCGGCCGACGTCGAAGGGGATGCGGCAATTCACATTCATTATCGCAAGGGAGTTACGCCATGACGCTTACACCACGTATGCGCCGAGGGTTCGTTGGCCGACGGCTCGTTGCCAAAATCGGCCTCGTCAGCGGCCATCCTGGTGCCGACAGCGGCGCTGGCCTCACCTCGGAGGTCTCCTCCACCCAGGCTACTGACCCATGCCGCCGCCCGCGCGGTGGCGACCTGCCACGCCGCGAGCACCCGCGTCTGGTACGGGCTGCCAGCCGAGCACGCCACTAGCAAAGCCTTCTACGAGCTGCAGATCAGCAGTGTCGGGCGCTCGGCGTGCACCTTATTCGGGTTCCCCGGCGTGTCGGCACTGGACAAGAATGGCAACCAGGTCGGCCGCCCTGCTACCACGTACGGCCACAGGATCGGCGTCACCCTGCAGCCGGGTGACACAGCCACGCGGTGCTCGTCGTCATCAACGCCTCCGTTGTGTGCAACCACCCGGTGAAGGCCACGCAGATCAAGGTTTTCCCGCCTGGCCAGTTCCGTGCCCAGTCTGTGCCATTGGCCTCGCTGGGCTGCCCGGGTAAATCTGTGCTAAGGATCGACTCCGTTCACCCTGGTGCGGGGATCCCCTTCTTCTCCAGCAGGTAACCAGAACAAGCTCAGTCCGGCGGTCGAGGGGTGGCCGCGAGCGGTCGGCTCTCAAGCGGTCGGCTCTCAAGCGGTCGGCTCTCAAGCGGTCGGCTCTCAAGCGCGGGAAATCCCCGAGCGGTCAGTCCCCGAGGGAGCCGGGGCTGGCCGGCACGTCGATCGCGCGCTCACGCAGGGCTTCGATGGGCACGATCTCAAGCGCCCGCTCGTGCGTCGAAGCGAGAACCACGTAAGCGGCCGCGCCGTCGCGGTGCGCGCGGAGCCAGTTCACGGCGGTCACGCACCAGCGGTCGCCCGGCGTAAGCCCGGGAAACCTGAACTGCGGCATCGGGGTGATGAGATCGTTGCCGATTTCGCGCTGGTGGTTGAGGAACTCGGCGGTCACGACGGCGCAGATCGTGTGACTGCCGATGTCTTCCGGGCCGGTGTTGCAGCAGCCATCACGGTAGAACCCGGTGACTGGGTCGTCACCGCATGGCTCTAGCTCCCCACCGAGGACATTCCGCTCGCTCATCACAGCAGTATCGCTCAACACGCCGGGGACCATGTAAGCCCCTATCGTGGCCTGCATGGTGGCCCTAGCATCACGTGCATGGAGCGCTGCGCACCGCGCGGCGGGCACGCCGGTTACGCGCGGCTGAAGGTACTGGCCCCATGGCTCGCCAGCCCAGCACCGTCGACTTGCTCACCACCGCAACGCGCAGCCATGATCTGACCTTCTGCCAGGCCGACGGGTTCCCATCGGCTCCCGACTATGTGACCCATCGATTCCGGAAAGCTAGGGTCGGCCGCCGGAGTCCCCGTCATCAAGCTGCACGAGGCACGGCATTCGGCGCACGACTCTGAGGCTGCGGGCCGGGCCGTTGCGCAGGTAAGAGCTACGCGGCCCAGAGCCGGTGAGCGGGATCGAACCGCTGACCTGCCGTTTACAAGTTTGCGGAGAGTCGCACGTCGGAAAGTTCGCGCGCTGCTGGCGGCGGCAATGGGAGTACTTCGGTGTCCGCTGTCGTCCAGCGGCTTGGCTGCACTCCCGGCCGCACGGCATTCGCGCCGCATTAGCAACTCGGGGCTGGGCTGTCTCAAGCGGTTCAAGCTGGACCAACTTCCTCGGTCGGTCGAGGGCGCCTGATCGGCCGCGCAGCGAGGCTCCGCAGGGGTTTGTCCCGCATCCTGGAGCGGCGTCTGTCGTCTGGGTACTGGTCAGGCGTTGCCTTCAGATCACGCCGATCAGTGGGCCAAATTCTTTGCCGATCATGGGGGCCAAACTATTTGATGACACTCAACCGGGATTGAATATACGGGCAGCTCGCGCTCTAGCTCATAGCGCCTCTTGCGGTCTGCGTCAGAGCTGGCAGGGATGAGCAGCGGGTACACGAAGAGCAATAGACCGGCTGCGAGAATCAGGCCCAATGCGTCGTTGCGCAGTATGACGCCCACCACCGTGAGCACCGCCCCGGCCAGCAAGGGCCGCCAGCGGGAGCGCACGCGGCGTGCCAGGCGCATCAGGCCGATAACCGTGAGCAGCGCGCCAATGCGGAGACACCTGCGGATCCGCCTAGTGCGTGCGAGCCGAGTGAACCCCGGAGCCTCGTACCTGCCGGCTGGGTCGACGGACACGCTCCACGTCACCAGGTTCCGCCGATCCGCTCGGAGTCTCATCGCAGCCTCCTGCACCCGGATCCGCGCCGCGTGTCCTCAATAGTACGCTTGTCTGCCCCTTAGGAGCGTGCCCGCAGGGGCGACGGCATGAGGGGGCCTCGGGCCTTTTCCTTATCAGATCCTCTCCGGACGGCTCGGTCAGATAGGGCACGGACTGATGTCAGGCCCAGGTGACTGAGGCAGATTCCCTGCTTGCAAAGATCGTGCACCACCAGCCCGACCTGCGCGGCTGCTGGTGGGAGTTTGACGCCGTCTCTGCGAGTGACGGCGATTGACCGCCGAGCACCTTCCGATCGGGCACGCAACGGGCACGCCTGGCGGCGATTCGTGACTTGACTGGTTATGGTTGCCCGTATGACTGAAACTCGGGTTGAGATCAGTGAGGAGCTGATCAGAGAGCTGCTCCGCGAGCAGCAACCCGACTTGGCCGATCGTCCGCTGAAGCTCGGCGCTCGTGGATGGGACAATCAGCTGTGGCGTCTCGGCGATGACCTAGCGGTTCGGCTGCCCCGGGCAACAGAGGATGCGGACGAGCTGCTGCTAAAGGAGCACGCATGGCTTGTAGTGCTCGCCGTGCAGCCCGGCCACGGCGCCGTCGTCGTCCTCAAACCAGGATCTGAGTGCTAGCTCAAGAGTCTCGACGATCTGCAGGTACGAATTTTGCACTAGCGCCCACGAATCAGGCCGGGCCCAGCCACCCGGGATCTGCTGCATCCGCCGGATCATGTCGTCCAAGCCGTCGATGACCGCGGACTGGGCCGCCCCATCGCGCAGAAGCATTCTCTAACCCTACGGCTGCCGGCGGATCTAGAGGACAAGCGTTCCCCACGGTGCTGACTACACCTCGGATACAGGCACGGATGGCGTCATTGCCAGGATCGATCGAACGCCTGTTCTATAGTGGCACGGTGCAGGCGCCAGGCACCGATGAGCAGATGCTGGCCCAGATCGCGGACGTATGCCGCTGGTACGCCGCCCGCGGCCCGCCCACCGCGCAACGCCAAGCCGCGGCGCTCGCTGAACTTGCTTATATCACTGCCGGGCGGACAGATCTGCTGGCCCGGTACGCGCGGCAGAGCCTGGCATCGCGTCACGACACCGGGTCGGACGCCACCGTGCACGAGCGCGCCGCCCAACTGTGCATCATTGCCGGAGCCGACATGAGCCTCATCGATCGCCGGAGCCGCCGTCACAACGCGACCAGAACAGGCCAGCGCCCTCGGCAGTGACCAGTCACGACAATCGACCGAAAGGCCCGCCATGCATGTATTACAAAAATCCCACATAACGCCGAATATTTACATGCCTGGCCAATCGCCAAAGCCGCCGGGCTCACCGCTCATATTCGCCAACTCTGCACGCATCACCAACGCGAATCAACCGAACCATTGCCCCCAGGGACTGTTGTCAGGGGCGCTGCATAGATATCGCCCCTAGTTCCGCCAGCCGGCAGATATATCCGCCAGCCAGCAGATATAGAGGTCGCCTTGCAGTAACCCGACTGGTGGCCTATTTAGCACGCATCTGGGCGTTGTGGATGAGGTCGAGGGCTTGGCGCGGAGGTGGTCGTGG
>Ga0209131_1000985_pt1 | contig 19651 bp, 10 predicted proteins | sample GraSoi_2013_40cm_FD_185826 | JGI IMG/M metagenome (GOLD analysis project Ga0209131, IMG submission 185826) | Grasslands soil microbial communities from the Angelo Coastal Reserve, California, USA - Sample 9_17_2013_40cm (SPAdes) (version 2) | ecosystem: Environmental > Terrestrial > Soil >... | reverse complement strand
GGAGAGAGTGGAACGCCGATGATGAAGTGCGTGCCCAGGTTGTGAATGCCGTCCACTTTCAGGACCCAGTTACGGGCGAATTCATATTGAACGCCCAGGTTGAACTGCTGCACCATCGGATTGCGCAGGCTGTTGTCGATGATGTTGATGCCCTCGGCTGCGCCGCCTGCGCCGGGAATAATTGGGCCGCTGAAAGCCATATCGGGATAAGTGGGCGTAAGACCAGGGATGAAGTTTCCGCCACCATCAAGAAAGTTGGCGCTGCCCAAGCTCACATTGATTGGAAGGGCACGGCCGTCCAGTCCGCGCTCAAGCGAGTCAATTTCCAGCGTGACCCGATCATAGTAAATTCCGTAACCGCCATGGACGCTAAACCGTGAATTCGTGGTGGCCCAGTTGAAACCGATGCGCGGACCCCAATTGTTGGCTGCTTTGTGCCTAGTCCCATGCAGGTAGGGGAGCAGAATCGGATTGATCTGGTTGTAGTGGCCCAGATCGTTTACGTCGGAGTCTATCTCATAGCGCAAACCAAGATTCAGTGTGAGCTGCGGATGGACGCGCCAGTCATCCTGAAAATAAGCGGCAGTGTGGTTGTTGTCAGCGTCGGGAATGGTTAACCGAGTCTGAGGGATGGCGCTACGAATGGCTACTGCAAACAGGAGATCCTGATCGTTTATCACACCATCTCCGTTGCGATCCTGATTGGCGAAGTCCTGGATAAACTCGATCGCTCCGGACTGGAAGACACCGAGGTTAAAATCGGCGCCGATGCGTTGGAACTCACCGCCGAAACTTAGGTTGTGTTTGCCGTGCACCCAATCGATGTTGTCGTCCCATTGCGAACGTTTCTGCCGCGTCTGTTGCGGAACGCGGTAGGAAGAACCATCTGCCATGCTGGGAAAATCGAGCTCTGGCCCGGTCGTAGCGGGAGTGGTGGCGTTGATGAAATTGTTGAAGCTGTAGCTGGCGCGATTGAGTACTGTCGGACTGATGACGCGCGTCCACAAGGCTTGAAAGGTCTGGAAGTCGTTGCTTAAGTTTTGACGCTCGGAAGCCGAGCCGAGGGGCTGGCCGGAAAGGAAACTGGAGCCTCCGGTTACATTCAGACGTTCGATCCCATAGTGCAGCGCAAGTGTGTCATTATTCGAAATCTTCCAGTCACCGCGAAGAGTGCCCATGGGGTCGGTCAGTGGTACGGCAACAAACCTGGTGGAGATTGTTCCTCCGCCAGTTGGGTCAAGAGTGCGGGTTCCCGCTAATATGCCATCAATTTGATCGCGATACTCGAAAGCCCCGAACCACCAGACTTTGTCTTTCACTAGCGGACCGCCGAGTGTGCCCGCATACTGCTGCCGGCGAAAGGAAGGCTCCTGTCCTGCGGGCGCGGGAGCATTTGAAGTGGGATTCAAGACTGGAATCGCAGCTTGCAGGCTCTTGTCGCGCTCGTAGACCGAAGCAGAACCGTGCAGACTATTGGTACCAGATTTGGTGACAATGTTGACCACGGCGGAACCCGAGCGGCCGAGTTCGGCGGAGAAGCGGTTGGTGGCGACCTGGAATTCCTGTACTGCGTCTTCCGGAACATTGAGCAACATGCCACCAACGACGTCGTCGTTGTCGTCCATGCCGTCGATGCTGACGTTGCCGCCGCGGCCCAATTGTCCGGCTGAGGAGATGACCACGGTGCCCGCTGGTTTGGTGGGATCGAAATTGGGAGCGATGGTGTTGCCCGGCATCAGGAGCGCGAGCTCGAGGAAATTGCGTCCGTTGAGCGGAAGATTATCGATCTGTTCGGAGTTGACCACGCCGTCGACTACGGACGAGACCGTGTTCACTGAGAGCACCGCATCAGTGTCATCAATATCGATCACAGTGCGCTGCGCTTTTACGCTGAGACGAATCTTGAGATTGGCTTGCTGCCCTACTTCGACGTGTACCGGAGCCTCGTATTCTGCAAATCCGTCGGCGAGAACTTTCACCCGGTAGTCGCCAGGGGTAAGGTCGTTGACTGCAAACAGCCCGGAATTGGCCGTCGTGGTGCTGCGCTGCAGGCCTGTGGAAGTCTGGATGGCCGTAACCTGCGCGCCGTGCACAACCGCGCTCTGCGGATCAGAGACCTCGCCACGAATAACCCCGGTACCCAGCTCTTGCGCGGCTCCTGACGCTGCGAATAGGAACAGCGCGGAGATCATGAGGAGAGCACGCCGGATCGAAATCCGGTTTAGAGCCCAAGTCGAAACAGAGTTTGATGAAATCATCCGCCGCTGCATTCCCTGCTCCATGGCGCCCGAGGGATCAGTCGCAGACTTGCGACCGCACCGGTCCCCGGCACGCGAAACGCTCTTTTAAATTATTCTGATGAGCCCCAGCCCACAGAATGAAGGCAGCGAAAAGGTAGCGGGAGTGACGGCGAGACGCAATAATGCAAAACGGTTAGATCAAAGAAAGATGAATCAGTTCGCGCCCAGCCTGAACCGCATGTCGCGGGCGAGGGTGTTGATGAGGCGGATTTTTTCCGCAGCCGGAGCGGGGACTTCAGGCACGGCCATGGCCAGTTCGCAGGAGAGCAGCATCGCGGTGAGTGATTCGCACACTTCGCTGCGAACCTGTTGCTCGACTGAACGGCGTGCCTGGGTCTCTTCACGTTTGCGGCGGTGCAGCGCGGAGCGGACCTCGCGCAGCAGGCGCTCCATGCCACTCACCGCGAAGTTGAGATACACGGGAAAGGCTGTGCCCAGATGTTCGAGCACCTGGTCGCTTTCGCTGGGCTCGTTCTCCAGGAGAAATTGATCGAGCACGACGGCTGAGTAAGCCTGTTCACGCAGCCGGGCCACGGCTTGTGGCAGATTTTCTGCCCAGTGAGTTTCTTCCCCTGTGGCTTCTTTTAGAGTCGCGGCACACTCTTGGCCGCGCGCCGACGATGTTATGAGTAGAATCATCTCTTTTTAATAGCACGTGGGGTACCACAAGAAAGGACATTGAAAAGACGAAGCTTAGAGAGTGACGTGGATGCGCTTTTCCCGTTACAGAACGTTCGTGGTTCCAAAATTAGTTCCCAATCGAACATGTCAGCGAGCCCGGGCTCAATACCCGAGGCCGCGCGCCGATTCGCGGGGCGCACGCGGCACTCCTGAGGCGTGCCCTGATGCGAGACCCTCTAGCTCTGCGCCGCGTAATCCTTCAATTTGCGGTACAGAGTTGTCTTGCCGATGCCGAGCAGGCGCGCGGCCTGCAACTTGTCGCCATTGAGTTCCGCGATGGCGTTGAGAATGGTCTGCCTTTCCAGTTCCGCCATGGGGACGATCCCGTGTTGGCCGTGTCCATTGCCATTGGACGGGACTGCCACGTGCGCGCCGGCAACGGCGGCAGGCAAATCCGTTACGTGGATCAAGGGTCCGCTGGTAAAGGCGAAGGTGCGCTCCAGACAGTTTTCCAGTTCTCGGACGTTGCCCGGCCAGTCGTAAGCCAACATCGCCTTGATAGCCTCATCGGTGAGGATTTTTTCCTGTGCCGATGCATGCGACGCGCGCTCCATGAAATGGGCGACAAGCAAAGGGATATCCTCGCGCCGCTCGCGCAAAGGCGGAATTCGCAGGCTCAGAACATTCAGGCGAAAGTACAGGTCGCGGCGGAAGGCCCCCTCGGTCACAGCCTGCTCCAGGATGCGGTTGGTGGCGGCGAGGATGCGGACGTTGATCGGAATGCGGCGAGTGCTGCCGACTGGTCGAATTTCCTTCTCTTGAATAGCGCGCAGAAGTTTAGCCTGAAGATCGACGGGAAGCTCGCCGACTTCGTCCAGGAATACAGTTCCGCCTTCGGCGATCGCCAGCAGTCCATCCTTGGCCTGATTGGCGCCGGTGAACGCGCCTTTGACATAACCAAATAACTCACTTTCGATCAGCGTCGGCACAAGCGAGCCGCAGTCGACCGGGATGAACGGCTTGTCGTGGAAAGGTCCGGAGTAATGGATAGAGCGCGCGACCATTTCCTTGCCAGTGCCGCTCTCGCCCAGAATCAACACAGGGTGGGAGCTGTTGGCGGCTTTGGCGATGATGCGGTAGAGCTTCTCCATCTCGGGAGCGCGACCGATAATGCCTCCGTAGCCCTGTTTGGACTTCAGCTTCTCGCGCAGGATGCGGTTTTCAGTTTTCAGCTTCAGATGATTCGACACGCGCTGAAGCAGTAGCTTGAGTTCGTCGACGCTGAAGGGTTTGGTCACGTATTCATAGGCGCCATGTTTCATGGCCTGCACCGCCGACTGCACTGTGCCACAGCCCGTTACAACGATGACGAGCGCTTCCGGCCGCTGAGCCTTGATGTGACGGAGAGCTTCCATGCCGCTCGCGCCCGGCAATCGCAGATCGAGCAGAATGGCGTCGATGCTCTGGGTTTGCAGCAAGCGGTAGGCATGTTCGGCTGAATCGGCGACATGGGCCATGAAGCCCAGAGACAGGGCAACTTCACGGCAAGCGTCGCGGATGGAACGTTCGTCGTCGACGATGAGTAGGTTCAGAAAGTTGGCGGCCAGAATTTGAGGTGTAGGGATGCTGTGAGTTACGGCGGCTGATGTCATAAGAGTGATTCCTTCTTGTTTTCCTGAAATGGTGTTGGTGAATGGGCCCCTGAATCTGGAGTGGCTGTCTCCAGCACGTTGGGATCGGCGGACGGAGATGCGCGGGGGAGCAGGATCATCACACGAGTGCCGCGACCGGGTTCGCTTTCGACGTGGATCAGTCCGCGATTTGTGGTGACGATGCTGCGGACCGTAGTCAATCCTAAGCCGGTGCCTTGGCCAGCGTTCTTGGTAGTAAAGAATGGTTCGAAGAGGTGTTGGCGGGTTTCCGCGTCCATGCCACGACCGTTGTCACTCACCACTAGGAGGACGCAGGGAAAAGCGGGGAGGCCGCCGGGCGCGATCGCGCCGGCCACAGGTTGGAATCGGCAGTTGCTGGTTTCTACGGTAATCCGCCCGCCGTCGGGCAGGGCGTCGCGAGCATTGAGTATCAAGTTCAGCAGGATTTGGTGCACTTGAGTCTGGTCGATGTTGACGACGCCAAGTTCCGGATCGAGGTGCAGGTCAAGTGTGATGTTTTCTCCAATCAATCGCATCAGCAGGTCTTGCATTGCCGCGGCAATTTCGTTGAGGCACAGGAGACGGACGGGAGTGGCTTGCGGGCGGGCAAAAACGAGTAACTGCCGCACCAGCCCGGTGGCTTGCACGATGGCGGAGCGGATTTCATCCGCGTAGCGTCGCCGGCGGTCGCGCGCATCCAGACTAGAGAGCAGCAGATCGCAATACAGCATGACGCCCGTCAGCAGGTTGTTGAAGTCATGCACCGCACCTCCGGCGAGGCGGCCTACGGCCTCCCATCTCTGGGTTTGGAGTTGGGTGTCTTCCGCAGGAATTGTGTCGCTGTTCTGCTCCGCGATCAGCAACGCATGGTCGGGTTCGCCGCCGCAACCTGGCTGGCGCCATGCCGTCCACTTCGCGCTGGCCTGTCCAGGACCCGCGCCCCTGGGGTCGATGCCTATGCGGTCAAGCCTGGAAGCGAGCAGGTCGCGCAGCAGCGATTCGGTTTTGTCACGGTCTTGCGCTGGAACCAATTCGCAGAGTCGCAAAGAGCTCCGGCTGGCCGCACCGCGATCCAGAGTCCGCTGGAAAGCGGGATTCATCTCGACAATTACTCCCTGCGAGTTGCAGCGGGCCACGGCAACGGGAGCGTGTTCAAAAATGGCACGGAAAGTCGTTCTGGTGTTTTCTGCCGGGGAAAGTTCTGGCCACGGAAATGGGGTTGCGGTATTCATACTGTTACTGTCGCGCGGGACCATTCCCGGAAGAAAGACCGGGACGGCGCTCCGATACCTTGGTGCTCCCGAAATGGGAACCGCGAACGCAAGGCTGCATTTGCCCTTCTGGTTCGACCTCACTATATGAGCGTCAATCTGACGTTGCGAAGGGCACATGTCACTCAAATCGGGAAAGGCCTGTGGAAAACTCTGGATGTGGCTTAGTTTCTATCGGATAGGGAAAATAATAAAGAGGGTTAAACGTCCGGAAATGACGTGGCACGAAGAAATTCTGCCGTTTATTCGGTCGCGGCCCCTGGCGATTGACCATCGGCCATGGAATTCGCCTCATCGAGGGACACCGGAGCCGTCAAGCGGAACGTCAGACGACGGCCCTTTTGAACGGCGATACCCTCCGACGGAGAAACGGTTCCCCTGGCAAACAAGCTGGAGGTTTGAAGAGCGAGTTGTCTTCCCTGAACGGTGATCGAACTCAACGTCAGCCGGAAGTAGCCCGCACCTGGGACCAACCCGGGATGGTCTGCCAGTGATCGCGCGGACTCAACACGTCCGGTTATGGTCGTCCCGCGTTCGACGAATGTATCCCGTTCAACTGTGAGAGGCGCTGCGACGGACGCCCTGAACACATCGCCAGCACGCACTTTGGCGGTTGAGAGCGAGTTTTCCAGTTGCACGGTTAATAGCGTCCCGGCAGGCAGGATGCGCCGGTGCGACCCGGCCTGGAAGGGCAAGCTGGCGGGCTGTTTCGGATCGGGTGCAGCGGCGGGAAGCGTACCGTCGCTGGCAAAGCCCTGGTCAGTATCTGCATGGAACGGGAGGTTTTGTCCACTAGATGTCGAGCTTACATCGCTCCGATGCAGTGGCTCAGAGCGGGCACATCCAAGGTTCAGGCCAAGGCTCGCAGCAAGACAAAATACGACGAGGACGGGGTATCGCTCGCGATTCTCTCGAAATCTGGCCATTGTAGGCATCGTCGTCCGGTTCTCTGTTGTGGGTAAGTGGCAAGTGGAGTACCAGATGACATCAAGGGAATCAAACACTTACAGACGCTCTAAGTTGCCTGTCCGTGTAGAAGTTGCATACTTGCCTGTGGCTATCTGGACCGGGCGTCACCCGCAAAAAAGAAACGCGGAGGACGCTAGCGTCCTCCGCGAGAGTTGTTCCAAGTCTTACATCTGACTGTTACGGCTTCTTGGTGCCCGGCTTCGCAGCTTGCTTCTTCTTCTTCGGAGCTGGCTTGGTTACCTTCTTCCTCTCGCTTTCCCTGCCGCCGATCAGCGTCAAGGCATCGGTGGAGTTGAAGGGGAATTGCCGAACCGAAGTTTGACCGGTCGTACTTAGAGTGATGTCTACCCGGCGATTACTCGCGAGAGCAATCGTCCGCATGTTTCGGGCAACCCTCTGCCGCTCCTCTTGCGTCAGCTCGGGGTTATTCTCCACTGCGTCCTTCACCTCGACATCCGTCAGGTTGCGTTGCTTGCCGTACGCCTTGGTTTCAATGTTCCCTACCGGAATACCCTGTTCCATCAGGAAGCTCTTGACACGTTCAACACGGCGTTCGGAGAGCGCCTGATTGTATTCATCGGAGCCGCGCGGGTCGGCGTGCCCCTCAAGAATCAGGTGCGCATCCGGCTTGCTTTCAAGGTATTTCTTGAAGTCGGTAGCCACTGCGGTCAACGTCTTCTGTTGACTGGGCAGCAGTCCGCCTTTCGGTTTTGAAGGCAGCGGCGAGTTAGTTACAAAGTAAACGCTGTGCAATCGCAGCCGGGCTTCCAGTTCGACTATCTCAGGATTCGGTGGAGGCGGGGGCGGCGGGCTCTCCACCATCACTTGCGTGGTGGCTTGACCATTCAGCCCGCGCGAATCAGTACACGAGGCCCCGACCGTAATCGGACCCGGTGATGCCCCAGTAGTGGCCAGCGTGGCCGAAGCGCCGCTGCCGGAAACCGTTCCGCCGCTGGATGTCCAGGCGGCTACAGTGACAGGAACGCCGTCAGGACTGGTGCAGTTGGCCGACAAGTTCACAGTTCCACCCGCTTGCAGGCTGCTTGGACTGGCGGAAATCGACATTGTCGGCGGGTTCTTTGGCGGCAACGGCTTCACCGTGAAGTTCGCCGTGCAAGTCGCTTCGTTGTTCTTCTTCTCTCTCGCATCGGTCACACGGGCAGTGACGGTATAGCTGCCCGGGGACGCGTTGGAGGTGTCGATCTGCGCGGTCGTATCTTTGCCGGTGACCTGGCCTCCGTTGCTGCTCCAGGCATAGGTGACGGTGTGCTTGGGATTGAACTTGCTCGCGGTGACTGTCGCGGTGATCGGCTCGCCTACTATCACTTCACCCGGCTGCACCGAACAAGAGGCGGCCGGCGCTACCGCCGGAGCGCCGCCCCAGTCGAATACCAGACCGGTACGCAGGCGAACGCCTTGGAAGGTCGGGCGCCGAAGATCGGAAAATTGCGGACCCGCGAAGTCGGCATAGTTGTGCTTCGCCCAGACATAGTCCGCTTCAAAAAGGCGCCATGACAGCCCCTTGTGCAGGCGCAAATCCATGCCTCCGCCGAGGATCGCGCCGATTCCATTGTTGGAATCAAGGCCGCTGACATTTACCCGGTTATAACTAAAAAGCGTATGCAAAAAGTAGGCCCCAGTGTCGGTGCGCCAAATGAAGCGTGGCCCTGCCGAAGCTGTGGTCTCGTAGTTGCTGTTTCCCCAGTTGTGACCGAGGTCGAATTCTAATCCCCAATGGGGATCGAAGTTGTAGGTGAGCGCGCCGCCAAATCCCTTCGTCATATCCGGTATCTTGAATGGAGTCGGACTGAGGGCTGACCCGAAAGGCGCAGGAACGGTGCCGCCGGGATGCAGAAATTGATATCCCGCAAATACGTCCCATTTGGGATTTGACTCGCTCTGCGCGAACGCAGTAGTGGAAATAAGCGATACTGCCAGAACTACCAACACGACGATCCCTGCACGGCCCTTGTTTGCGTCAGAACGAACTGTCATTCCGTCCTCCAGTGAGTACACGATTTGCCTGCGCGCTTCGATACGCCGCCGCTTTGAGAGAGTGACCGAATCAAATATCTTGCAGCTACACCCTCTAACTGGACCCTAAGCGTCGGAGATTTGTTAAGCCCAAACTATGACAGGGCTTGGCAATCTAAAGTATTCCATATTGCTCATCATTCAATAAGCCGACGGCTTCATTACTGAGGGCAAAAATGACGTGACAGAAATACCACACGAGCGATCCGATTTCAATAGCAGCTTTACCTGAGGTTCCCGATTCGATAATCAAGCTTCGATGTCTTTCGTCTCAAATCGACATGAAACCGACGAGCGGACTGCACAAAGGCCGGCGGATCGCCTGCCTCCAGACCTTGCCCCATACGAAACTGCCGCGTATGGTTGTAGTCTTGGCTTTGCAGCCGAAATGAGCAAAGCAGCAGAGGAGAACCGCTAAAGCAGCGAGAACCCAGGGATGAGCCACGAAAAAGTACTAATCGTTGAGGACGAAGAGAACGAACGCACCGGCCTGGCCGAGTTAGTTTCCTCATGGGGATATCGGGCCGAGACCGCGCGCGACGGCGTGGAAGGCCTGGACAAGGCGTCGCAATGGAGTCCATCGATCGTCGTTACGGATCTCAAGATGCCGCGCATGGGAGGCATCGAACTGCTCGAACGCCTGGCCGAGCAGTCGCAGGCGATGGCTGTGATTATGGTGACGGCGCAGGGAACAATCGATAGCGCGGTGCAAGCCATGCGCATGGGGGCATATGACTACATCACCAAACCCATCGACACCAACCGCCTGCGCACGATGCTGCAAAATGCCTCTGCGCTGCTGGGAACTAAGGCAGAACTGGAGAGTGCACGCCGCAAGCTGCGGGATTCCGGCTCTCTGGGCCAACTCAAAGGTGCATCGCGCAAGATGCAGGAAATCTTCCGGCTCATCGAGTTGGTGTCGCCAAGCACAGCGTCGGTCTTGATCACCGGAGCCAGCGGCACCGGCAAGGAGTTGGTGGCTCGAACCATCCACCAACTGAGTCCCCGGCGCGACCGGCCCTTCGTCGCCATCAACTGCGCGGCCATCCCTGAAACTCTGATCGAGAGCGAGATCTTCGGCCACGAAAAAGGAGCCTTCACGGGGGCGCTGGAACGGCGCACGGGCTGCTTCGAACTGGCAGAGGGGGGCACGATTCTGCTCGACGAGATCGGCGAAATGCCGGTGGGTACGCAGGCTAAGCTGCTCCGCGTACTCGAAGATCACAAGTTGCGGCGCTTGGGCAGCAAAGTCGAGACGTCGGTGGATGTGCGCGTGCTAGCAGCGACGAATAAGGCTCCGGATGATGCTGTCTCCAGTGGCGAACTGCGCAGCGATCTCTACTACCGGCTAAACGTCTTCAACATCCATATGCCTCCTCTGCGGGAGCACAGGGAGGATATTGCCGATCTGGTACAGCTTCTTTTGGCGGAGATGAGCGCCAAACACTCCCGCAAGGTTGCCGCCGTGAGCGAGGCCGTAATGAACCAGTTCAATAACTATTCCTGGCCGGGAAATGTCCGCGAATTGCGCAATACGATTGAACGCGCCGTCATTGTCTGCGACAGCGGCATGATCGAGACCAAACATCTGCCTCCCGGATTTGGCCAGGCGCCCCTGCGCACCGCCGCCAATGATCCGGACGCCGTGCGTCTGGGAGTAGGTACAACCGTGGGAGAGGCGGAGAAAATGCTCATTCTCAAGACCCTGGAGTCAACCAGCAACAATAAGACGAAAGCTGCGGAAATCCTCGGAATTAGCCTGAAAACTCTGCATAATAAACTTAAGGAGTACGGCGGAAGCGCCCCCGATGCGGTCCCTGACAAGGAGGAATCGACGCAGTGATCAGTGGACAGTGTCCAGTGGTCAGTGAAAGATCTTTCATCACTTCGCCGCCGGCGCTCCGATTGGCCACTGATCACTGACCACTGGCCACTGATTTCTCATGCGACGCAAAACCATCATCGTGCTCGCCATTACCCTGCTGGTGACCGTAATGGCGGCTGCGTTCTCCTACCTGTTCATCTCGGAGATTCTCGGCGAGCAAATCAACGACGCCTACGAAGGCTCGGACCGCCTGACCAAGCAACTTGCCTACTCCGCCGGTAGCGACCTTCCGGATTTAAGCAGCACGCGCATTGATACCAACGATCCCGAAGCAGTCCGGCGTGCGCTTGCCGAGTACCTGCCTATGGACACGATCCTTTTGAACGGCCTGCAATCGGACCGCGACTATTGGCCGTACATCTACGACGCTTCCATCGTGGACGCAAACGGCAAAGTGCTGCTCCACACCAATCCTCAACTCGTGGGCAAGCAGGCCTTGCAAAGGCCGAATTTCAGTGTGGTCAAGCAGGCCCGTTCCCGCAAGCAACTCGCCATTGTGTACAGCCCCGCAACAGTCTATGACGTGAGCTCCCCACTATTGCTGAATGGCATTCCCTTTGGCACAATCCGCATCGGTGTTTCTACCCTGTTTCTCAGGAGCGAAATCGAGCCCCGCCTGCTGCGCGCTGTTTATTTTTCAATCGCTTCAATCTTCGTTTCCTTCTTGCTCGCCGCGGGTGTTTCCAACCTCGCTCTCGGACCGCTCAAGGAGATCAGCCGCAACCTGGATAGCGTCAGTTCAGGCGCAACCGAGGCAATCTCCGGCGATGAATCGGAACACGACGAACTCGGGTTGGTCACCCTGAAGATTGCCAACCTGAGCCGGCAGATGCGCGACAGCAAGGAGATTTTTTCCGCGCTGAAAGACAACGTGGACCAGCTCATGTCCAAGCTTCAGGACGGATTGATGCTGTTCACCCGGGACTCGCAGGTGGTGCTGGTAAGCGCTCCGGTCGAGCGTTTCCTGGGGCGTCCACGGGGAGAACTGCTGGGCAGAACGGCGAAAGATGTGTTCTCCGGCAACACGGCGCTCGGAAATACCGTACTGGAAGCTTTCGAACGCAGGCGTCCGCTCTCGGGCGAGTTTATTGCCGCCGCCGGCAGGCATGTACAGGTGTCTTTGGATTTCGTGCACGAGAAGGGCACTCAAATCGGCGCTCTACTCATCATGCGCGACACTGAGTCCGTGCGCCGCATAGGAGACGAAATCGAGATGTCCCGCCGCCTCTCGGCCAGCGGACGCGTGACGGGCGGCGTTGCCCACGAGGTCAAGAACCCCATCAATGCCATCGTGCTTCACCTGCAGCTGTTGCAGAACAAGCTGTCGCTGCTGGATCCCGACACCCGTCGCCACATGGACATCATTGGCAGTGAAATTCATCGCCTCGACCGGGTAGTACAAACTCTGGTGGACTTCATGCGTGCGCGCGAACTGCACTTGGTGGAAGTGGACCTTCGCCTTCTGCTCGAAGAGGTTGTTTTGTTCGCCGCGCCAGACGCAGAGCAGCATGGCGTCTACATTACGCGCGATCTGACTGAGGAGCCGCTACCCGTCAAGGCCGACCTTGACTTCATGAAGCAAGCTCTGCTCAACGTGGTGCTCAATGGAATCCAAGCCATGCCCCAAGGAGGCGAGCTCACGATTTCCGCGCACCGTGAAGAGAATGCCGCTGTGGCCGAAGTCCGCGACCGGGGCGAAGGCATCGCTCAGGATGTGCAGGACAAGATTTTTGAGCTTTACTTTACCACCAAGAAAGATGGCAACGGCATTGGCCTGGCGCAGACTTACCAGATCCTGCAGTGGCACTACGGCTCCGTAGAGTTTCAATCGAAGGAAGGCGAGGGGACGACGTTCCGTTTTCGCCTCCCGCTTGCGACATCGAGTCTGGACTCGGAGCACGAAGCGGCTGCCCATTCGAACAGTGAGCTTGCAACTGGAACGTGAGGTAGCGCAACCAAGTTGCACCAAAGAACTCTAGCGGCCACTTCGTTCTGGATCGCCGAATTCAGAAAACTGCCGAGTTTGAGTTTCGGGTTCCCTTGGTGCGGCGTAACATGGAATAGCATCGCCGGGCAGCGGAATTAAATATGAATCTGGCCGCCATCCTTGGGTTTTGTTTGTTGGGTCCAGGGTATCTGTCTGCGTGTTCTCCAACGACAAGTGCCTTGCAGAGTACGGCCCAACCACCCGCGGCGACCTCTTCTGACTCATCCACGCAGCAAAGTCAGGTTCCCCCGGAGCCCCAACCGCCGGCACAACCAGCGCAAAATCCCGAACTCACGCAACCTCGGCCTCATACCAGTGAGCAAACACCCAATTCCCCCGATCAAGCCAAACCCTCTCCCACGTCTTCCTCCGCGAGGCATCGACGTCACAAGAAAGCTATTCCGTCCAATTGCTCGGGCACCCCATCTGCGCCGACTTCACCGGCCGGCAATCCCGCTGATCCGACCAATTCACCGGCCGCGGCTCCGACCAGTTCAGGCTCCACGGCATTACCACCCTGTCCGCCTCCCAAGAAAGTTGTACGCAACGGGGGATCGGACGAGCCCTCGATACAACTTGTCGGAGGCGCCACGGCCGAACAGGCAGTACACCAGCGCTCTACCGACCAACTTACGACCGCAACCAATGAGAACCTGAAGAGAATCGCGGGACGTCCGCTCAAGCCCAGTCAGGAGGAGATGGTAGGTCAGATCAAGCAGTTCATGGACCAGTCAAAGACAGCCATCGCCGCCGGGGACGTGGAACGCGGCCACAATCTCGCTCTTAAAGCGCATTTACTTTCCGATGAACTGGTGAAGCCTTGAACCGGAAACACTTTCTCCGGGCCACTCTTCCAATCACTCCACGCCGCTCATAGCCCAGATGTCGCCTCCCTGAGGTTTAAAGCGATCGAACAGTACCCAATTGCCATCGGGCGACCACACCGGGTAGTCAATTCTCGCGTCGGAATCAGGAAATTCGTAGACCTTCTCCGGCTTGCCTGGGCTAACTGGCGAAACCCACAGCACCTTGTGGCCTACGACGTCCATGATCCGGGAACGATCTGGTGAAAAGGACATGTGCGCGCCGCCCATAATTTCAGCAAACGGTTGAGGATCGCCCCCATCGACAGATACTTTCATCACCGCGGGTTTGCCGCCGCAGGGGCAGCGAAAAATCAGCTCTCGGCCTGACCAGCGCATGAAATGTCCCGACACGCCAGCATTGCTCAGTTGGCGCGGGTTGCTGCCATCGGCGTTCATGGCCCAGACTTCCAGCCTGCCGCTCTGGTCGGACTGGTAGGCGATGAATTTGCCATCGGGGGAGTAGAACGGGTTGACGTTCATAGCGGAATTCGAGGTCAGTCGCCGCAATCCACCACTGGCGACCTCTACCTCCCAGACGCTAGGAGTCCCGGAACGAGAAGAGAAAAATGCGATCTTCTTTGCATCCGGCGACCAGTTCGGCTGGAAGTCGCCGCCGCTCCCTGTTGTTAGCTGGCGAGCATTTGAATCCGCTGTTGAAAACAGCCAAATATTCATCTCCCCGGCGCGGTCGGAGTTGAAGGCCACCGTCTTGCTGTCCGGCGACCATGCGCCCCGGCTGTCCTCCCGGGTCGTGCTGACTACCGCCTCCGGCGACCCCCTCACCAGTCCAGTTTGCGGGATGACTGGAAGCTTCCAGATGTCGGCGTTCTGGTGCAGCGTGGCAAAAGCCAGACCCTTGCCATCAGGTGCGGTGGCCACTTCAACGTCTTGTCCGGCGCCCGTGGTCACCTGCTGTAGCGGCCCGTTGATTGCCCCATCTTTTTTGACGGGTGCTCGCCAGATGTTTATACCGCCGCTTCGGTAGGAAGAGAAATAGATGAACTTGCCGGATGGCGACCATACCGGACGTATGTTGCTGAACAGGTCGTTGGTAATCCAATTCATCTGCTTCGATTCCAGGTTCACCACTCGAACATCGAACTTCGTTCGTACCAGATTCTGAAAGACGATCTTCTTGCCGTCCGGAGACCAGGAGGGCGCGACATGGGCAACTTCCTCGCTGGTATCGGTCGTGATTTGCTGAGGATTGTGGCCCTGGCTATCAACCACCCAGATACGCCGGGCAGCAGCCCAGGACGCATCCACTGCGATGCGCTTACCGTCGGGGGAATAGGACGGATTGAATGCGCTATCGACAAGCTTGCTTTCTTTGCCGGATGCCAGATCGAGCACCCATACATCCCCATCCTGGAATTCACCGAAAACGTCGCCGGGCTGCAGCTTCACGCCGGGCTGATGGGCACGTACAAACGCAACCTGTCTTCCGTCTGGCGACCAGGTCGGTTGGACCTCATCAAAATCACTATGCGTCACCTGTGAATCCTGCCGGGACGCCAGGTCCTTTCGAAAGATCTGGTGGATTTTACCGACCTCGCCCGTGTACAACAGGGTTCTGCCGTCAGGCGACCACGCGGGGTATTCTTCCACTCCCTCAGCAAAGGTGACTTGGGAAAGTGTGGTCTGCAAAGCCGTCCCCGAACTTTTCCATCGCATTCCAATCGCGACAACGATTGCGAGAACGGCAACTGTGCAAACCGCGGCAGGGATTAACCAGGGTAAAATCCTGTTCTGATGCATTGGCAATTGCGCCGCCGAACTCTTTCCCGAATCCGTGTCGCGCTTTAAGCGTTGCAGATCGGTCCGAATGTCAGAAGCGTGCTGGTAGCGCAACTCCCGATCTGTCTCAAGACACTTCGCGATGATCCGTTCCAGTTCCGGGGATGCGTCGGGATTGAGACGAACCGCCGGAGTCCAATCTCCATCCAGAATGGCCTTGAAAATCACTCCTGCGGTTTCCCCCTGGAAAGGCAGCGTCCCCGTCGCCATCTCGTACAGCACCGCCCCAAAGGAGAACACATCGGTTCGTGCGTCGAGTTCTTTCCCTCGGACTTGTTCCGGCGACATATACGCTACCGTGCCCAGGGTCGCACCCGGACTCGTCAGGTGTTGCTCATCAGCCGTCATTGTCTGCGTGTTAGCCGATGCGTTCTGGCTGGACGAACTGAACGAGGGTGTAACCTTCGCTAATCCAAAGTCCAGAATCTTGGCGTGTCCGCGTTTTGTAACAAAGATGTTTGCCGGCTTGATGTCGCGATGCGTAATGCCGGCGGAGTGGGCAGCATCAAGCGCGTCCGCGATATCAATGGCGAGCGCCAACAGAGTTTCAATTTCCAGCGGACGCCCCCCGATGCGGTGTTTCAACGTCACACCTTCCAGAAACTCCATGGCGATGAAAGCCTCGCCATCCTGCTCGCCAATGTCATAAATCGTGCAGATGTTGGGATGATTCAATGCGGACGCGGCTTGCGCTTCGCGTTGAAAACGGGCGAGGGCCTGAGGCTCGCGGGCAACTTCCTGAGGTAGGAACTTCAGAGCGACGAAGCGATGCAGCCGCGTGTCCTCCGCTTTATACACCACACCCATCCCACCGCCCCCCAGCCTCTCGACGATGCGGTAATGCGAGATGGTTCGACCGATCACTGGCGCGAATCTTACGTGTGAGTAACGTGTAAGTCAATGAAACCGATGGCGTAAGAGGCGATTCAGGTCGCGAACTGGAGCGGGTATGACTCGGGCGGCGCAATACAACTCTTTTTTCCCTACCCGAATCCAAAGAAAGCCAGAAAATCGGACCCACCGCTCTGAGTCTCTTCCAAGGATGTTCCCTTATGTATCGCTTTCGCTCGTCTACTCATGGAACCCTTGCGTTCCTGGTGCTGCTGATTTTGGCCGTCGCCGCCACGGGCATCGCCAAACGCGCGGCCACGCCCGCCGTTAGCAAGAAAAATCGCGATGCACAAACCTGGGGACAGACGCCGCTCGCCTTTGAGGCAAACCGCGGCCAGACCAATACATCCGTGGACTACCTTTCGCGCGGGCCTGGCTATGTCGCCTTTCTCAATTCGTCCGCGGCCACTCTCAGCGTTCACAAACACAATGCAAAACTGACGAGCGCATTGCGCATGACGATTCTCGGCGCCGGCGCCAACGTTCGCTCTTCCGCGGAACAAGAACTCACCGGAAAGGTCAACTATCTGATCGGGAGCGATCCGGCACAATGGAAGACCGGCATCCCGGAATATGCGCGGGTTCAGTATCGCGGAGTATATCCGGGTGTCGATCTCGTTTACTACGGGGATCCCGGGCAGCTGGAATATGATTTCGTCATCCAACCGGATGCTGATGTCAGCAAAATCGCTCTCCGAATGGAGGGTTGTGAATCCATCCGCACTACTGAGAATGGCGACTTAGCTTTGCAACTTCCGGATGGAGAGATTGCCTGGAAGCATCCGGAAGCCTACCAGCTTCGCGATGGCAAACGTCAGCCAGTAGCCTCGGAATATCACCTTGCCGGAAATACGGTTCGATTTCAGGTTGGCGACTACGATCATCGTCAGCCCTTGATCATCGATCCCTCGCTCTCGTTCGGCACGTATATCGGAAAATCGGATAGCAGCATTGGACTCGCCATCGCACTCGATTCCAGCCATAACGTCTACATCGCCGGAGCGGCGAACAGTTCACAATATCCGACCACGCCGGGCGCGTATCAGACCACTTACAGCGGCACTCAGGATGTCTTCGTCACGAAGCTCTCTTCCGACGGCAGCACGCTGCTTTACTCCACGTATATCGCAGGAAGTGGCTCACAGGCCGCCGAGACTCTTGCCGTAGACAGTTCCGGCAACGCTTATGTCGGTGGCACAGCTAATTCTGCTAACTTTCCCGTCACCCCGGGGGCGCTCGACCTGAACAACGCCGGCTCGGCAGGGTTCATCCTGAAGCTGAACTCAACCGGAAGCGCGCTCCTCTACTCCGCCGAAATCGGCGACGCCACTGTCCGCTCGATTGCCATCGACAGCGCGGGCAATGCATATGCAACCGGCGGCGTGTTCGGCTCTCCCTTTGAAACCACTCCCGGCGCCTACAAAACTACGATCGGCACCACCAACTGTCCCAACGTTAGTGGCGAGAGTTATGTGCTGGAACTGAACCCCGGCGGCAGTGCTCTCGTATACAGCACCTACGTCTCCGATTGCGAGCAGAGCTACAGCATCGCACTGCGAAACGGAGAGGCTTACATCACCGGGCAAACGGAAGGCTACCATCCCGTAACCCCCGGAGCCCCTCAGTCCACGTTCGGCGGATACTTTGACGCCTACGTCACCAAGCTGAATACTTCGGGATCGGCTCTCGTGTACTCGACCTACCTGGGCGGCAACGGTGGAGACCAAGGCAGTGGCATTGCCGTGGACAGCAGCGGAAATGCAATTGCCGCCGGATTCACGGCATCGACCAACTTTCCGGTCAAAAATGCCTTTCAACCCAATATGACGGGCAACAATTATCCGAACGATGCCTTCGTCACCAAGCTGAATTCCGGCGGCACGGGATTCGTATATTCCACCTATCTCGGCGGCTCGAACTATTCCTTCGCGAACGGCGTGGCCGTCGATTCGAGCGGCAATGCCTACGTCACAGGACTGGCGGGAGCGGCAGATTTCCCCACCAAAGACGCATTCCAGGGAATTTGTGGCGCGTCGAACTTCAACAGTTGCCTGGGCTCTAACTTCGTTTCGAAGTTCAGTTCCAGCGGATCGTTTGTTTCCTCAACCTACTACAGCCCGCCCAATCAGTTCGCCCAGGCAAATGCCGTGGTGACGGACTCACTCGGCTACGTTTATATCACTGGCAGCGCTGCTTCAGGATTGCCGACGACCTCCAAGGCGTACGAAAAAACCACAAATGGCGACATGGGCACTGTCTTCGTCGCCAAAATCAACATGACCGGAACCAACGGCTGCACCAATCTCCGCCAGAACCGGACCGTCGGGATCTGTACCCCGTCCACAACTTCGACCTCGGGGAACATGGTCCACGTTTCGGCGATAGTGAACGATTCCAACACAGTCAATGCCATTCAGGTTTACGTCGACGGAGCTTTCGAATTTGAAGAGGACGTGGGTAATCAGATCGACAGCTACATCCAGGTCGCCTCCGGCAAGCACACGATCGCCGTAAAGGCTTGGGACGCTTCCGGAAGCTTCCTCTCGACCCGCTCTGTGACCGTAAGCGGAACCTCTTCGGCACCCTGCACCGTGGGCGAGATTCTTCCTTACGTGCAGATCTGCACGCCCGTGGCGGACTCCTCCTCGACGAGCCCGGTGCACGTAAATGCGCTGGGGACCAGCCAGAATCTTCCGGTAACCTCCATGCGCCTCTATGTGGATAACACTTCGTACTACACTACCAACTCCAGCACCCTCGACACCAGCGTGACTCTCGCGAAAGGCCTGCACAAGATCACGGTCGAAGCCTGGGATTGGACCGGACAAACCTGGAAGCAGACTGTCTACACAACAGTGCAGTAAGCGTCTTAGAAAAACTCGCCTTGTCCATTCACAAATTGCGTGAGGGACAAGGCGAGTTCCCTTTTAGGAGCTCTTCGAATTCAGAAATCAAGGCGGCCTGACGGATTCTTTTGCCAACCCCCAACATTACTTCCCTTTCGCCCGCGCCGCGTTCACTTTGCTGAGCAAGTCTTCCGAAATCTTTTGCCACGGACTCTGAATCTTCACAGCCTCGCTCAGCACGTCGCGGGCTTCGGTCAGCTTGTTCAACTTGCCGTAGGCGTAACCCAGCCCGTACAGCGCCCGAGCGTACTGCTGATCGTCTTGTCCCTTCAGCAACCCCGCGGCCGCCCTAAGTTCCGGAATCGCTGCCGCGGTCTTGTCCTGTTTGAAAGCGTAGGTGTATCCCACAATCGTGTGCGCCACTCCGGCTGAAAGTTTCCGCGATTTATCCGCATCGGGCGCATCCGGCTTTGCCACCTCGATCGCCTTCTGCGCATATGTGACAGCCTTTGCCGGGCTGCCCGGCTTGGTC
>Ga0209131_1000984_pt1 | contig 19672 bp, 18 predicted proteins | sample GraSoi_2013_40cm_FD_185826 | JGI IMG/M metagenome (GOLD analysis project Ga0209131, IMG submission 185826) | Grasslands soil microbial communities from the Angelo Coastal Reserve, California, USA - Sample 9_17_2013_40cm (SPAdes) (version 2) | ecosystem: Environmental > Terrestrial > Soil >... | reverse complement strand
CGCGGCCGCCGTCGGGGGTGAACTTCACCGCGTTGGACAAGAGATTCAACAGGATCTGCTTCACCTTGCGCTCGTCGGCCTGGAATTCGTCGAGGCGCGGATCGACGTCCAGGCCGAGCTGGATGCCGTGGCGCTGCGCGCGCTCGCGGATCAGCGTCATGGCGTTCGACAGCGTGCTCGGCAGGTGGAAGGTCGAAAGGTCCAGATCCATCCGCCCGGCCTCGATCTTCGAAAGGTCGAGGATGTCGTTGATCAGCGTAAGCAGATGCCGGCCCGACTCGTGGATGTCCTTCAGGTAATCGGCCTGCTTCTCGTTCACCTCGCCGAACATCCGCTCGATCAGCACTTCGGAGAAGCCGATGATCGCGTTGAGCGGCGTGCGTAGCTCGTGCGACATGTTGGCGAGGAACTCCGACTTGTGCTTGTTGGCGATCTCGAGCTGCGCGCTCTTCTCCTGGATTTCCTTGAACAGGCGCACGTTCTCGATCGCGATCGCCGCCTGGTCGGCGAACGTGGTCGCAAGCGCAATGTGCTTCTCGCTGAAGGGCCGCACTTCGCTGCGCCGCAGGAACATGGCGCCAAACGGCCGGCCCTCGCGCAGCAGCGGCACCGCGAGCATGCTGTGGTGCTGCCCGAATTTCTGCGCACGCTGCCAGGTCACGGGGTAAAGATCGCGTGCTTGCTCCATGTCGTGCACGTGCAGCGCCTTGCCTTCGGCGATGGCGCGGCCGGTGATGGTGTCCGGCGAGTAGGCGAGAGTCGGCGTGCCCTGCAATGCCGCAGGGCCGTTGAAGGCGGTCTGGCGCATGACCTCGCCGTCGAGCACATACATCGTAGTCGCGGTCGCCTCGCACATTCGGCGAGCTGGAGATGACGCGTAGCACTTCGGAGATGGCCGTCTGCTGTTCGAGCGATTCCTTCGTCTCGTTGAACAGCCGCACGTTCTCGATCGCGATGACCGCCTGGTCGGCAAACGTGGTGACCAGCCGGATTTGCGCGTCGCTGAATGGCCTGACTTCGCGCCGATAAATCACGACTGCACCGATCACGCCGCCTTCCTTGATGAGCGGCACGGCCAGGAAAGTGCGCGCACCCAGCTTTTCGATGGTCGCCACGCGCAAGGGATCGCGGCTCGCAGTGGCGCTGTCGCCGAGCAGGTCGTGGATATGGATCGGCGCGCGTTTATCGGTCATGCGCCCCAAGCCGGTATTCGGTCCGGCGCGCATGCCCTGGAACGCGCTCTGCACTTCAGGGTTGTCCCCCCTGTAGCTGACCATGCTCCACTCGTCGCCATGGGCGAGAAACAGCCCGCCGAGGTGCGCGTCGCACAGGCGAATCGCCTTCTCGAGGATCGTCTCGAATACCGGCTGAACGTTCGTCGGCGATCCGGAAATCACGCGCAAGACATCGGCCGTGGCCGTCTGCCGTTCCAGCGATTCCTTCGTCTCGTTGAACAGGCGCACGTTCTCGATCGCGATGACCGCCTGGTCGGCGAAGGTGCGCAGCAGCGCCATCTGCTTGTCGGTCAAAGGGCCCGGCAGGTCGCGCACCACGCTGATCGCACCGATGGCCGCATCGCCTCGCAGCATCGGCATGATCGTCACCGCGCGCGCGCCGCTGCCGAGGAAATTGCGGATGCCAGGCAGCAGCGGGCCCTCGGTGTATGCCGCGGCATCCGCAATGTCGATCACCCGGCGATCGAGGATGGCGAGCGCGTGCATGTACTCACGCGAGAGCCGGAATGGAAAGCGCGACGTCCAGGCTGCCCTGCGCTCGGCATCGAGGTTGGCGATTGCCGCGAGCCGCACCTGGTCGCCGTCGGGCAGCACCACGGCGACGGCGGCATTCGGGAACAGATTCAAGCCGCTCTGCACGATGGCTTCGAAGACCGGCTGCGTGTCGGTGGTCGAACTGCTGATGGCCTTGAGAATTTCTGAGGTCGCAGTCTGCTGTTCGAGCGTCTCCTGTAGCTCCGCAGTGCGCTGCTCAACTTTTCGTTCCAGCCCCGCATACGACTCGCGCAGTTGCGCGGTCATGCGGTTGAACTGGTCGGCGAGCGACTCGAGCTCGTCGCCGGTCTTCATCTGGATCTGGGTCTCGAGGTCGCCGGCGCCGATGCGCTGCGCGCCTTCCTGCAGCACGCTGATCGGGCGCGCCATGCTGCGCGCGAGCCACACGGCGGCGAGCACGGAGAACAGCAGGCCCGCGACCAGCAGCGCCACGGTGCGCAGCACCGTCGCATCGAGCGCCTGGTAGACCTCGGTCACCGGCTGCTCGATGAACACTTTCCAGCCGAGCGGTGTGGGCTTGGTGCCCTGGATCTGCATGTCGCGCGCCGGCTCGATCGGCGCGTACGCCGTCAGCACGCTTGCGCCGCCGAGATCCTTCGCCAGCATCGCCAGCGCATCTTCGGAGTCCGGCTTGAGCGCGATCTTGACCTGCTCGAGGCCGGCCATGTCGGTCTTGCGCAGCACCAGACCAATATCCGGATCGGCGACCAGGTGCCCCGAGCTGTCGATCACGTAGGCCTTGCCCTTCTGGCCGACCTTGATGCGCGTGATCACGTCCCAGATGAACTTGAGGTTCACTTCCGCCACCGTGACCGCGCCCGCTTCGCCGCCCGAGCGCACGGCGATCGACATGTAGGGCTCGGTCTCCTTGCGGAAGTACACCGGCCCATACCAGGTCTGTCCGGGGCGCGCGTTCTTGAACGCCGGCTCCTGCGACCAGTCGCGATCGGTGCCGGCCTCGTCCATCTTCAGGCGCGACACCGAAAGCTGCTCGCGTCCTTTCGCATCGATCTGCGTGATGTCGGTGACCGCGTGCACCACGCGCAGCAGCTTCAGGAACTCGATGCGCCGCTGCTCGAGGCCTTCGACGCCGAGCTGCGGCAGCGCCGCGTAGGCGAGCTGCTGCTCGATCTGCAGCACGAACTGCTCGATGCGCGCGGCGGCCGACAGCGCCTTCTCGTGCTGCAGGCTTGCCAGCGCAACCTTGTTTTCCTGATAGGAGAAGTAGAGCCCGATGCCGCCTGAAATCAGCAGCGCGCCGCACACCAGCGCGAGGATCAGCATGAAATAACGACGGAACAGCCTGCCGCGCTGTACCCGCGTGAGATCCGCGTGCTGCTCCTTGATGGCTTCTACGGGCTTCAGCGAGCCCTCCCCTTGCGGCCCACTTTATCACCGGAAAGCGCCTCCGAAAGAGCTCGGCAGGGACTGACCGATGACGCCGCAGTGGAAGGGTTTACAACGGGGCTCAAACGCCCCGGGGCCTACGGGCCCTGCACGCCGTCGTCCCAGTGGCAGGGCTCGCAGGCCGCCGCCGTCTGCACCGGCGCAGGGATGGCGATGGAAGGATCCGGTTGCGCCAGCGAGACGGCGACGGCCGCGAGCAGGATGAAGGTCGGCAGGAGCAGCGCGAGGAACAGCAGGTGCTCGGTGATGCCGGCCACCGGCGGCAGGAAGAAATCGGTCTTGTCCATGGTGCCTCCCAAGCTTTCTCGGCGAGTAGGCTAGGCGCTACAGCCTTTCCGGTCAGCGAACTACAGCGGCGCCCGCGAGTGACAAATTCACATTCGATTGACAAGGCGTGCAAAATGTCGCCATGAAGGACCGCTCCGCCGAGGTACTGCCGCAGCCCCTGCTCGACGCGATCGCCAAGGGGGCGACGGTGCGGGCGTTTCCCAAGAACGCGATCATCGTCAGCGAGGGCGACGAGACCGACTCGCTCTACGTGATGCTCGCCGGCCGCGCCCGCGTCTATGTCTCCAACGCGCAGGGCCGCGAGGTGCAGCTCAACACGATCGGCGCCGGCGAGTACTTCGGCGAGGTGACGCTCGACGGCGGTCCGCGCTCCGCTTCGGTGATGGCGGTCGACGAATGCCGCTGCGCGGTGGTCAAGGGCAGCGAGCTGCTCTCCATCGTCGAGCAGCAGCCGCAGTTCGCGCTGCACATGGTGCGCAAGCTCGCGAGCCGGGTGCGCGACCTCACCGAGAACGTGCGCAGCCTCGCGCTGATGGACGTCTACGGCCGCGTCGCGCGCCTGCTGCTCGAGCTCGCCGAGGAGCGCGACGGCCGCCTGGTGGTCGGCGAGGCGCTCACGCACAAGGACATCGCTTCGCGCGTCGGCGCTTCGCGCGAGATGATCAGCCGCATCTTTTCCGATCTCACCGCGGGCGGCTACGTCGGCAAGGAGAATGGCCGCCTGGTGATCATGCGCAAGCCGCCGCCACGGTGGTAACAAGCGTGGTGAATTAATCACAGCCGGGCGGCGCATCAGTTACTAGGGAAACACCGGCCAGTGCGCGTAGCTTGAGCGCCATGGACCGCCTCGAAGACCTGCTTCGCCGCATACGCGATCCGCGCGAGTGCTACGAACTCCTCCTCGCCGCGCCAGGCGCAGACGCTGGCAGCGTCGCCAGTCAGCTCGCAGCGGTCCTTTCTTCTTTACCTGCCGTGCATCGTGAGCTGGGCGAAGCGACCAGCTGCCCGGCCGCGGTTGCGGAGCTGGTGCGCCGTGTCGGCGTGCTCGAGCTCCTGCTCCTCAACCTCGCACGTCAACCCAAAGGGGAGTCGGTCCATGGAACTCGTGCTCGGGGCGCTCGTGGTCATCGTTCAGCTCGCGCTGGCGGGCTTCCTGACCTGGGGGGGATGGCTCTGCTTTAGGGAGTGGCTTCGAAACGAGCAGCTTGCTGCGCCGGCGCGCGCCGCCCCGCGCGAGCCGAAGGCGGAAGGTTTCGAGCGGGTAGCTTCTCTGGTGCTGCTCGCTCTCTTGTGCACCACGATCGCGGGGCTGGCGTAGCCTAGTCGCTGACCGCCCGCAGCCGGAAGGCGGCGACGGGCTGCGCAAAGCCCCGCAGATTGAGCGGGCCGATGGGATCGGTATCGGCCATGTGCGCGCTGGCGGTCTCGGTCTGCGCATCGAGGATGATCTCCCCGGCGCGCGCGGCGCCGCACAGACGTGCGGCCAGGTTCGGCACGTTGCCGATCGCGGCATACTCCCAACGCTGCTCGAAGCCGATCACGCCGAGAGTCGCCTCGCCCTGCGCGATGCCGATGCCCAGGCCCACCTCGTGGCCCAGCTTCTTCCACGCTTCCGAGATCGGCGTGAACGCCTGCTGCAGGGCGAGCGCCATGCGTAGCGCGCGCTCGGCGGGGCGATCGATAGGCAGCGGATCGCTGAAGAAGATCATGACGCCGTCGCCCGCGAAGTGCTCGAGCGTGCCGCCGTATTCGTCGACCGTGCGGCCGAGCGTAGCGTGATAGGCGCGTAGCAGCTCCATCACCTCGTCGGGATCGGCGCGGTCGGTAAACGCGGTAAAGCCGCGCAGGTCGAGGAACACCGCGGTGATCTCGCGCCGGTGCGGCTCGAGCAGCCCTTCGCCGCCGGCGACGATGGCTTCGGCCACCGGCTTGGAGAAGAAGCGCTTGAGGCGCGACAGGCGCTCGAGCTGCGCCACCTGGTCGCGCACGCGCTCGGCGAGCTTGGCGTTCACGTCCTTCAGCTCATCCTGCAGCGCCTTCACGCGCAGCAGCGATCGCACGCGCGCGAACAGCTCTTCCCAGTTCACCGGCTTCGAGAGGAAGTCGTCGGCGCCGGCTTCGAGCCCCTTGATGCGCTCGCTCTGCGCGTCGAGCGAGGTGACCAGGATCACCGGCAGCAGCGCGGTCTCCGGCGCCGAGCGCAGCCGACGGCACAGATCGTAGCCATCGACGCCCGGCATCAGGATGTCGGAGACCACCAGGTCGGGATGCATCTCGCGCACCTGCTCGAGCGCCTGCTGTCCATCGAGCGCGATGTACACGGAGTAGCCACGCGCCTTGAGCACGCCCGCCATCATTTCGGCATTCGAGCGCTGGTCATCGACCACCAGGATGCGCGCGGTCATCTAGAACACGATCACGCCGCGGGCGTTCTTACCGGCTGCCAGGTCGGCGAACGCCTGCGGCGCCTCGCCCACCTTGTAGCGCTGCGTGATCAGCTCGTCGAGCTTGAGCTGCCCCTTGCGATAGAGCGCGAGCATGCGCGGAAAGTCGACGCGCGGCACGCACGAGCCGAAATAGCTGCCGGTGAGCGTCTTCTCCTCGAAGGGCAGCGTCATGCTGCGCACCGCGGTGGTATCGCTCGGCTTCGCGACGCCGACCACCACCGCGAGGCCGCCGCGCCGGATCGCGCGGAATGCCGTGGCCGCGAGCTCGCCCGAGCCGACGCATTCGAACGCGTAGTCGGGGCCGCCGCCGGTGAGCTTCTTCAGCGCCTTGACCGGGTCTTCTTTCCCAAGAAGAACATCCGTGGCGCCGAACTGCCGCGCCATGGCGAGCTTGGGCTCGAGCGTATCGATGGCGATGATGCGCTCGGCGCCGGCGATGCGCGCGCCCTGGATTACCGACAGGCCGACGCCGCCGCAGCCGAATACCGCGACGCTCGACCCGGGCGCCACCTTGGCGGTGTTGAACACCGCGCCGACACCAGTCGTCACGCCGCAGCCGACCAGCGCGGCGCACTCGAATGGGATCTTTGGGTCCACCTTGATGAGATTTTCGGCCGAGACGGTAGCGTACTCGGCCATCGCGCCGCAGCCCGAGAAGATATTGAGCGGCTCGCCCTTCGCGTCGCGCACGCGCGGCGTGCCCTCGAGCGGCGTGGTGAGCGCCTTGCCCTGCTCGAGGCAGAGCACCGGCCGTCCCGACGCGCAGAACCGGCACTTGCCGCACATGTAGATGAAGGAAAAGACGACGTGGTCGCCTTTGGCGAAGTCGCCCACGCCCTCCCCCATCTCCTCGACCACGCCCGCGCCTTCGTGGCCGAGCACCAGGGGCAGCGGCAGCGCGATGGTGCCGGTGATCGCCGACAGGTCGGAATGGCAGACGCCGCAGGCGCCCAGCCGCACCAATACCTCGCCGCGCTTGGGGCCGTCGACGTTGATTTCTTCGACCTGGACCGGCTTGTTGTGCTCGCGGCAGAGGACTGCCTTCGCCTTGCGTGACATCGCGCGCAAGTATAGCCGGATAAAATATTCGTCCTTCCCGGAGACATCCCATGTTGCTGAAAGACAAACTGTTCATCGGCGGCCAATGGCTCGCACCATCATCGGGCAGCGCATCGATCGACGTGCACAACGCCGGCAACGGCGAGGTCATGGGACGCATTCCCGCCGCGGGCGAGAAGGACGTCGATGCCGCCGTGCGCGCCGCGCGCGCCGCGTTCGAGGGCTGGGCCAGCACACCGGCGGCGACGCGCGCCGACTGCCTGCAGAAGATCTCCGACGGCCTGAAGGCACGCGCCGATGAGCTCGCCAGGACCATCGCGCAGGAAGTCGGCATGCCGCTCAAGCTCTCCGGCCGCATCCAGGCCGGGCTGCCGATCGCCAACTTCGCCAACTACGCAAGACTGCTGCGCGAGTTCGAGTGGGAAAAGCGCGTCGGCAATTCGCTGGTGGTGCGCGAGCCGGTCGGCGTGGTCGCGGCGATCACGCCGTGGAACTATCCGCTGCACCAGATCACGCTGAAGCTCGCCCCGGCGCTCGGCGCCGGCTGCACCGTGGTGCTCAAGCCCTCGGAAGTGGCGCCGTTCAACGCCTTCATATTGGCCGAAGTCATCGAGCAGGCCGGTCTCCCCAAGGGTGTATTCAATCTCGTCACCGGCTACGGCCAGAGCGCGGGCGAGGCGCTGGTAAAGCATCCGGGCGTCGACATGATCTCGTTCACCGGCTCGACGCGCGCCGGCAAGAGAATTTCCGAGCTGGCCGCGCAGGGCGTGAAGCGCGTCGCGCTCGAGCTCGGCGGCAAGAGCGCCTCGGTGATCCTGGACGATGCCGATCTCGCAAGCGCGGTGAAGAGCACCGTGAACGGCTGCTATCTCAATTCGGGGCAGACCTGCACCGCGCTCACGCGCATGCTGGTGCCCGCGGCCAAGTATGAGGAGGCAGCAAAAATCGCTGCAGAGGTAGCGAAAGGCTTCACCGTCGGCGATCCGATGGCCGAGACGACCCGGCTCGGCCCGCTCAGCTCGCAGGCGCAGCTCGAGCGCGTTCGCACGTATATCAAGAAAGGCATGGCGGAAGGCGCCGAGCTGGTCGCCGGCGGCGCCGAGGCGCCCGAGGGCGTGCCGCCAGGCGGCTATTACGTGCGGCCCACGGTCTTTGGCAAGGTGAAGAACAGCATGACCATCGCGCAAGAGGAAATCTTCGGCCCGGTGCTCGCCATCATTCCCTACGGCAGCGAGGACGAGGCGGTCAGCATCGCCAACGACAGCGTCTACGGCCTGGCCGGCGCGGTGTGGTCGAAGGACGAGGCGCGCGCGCAGCGCGTGGCGCGGCGCATCCGCGCCGGCCAGATCGACATCAACGGCGGCGCCTTCAACATGAACGCGCCGTTCGGCGGCTTCAAGCAGTCGGGCCACGGCCGCGAGGCGGGCCTGTATGGCCTCGAGGAATTCCTGGAATACAAATCGCTCCAGCTCAAGGGGTAGCCGCCGGACTATTCCGCGGCGGCGGATGTTGGCCATAGATGCGCAGGTTTGAGCGGCGGCTGAGGCTGGCGACCGGCCTCATCGTCGCCTGCTTCGTCGTCGGGCACTTTTTGAATCACTCGCTCGGCGTGGTGTCGATCGACGCCATGGATCGGGTGCGCGTGGTGCTCGCGGCATGGTGGCGCAGCGCGCCTGGCACGGTGCTGCTCTACGGCTCGCTCATCACGCATTTCGCGCTGGCGCTGGTGTCGCTCTACCGGCGCACCACGCTGCGCATGCCGGTGTGGGAGGCAGCGCAGCTGGTGCTCGGCCTGGCCGTGCCGCCGCTGCTCATCGCGCACGTCGTCGGCACGCGGTTCAACTGGCTGCTGCTCGAGCACCACATCAGCTACGAGCGCATTGTCGGCGTGCTGTGGTCGGATTCGTACACCGCGATCCGCCAGTCGGTGCTGCTGATCATCGTCTGGACGCACTTCTGCTTCGGCATCCACTACTGGCTGCGGCTGCAGCGCTGGTACGCGGCGGCGCAGCCGGCGCTGTTCGCCGCGGCGCTCCTTATCCCGGCGATGGCGCTCGCCGGCTTCGCGGCCGCCGGCAACGAGATCTGGCCGCGCATCGAGGGCGCCGGCGGCACGCAGGTTTACTACCCCGAGATCGGCCGCATGAGCGCGCAGGATCGCGCGCGGCTGGCCGAGTGGCGCGAGGGTTTCGAGCTCGCGTTCTGGGCGCTGCTCGCGGCGACGCTGCTCGCGCGCTGGTTCCGCACGCGCCTCGGCGGCACCTACCAGCTGCGCCATGCCTCGGGGCGCGTGATTACTGCGCCGATCGGCCGCAGCATCCTCGAAGCGGTGCGCGACGCCGGGCTGCCGCATGCGTCCGTCTGCGGCGGCCGCGCGCGCTGCACCACCTGCCGCGTGCGCATCAGCGAAGGCCTCGGCGCGCTCGCGCCGCCGGAGCGGCACGAGGCGCTGGCGCTCGCGCGCATCGAGGCGCCGCCGAACGTGCGCCTCGCCTGCCAGACGCGGCCGCGGCACGACGTCACGGTGATCCCGCTGCTTCCGGCCGGCGCGGATGCGGCCAGCGCGCGCCGCCCGGGCGCGGCACGCGAGCGCGAGCGGCCGATCGTGTCGATGTTCGTCGACCTGCGCGGCTCGACGCGCATCGCCGAGTCGCGCCTGCCCTACGACGTGGTGTTCATCATGAATCAGTTTTTCGCCGAGATGTACGAGGCGCTGCGCGCCACCAGCGGCTACTACGCGCAGTTCCGCGGCGACGGCCTGCTCGCGCTCTATGGCCTTGAGAGCGACCTGCCCGAGGCCTGCCGCCAGGCGATGCGCGGCGCCGCCGAGATGCAGCGCCGGGTGGAGATCCTGTCGCGCAGCCTGTCGGCCGACCTTGCCGAGCCGCTCAAGATCGGCATCGGCGCGCATGCCGGCGTCGCCATCGTCGGCACCATGGGTCCGCCGGAAGCGCCGATCTACTCCGCGATCGGCGACAACGTCAACATCGCGGCGCGCTTCGAGGGCATGACCAAGGCGTACAGCTGCGTGATGGTGGTATCGGCCGACACCCTCGCGCACGCCGGCCTCGATCCGCGCGGCGCTCCGGTCCATCGCGTCAAGGTGCGCGGCCGCAGCGAGCGCGTGACGGTCTATGCCGTCGCCGATCCCCGCAGCCTGTTTACTGCTTAATTAGCGCGCGCCCTGGCCGCTGCGGGTGCGCGTGAGCTGGGTGGTGGTGCTGGCGAGGCGCGAAGCGAGGATCTTGATGAGCTCGATCGCCGCGTCGGGGTTCTCGCGGATGATCTTCATGAAGAGCTCCTTCGAGATCTTCAGCGTCTCGAGCTTGGTGAGCGCCTTGGCGGTGGCGGTGCGCGGCACCTCGCCGACGATGGCGATCTCGCCCAGCAGGTCGTTCTTGCCCATGTTGTTGATGATGATCGGGCCCGAGGGCGTGGGCACCGAGATCTCGACCGTGCCGTCGATGATGATGTAGGCCGAGTCGCCGACGTCGCCGGCGTTGAAGATCACCTGCCCGGTGTCGTAGGTGAGCCGCTCGGCGGAGAAGCACAGCAGCTTCTGCATCGCCGGCTGGATCTTGCTGAAGATCGGGAACTGACGAATCAGCTCCACTTCCTGCTCGAGGCTCATGCCTGCTCTCCGTTAATGCTCATGCGGCGATCAGAAGCTTGTGCAGCGGGCCGCCGTTCGACTTGAGATCGGCAAAGGCGCCCTTCTCGGTGAGCTTGCCGCGCTCCATCACCAGGACGACGTTGAAGAGCTCGGCGAGATCCGGGCGCTGCAGCACCCAGACCACGCCGCAGCCCTTGCGCTCGGCCAGGATGCCGTCGAGCACGCGCTGCTGCGAGGTCGGATCGAGCGGCGCCACCGCCTGGTCGACCACCAGCAGCGCCGGCCGCTTGAGGAGGGCGCGCACCAGCGCGATCTTCTGCCGGTCGGCGATCGGCAGGCGCGCGCCGCCGACGCCGACGTGGTAGTCCAGGCCGATGGTGACCACCAGCGGCCGCAGGCCGAGCTCGTCGAGCAGCTCGCGCACCAGCGCGGTGATGCGCGTGCTGGCCTCGGCCTGCCCGGTGACGATCTTGCCGAACAGAATGTTGTCCTGCAACGTCGCCGCGGTGTTGTAGCGCGCGGCGTCGAAGAACTCGACCGCGCGCTTCAGCTCCGCGGGCAGGCTGGCGGCGAAGTGGCGGCGCGCCTCGATCACGCGCGCCTCGAAGCTCTCGTCGATCAGGCCCAGGCGATGCCGGGTGGCGATCAGCTTGAAGGGCAGCGAGACCAGCGCGCGCCGCTCGGTCTCGTCGAGCTCCTTCAGCCCGACCTCGTTCGCGCGCTGCAGGATCGCCTCGAACTGCGGCAGGTCGTCCTGGCGGATGAAGCTGTACTGCGCGAAGAACTCGTGGCCCGGCGGCAGGCCGCTGAACAGCTCGACCATCGTCTCGGCGACCTTGTGGCCGGTGCGCAGCAGCAGCTCGTAGAGCCCGGTGTCGTGCAGCACCTGGCGCACGTAGGCGTTGTCGGCGAGGTTGTCGATGTCGAAGGTCTTGCCGACCGGCGTGCCGAAGAGCAGGTTCTCGGCCAGCGTGGCGTTGCGGTTGTACTTGTCGACGTCGAAGCGCTCGACCCAGTCGTGGATGCCGAGCGACTCCAGCCGCTCGCGCATGCGCGCGCGCGCATGCAGCACGCGCTCGGTGAGCGCCGGGTTGCGCCGGGTGTCGGCGGCGCTGCGCAAGCCGAGCTCGAAGATGCTCTCCTCGAGATCCACCACCGCCAGCAGCTCGACGATGCGCCCGTCCATCTCCTGCGGACTCGAGACGCCGGCGGCGGCGTAGTCGATCCAGTCGGCATTGATGTCGAGCGTGCTGTTGCCGGTGCGCGCCGCTTCCCTGAGCTGCGCCTCGCGCTCGCGCTTGAGCTCCTCGGTGTAGCTCGCCTCCCGTACCGGGCGGTGCTTCAGGCCGTAGAGCAGGTTGTCGCGCACCGTCACCGGGAAGAGGTACGCCGGCGAGCCGACGTAGCCGAGTGCGCGTCCGGTGACTGCTTCGGGCGCGCGCGTGATATTCACGCCGCCCATCTCGATGGTGCCGTGGGTCGGCGGCACCAGGCGCGCCAGCATCTGCGCGAGCTCGCTCGCGCCGCCCGCCTGGCGGCCGACGATCGCGACATGGTCCTTGAGCGAGCATTCGAACGAGACATCGTCGACCATGCGCACGCCGGTATCGTCGGCGAGCGAGATGCCGGCCGCCTTGAGGCGGCCTTCGCGCGGCAGCTCGGGCGCGTCGAGCGGCGCCTGCAGCTCCGGCGGCGCGACTTCCTCCGCGGTGAACTGCTCGACCACCTGACCGTACTTGATCTCGACATCCATGCGCTGCTGATCCCAGTCGATCAGCTCTTTGACCGGCGCCGGCAGATCCTTGTACGCCGCGATCACGGCGACCAGCGCGCCGATGTCCAGCCTGCCCACGATGACCAGGTAGCCGCCCACGGTGTAGAACAGGAACGGCGTGACCTGCGACAGGAAGTTGTTCAGGAACTTCACCATGAACTTGCGCTGGTAGAGCTCGAAGCGGATGCGGAAGATCCGGCCCAGCCGGGCGGAAATCTCGGCACGCTCGTAGTTCGAGGTGTCGTGCGCGTGGATCTCGGCCGCGCCCTCGACGCACTCGGCGATGCGCCCCGCCAGCGCACGCGCCGTCAGCTGGCGCTCGCGCCCGAGCACCAGCAGGCGCTTCCTCAGCTTCGGGATGATGACCGCCTGCACCGCGACCACGCCGAGCGCGATCAGGCCGAGCGCCCAGTGCTGGTAGATGATGAAAACCATCGCGGTGAGCGCCTGGCCGCCGAGGAACAGGGGCGTGATCAGCGCCTCGCCGATGAAGCCGCCGAGCGGCTCGACCTCGTCCTTGATCATGGTCGCCATCTCGGCGGGCTTGACGCGCCGGAAGCGGATCAGCGGAAAGCGCAGGATGTAATCGAACAGCGCGAAGCGCAGCCGCCGCAGCATGCGCTCGCCCATCCAGCCCTTCATGGTGTTGATCTGGAACTTGAGCCAGCCGTTCAGCACGATCAGGCCGAGGAACAGGCCCGACAGCACGAACAGATAGGGGATGCGCTCGAGATCGAAGCCGAGGAAATGCTTCACCGAGTCGACGCTCGGGAAGCTCACGCCCTGGATCGCCTGGTTGATGATGGTCTTCGGCAGGTCGAGCGAGAGGTAGTAGACCACCATCGACGCGACCACCAGCGGCACGATCAGGAGCTGATCGCGCTTGCTGTATCTAATGATGAAGCCGAAGAGGTTGCGTTCCATCCCGTGAAAATCCCCTGCTACCATTCTAGAACATGGGGGATAAGGCACCCTTCACCGTTCGCTTCTGGGGCGTGCGCGGCTCGATCGCCTGCTCGGGGCCGCGCACCGCGCGCTACGGCGGCAACACCTCGTCGCTCGAAGTGCGCTGCGGCGATCAGATCCTGCTGTTCGATGCAGGCACCGGCATCCGCTATCTCGGCAAGACGCTCGAGGGCGCGCGCCTCGAGGGCGATATCTACTTTACGCACACACATTTTGACCATGTGTGCGGGCTGCCCTTCTTCGGGCCGCTGTTTCAGCCGCAGAACAAGTTCCGCCTGTGGGCCGGGCATCTGCGCGGCGCCATGACACTCAAGCGCGTGCTCGCGGAGTTCATGATGTCGCCGCTGTTCCCGGTGCCGCCCGAAGTGTTCCGCGCGACGCTCGAATACCGCGACTTCAACGCCGGCGAGACACTCCAGGTGGGCAACGGCGTCACGCTGCGCACCGCGGCGCTCAACCATCCCGATGGCGCGACCGGCTATCGCGTCGAGTATCAGGGCCGCAGCTTCTGCTACGTCACCGACACCGAGCACGTGCCCGGCAGCCTCGACCGCACCGTGCTCGGCCTCATCGCGCAGGCCGACCTGGTGGTTTACGACAGCATGTACACCGACGACGAATACCGCCGCTACGTCGGCTGGGGCCATTCGACCTGGCAGGAAGGCATTCGCCTGTGCAAGCAGGCGGGCGTCAAGCGCATGGTGGTGTTCCACCACGATCCGGATCACGACGACGAGATGCTCGACGGCATCGCGCGCGAGGTCGGCCAGCTCCTGCCCGGCTCGGTCGTCGCGCACGAAGGCCTCGTGCTGGAGCCGTGAACCTGTTGGCCGACATCGAATCGTATTCGGCCGAGCTGGAAGCGATTGGAGAGCAAGCACCGCCCGCGCCGCGCTGGAACCAGGACTGGTTTCCGCGCCTCGACGCCGCCGCCGCCTACGCGATGGTGCGCGCGCTCGAGCCGCAGCGCATCGTCGAGGTGGGCTCGGGACACTCGACGCGCTTCCTCGCGCGCGCCGTCGCCGACGCCAGGCTCGAGACGCGCATCACCGCGATCGACCCCGCGCCGCGCGCCAGCCTCGAGGGGCTGAAGGTGCGCTGGCTGAAGCACCGCGTGCAGGACGCTGAGCCCTCCCTTTTCGATGACCTGGAAGAGCGCGACATCCTGTTCATCGACTCCAGCCACCAGCTCAAGCCCGGCAGCGATGTCGAGTTCCTGCTGCAAAAAGCGCTGCCGCGCCTTGCAAAAGGCGTGCGCGTGCATTTCCACGATATTTTCCTGCCCGATCCTTACCCGCTCGCCTGGGCATGGCGCCGCTATAACGAGCAGCAGGCCGTCGCGCCGCTGATTGGCAAAAGCTACGCCCTGGAGTTTTCCAGCCACCAGGTGCGCCAGATGAACGGCGTGCTGGCGCGCCTGCCGCTGAAGGCGGGCGCGATCGAGTCGAGCCTGTGGCTGACCAAGCTATAGACGTCCAGCCGATCGTCGAATGGCTCGACGCGGGCGCCCCGCCCACGCAGCGGCCGCAGGACCTGCTGCAGCAGCTCTGCCACCGGCTGCTCGACGTCGGAATTCCGTTGTTCCGCGTCGCGGTCTTCGTGCGCACGCTCCACCCGAACGTCGCGGGCCGCGGCTTCATCTGGCACGAGGCGAGCAACACGGTGGAAATCGTGACGGCGCCGGTCGGCATCCAGGACACCGAGCAGTACCTGAGGAGCCCGCTGAAGATCGTCTTCACTCAGCACGTCGAGGTACGGCGGCGCATTTGCGACGGCTGCAGGCTCGATTTTCCGATCCTCGAGGAGCTGCGTGACGAGGGCGGCACGGACTTCGTTGCGCTGCCGGTGCGGTTTCTCAGCGGCGAAGTCCACGCCGCGAGCTTTGCCACCCGGCGCGCGGAAGGCTTCGCCGAGGCCGAGGTCGAGGCGCTGCGGCGCGTCATGCCGCCCTTCTCGCGCGTCGCCGAGATCTATGCCTGGCGGCGCACGGCCCAGAACATCCTCGAGGCCTACCTCGGCGGCCAGGCCGGCGAGAAGGTGCTCGCCGGCCGGATTCACCGCGGCGACGGCGAGGACATCCACGCCGTCATCTGGTTCTGCGACCTGCGCGACTCCACGCCGCTCGCCGACTCGATGAGCCGCGCCGACTTCCTGCGCCTGCTCAACGAGTTCTTCGAATGCATCCTCGGACCGGTGCTCGAGCAGAAGGGCGAGGTGCTGCGCTTCATCGGCGACGCCGCGCTCGCGATCTTCCCGGTCCCGAACGGTGACCGCCAGGAGCGCGCGGAGGCCTCCCGCCGGGCCGTGGAGGCGGCAAGGCAGGCGATCGAGCGGATGGCGGCCCTGAACGCGAAGCGCGACCGGCCGCTTGGCTTTGGCATCGGGCTGCACCTTGGGCATGTCCTGTACGGCAACATTGGCACACCGACGCGCATCGAGTTCACCGTGATCGGCGCGGCGGCCAACGAGGCGGCTCGCATCGAGAGCCTGTGCAAGACGCTGGAGGTGCCCCTGCTCCTTTCCGAGCCGGTGGCGCGGCACGTCCCCGGCTGCACCAGCCTGGGCCAGCACCGCCTTCGGGGCGTCGGCGAGCCCATCGAGCTTTTCACGTGGACTGCAAAGCCCTCGCCTCCTGGCTAGAAAAATTTTCAGCATGACGCGAGAAGGGTCGTCGCACTTACGCGCCATTTAGGTGTAAATTCCCCGCACCTCCAGCATGGCGATTCCGAGTCCTGTGCGCGACGAAGCAGCAACCGAAGCGCCGGTGCGTCCCTCCTCCTCCCTCCTCGAGCTGCTTTCCGACTGGTATTGGGAGCAGGACGCCGAATTCCGCTTTACCGTCGTCTCGAGCAGGCGTCCGGACAAGTCCGGCGACCCGTTTCCCTACGTCGGGCGCAAGCACTGGGACCAGCCGGCGCTCAACCTCACCGATGCCGACTGGGAGCGCCACCGCGCGCAGCTCCAATGGCACCAGCCGTTTCGCGATTTCGAGGTGCAGCACGCCACCGAGGACGGCCGCGTCGTCTGGGTCTCGCTCTCCGGCGAGCCGCTCTTCGACGACAGCGGCGTCTTCACCGGCTATCGCGGCATCGGCCGCGACATCAGCGAGCAGAAGCGCAGCGAGGAGCTGCGCCAGCTCGAGCATTCGATCGCGCGCAGCCTGGCCCATGCGCAGACCACCGCCGAAGGCCTGCGCGCGGCGCTGCGCATCATCTGCGACGTCGAGGGCTGGGACTCCGGGCGCTGCTACCGGGTCGACGAGGCGACCGGAGACGTGACCTACGCGCAGGGCTGGTTCACGCGCGAGTCCGAGATCGAGCAGCTGTTGCGCGGCTCGCGCGTGCTGTGGGAAGCGGGCCGGCCGGTATGGTCGACCGACCTGCCGCGGCCCGCGGGCACGGCGGCGCGCCCGACCGGCAAAGGCGGCCGCTTCGCCACCTTTGCGCTTCCCGTGGTCTCGCAAAACCGCACCATCGCCATGCTGACGTTCTCGGGCCACACCACGCGCGAGCCCGACCAGAGCTTCGTCGATGCGGCGCCGGCGATCGGCAGCCTGTTCGGCCAGTTCCTGCAGAGGAAGGACGCCGAGAATGCGCTGCGCGAGAGCGAAGCGCGTTTTCGCAGCCTGACGCAGCTCTCGAGCGACTTCTTCTGGGAGTGCGACCCGCAGCACCGGATGTCGAGCCTGGTGCACGGGCCGAGCACTTCCGCGGCCACCGTCGCCTACGGCCTGGTCGGCAAGACGCCGTGGGAGATTCCCTCGATCCGGCCCGACGACGCCGGATGGCAGGCGCACCGCGCCAGCCTCGAGAGCCGGCTGCCGTTCCGCGACTTCGAGATCGCGCGGCCGCTGGCGGACGGCGGCACGCGCTTCTTCGCCATCAGCGGCCAGCCGCGCTACGACGCGCAGGGCGCCTTCCTCGGCTACCGCGGCGTCGGGCGCGACGTCACCGAGATCGCGCTCGCGCGCGAGCGCATCGCCTCGCTCGCCTACAGCGACCCGCTCACCGGGCTCGCCAACCGCGTCAGCCTCGCGCCGGCGCTCGACCAGGCGATCGAGCGCTGCAAGCGCCACGGCGCGAAGATCGCCGGCGTGTTCGTCGACCTCGACGGCTTCAAGCAGATCAACGACCGGCACGGCCACGCCGCCGGCGACGCGTTCCTGGTCGAAGTGGCGCAGCGGCTGCGGCGCCATGTGCGCGCGAGCGACCTGGTGGCGCGCCTGGGCGGCGACGAATTCTTCGTCATGCTCGAGGGCGTGCAGGACATGGTCGGCGTCGAGCGCGTGGTGGTGAAGCTGGTCGATGCGCTGCGCAAGCCCTACACCGGCATCGGCGAGGCGCAGCGGCGCATCTCGGCGACGCTCGGCGTCAGCCTCTTCCCCGACGACGCGCCGGATGCATCGACCCTGATCCAGCACGCCGACGAGGCGATGTACACCGCCAAGCAGGCCGGCAAGAACGCCTACTGCCTCTACTCGACCGGCCGCAAGCCCGCGCCCATGCCGCCCGGCGACGCCGCCGATGCGGCGATTCGATCCGCCGATCCGTTCACGGGAGCAGCGCGCCCGGAGTAGTCAGTGGTCCTTGACGATGTGCTCGAGGCGCTTGAGGAAGTCGAGCTCCATCAGCGGCTTGACGATGTAGTCGTTGGCGCCGATCTCTCTCGCGCGCGCGGCGTCGCGATCGCGCGAGAAGCTGGTCACCATGATCACCGGCAGCAGGCGCATGCGCGCATCGCCGCGGATGCGCCGCAGCACCTCGAAGCCGTCGATCTTCGGCAGCATGATGTCGAGCAGCACCAGCGTGGGCAGCGGATCCTTGCCGAGGATCGCGAGCGCGGCGGCGCCATCGCCGGCGTGCTGCACGCTGTAGCCGGCGCGCTCGAGCCAGTGCGTGGTGAGATTGACGAGGTCGGCGTCGTCCTCGACGATCAGGACGCGGCTCACCGGTACATGATCTTCTTGGTGACCGAGGCGATCAGCATGCCGAAGGTGCCGATGCCGGCGGCGGCGCAGACCACCGAGATGAGCCGCGCGAGCGGCGAGTGTGGCGCGAGGTCGCCGTAGCCCACGGTGAGGTAGGTGATGCCGCTGAAATAGACGTGCTCCCAGAACGTCTTGTCGGGCAGCGGGTCGAGCCAGTGCAGCAGGCTGCCGAAGAGCACGATATTGACCGTCATGACCACGGCGAGGCGCCACGGCTTCTCGCCATAACCCCAGAACCAGTCCTGCAGCATCGAGCCGATCCAGCGCGCCCAGGCGCGGTCGCGGAAGTAGCCCAGGCGTTCGTAGGTCTTTTCGAGGTAAGTCAGCTCGCCCGCATCGGCGAAGTTGCCCATCGACATGGCGTTCAGCTTCAGGCCGCGGCACAGGCGCACCATGGCGCGCGGCGTGGCGTCGGCGCGGAACTTGATGTTGTCGCGGCCGATCTCGCAGTTCTTGAACGAGGCGAAGTCGACGCGCGATTCCGCGATCACCGCTTGCGAGAAATCGCAGGACTCGAAGCGCGAGTTGACCAGATCGCATTTCTCGAACTGCGCGCGGCGCAGGTAACAATCGATGAAGCTCACCTGGGAGAGGTTGCAGCCGGCGAAGCGCGCGTTCTTGAAGCCGACGTCGCGGAACACCGCCCAGCGCAGGTTGACGTTGCGCAGGTAGGCCTTGTCGATCTGCGTCTGCTCGATGCGCAGCCCGCGCAGATCGAGGTAGGTGGTGCCGGCGTGCTCGACGGTCGGCAGGTCGTAGTTGATTGGACGCGACTCGAGAAAGGCGACCGCCGCGGCGGTCGCCTCCGGCGTCCAGCGCGCCCGCAGATCGGCAACGCGATCCTCGGCGATGGCATCCCGGTTCATGAATCCCCCTTGGGGGCGACGCTATGCTGCTAATGCGATCGCGTCAAGGCGCGACTTAGGTGCGTGCGGTGCTCGAGTAGGGATCGGCCGCGTCGCGCAGGCCGTCGCCGAAGAAGTTGAACGCCAGCACCACGATGAACACCGGCACCACCGAGAGCATCAGCCAGGGATAGAGCGCCACCACGTTGATGTTCTGCGCTTCATTGAGCAGCACGCCCCAGCTGGTGACGGGCGGCCGCAGGCCCAGGCCAAGGAACGACAGCGCGGTCTCGCCGAGGATCATCGCCGGGACCGAGAGCGTCGCCGAAGCGATCAGGTGACTCGCAAAAGAAGGTAAAAGGTGGCGGCCGATGACGCGCGCCGGGCTCGCGCCCATCAGGACGGCCGCGGTGGCGAAGTCTTCCTCCCTCAAGGCCAGCAGCTTGGAGCGCACCGCGCGCGCGAGGCCCGGCCAGTCGAGCAGTCCCAGGATGAT
>Ga0209131_1000982_pt1 | contig 19680 bp, 15 predicted proteins | sample GraSoi_2013_40cm_FD_185826 | JGI IMG/M metagenome (GOLD analysis project Ga0209131, IMG submission 185826) | Grasslands soil microbial communities from the Angelo Coastal Reserve, California, USA - Sample 9_17_2013_40cm (SPAdes) (version 2) | ecosystem: Environmental > Terrestrial > Soil >... | reverse complement strand
GTCGCCTGTGTACTCCCACGAATTCGACGTGATCGGCCAGGCCTTGCCGATTCCGCCCGTAGCCATCACCACGGACTTCGCCTTGAATACCACGAACCGCCCTGTCTCCCGCCAATACGCCAGCGCCCCCGCGCACCGCCCGCCATCTGTAAGCAGTTGCACGATCGTGCATTCCATGTACACGTCAAATCCCATGTGCACGCCGCGGTCCTGCAGCGTGCGGATCATCTCCAATCCGGTGCGATCTCCCACGTGACAAAGTCGTCGGAACGTGTGCCCTCCGAAAGCGCGCTGCAAAATCCGTCCGTCCTCCGTGCGGTCAAACAGCGCGCCCCACTGCTCGAGCTCTTTCACCCGTTCGGGAGCTTCCTGTGCATGCAATTGCGCCATGCGCCAGTTGTTCAGGAATTTGCCTCCGCGCATCGTGTCGCGAAAATGTGGTTTCCAGCCGTCGGCGGAATCCACGTTCGCCATCGCTGCGGCAATTCCGCCCTCGGCCATCACTGTATGAGCTTTTCCGAGAAGCGATTTGCTAACCACGCCCACGGAAGCGCCCTGCCCTAATGCTTCAATCGCAGCGCGCAATCCCGCGCCGCCTGCGCCAACCACCAGCACATCGTGTTCGTGCGTCTCGAACCTGTCGCTCAAAAGATCCTCACATCTCGGGTCGCGCCGGAGGCCACCAGCCGTATGTAAAAGTCCGCTAATCCAACCGAAATCAAGCTCATCCACGCAAACCACATGTGCCGCTCATTCAAAATTGAAAGCCAACGCCACACTTTGTACTTTGGCTTTCCGAAACTCACGCATGAGAAACAATCCAGCTTTCCGCCGGCAAGGTGCCGCAAGGAATGGCAAGAAAGCGTGTACGTCGTCAGCAAAATAATGTTGACCAGCAGCACCAGCGTGCCCACACCCATTCCGAATTTCCCATCAAAATTGAACGCGAGAAAGACGTCCTTCCACAGGAAACACAAAAAAAGAATCGCGAAATACAAAAAATATCGATGCAGATTTTGCAAAATGAAAGGAAATGCGGTCTCGCCCTTGTAGTTCCGTTTTGTTTCGCTGACCGCGCAAGCCGGAGGATCGAGAAAAAACGCGCGGTAATATGCTTTCCGATAGTAGTAACAGGTAGCGCGAAAGCCGAGCGGTCCGCCCAAAATCAGCAACGCCGGTGAAAGCTTCCACCAACGATGATGCTCGTCGATCAGCGGTGAATAGAACGGCGAAAGATAGGGTCCCCATTCGTAAAATCGACCTTCGAACGCGCGCAACGTGGCGTAAATTCCGAATCCACCTAGCAGCAGCACCACCGGAATCGTTTCTGCCCACCATGAGTCCCGTCGCAGCGTTTCGCCAAAATTCGCTGCGGCCGTCCGCGCCCCACTATCTGCCATGAAGTCCCCCTCAACGACGCATAGACTAGCCACAAATGGCCAGTTTGAAAACTAAATTCGTGTCATCGATTTTTTTTGCCCGGTTGAATATTCCTCAGCGCCGGAATTATGCGAAACTATACGGCTGCTCAACACAAGGAGAAGAGCTCAGTGCCCGCAAAAGATAAAATCGCTGTCCTCACCGGCGGCGGCGATGTCCCCGGCCTCAATCCAGTTATCAAGTCCGTCGTATATCGCGCCACTGGATTGGGCCGCAGCGTGATCGGCATTCGCAAAGGATGGGAAGGTCTCACGCACATGGATCCTTCAAATCCTGCTGATCCCTACATACGCCCCCTGGATCGCGAGAATACCCGCGCTATCGACCGCACCGGCGGTACCGTTCTCCACACTTCCCGCACGAACCCCAGGAAAATGTCCGAATCGAAACTACCGAAGACAGTCCATCCCGATCGCGTCAAAAAGCTTCCTTTCGACGGCAAGCACTACGATTTCACTCCGGTAGTTCTCGAAAATCTCGATCGCCTCGGCGTCGGCTGCCTGATCACCATCGGCGGCGACGACACGCTGAGTTTCTCCGCTGCTCTTTCTGCTGCGGGGATGCCCGTCATTGCCATCCCCAAGACAATGGACAACGATGTGCAGGGTACCGAGTACTGCATTGGCTTCTCTACCGCGATTACTCGCGCCAAGGAACTCATCACCCGCCAGCGCACTACTCTCGGCTCTCACGAGAGGATCGGCGTCTTCCGCATTTTCGGACGCGACGCCGGCTTCACCGCCCTCTACACGGCTTACGTCACCTCCACGCGTTGCCTCATACCCGAATATCCCTTCGACATCGACCATGTCGCCAAGCTCCTTTCCGAAGACAAGCGCAACAACCCCAGCCATTACGCTCTCGTTGTCGTTTCGGAAGGGGCCGTTTGGAAGGAAGGCTCCGTCAAGGAATACGGCGAAGCCGACGCTTATGGTCACCGCAAGAAAGTTGATATCGGCCAGGCTCTGGGCGAAGAAATCCGCAAGCGTACCGGCGATGAAATCATGGTCAGCGACCTGACCTATGATCTGCGCAGCGGCGAGCCCGACGCGATCGACCAGCTCGTCGCCATCACCTTCGCCAACATCGCGGTGGACATGCTCCGCGACGGCGTCTTTGGCCGCATGGTCGGCGTACAAAACGGCTGCTACGCCCACGCCCCGCTTCCGGCTTCCTCTCTGGGCGCCCGCAAAGTGGATATTCCCACTCTGTACAACACGGAGCGCTACCGTCCCAACTACACCTCCAAACTGGGCGCCCCTCTCCTGTTCAACCGCATCTAGGGCACAGACTCTTGCTCGGCAGTAGCGTCTTGTAGGGGCGCAGCACAGCTGCGCCCCAGTTCAGCATGATTGCAAGTGTTCGGATGGTTGTGGGCGTAACGCTTGCGCCACTCCACGTTCATCACTGCGCCATTTCATGCGAATATAATTTTGGAGGCCGCTCTTGAAGAGAGAACAGCGCCGCACGCCCCGCTACACCTTCATCGCCAGCGCCGAGCTCATCGAACAAAAGACCGAAGTGCGCATTGCCACCCGTGTCAGCGAACTAAGCCTCCACGGCTGCTACCTGGACATGATGAATCCGTTCCCACAAGACACTCGGGTGCTCGTCAAAATTTTTGCCGGCGAAGACTTCTTCCACGCTAAAGCAAAAATCATCTATGTACAGCCGAATCTTGGTTGTGGCGTCTCCTTTGTCGAAGTCGAGCCACAGTCTTTAGCCGTCCTCGGACGCTGGCTGGCTACTGCGCAAAAAGACGGCCAAAACCGTTCCGGCTAGGCTTGCCCGAGAGCTTTACCGCTCCTTACCGTGCCGGAACCTGGCCAATATGCCCCATGGCGAAGACCTCCCGGAACGGATTGTGTTATCGTCCATTCGCAATAACGCGGGAATACGTGAGGGGAAATGGCTGAACGGCCGGTATTGGTGGGACTGATCCCGCAGGCGGTGGTGCTGGATGCGGGCGACCAGGTTTCGTGGATTTCGGATGCGGGGAATCTGCGTGTGGAATTTGATGTGAACCGCTGCCCCTTTACTTCCAACGTGTTTCAAGCACCGGCGGGGATGCGGCTGCTGAGTGGTCCTCCCCGGATAGGAACGAAGGATGGTACGTACAAGTATCGCGTCTGGCTGAATGACCAGATGGTCGGCCAGGGCGAGGTAGTCTTGCGCGGAAAGTAGGCCTTAGGATTTTGGCTTTGCGGTGCCGGATTTCGGCTGCTTCGCGATTACCTTGTCCGCGATTTTGTTGTAAGTGGATTGCGGGATGATCTTTTTACGGACCAAGTCGGTTTTGGCGTTGTAAGGACGGCCTTCGATGATCTTTTTCGCGTAGGCGTCGCCAATGCCGCGCAGTTCTTTTGAGCTGGTCCTCGGTCGCGGAGTTGAGATCGACAAGGCCCGACTTGGGTGCACTAGAAGCTGCGGATTTCGTTTGTGACGGCAAGGAGCCGGCGTTCCCGGGTGCCGCGACTACCGCAGAAAGACTCAGAATGCAGGCAAGGACGAACCAAAACGCTCGTGCGGACGGGTTTCTCATCGCATAAGACCTCTCTCCTCTTGAATTTGCGCAAACTACAATCTGGCAGGGCATTGTGAATGCGTCCGATGTTGCCCAAAGAGGTGCATAGGAGTCAATACGAGGAAGGCAGGGTTACGCCGCACGTCGGCCAACGCAACTTCACGTCAACGGCAGCACTTAGTCGCCAGCGTAGACTGGGCGGGCGGCGTCCATGGATTCAGCCAGGCCCCGGCGGACCGGACCCAGAATGAAGGCTGGGACCGTGCGCTCCGGAGCTAACGTCAGATTGGCGCCTTTGCGTGGAAATTCAATGCGGCGGTCGAGCTTTAAGCCGGCTTCGCGGAGGAATTCAGCGGAGAAGCCCATGTCCTCCGCGCGATCGACGCCCCAGAACCAGAGCTTTTCTTCGTGGCGCTGAAGGAAATCGACCGCTTCTTCGAGCTTTTTCATGGCTTTATCGAAGTTGGAAGCAAGATAAAAAACCCCTAACAGCCAAGCGTGGCGTGGGTAACGTACTCGAATGCGCACGCAATATTTTCCGGCTTGGTTGCGTTCAATGGAGCAGCGGTAATCGTTGCGGACTGCGGACACACGGCCTGGCATGGTGCTCACCAATCCTTAAAGGTTCTGGCGCTGAGTAGCCATTGGTTTGTTAGTGCGGATTCCATCCGAGCCCCCGGGAAAAAGCTAGACCGTTTGGCAACGGCATCGGGTGGAATCAAGACTTTCTAACGACACAAATAGGGTAAATAGAAGCTGCGAGGAACACAAGGGAGGCGCTGTAAAATTATAAGTGGCTTGTTCTTAATGAGTTATGTCAGCTTAGGTCGCCAAGACCCTTCATCTTATCGGACATGATATGCAGTTTCCCCTCTTGCCGGAGGCGTGCTTCCAGGGATGTCCGGAAGGCCTCGAACGCCATAGTGCGCTTGGTTTGCAGGACCTGGTCGGTCAATTCCTTCTTTTGCTTCTCGAAGTCGGCGGGATTGGGTTCCTGTTTTTCGGCTACGCGGTACACGAACCAGTTCGCTCCGAGGTTCAGGGGCGCACCGACATCGCCGGGCTTGAGCTGGAAGGCGACGGAGACTTGCTTGCCACTAACCGCGCCGGAAATGGAGCCGTTGCGTGCGAAAAGATCGCTGCTTTTTGCTTCCAGCCCGAGTGACTTGGCGGCAGCCTCAAACTTTTCACCACCCTTGACCCGCTTGGCAAGATCTTCGGCCTTGGTGCGGGCGAGTTCTGTCGATTTTTGCTGCTTCAGCTCCGTGATGATCTTGTCCCGCACTTCCTCCAACGAACCGGGATGCGTGGGTTGGATCTGCTTGACGGACAGGACCAAGTAGCCACGGTCCGTACGAATAGGCAGGCTGAGTTCGTCCTGGCGGAGGCGGAAAATAGCGTCCTTCGCCTCTTTCGAGTTTCCGAGCTCGAGGATCGGGTCGGCAGCCGTTACAGGCCGGGTCTCACCGAGAGAGAGATGGAACTGCTTGGCAATATCGTCAAGCGAGACCTTGTTAGAACGACGAATGGTCGCGGAAAGCTGGTCGGCTTCGTCGCTGGCCATTTTGTCGGTCTTGGTCAGTAGGAGAGGCGTCCTAATCGAGTCCTTAACCTCATCGAAGGGCTTGGTATGCGCGGTTTCCTTGTCGAGGACCTTGATAATGTGGAAGCCGTACTGCGTCTTTACGAGGTCAGAAATCTTGCCTTTCTCGAGGCCGAACGCCGTTTTCTCAAATTCCGGCACGGTCTGGCCTTGAGTGATCCAGCCCAGGTCGCCACCTTTGTCTTTGCTGCCCGGATCTTCGGAGTATTTCTTCGCGAGATCTTCAAAATTCGCGCCCTTTTTGGCCTGCTTGAGGACATCTTCGGCTTTCTGGTGGATCTCCTCAATTTCGGCGTCCGTCTTGCCGACGGTCATCAGCAAAATGTGTTCGGCATGAACGCGATTAGGCACTTCATACTGCTGAATGTTCTGCTGGTACTGCGCTTTTAGCTCGGCGTCCGAAATCTGGGCGTTTTGCCGAAGCTGGGTTAAGTCGATAAGTCCGTAACGAACGACGCGCTTCTCTGGAACCTGATACCGGCTTCTGTTCTTCTCGTAGGCGGCCTTGATTTCTGCCTGGTCAGGTGTGATTTTGGCTTCGAGATCTTCGGGTTTAATAAAGGCGTAGTCCAGCTTTACCTTTTCGTTTTTGTATTTGAACTCGTCTTGCAGTTCAGAGGGCCCAACACTTATGCCGTCGGTGACGAGCTTCTTGAATTTGTCCTGCAGCAGACCCTGGCGAATGAGCTCTTCAAAAACGGGCACGCTCAGTTGGAAGCGAGCTTGCACTTCGGCCGCGTAGCGGTCCATGCCCACGAAGGTGTCGCCGTTGTACGCAGTGGGGAGAAATTGGCGGATGCGCGCGGCACGCTCCTGGTCCGACACGCGGATGCCCAAGCGCTTGGCTTCGTATTCCATTTCCTTCTGAAAAATGAGCTGGTTGAGAATTTGGCGTGCGTAGAGCGATTCCAGTTGTTTCGGAACTTGATTGCGTTGCTCGATTTCCGAGAGCTGCTGGCGCACTTCGGCGGCGCTAACGGTTTCGTCGCCCACTTTGGCGACAATGTCGGTGGAGGAGGCTTCGCCGGTGCCGGGGGTTTGCGGCACGAGATAGAGCAGCATGCTGCCGCCAAGGAGCAGGACGACAACTCCGAGCAGGATACGCATGCCGGTTTTGCGAGAGTCTTTTGCTACAGCCATACTGCTAGTTCCTCCAGTTGATGGACAAACCTAGATTATAGGAGATGCGGGCGGGTGGCTCAAATGGAATCGTCGAGTTCGCAAAATTGGTCGAACACAAACTGGTCGAACACAAGGACGGTTCTGCGAGGAGCAGGGCTGATTCCTTTTGGGGTCTTTTAGCTAACCAGAATATGCCCGTTGGTCATCCTACCCCGCTAATGCCTTCGACTACGGCAACCGCATTAAAAACGATCCTCTGGTGCTTTGCCGGTATTACCGGCACGTTTGTCTATTTGCAGCGGAGTTTGGAGCCGTACGCTGCCATCGGCTCTTTCGGGACATGCTGCGTTGCTGCGCAAAGCGCGGGGCGCGATGATGGGCCCACTTTCTATCGCGATGTACTTCCAATTTTGCGAGCGCATTGCGAGGTTTGCCATCGCACGGCTGGGATTGCGCCGATGTCGTTTGAGACTTATGACGGAGCGCGTCCGTTCGCCCAAGCCATTCACTTTGCTACGCAGAACCGATCGATGCCGCCGTGGTTTGCGGTTGGCGGGATTGGGCGGTTCAGCAACGATCCTTCGCTGAGCAGCGACGAGATTGCGATATTGGCCGCGTGGGCCGCAGCCAAGGCGCCTGCGGGAGTTCCCGAGAATGCGCCCGCGACGCGTCGCTGGGCGGAAGACTGGAGCATTTCTCAGCCGGACCTGGTTCTGAGAATGACGAATCCGGTAATGCTGCCGACGAGCGGGGATGTGGACTACACGTACGAAATTGTGCCGACCCATTTCACCGAGGACCGCTGGGTACAAATGGCAGAAGTGCTGCCGTCGGCGCGGGCCCATGTGCATCACGCGGTGGTCTACATAAGACCGCGGGGCTCGAATTGGCTGCGGCATGCGCCGATAGGAGAACCGTTTACCGCTGCGACCCTGAAGGATGCGGAGGATCGCCGCGGAGCCCACTGGACGGACAATGACATTCTGCTGGTATGCGCGCCCGGAAGTTCCCCGGACGAGTGGCCGGAGACCATGGCGAAGTTCGTTCCCGCCGGGTCCGACCTGGTTTTTCAAATGCATTACACGACGAACGGAAAAGCAGCCGCGGACCAAAGCAGAGTTGGTCTGGTGTTTTCCAAGCGGCCACCGCCGCAGCGGGTGCTCACGCTGCAACTCACGAACGATCATTTTGTGATTCCGCCGGGGGTAGACAATTTCCGCGTCGAAGCGCGGGGCACGCTGCCGAACGATGCCACTTTATTGAGTTTTTTCCCGCACATGCACCTTCGGGGGAAACGCTTCGAGTACAACCTGGTGAAGCAAAGAACCGGAGAACAATCGCGTGAAGCGGGGTCAAACGGCGGATCTCCGATGGACATCGAAACACTCCTGCGAGTGAATTACCACTTCCACTGGCAGATGAGCTATCGACTTGCGCAGCCGCTGTTTCTCAAAGCTGGCACAGAGTTGCAAGCAATCGCCTGGTACGACAACTCCGCGAATAATCCGCACAATCCGGACCCGAATGAGGCAGTCCGCTGGGGCGAGCAAACATATGACGAAATGATGATCGGCTTCTTCGACGTGGCGGTAGCGGCAGGCCTGGACAAGCGCAGCTATTTCCTGCGCCACTGATGCGCAGGTAGCGCCGACCCAAAAGCGTCGCAAGTGCTATTTGCACATTGAGTACGCCGGGGCGCGCGGTTTAGGCGGGGGAAAATGCCCTGTGCTACATTGCGAAAATAGCGCTATTGAGTGCGCCTGAACTGTGCCTACACAAACTCCCACCGAACCGAACCGGCCGATGGAGGCAGCCGCTCCGCCGAAGATTCATCGCGTCGAAGTGCAGTGGCACGCGGTCACCTACAAAACCGTGATTATTTATGGTCTTTTGCTGGCCGCGATTATCATGGCCGGGATATTCATCCTTTTTCCGAGCTTGTACTCGGCCGTGACTCGCAAGATCTCCACGGCGATTGCCAGCAATGATGCTGAGAACGCATCGGTGACGCAAACGCAAGCCAAGTTTGTGAACTTGGATGGCCGGGTGCAGGTCAAAAAAGTGAACTCTGTGCAGTGGGTGGATGCGGATTACCGCACGGCGCTGGACAAGGGCGACTTGGTACAAACGGGCACCGATGGTTATGCCCGCGTAACCTTTGCTGACGGTACCAACTACACAGTCAAGCCAGGCACGCTCATTACTGTCGAAGAGAATTCGATGGCGAGCAACCGCCCTACCAGTGTGGCGGTGCGCATCAACACGGGCGCGGTGGACTTGTCCACTGGAAATTGGTCGTCGCCAGGATCGAAAGCGGCCGTTAGCGTGGAGGATGCAAAGGCGGAATTGCGGTCCAACAGCCGCGCGGCGGTTAAGTTGGACAAAGATACGAAGGAAAGCGAAATCGTGGTGTCCAACGGCAGCGCGGAAGTCCAGCGGGGCCAAGATCGTATCGAGTTGACACAATATCAAAAGGCGGACATCCCTCCGGGTGGACCGATCTCGAAGTCCGATGTACTGGCGCCGCCGGAGTTGCTGGAGCCCATCAACCTGACTCCCATTATTGCGGAGAATCCGAAACTGGCCGCCGTGCATTTTGAGTGGAAACCAGTACAAGATGCGGCATCCTATTCACTGCGCATCAGCACGACAAGCATGTTCACCAAAATCGTGAAGGAAGCACCAAAAGTGTCCGGCACAGGCGTGGACATTACCGGGCTGGAAGCTGGGGATTATTTCTGGAATGTGACGGCGACGAGCGCAAAGAAATTATCAAGCGACGTGAGCGAAACGTATAAATTCACGCTTGTGGCGCAGGGCAAGGCGCAGGAGATGACGCTGGAGATTCAGGGCACGCAATTGCATGGCCGAGTGGTGGAAATTATAGGCCGCACCGAGCCCGGCGCCGCATTGATCATCAATGCGCAGGCAGTACCTAACATTGCGAAAGACGGAACGTTCCACCATTTTATGGAACCGCTCCTGCCTGGAGAACACACGATTGTCGTTATCGGTCAGAACCGGCGTGGAGGGACGAACAAACAGCAAGTATCCGTAGTAATTCCGAAGTGAGGGGCTGCGCGAGAGCGGCCTGCGATAATGGCAAGGCGCGACGGCTGCAATTGGGCAATCCACGCTGCTGCTTGACGATCACGCGACAACGAAAGAACGCGCTGCTTTGCGCTGAACGTGCGGTCCGGAGAGAATAGGTGGTTCCGGACAGCGGTCGGGCCAGCTTGCCGCGGGGGGAACGAGGAATGAATAAGAACGGTTACAACCTCAGGTCGGTGTTCAGTCTGTTTTCATCCGACTTGGCGATCGATTTGGGAACGGCGAACACGCTCGTGTTCTCGCACGGCAAGGGCATCGTGGTGAACGAGCCGTCGATCGTTGCGATCAATAAGAATAGCGGCGAAGTGGTGGCCGTGGGGCGGGAAGCGAAAGACATGCTCGGTCGCACGCCCGGAAACGTGGTGGCCATCAAGCCCATGAAAGACGGCGTGATTGCGGACTTCAAGGTCACCGAAAAAATGCTGACCTATTTTATTCAGAAGGCGCACAACCGCCGCGTGCTGGTCCATCCGCGTATTGTGATCGGGGTGCCAAGCGAAATTACGCCGGTGGAAAAGCGAGCCGTGCAGGACTCCGCGTATCGCGCGCGCGCCAGCGAAGTCTACCTGGTCGAGCAAGCCATGGCTGCCGCGATTGGCGCGGGCCTGCCGATCGAGGAGCCCTCGGGAAACATGGTCGTTGATATTGGCGGCGGCACGACGGATATTGCCGTTATTTCGATGAGCGGCATTGTGTACTCGCGCTCGGTGCGCGTCGCGGGTAATGAGATGGATGAAGCGGTGATGCAGTATTTGAAGCGCAAGTACAACCTGTTGGTCGGCGAACGCACCGCGGAACAGATCAAAATGGAAATCGGCTCGGCGTATCCGCTGGAGAAGCCGCTGACCATGGAAGTGAAAGGCCGCAACCTGATTGAAGGCGTGCCGCGGACGGTTACGATCGACGACAGCGAGATTCGCGAATCGCTGGCGGAATGTGTCGCCACGATTTTGAATGCGATTCGCGTCGCGCTGGAGCGCACGCCCCCGGAGCTTTCGGCGGACATCAGCGACCGCGGCATCGTGCTGACCGGCGGCGGCGCGCTGCTGAAGAATTTGGACAAACGTATCCGGGAAGAGACCGGCTTGCCGGTTTCGATTGCGGATGACCCACTGGCGTCCGTGGTGCTGGGTACGGGAAAGATGTTGAGCGATTTCCGTTTGCTGCGGCAGGTTTGCATCGACTAGTGATCGGTGGCTCGTGACGGTGTTTGGAATTTCTGGCGTCGTGCGCGATCCGTTTTGATTAGCCAAGACTAGCAGCAGCACAGTTAAAGAGTGTTGAACGAAAAATGGCGGGCATTCCCTCTCGACATAAATCGCTGATACTCCTTGCAGGGGTGATCCTGCTGCAGGTGGTGCTATTGGCCGTGCAGATTAAGCGCGACTCGCAAGGGCGATTGTTGCGCGTGTGGACGGTGGGAGCCGTTTCGCCATTCCAGCGAGCGGGCGCGAAAGGCATCGGCAACATTCGCGGTACGTGGAGCCATTACTTCGCGCTGCAGAACACCTCGCGAGAAAACGAGCAATTGCGGAGCGAAAACGACCAGCTCAAGATGCAAGTGAATCAACTGCAAAGCAAGGCCGCGGAGGCCGACCGCCTGGCGGCATTGCTGAATTTCCGGCAAGCGCAACGGAACGTTCCGATGCTGGCGGCGCGGGTGATCGGCACGAGCGCGGACACCGCAAGCCAGACGATTTACCTGGATCGCGGCGAGCGCGATGGGATTCGCCGCAACATGGGAGTGATCACGCCTGACGGCGTGGTGGGGAAAGTTATCGAATCCTATCGCGACACAGCGCAGGTGCTGCTGCTCACGGACAGGGAGAGTGGAGTGGGCGCGATGCTGTCGGATTCGCGCATTCAAAGTCCGGTGGGCGGCACAGGCGAGCCATTGCTCTCGATGAAATATATCCCAACCGACGAAACTGTGAACGTGGGTGAGCACGTGGTCACCAGCGGAATGGATCGTATTTTTCCACGCGATTTACCGGTGGGCGTGGTCGCGGAAATCAAGACCGCGCGGCCGTTCCAGCAAGTGCGAGTGCGGCCGGCGGCAAATCTTCAGCGGCTCGAAGAGGTGATTGTGCTTCTGACGTTGCATCCGCTGGAGCAGAAGAAAGAACTTGCCGCTCCGTCAGCGGAAGCAGGCGGCAAAAGCATCGGCGGCACCGCGGCGGTGAATCCATGATGAACGATGCCTTTGATTTGCGGCTGGCGGAAACACACATCGAGGTGCACAAGTTCCGTTCCGGCGCGATCGTCGGCTCCGCAGTTCTCGCGCTGATGCTGCAAGCGTTCGTTCCGGTGTACATCTCGAAATTTGCGGTGCTGGATTTGCCGCTGCTGGTCGTAATTTATTTTGGATTGAGCCGGCGCAATCCGTCGACTGGTTTGCTATTGGGGATGGTAGTCGGGCTGTTGCAGGATAGCCTGAGCGGGCCGGTGGTGCCGCTGGGGCTATATGGAATCGCCAAAACTATCATTGGCTATTTGGCTTCGTCGATCGGGGCGCGGCTCGACACTGAACATCCGGCAGCGCGGTTTGCCACTACGATGATTTTCTTCGTGGTGCATCAGGGCTTCGTCACTCTGACACGGCGCGTGCTGCTCGCCGAACCGGAGCCATGGTTCACACTGAGGCTGCTTATAGCGGCGGCGCTCAACGCCATAGTAGCGGTGCTGGTGTTTGCCTTGCTGGACCGTCTGCGCAAATCCTAGAAAGATCTACCGGGTTTCTGCGATGGACGATTTTCGTCTCGGCATCAGTACGCGAGCAGGAATTGCTTGAAATCTTCATACTCGCGCGAAATGGGCTGCGCTAATTTGGGACGCTGCAGGTAGGCCGCGAGGCGTTCCGGCAACGGCGGTGCTGTTCCAATTGCGCGCGCGACTACGTCGGCAAATTTGGCAGGGTGCGCTGTCGCTAACACTAGTCCCTGGGCCGGCTCAGGGTGCTCGCGCCGATACGCTTCCCAGCCAAGGACGCCAACAGCGGTGTGTGGATCGGCGATATAGCCGAAGCGGTCGTGAACGAACTTCATGGCTCTCAGCGTCTCTTCGTCCGTGGCGCCATGACCCCAGATTTCGCGCTGCACATATTCGAGGCGGTTCCGGCAAAGATCGAGCAGTCGCGGAAAATTGTTCGGGCTGCCAACGTCCATCGCATTGGAGAGTGTTGGCTTCGCAGCGCGCGGACAGAAGTCACCGGTGCGAAGGTATTCGGGTACAACGTCGTTAGCGTTCGTGGAAGCGATAAATCGCGTGACCGGCAAGCCTATGCGCTTGGCGAAAATTCCCGCCGTGAGATTGCCGAAGTTTCCGCTGGGCACGGAAACGATCAAGGGTACGGACGCAACCGGAAGTTGGCGATACGCCGCCACGTGGTAAAACATCTGCGGCAGCAAGCGGCCAATATTGATTGAGTTTGCGGAAGTTAAAAAAGCGCGCTTATTTAGCTCCACGTCGGAAAAGGCCTGCTTTACCAGGCGCTGGCAATCATCGAAACTCCCACTGACTTCCAGCGCGGTGATATTTTCGCCAAGCGTTGTGAACTGCTTTTCTTGCGCCTCGCTGATACGCTTCGAGGGATACAGAATCACCACGCGAATTCCTGGCACACCCAGGAACCCGTGCGCTACGGCACTGCCCGTATCGCCTGACGTGGCCACGAGAACTGTCAGCGCCCGCGTCTCTGAGCGCACGAAATAGCCCATCAGCCGGGCCATAAACCGCGCGCCGAAATCCTTGAACGCGAGCGTGGGTCCGTGAAATAGCTCCAAAACGTGAAGAGCGGGCGAGAGCGAAATCAGATTGACCGGGAAGTTGATGGCTTCGCTTACCACCTGCCACAAGACTTCTTCCGGCACTTCCGGCCCGGCGAAGGGCTTGACGGTGCGAAAACAGACTTCCGTGAACGGCAACCGGCGGAACTCTTCCAACTCTTCCGGCGAGCGCCGCGCGATTTCGACCGGCATGTATAAGCCGCCGTCCGGCGCGAGCCCGCGCAGCACCGCTCCGCGCAGCGATGTTAGCGGTGCTTGCCTGGATGTGCTGCGGTATCTCACTTCGTGCGCTCCAAACGAGCCTTCACCTTGGCGAGAAAAGCCGCGGCGTCGACCCCGGGATCGCGCAACTCCGCGACGGGCACGCTGCAATGCGCGAGCACTTCGTAACTTTGGCGGCGAGCCGCGATAAGGGCCGGATAGCAGCGGGCGACGGTTTCGTGCGCCGTTTCGCCTTTCCTGGGCTGAAAAGCGCCGCGCCACAACACCGGCTTCGGATCGTTGAGGTAACGCTGGATCAAGAGTTGCTGTTCGTCAGCAGCCGCGGCTAGATACACGATCGTCGTTTGTCGACGCAGCCGCAGGAGGAGATTGTTTCCCGTGTAGATGACGCTGCCGGTAGTATCCAGAATCAGTTCGCGCGAGCGGTCTCGCTCCAACTCGGTGAGAACTTCGTCGAGCACTGCGATTTCCTCAGCAAGATACTCGGCTTCGCGCTGCGCATACGTGCTGCTATCGGGCCACCCCATCCAGGAGGCTACGCCATTGATGCCAGTGTATCCGCTAGCTTCCAGCCGCGACCGCAGCCGCTGCTCAATCCGATCGTCGCAGCAGATGGATGCATGGCCGGCCTGCGCCAGTCGCTTGGTCCAGAAGCTTTTTCCGGTTCCGGACATGCCGATAAAAGCTATTCGGAGCGGCGCGTGTGCTTGGTCGGCCATGAAAATGTTTTAGCACGATAACGTGCAGCGCCCGCAGGAGCAAATTTGGCCCATAGCAGCGAGCATCAGCGCCGCTGGGAGCGCCTAGTGCCGCAGTGGAACCTGTACTTCTGGACGGCTTGCAGCTTGCCCTCGGCGGATGTTACGTTTCCTAAGACTCGGCCGAGGTTCGGAAGGCGGAGTCCGGGGGTCGGGAAGCTCCTAAGAATTTATCGAAATCTTTCTTTGCCGAAATTGTAGAAATTTCTCCAAGGACATTTCGAGACCCACGCTGTGAATATGATTCGTGACGCGAGACAGACCCGAGAAAAATATCGGGACGGGCGACGAACAGCCCTGAACTAGCGCGGCTTCCTAGCAGCCGCCGACGAGAGACTCGCGCGCGGGGTTTTCGTGTCGTACTGGTTTGGCAACGACAATCGATTGCCGCAACAGCGGCTGGCCATCGTCTCCTACATCATCGTAGGGATGATCGGCGTGCTGCTCATCGGTTTCTGGAAACTCCAGGTCATCGATTCCGATAAATTTTTGCAGTGGGCGGAACGCAACCGTGTTCGCTCCATTCCGGTAATCGCGCCGCGTGGACGCATGCTGGACCGTGATGGTCGCGTGCTGATCGATAACTATCCCTCCTTCAGCGTTCTCCTGCTTCGCGATGATCCCGTGCAAGTCGAGAAAAATCTGCCGGCCATCTCCGATGGTTTGGGCATTCCGATTGAGGATTTGAAAGAACAGTTGCAGAATTCGCGCAACCTGAAGAATTTTCAGCCCATCGTCATCAAACCCGAGGCCAGCAAGGCTGATGTCGCTTTCATTGATTCACATCGTTCAGACATCCCGTTGCTTGAAATGTTGATGGTGCACCGCCGCCGCTACTTGCCCGGCGGCTTCATGGCGCATGCCAGCGGGTACGTTGGCGAAGTCAGTGAGCAGCAGATCGAAGCCAGTAACGGACGCTTCAGGCCCGGCGACTTCGTGGGCAAGTCCGGACTCGAGCGCCAATATAACGATTTGCTGCAAGGCACCGACGGAATGCGGCGGGTCGTCGTGAACAGCGTAGGCAAGGAAGTCGATCACCTGCCCACGCAGGAGGCGATTCCCGGCAAGCAGATTCAACTCACCATCGATTCCGATTTACAGCAGGTGGCAGAGCAATCGCTGGGCGCGCGCGATGGTGCGGTTGTCGCGCTGGACCCGCGCAGTGGCGAGATTCTGGCCATGGTCAGCCATCCCGCTCCCGACCCGAATGATTTCGCCGTTCGCATCTCCAACGAAGAATGGAAGCAGCTCAACGAAGATCCCGCAAAACCTCTGCTAAATCGCGCAATTCAAGCGCAGCTCGCGCCCGGCTCGGTATTCAAGATCATCATGGCTACGGCGATGCTCGAAGACAAGGTTCCTCCGGCCAGCTTCACTGCGTATTGCCCTGCGTACGCCATGTTCTATGGCCGGCAATTCAAATGTCACGTATTTGGCAAGACTTCGGGTCACGGCATTGTGGACTTGCACACTGCCATTACGGAATCGTGTGACGTTTTCTTCTATAACGTGGGCCAACGGCTCGGAATTGATCGAATTTCGTATTACGCATCGCATATGGGCCTCGGGCGGAGGACGGGCGTCGACTTGCCTTCGGAAGAGACGGGTTTAGTTCCAAGCGAAGAATGGGTACAGCGAGTCTTCCACAGACGATGGTATCCGGGCGAAACGATTTCGGTGGCTATCGGACAAGGTGCGGTGACGGCCACCCCTCTGCAACTGGCATACGCTATTGGTGGCATCGCAATGTCGGGAGTGTACAAACAACCACATTTGCTGAAGGATGCGCCGAAGGTCGGAGAAGAGCGCTTCAATATTTCAGAATCCACGATCGAAAAGGTGACGGATGCGATGTACGGAGTTGTGAACGAACCGCACGGCACGGCCGTCGCCTTGAAATTGACGGGCATCGATTTTTCCGGCAAAAGCGGAACGGCACAAATCATCAATTACGATCTACGCAGCCGGCTCGGTAAAGGCAAACAGTTCAAGGACAACTCCTGGTTCGTGGGCTACGCGCCACGGCGGACCCCGGAAATTGTGGTTTCCGTGTTGGTGCAAGCTGGCGGACACGGCAGCGAAGCGGCCGGTCCCGTCGCGCGAGATGTGGTCAAAGCCTATTACGACAAGAAGATGAAGAAGACGGACGGCACTGTCACCGCCGAGAACAAAGAAGACAAGCGGCATGGTCTTGGCGCGGCAGCTCCGGCGGCAGCCATCCAGCCGGTGCTTAATCCACGAGAAGCTGCCGTTGCGGCGCGCGAAGCGCAACCCGAGGATCGGCGATGATCTTTACAAGCTCAGCGGTCAAGGCGAAGAAATCATGAAGGAAGCACCGGGAACACGTGATTACGACTGGTGGCTGCTAGCTATCCTGGCCACGATCTGTGCCCTGGGCGTGATTGAAATTTATTCCGCCACGCACGGCAGCTCGCTTGCCGGCATGCACATGAAGCAGGTTCGCTGGCTCGCCATAGGCTTCGTCGCGATGTTTGCGCTTTCCCGCCTCGACTATCATCTAATACTGGATCAGGCGCCCATCCTATACTTACTTGGGGTGACCGCCTTGGTTGCCGTTCTGCTGGTCGGCCATACACGGTTTGGAGCCAAACGCTGGATTCCCGTGCTTGGCGAATTTCTCCAGGTGTCAGAACTGGTCAAATTGATTATAATCATTGTGATGGCGCGCTTCTTTGCGGAGGTGCGCAGCGATGAGCTCTCCCTGCGGGATTTGATAAAAGCAGGGCTTTTAGTAGGATTGCCACTGGCATTGATTCTTAAACAGCCTGATTTAGGTACCGCACTGGTTTTAGTGCCTCTGTTGGTGGTGGGCGCTTATTTAGGCGGTTTGCAGTGGCAACACGCAGCTATATTTTCATTAGCAGGAATTCTCTTGATTGGAAGTGTTTTCTACCCGCCGGTCAGCCGGCACATTCTGAAACCGTACCAACGGGAACGAATCACTTCCTTCCTGCACCCGGAAGAAGACGCAAAAGGTTCCGGCTATCAGTTGCTGCAATCGGAAATTGCCGTGGGCTCCGGCGGCTTCTGGGGAAAAGGATTTGGCAAGGGCAGTCAGAATCAACTGGGCTACATCCCCGTACGTTATTCCGACTTTATTATGTCGGCGTGGGCTGAAGAGCAGGGATTCAAAGGCGTGCTTCTTGCCTTAGGGCTGTACATGGCTCTGCTGCTACGACTAGTGCAGAATGCCCAGCGCGCGAAAGACCGCGCGGGTATGTTTCTGGTCATGGGCGTAGCCGCAGCGCTTGGTTTCCATGTTTTGGTGAATGTGGCCATGGTGATCGGCTATATGCCGGTTACCGGCATCCCGTTGCCGCTGATGAGCTACGGGGGCTCGGCCACATTGTTTGTGTTCCTGGCGATTGGCTTGGTGATGAACGTGCGCATTCGCCGCTTCGTCAACTAGGCGAGCCGCCAGTCCCGAATGCTTGGCTGCAGGATAGAAAGCCGCGCCGGGTCGAATAATTAGGATTGAAAGAGTGAGGACAGCATCGTCCGCCGCTTGCCCGGGAGATTCCCGGCAACCGGTCACCCGCAATAGCAGTAGCCTCGAACGCCAGAGGACGCACGTCGTAGTCGGCAATCCCGGCACAGCCGGGGACCGCCCCTCCGCATTCGAACACCGCGCCGCCTCTCTACAGGTGTCGCAGACGTGTGCCCCCGTTCGTTCGGGGAAGGCGCCGCTATTCCGGACCCACCTCGGGCAAGAGCTCGCGGCCATGCGTCCCAAGGAGTTTTCATGTCGAAAGAATTGGTTATCTCCGCGGCCTCCCACGAACGCCGGGTCGCGATTCTCGAAGAAGGTCAGTTAGTCGAGATTTACATCGAACGCGAAAAAGAGTTCGCGCTGGTGGGCAGCATCTACAAGGGACGAGTCACCCGGGTGCTTCCGGGCATGCAGTCGGCGTTCGTGGATATCGGACTGGACGGCGACGCCTTCCTTTACGTCAGTGACGTCTTCGAAAACCTCGAAGACTACGATCACGACCACGGTCATAGCCACGGGCCGCAAGTCTCGGCGATTCCGCCGGCAGCAGCGCTCGTCGAGGCGTTGCCGGGCGAGTCTCTCGCCAACGCGCACAGCTCCGATGAGGCCGCTCCGCTAAGCGCTGACGACGCTGCGCAGCAAGCCATTCCCCATGAAGAGCCCATGCATGCTGATTTCACGCATGAGCACGAACACAATGGCTCTGCGGCAATGGAAGCTCAGGGGGAAACCGAGGCCGATGAAAATCGTGCGGCGCATAGCGAGCCGGAAGAGCGCCAGCCGGAGTCGAACGCCTCAGCTCCGCAAAATTTTGGCCAGTACAATCCCACGCAGAAATACTCTCGTCCAGGCGGCAGCGACCGCAATGATCAAGGCGGACAAGATTTCCGCGGGGACCGCGGTGGCGATCGCGGGCGTGGAGGACGCTGGGGCAGGCGCGGTGGACGCCGACGCGGTGGACGCCCGCAAGGCGGCCGCAATCTTCCTCCCTCTAAATATGCGTCCCCGCAGTCTCCGCAAGGGGAGCAGCGCCCGCACGATCCCCGCGGTAGCTACGACTCGCGCGGCCAGCAAGGCCGCAGTTTCGAACCGCGCGACCAGCGCCGCCCCGAAGGCTCGCGTTTCAGTCCGCCTGCGGCTCCGCCGAGTTCCGGGGAAGACGATATCGTGCTGCCGGGCGAGTCCCTCGCTAAGTATCGAAACAAACCGGCTGCCGCAGCTCCCGCGCCCGCAATCATCGAGTCGGAGATTCACGAACCGCAACCGGATCTCGGGGACTCAATATCCTCCCGCAGCAATATTCAATCTGGCGGGGTGCCTTCCGGTGGGAACCTCCCGCGTCGCTCTTCGGGCGGACTGCCGCGCTGGCTGCTTGCGGAAACGGGCAACGAAGCCGAGGCATCGACAGAATCGCCCTCTTCTGACGACACGATAGTCGCAGAACCGCAGGCGCTGTCCGCCGCGTCTGAAACGGTCGAGCAAGAACCCGCGCGCAGCGACGCTCCCCTTAGCGAAGAAGACGTTGCGGTAATCTCTTCCAGCCTGATCGAAGCCAAGCACGAAGAAACACAAGCTTACGCTTCAGCCGACACACTCGTGGGCGG
>Ga0209131_1000980_pt1 | contig 19688 bp, 20 predicted proteins | sample GraSoi_2013_40cm_FD_185826 | JGI IMG/M metagenome (GOLD analysis project Ga0209131, IMG submission 185826) | Grasslands soil microbial communities from the Angelo Coastal Reserve, California, USA - Sample 9_17_2013_40cm (SPAdes) (version 2) | ecosystem: Environmental > Terrestrial > Soil >... | reverse complement strand
GGGCCGTGCTCGATCCACGACTATGCCGCCGCGGTCGACTACGCCAAGCGCCTGGTGAAGGAACGCGAGCGGCTCAGGCACGACCTTGCGATCGTGATGCGCGTGTACTTCGAGAAGCCCCGCACGACCGTCGGGTGGAAGGGCTTCATCAACGACCCCCACCTCGACGAGACCTTCGACATGAACGAGGGGCTGCGCCTCGCGCGCAAGCTCCTCCTCGAGATCAACGAGATCGGCGTTCCCGCGGGCACCGAGTTCCTCGACCTCATCTCGCCGCAGTACATCGCCGACCTCATCGCGTGGGGTGCGATCGGCGCGCGCACCACCGAGTCGCAATCGCACCGCCAGCTCGCCTCGGGCCTTTCGTGCCCCGTGGGATTCAAGAACGGCACCGACGGCAACATCCGCATCGCCGTGGACGCGATCAAGGCCGCGGCATCGCGCCACCATTTCATCTCGGTCACCAAGTCGGGCCACGTCGCCGTGTTCAAGACCGCGGGCAACGAGGACTGCCACGTGATCCTTCGCGGGGGCAAGGCGCCGAACTACGACGCCGCGAGCGTGGAGGCCGCGTGCCGCGACCTCGCCGCAGCCGGCCTCGCGCAGCGCCTCATGATCGATTTCTCGCACGCGAATTCCGCGAAGGACTACCGCAAGCAGGCCGGCGTCGCGAAGGATGTGGCGGGCCAGCTCGCCAAGGGTGATCGGCGCATCGTGGGCGTGATGGTGGAAAGCCATCTGAACGCAGGACGCCAGGACCTGGTGCCCGGACAGGAGCTGCAGTACGGCATGTCCATCACCGACGCGTGCCTGGGATGGGACGACACCGTGAAGCTGCTCGATACGCTCGCCGACGCCGTGCGCCGGCGCCGCGTCGCCCTGGAGGAATGACAATGAAGGTGGTGAAAAACAATGTCCCCATCGTCGTCGGCCGCACGGACGACCTGCGCATCGCCGGCATCCGCGCGCTGATCCCGCCGCAGCTCCTGCTGGAGGAGCTGCCCATGGACGCCGCGGCGCTCGCCACCGTCACCCATGCGCGCCAGGCGATCCATCGCGTGCTGCATGGGGCGGACGATCGCCTCCTCGCCGTCGTGGGCCCATGCTCGATCCACGATTCGAAGGCCGCGCTCGAATATGCGGCGCGGCTGAAGAAGGCCGCCGACCACCACGCCGCGGACCTCCTCCTCGTGATGCGCGTCTACTTCGAGAAGCCGCGCACGACCGTCGGATGGAAGGGGTTCATCAACGATCCGCACCTGGACGGCAGCTTCGCCATCAACGAGGGCCTGCGCCAGGCGAGGAAGCTGTTGCTCGAGATCAATCGCATGGGGCTGCCGGCGGGCACGGAGTTCCTGGATCTCCTTTCGCCGCAGTACACCTCCGACCTCATCGCGTGGGGCGCGATCGGCGCGCGCACGACCGAATCGCAGACCCATCGCCAGCTCGCCTCCGGATTGTCGTGCCCGGTGGGATTCAAGAACGGCACCGACGGCTCGATCAAGGTTGCGGTCGATGCGTTGCGCGCCGCCGCGGCACCGCACGCCTTCATGGGCATGACGAAGTCAGGGCAGGCGGCGATCTTCGAGACGGTCGGCAACGAGGATTGCCACGTGATCCTGCGCGGGGGCAAGGCGCCGAACTACGATGCGGCGAACGTCGAGTCCGCGGCCACGGAGCTCGCCGCGGCGGGCCTCGCTCCGCACCTCATGATCGACTTCTCGCACGCCAACGCCTCGAAGCAGTATCGCAAGCAGATGGAGGTGGGCGATGACGTGGCCTCGCAGCTCGCGAAGGGCGAGGAGCGCGTGATGGGCGTCATGGTCGAAAGTCATTTGAATGAAGGACGCCAGGACCTGGTGCCGGGCGAGGCCCTGCAGTACGGCGTCTCGATCACGGATCCGTGCCTGGGCTGGAGCGACACCGAATCGCTCCTCGCCGTCCTCGCAAAGGGCGTGCGTGAACGCCGGCTCGCGAAACGTGAGTAAGGCGGCCGACGAGTTCCGCATCCTCGGGCGCCGCAAGGGCAACGAGGAGCCGATCCGCTTCACCTACCAGGGCGTCGACTTCCATCCGGAATGCTTCCACGTCGTCGCCGGGCTGAACGCGGTCGACACGCGCGAGTACACCGAGCAAACCTTCAAGGCGCTGAAATCCGCGGGCCAGGTGTGCGCGCGCATGGGCGCGTACAAGCCGCGCACCAGTCCGTACTCGTTCCAAGGCTATGGAAAGCAGTGCCTTCCGTATGTGTTCGAGCTCGCGGGAAAGTACGGCGTGCGCGTGATCTCGATGGAAGTCACGCGCAACGAGCACGTGGACGAGATCCGCGAGGCGCTCGCCGCCGCCGGCGATCCGTGCGGCGTGATGCTCCAGATCGGCACCCGCAACACGCAGAACTTCGAGCTGCTGAAGACGGTGGGCAGCCAGCGCGATTTCCCGATCCTCGTGAAGCGTGGCTTCGGCATCACGCTGCACGAGTCGCTTCTTGCCGCGGAATACGTGGCGAGCGCGGGAAACCGCGACATCGTCTTCTGCCTGCGCGGCATGAAGACGAACTTCGGCGATCCGCATCGCAACCTCGTGGACTTCGCGCACGTGCCGGTGGTCAAGCGCCTCACGCGCATGCCGGTGTGCGTCGATCCGTCCCACTCCGTCGGAGTGCGCGCCGAGGACGAGCACGGCCTGCAGGACATCTTCCACGCCGCGGCGCAGGGCATCATCGCCGGCGCGAACCTCGTCCTCACCGACATCCATCCGGAGCCGCGCAAGGCGCTCGTGGACGCGGGACAGGCGATCACGCTCGAAGAGCTGCCGCGCTTCCTCGAGGACTGCGCCATCGCCCGCGAGGCGTACGAGCGGCGCCTGCGCCATTGAGCTTCCTCGCGGCGTCGGTCGTCGCACTCGCGCTCGCCGCGCCGCCCTCGCGGGTCGTCACGCTCGCCCCCTTCATCACCGAGCTCGCCTTCGACGCGGGCATCGGCGATCGCGTCGTCGGTGTCTCCGCCTACAGCGACTATCCGCCGGCCGCGCGCGCGTTGCCCGAAGTCTCGTCGGCGGTCGGGTTTTCGATCGAGAAGATTGCCGCCCTCAAGCCGGACATGGCGTTCGCATGGCGCGACAGCGTGAAGCCCGAGGAGATCGAGCGACTCGAGGGCCTGGGCATCCGCGTGGTCGTGGTTTCGGCGCGCACCCTCGACGAGATTCCTCGCGCGCTGGAAACCATCGGCCAGGCCGCCGGGGTGGACGTGTCGTCGCGGGCGAGCGGGTTTCGCGATCGCATCGCGCGCCTTCGTGAGACTTACTCGGGACGCCGGCGCCTCGACGCGTTCCTCGAGATCTGGAATAGGCCCCTCACCACCATCGCCGGCCGCCACTACATGAACGACGCGCTCGAGGTGTGCGGCGCGCGCAACGTGTTCGCGGACCTGCCGGGCGTGACGCCCGTGGTTCCATGGGAATCGGTCTATGCGCGCGATCCCGAGGTCGTCGTGGGCGCGGGGTCGGCAGGAGATCGCGCGACCTTCGAGGCGAGCTGGCGCGAGAGACCGACGCTCTCCGCCGTGAAGGGCCGGCGCCTCGTGTACGTGCACCCCGACACGATCCAGCGCCCGTCGCTGCGCATCGTCGAGGGAATCACCGAGCTTTGCGAAGGGCTCGACCGCGTGCGCTAGGAGGACTCGCGCTCCCGTCCCGGGTTCCAGAGGGTCTCGGGCGCGCCCGCGGCGGCGTTGATCGAGCGTGCCGCGACGAACAGCAGGTCCGAGAGGCGGTTCATGTAGCGAATGCTGAGCTCGGAGACGCCCTCGACGCGGCCCAGCGCCACCAGCGATCGCTCCGCGCGGCGGCAGACGGTGCGCGCGAGATGGCACATCGCGGCCGCGCGCGTGCCGCCCGGCAGCACGAATTCCTTCAGCGCCGGCAGGGGCTCGCGCAGCGCCTCGATGCGCCGCTCGAGCTCCACCACGTGCGCGTCCCACAACGCAGAGCGTCCCGGGATGCAGATCTCGCCCCCCAAGTCGAAGAGGTCGTTCTGCACGGCGGTTAGCGCGGCACGCACGTTCGAGGGGACCTCCTCCGCGAGGACGCACCCGATGGTGCTGTTCAGCTCGTCGATCTCGCCCATCGCCCAGACGCGGGGCGAATCCTTCTTCACGCGCGTCCCATCGCCCAGGCCCGTGGTGCCGTCGTCGCCGGTGCGCGTCACGATCTTCGTCAGTCGGTTTGCCATTCCCCGATTCTAATGCGGCGCTCCGCTCAGGTCTCTGGATTCCTGCCTACGCAGGAATGACCGCTCTCGCTTCAGGTCTCTGGATTCCTGCCTACGCAGGAATGACCGCTTTCGCTGATATGATTTCGGCCCATGAAGACGAGCTTCCTGGAATTCGAGCAGCCCATTGCGGAGCTCGAGCAGAAGATCGAGGAGCTGCGTTTCGTGCAGGACGACTCCGCGGTGGACATCTCGCAGGAGATCGAGCGCCTGTCGAAGAAGAGCCGCGAGCTCACCAAGGAGATCTACTCCAAGCTCACCGCGTGGCAGGTCTCGAAGGTCGCGCGCCATCCGCAAAGGCCGTACACCCTCGATTACGTGCAGGCGATGTGCGCCGACTTCGAGGAGATGCACGGCGATCGCGCGTTCGCCGACGACCCGGCGATCGTGGGCGGTCTGGCGCGCTTCAACGGCCAGTCGGTCATGGTGATCGGCCACCAGAAGGGCCGCGACACCAACGACAAGATCTTCCGCAACTTCGGCATGCCGCGCCCCGAGGGCTATCGAAAGGCGCTGCGCCTCATGAGGCTCGCCGAGAAATTCGGCGTGCCGCTGCTCACGTTCATCGACACGCCGGGCGCGTATCCCGGCATCGGCGCGGAAGAGCGTGGCCAGTCGGAAGCGATCGGCAAGAACCTCTATGCGATGGCGGGGCTGCGCGTGCCTGTCGTGGTCTCCGTGATCGGCGAAGGCGGCAGCGGCGGCGCGCTCGCGATCGCGGTGGGCGACACGACGCTCATGATGCAGTACTCGACGTATTCGGTGATCTCGCCCGAGGGATGCGCCGCGATCCTCTGGAAGAGCGCGGAGAACGCGGGCGAGGCCGCGGAGAGCCTGGGCATCACCGCCACGCGCCTGAAGACGCTCGGACTGGTCGACAAGGTCATCACCGAGCCGCTGGGTGGAGCGCATCGCGATCCCGCGGAGGCCGCGAAGAGCCTGAAGAAGCAGATCCAGGAGAGCCTGCGCAGCCTGCAGGACCTCTCGGCCGACGCGCTGCTGGAGCGGCGCCAGGAACGGTGGGTGAACTATGGCAAGTTCAAGGAGCTCGCCGAGTGACCTGACGTTCCGGCTGCCGCCGGGCGAGCGGGTGTGCGTCGGTTTCTCGGGCGGCGTCGATTCCGTCGTGCTGCTCGATGCGATGGTGGGAGAGGGCGCGCGCCCGGTCACCGCCGTGCATGTCCACCATGGATTAAGTCCCAATGCCGATCGCTGGGCGGATTTCTGCCGCGATTTCTGCGCGGCGCGCGCCGTGCCGCTTTCCGTCGAGCGGGTGACGGTCGATCGCGCGGCGCCCGAAGGCCTCGAAGCCGCGGCGCGCACGCAACGCTACGCGATCTACGCCGCGCGGCCCGAGCCCTACGTCGCGCTCGCGCATCACCTGGACGACCAGGCCGAGACCGTGTTCCTGCAACTCATGCGCGGAGCCGGACTGAAGGGCGTGGCCGCGATGCCCGAGCTTCGCCCGTTGCCGTCGAGCCATGTGCGCCTTTACCGGCCGTTGCTTTCGATCGCCCGGGCCGAGATCGTCGCGCGTGCGAAATCGCGCGGGCTCGCCTGGATCGAGGACGAATCCAACGACTCCACGCGCCACGACCGCAACTTCCTTCGCCACGAAGTGGCGCCGCTGCTCGATGCGCGCTTCCCAGGGTGGCGCGAATCGCTCGCGCGGTTCTCGCGCCACGCGGCGAGCGCCGAAGCGATCCTCGAGGAGCTCGCGCAGGACGACGGTCCCGACGCCGAGGGCTCATTGACGTGGGACGGGGAGCACGCGCCCTTGTACCTGCACGGCAGCCTCACCGAGGCGCGGCGCGCGAATGCGCTGCGCGCGTACTTGCATCGCCACGGATTGCCGATGCCGAGCGAAGCGCGCCTGGAGGAGATGGCGCGCCAGCTCTACGACGCCCGCGACGATGCCGCCGTGCGCATCGACCACGCCGACGCGGTGATCGTGCGCCGCCGCAACCGCGCGTACCTGGAGACGCGCCCCTTCGGCGGCGATCTGTGGCGCGTGGACTGGCATGGAGAGCGCGAAGTGAATCTGGGAGGAAGTCGTGGCTGCGTCTGCTTCGCGGAGCGTGAAGGCGAGGGGATCGATCCCGCGCGCACCTCGGCCGGGGCCTGGCATTTCGGCCCGGGTGCTCCCCGCCGAACTCTCAAGAAGGTGCTGCAAGAGCGCGGATTTACCATTCCCCAACGGCAAATGCGGCCCTGCCTTTTCCACGACGGACGCCTGGTCTGGATGCCGGGCATCGGAATCGAGGCCGAATACCGGGTTTCGGGCGCTGCGCAGGGACTTTTTCCGCTTTGGACGATGGCGTAGGACGCAATGCCTGTGATAAAATGAAAAGCTAAATATTTCATCAATTTAGCGAGGATTTACATGGCGGTTGAGCGCACCCTTTCCATCATCAAGCCCGATGCGGTGGCAAGGAACGTGATCGGCGAGATCTACGCCCGATTCGAGAAAGCCGGACTCAAGATCATCGCCGCTCGCATGGCGCGCCTGTCGCGCAGCGACGCGGAAGGTTTCTACGCGGTGCACAAGGGACGCCCGTTCTACAACGACCTGGTGGATTTCATGATCTCGGGCCCAGTGATGATCCAGGTGCTCGAAGGCGACGGCGCGATCGTCAAGAATCGCGACCTCATGGGCGCCACGGATCCCAAGAAGGCCGCCAAGGGCACCATCCGCGCGGATTTCGCGCAGTCGATCGACGCGAACGCGGTGCACGGCTCGGATGCGTCGGACACCGCCGCGGTCGAGATCGCGTACTTCTTTCCGGCGTCGCAGGTTTACACGCGTTAGAAGCTGAACGGCGAAGGACACGAAGGCGTGGCTGAGAAAACAAATCTCCTGGACTTCACGCTGCCGGCGTTGACCGAATGGTTCGGCGCGCAGGCGGAGAAGCCTTTCCGCGCGAAGCAGGTATACAAGTGGATCCACCAGCGCGGCATCGACGATTTCGACGCGATGACCGATCTGGCCAAGTCGCTGCGCGAGAAGCTGAAGGCGATCGCGCAGGTGAAGGCGCCGGCGATCCTGTCCGAGCACCGCTCCGCCGACGGCACGGTGAAGTGGCTCTTCGACGTCGGTATCGGCAACGGCATCGAGACCGTCTACATTCCCGAGGACGACCGCGGCACGCTGTGCGTCTCGTCGCAGGTGGGCTGCGCGCTCGACTGCAAGTTCTGCTCGACCGGACGCCAGGGCTTCAACCGCGACCTCGCCGTGGGCGAGATCATCGGACAGCTCTGGGTCGCCAATCGCCGCCTGGAGGAGATGGAGCGCCAGGGGATTTCCACGCGGCTGGCGGATCCCGACGATCCCTCCCCGGAACCCTCGCGCTCGCCGCGGCCCGTGAGCAACGTGGTCATGATGGGCATGGGCGAGCCGCTCAACAATTTCCAGCCGGTCGTGGATGCGATGTCGATCATGCTCGACGACCATGCATACGGCCTGTCGCGCCGGCGCGTGACCCTCTCCACCTCGGGCGTCGTTCCCAACATCCGCAAGCTCGCCCAGGCCCTGCCGGTGGCGCTCGCGGTGAGCCTGCACGCGCCCAACGACGCGATCCGCAGCCGCATCATGCCGGTGAACGACGCGTACCCGATCGCGAAGCTGCTGGAAGCGTGCCGCGAGTACCTCGAGGTCTCGCCGCGCGACTTCATCACCTTCGAGTACGTGATGCTGAAGGGCGTGAACGACGCGCCCGACCACGCGAAGGAGCTCGCGAAGCTGCTGAAGTCGGTGCCCTCGAAGGTGAACCTCATCCCGTTCAACCCGTTTCCCGACTCGGGCTTCGAGACCACGGAGATGGATCGCGTGAGGCGCTTCCAGCAGGTGCTTTTGGATGCGGGGTTCATCGCCACCATCCGCAAGACGCGTGGCGACGACATCGACGCGGCGTGCGGCCAGCTCGCAGGGCAGGTGGTGAACCGCATGAAGAAGAAGACCGTCCGCATCCACTCATACCCGGGACACTGATGCGCCTCGCCCTTGCCTTCGCCGCGCTGTTGCTCGCCGCCTGCTCGTCGCAAAGCACGACCGAGACCAAGCAGGTCACCGACAACACCCCGGCCGACGGGCGTCGCCGCGGCAACTATCCGGTGGCGCTCGCGGAGGTGCGCGCCGCGATCAACGACGACTCGAGCTATTACGGCGCCTACAACATGCAGGGCCTGGTGCTGATGCAGCTGCGCGAGCTGAACGCCGCGCGCGATTCCTTCAACCAGGCGCTCAAGCTGCAGCCGAACAACCCCGAGGTGCTGAACAACTACGGCTGGTTCCTGTGCGTGAGCACGAACGAGAGCCAGCGCGGCCTCGACCTCATCAAGCGCGCGCAGCTGGACACGATGTATTCCTCGCCGGAAAAGGCGTACGTCTCGGCGGGCCTGTGCCTTCGCCGCCTGGGCCGCAACCCGGAGGCCGAAGACCAGCTGCGCCGCGCGGTTCTCATTCGCCCCGACCTCATCGGCGCGCTCTTCAACCTCGCGCAGATCACCTTCGAGCGCGGCGACATGAAGGAAGCCGAGACGTACCTGCTGCGCTACATGCGGCTCACCTCGCAGCCGAACCTGGAAGCGCTGGTGATGGGCGTGAAGATCGCGCGCGCGAGGAGCGATCCCGGCGCCGAGCAGAGCTACCTGCAGCAGCTGCGCCGGCGCTTCCCGGAATCGCCCGAGTTCGCGGAGCTCACGGAAAAGCGCCAGTAGATCGTGGACGCCGTCGCCGAAAAAACCGCACCGTCCCCGGCGCGCACGCTGGGCCAGACGCTCGCCGCCGAGCGCGAGCGCCAGGGCCTTTCGCGCGCGGACGTCGCGCAGCGCCTGCACATGAGCGCCTACCAGGTGGAGGCGATCGAGACCGGCGACTACGCGCGCTTGCCGCAGGGAACGTTCCTGCGCGGCTTCGTGCGCAACTACGCCAAGGCCCTGGGCATCGCAGCCGATCCGTTGCTCGATCTCCTGTCCGAAGGGGCCGCGCCGAAACAGCGCCCGGGCATCGTGGTGCCCACGGAAAGTATCCGCTTCGATCCGACGGGAGAGGGTCTACGCAATCCGTACGTGAAGGCGGCCGGCATTGCGTTCGTCGTGATCGCGCTCGCGTTCGCTGCGATGTACTGGTGGCTCTTCATTCGCCCGGCGCCCCCCGGCGCGGCCGCGCAGAAATCCCCGCTCGCGATGGTCGCGAGCGCTCCGCAGACATACGTGCCGCCCGCCCCTGCAACCATCGAGCGTGCGCCGCAGCCGGCACCACCCGTGGAGGCCGCGCCGCAAAAGGAGCCGGAGCCGGCGAAGAAGGCGGAGGCTGTGAAGAAGACGCCCGAGCCGGCGAAACCCGCGCCCGCGTTCGTGAATGCGGCGCAGGGCAACACGCTCAAGTTCGTGTTCAAGGGCCAGTCCTGGGTGGAGGTGCGCGACAGCAAGGGCAGGCTCCTCTTCTCGCGCCTCAATTCCGCCGGCAGCGACGCGGAAGTCTCGGGCAAGCCCCCGTTCAACGTCGTGGTCGGCAACGCGCCGGAAGTCCAGCTCTACTACAACGACCACGAGTTCGACCTCGAGCCGCATACCAGGGTCGCGGTCGCCCGTTTCACCGTCGAATGACCCCATGACGTCCTCACGCCGCATCTCGCGCCCCGTTCGGGTCGCCGACAGGACCATCGGCGGCGACGCGCCGATCCTCGTCCAGTCGATGACCAACACCGACACCGAGGACGCACGCTCGACCGCGGACCAGGTCGCCGCGCTCGCGCGCGCCGGCTCCGAGATCGTGCGCATCACCGTCAACACGCTCGAAGCCGCGAGGCAGGTGCCCGCGATCCGCACGCGCCTCGAGAACATGGGCATGAGCGTGCCGCTGGTGGGAGACTTCCACTTCAACGGCCACAAGCTGCTGACACAGGTGCCCGAGTGCGCGGTGGTCCTCGACAAGTACCGCATCAATCCCGGCAACGTGGGCCACGGCTCCAGGCGCGACGAGCAGTTCTCCACGATGGTCGAGAAGGCCATCGAGCACGGCAAGCCCGTGCGCATCGGCGTGAACTGGGGCTCGCTCGACCCGGAGCTCCTCGCACGGATGATGGACGAGAACCACAAGCTCGCGCGCCCGTTGGAAGCCGACGAGGTGATGCGCGAGGCGCTCATCGTCTCGGCGCTGGAGAGCGCGCAGTTCGCGCGCGACATCGGCCTTGCCGCCGATCGCATCGTGCTCTCGTGCAAGGTCTCCAACGTCCAGGACCTGATCCGCGTCTATCGCTCGCTCGCCGCGCGCTGTGACTACGCGCTGCACCTGGGCCTCACCGAGGCCGGCATGGGCTCGAAGGGCATCGTCGCTTCCACCGCGGCCATGGGTGTGCTCCTGCAGGAAGGCATCGGCGACACGATCCGCGTCTCGCTCACGCCCGCGCCCAATGGCGATCGAACCCAAGAGGTCATCGTTGCGCAGGAGATCCTGCAGACCATGGGGCTACGCTCGTTCACGCCGATGGTCTCCGCGTGTCCCGGTTGCGGGCGGACCACGAGCACGTTCTTCCAGGAGCTCGCCGACAAGATCCAGGGGTACCTGCGCAACCAGATGCCCGTGTGGCGCGCTCGCCATCCGGGTGTCGAGGAGATGCACGTCGCCGTGATGGGCTGCGTCGTGAACGGCCCCGGCGAGTCGAAGCTCGCCAACGTCGGCATCTCGCTGCCGGGCTCGGGCGAGACGCCGGTGGCACCCGTCTACGTCGACGGGAAGAAGACCGTGACGTTGAAGGGCGATCGCATCGCCGAGGAATTCCAGGCCATCGTCGACGAATACGTCCGCACCCACTACGCCGCGGGCGCCGAACCGCCTACCTCCAACCGCCAACCGCCCACCGGCATTTCTTCCATTCCCGTCCGCGTCACCAACTCATGACCGCGAAGGTTCAAGGCATCCGCGGCATGGAGGACGTGCTGCCGGATCACACCGCGCTTTGGCAGAAGTTCGAGGACGCCACGCGCCGCGTCTTCGAGCTCTATGGCTATAGCAACATCCGCACCCCGATCGTCGAGCCCACGGCACTCTTCGTGCGCGGCCTGGGGCAAGTCACCGACATCGTCGAGAAGGAGATGTACACCTTCGAGGACCGCAACGGCGAAAGCCTTTCGCTGAGGCCAGAGGCCACGGCCGGCATCGTGCGCTCGGCGATCGAGCACAACTTCCTCTACAACGGCCCGATGCGCGTGTGGACCGTGGGCCCGATGTTCCGCTACGAGCGCCCGCAGAAGGGGCGCCAGCGCGAGTTCCACCAGTTCGATGTCGAGGCGTTGGGCTTCGAGGGCCCGGACGTGGACGCCGAGCAGATCGTGATGCTCGCGCGCCTCTGGGGGGCCGTGGGCATTCCGGGCGTGGAGCTGCACATCAATTCCATCGGCGACGCGCCCGAACGCAAGGCGCATCGCGCGAAGCTGGTCGCCTACTTCGAGGCGCATCGTTCGCAGCTCGACGAGGACTCGCAGCGGCGCCTGGCGACCAATCCGCTTCGCATCCTCGATTCCAAGAATCCCGCCATGCAGTCGATGATCGAGGGCGCGCCGCGCCTCATCGACCAGCTGGGCGAGGCGGCCGCCGAGCATTTCGCGGGCCTGCGCGCGCTGCTCGATGCGGCGGGCGTCGCGTACGAGGTGAATCCGCGCCTGGTGCGCGGCCTCGACTACTACAATCGCAGCGTCTTCGAATTCGTCTCGGGCGACATCGGCGCACAATCCACGATCGCCGGGGGCGGGCGCTACGACGCGCTCTTCGCCGAACTGGGCGGCAAGCCCACGCCGGCCTGCGGGTTCGGGATGGGCATCGAGCGCGCGGTGCTCGCGATGCAGGCGGCGAAGGTCGAGGCGCAATCCGGACCCGACGCGTTCGTGGTGCACGCGGGCGAGGGCGCCGAGGTCATGGCCTGGCGAATCTCCGAGCAGATGCGCGATGCAGGGCTTGCCGTGGTGCTGGGTGCGGGCGGCAGCTTCAAGGCGCAGATGAAGAAGGCGGATGCGAGCGGCGCGCGCTTCGCCGTGATCCTGGGAGACGCCGAGGTGCAGTCGGGCCAGGTGAGCTTGAAGCCACTTCGCAGTGAAGGTTCACAACAATTGCTGCCTCTTGCAGAGGCGATCAACGAGATGAGATGACGATGTCAGGATCCTACGATTTCGAAGAGCAGGAACGAATTGCCGAGCTGAAGGCGTGGTGGGAGGACAACCGCTGGTATGTGATCGGCGCCATCATCGCCGCGCTCGCCGCGTTCGCGGGCTTCCGCGGCTGGCAGTACTGGAGTGCCAGCCAGGAGGCGGACGCCGCCGCCATGTTCCGTCCCGTGGCCGAGAGCGCGAAGAACAAGGACGCCAAGCGCCTCGCGTCGTCATCGCAGGATCTCGGGGCCAAGCATCCGGGCTCCTTCTACGCGTCCGAGGCGGCGCTCCTGGTCGCGAAGGACGCGTTCGAGGCCAACAACCTCGACGAGGCGCGCAAGCAGCTCGAGTGGGTGGCGGGCCATGGCGTCGAGGAGCATCGCGGTGTCGCGCGCATTCGCCTCGCGGCCGTGCTCATGGACCAGAAGAAATACGAGGACGCGCTGCGCGCGCTCGACGCCAATACCGATCCCGCGTTCGCCGCGATGGCCGCGGACCTGCGTGGCGACGTGATGCTCGCGCAGGGCCGCATGGACGAGGCGCGCTCGGCATACAAGGTCGCGGTCGAGAAGGCCGGCCCGCGCAATCCCGTGAAGGGCATCGCCGAGACCAAGCTGCAGGCGCTCGGGGGCACGCAATGAAGACGATGGACGGTAGGCGGTCGACGGTGGACGGTAGGCGGTGGACGGTTGGCGCTGCCACGTGCGCCTTGTCGCTCGCGCTTTCCGGTTGCGGCTCGTGGAATCCGCTGGTGGCGGTGGGCCTCATGAGCGAGCCCGCCAACAAGCCCGTGGCGCTCGCGCCGATCAAGGCCAGCCTGTCGCCGCGCATCGCATGGTCGCAATCGGTGGGCAAGTCGCAGGGCTTCGTCTTCCGGCCCGCGCTCTACGAGCGGCGCGTCTATGCGATCGCGGCCGACGGGCAGTTGTCGATCCTCGACGAGGACAGCGGCCGCCCGATGCTCAAGGTGGACGAGAAGAAGCGTTTCTCCGGCGGCGTGGAGGCGGGCGATGGCAAGGTGATCGCCGGCACGATGAAGGGCGAAGTGGTCGCCATGGACGTGAACGGCAAGGTCGAGTGGACCGCCAACGTCGCGGGCGAGGTGATCGCCCCGGCCGCGGTGTCGCGCAAGACCGCCGTGGTGCGCACGGCCGACGGACGCATCTTCGGATTCAACCTCGAGGACGGAAAGCGCAAGTGGGTGTTCCAGCGCGCCTCGCCCGCGCTCCTCCTGCGTAGCGACGCGGGCGTGCTCGCCGTGGGCCAGGACGTGGTCGCGGGCTATCCCAACGGCAAACTCATCGCGCTCGACATCGACGATGGCAAGCTCACGTGGGAGACCACGGTCGCGCTGCCGCGCGGCGCGACCGAGCTGGAGCGCATCGCCGACGTGGCCGGGCTTCCGGTGATCGACGCGGGAACGGTCTGCGCGGGTGCCTTCCAGTCGAAGGTGTCGTGCTTCGACATCGCGACACGCAACCAGATCTGGTCGCGCGACCTCTCGACGGCGCGCGCGCTGGTGCGCGACGAGCGCAACATCTACGTTGTCGATGACACCGGCAACGTGCACGCGCTCGCGAAGGAAGCCGGGGCGAGCCTCTGGAAGCAGGACAAGCTGCGCTACCGCAAGCTCACTTCGCCGCTCATCTTCGACCGAACCGTCTGGATAGGCGACTACGAGGGCTACGTCCACATGCTGGCGCCCGACACGGGCGAGATCATCGGCCGCATCCGCGTGGACAGCAGCCAGATCGACGCGCTCGTTCCCACCAACGGCGGCGTGCTCGTCCAGACGGCCAACGGCACCGTCGCCTTCATCCGGCTCTAGCGCGGGAAAATGAAACCTACGGTCGTCCTGGTCGGCCGGCCGAACGTGGGCAAGTCGACACTGTTCAACCGGCTCACGCGCTCGCGCGATGCGCTCGTGGCGGACTTGCCCGGGCTCACGCGAGACCGGCACTACGGCCAGGGGCGCATGGGCGACAAGCCCTTCATCGTGGTGGACACCGGGGGCTTCGAGCCCGTCGCCGCCGAGGGAATCATGTCGGAGATGGCGCGCCAGGCGCGCGAGGCGATCGCCGAGGCCGACGTAGTGATCTTCGTGGTCGACGGCCGCGCCGGACTTTCGCCGCAGGACAAGCGAATCGCGAAGCAGCTGCGCGAGTCGAGCTCCCCGGTATTCCTCGCCGTCAACAAGACGGAGGGAATGCGCGAGGAGATCGTGACCGCGGAGTTCCACGAGCTCGCGATGGGCGAGCCGCACGCGATCTCCGCCGAGCACGGCGAGGGCGTGCGCGCGCTGATCGAGACGGCGCTGGCACCCTTCGAGCCCGAGCCCGAGGAGGAAGAAGAGCCCGACCACCCGCGCGTGGCCATCGTGGGGCGCCCCAATGTCGGCAAGTCCACTCTGGTGAATCGGCTGCTGGGCGAGGAGCGCATGATCGCGTTCGACCAGCCCGGCACCACCCGCGACGCGATCGAGGTGGAGCTCGAGTGGCACGGCAAGCGATACACGCTCGTCGACACCGCGGGAATACGGCGCAGGGGCAAGGTGTTCGAATCGGTGGAGAAGTTCTCGGTGGTGAAGACGCTGCAAGCCATCGAGCGCGCCCACGTGGTGGTCCTCGTCGTGGACGCCGAGGCCGACATCGCCGACCAGGACGCGCACATCGGCGGCTACATCCTCGAAGCAGGCCGCGCGCTGGTCGTCGCTGTCAACAAGTGGGATGCGATCGATTCTGAAAGACGCAAGGACGTGAAAAGCGATCTCGAAAGAAAACTGCAGTTCCTCGAATTCGCGGACTTCCAGACGATCTCCGCGCGCATGGGCGCGGGCATCGACGCGCTCCTGAAGAGCGTGGACGGCGCCTTCGCCGCGTCGATGGCCAAGCTCGCCACGCCCAAGCTCACGCGCGCGCTGCAGGCCGCGGTCGAGCAGCAGCAGCCGCCCTTGTCGGGGCGCTTCCGCCCCAAGATGCGCTATGCACACCAGGGCGGATCGAACCCGCCCATCGTCGTGATTCATGGTTCGGGCCTGGACGGAGTGAAGCGCCCGTACAAGCGCTACCTCGAGAATACGTTCCGAAAGGTCTTCAAGCTGAAGGGAACGCCATTGAGAATCGAGCTGAAGTCATCGGTGAATCCCTTCGAGGGACGGCGCAAGCCCTTGACGGAAAAGCAGGATAGCCAGAGAAGGCGGCGCAAGATCGTTTCCAAGCGCCGCTACGGTTGAACCGACCTGTCACACGGCAGTCCTATGGGTCGTGGGTATAATCCCTGCTTGCATGAACAGGCAGGCCAGCAGAAACCCGAAGACAGAAAAGGGGCATAACAATGAGCAACAAGGGCCAATTGCTACAAGACCCATTCCTCAACACGTTGCGCAAGGAACATGTTCCGGTCTCGATCTACCTCGTGAACGGCATCAAGCTCCAGGGGCAGATCGAATCTTTCGACCAGTATGTGGTTCTCCTGAAGAACACCGTGACGCAGATGGTCTACAAGCACGCGATCTCCACGGTGGTCCCGGCGCGGCCGGTCACGGTCCCGCTTGAGCATTCGCAGGAATCCTGAGCGCTCCCGCGCGGTACTCGTAGCCCTCGATATCGGTCGCGCCTCGCACACCGAGGACAGGGCCGAGGAGGCCACGCGCCTGGTGGCGAGCGCCGGCGCCCAGGTCGTGGAGGTGATCCGCGGCAGGCGCGACCGCCCGGATGCGTCCACCTACGCGGGCTCGGGCAAGGTCGAGGAGATCAAGCGCGCGCTGGACCTGCACCGCTCCGACATCGTCGTGTTCGACGAGCAACTCTCGGCTTCCCAGGTGCGCAACCTCGAGCGCGCGCTCGCCGAGGGCAATCCGGCGGTGCGCGTCTTCGACCGCACCGACGTGATCCTCGACATCTTCGCGCAGCGCGCGCGCACCAACGAAGGCAAGCTCCAGGTCGAGCTCGCGCGCCTGGAGCATCTCTCGACGCGCCTCGTGAAAGGGTGGACCCACCTCGAGCGCCAGCGCGGATCGCTCGGCAAGACGGGCGGCCCGGGCGAGAAGCAGATCGAATTGGATCGCCGCATGATCGGCGAGCAGGTGAAGAAGCTGAAGGAGCGCCTGAAGAAGGTGGGCAAGGTGCGCGCGACCCAGCGCGCCGGGCGTGCGCGCTCGGGACTGCTGCGCGTTGCGATCGTGGGCTACACGAACGCCGGCAAGTCCACGCTCTTCAATCGCATCACGCGCGCCAAGGCTTACGTTGCCGACAAGTTGTTCGCCACGCTCGACACGACGACGCGGCGCGTCTACCTGGGCGAGGGCGCGCAGATCACGCTCTCCGACACGGTGGGATTCATCCGCGACCTGCCGCACTCGCTGGTCGACGCATTCAAGGCCACGCTCGAGGAATCGGTGCAGGCCGACCTCCTGCTGCACGTGGTGGACTGCGCCAATCCCCGTTATCACGAGCAGATCGACGACGTGAACGAGGTGCTCGCCGGGATCGGCGCGGGCGAGGTGCCCCAGATCCTCGTCTACAACCAGATCGATCGCACCGCGCTGGAGCCCGAAGTGGCGCGCGACGCCTATGGTAAGATATTGAATATCAAGGTAAGTGCGTTCACCGGTGCGGGTATCGACGCCCTTCGTGAAGTGCTCGCCGAGGCCGCCCGCGATGCTTCGCGCTCGCTGCCTACCGCGGCGTGAAAAATGGTGTCAGACACGATTTTTTTGTCTGGCGCCTCTTCCAAAAATCGTGTCTGACACCATTTTTCCCTAGATGCCACCGAACGAGCCCCAGTGGGGCAAGAAGGACAACGAAGGTCCGCCCGATCTCGATGAGATCCTGAGGAAGCTCCAGCAGAAGATCTCGGGGCTCCTCGGCTTCCGGCGTCCTCCCGGAGCGCCGGGTGGCGGCGGCTCCATGGGCAACGCGGTGGGCGGCGGCGTGGCCTTCGTGATCCTCCTCATCGCGGCCGTGTGGCTCGCGAGCGGCTTCTACATCGTGGACGAGGGCCGCCGCGGCGTCGTGCTGCGCCTGGGCCGCTACATCGAGACCACGCAGCCGGGCCCGCGCTGGCACATCCCGTACCCCATCGAGTCGGTCGAGGTCGTGAACGTCTCGCAGGTGCGCCCGGTCGAGGTGGGCTACCGCGGCAATCCGAAGAACAAGCAGCCGCAGGAAGCGCTGATGCTCACCGACGACGAGAACATCGTCGATGTGCAGTTCGCGGTGCAGTACACGCTGAAGAGCCCCGAGGACTACCTCTTCAAGAACAAGAATCCGGACGACAACGTCCTGCAGGCGGCCGAGACCGCGATCCGGGAGGTGGTGGGCAAGAGCTCCATGGATTTCGTCCTCTCGCGCGGCAGGAGCGAGATCTCCGCCGACGTGAAGAAGCTGATGCAGGAGATCCTCGATCGCTACGAGACCGGCATCAACGTCACCTCGGTGAACCTGCAGGGCACGAGCGCGCCGGACCCGGTGCAGCCCGCCTTCGAGGACGTGGTGCGCGCGCAGCAGGACCGCGAGCGCTTCAAGAACGAGGGCCAGGCGTACGCGAACGACGTCGTGCCGCGCGCGCGCGGCATCGCCTCGCGCCTCACCGAGGAAGCGGTGGGCTACCGCCAGAGCGTGATCAGCACCGCGCAGGGCGATGCGTCGCGCTTCCGTTCCGTCCTCGCCGAATACGAGCGGGCGCCGCAGGTCACGCGCGAGCGCATATACCTCGATACGATGCAGCAGGTCCTGTCGGCCACCAGCAAGGTGATCGTCGACCAGAAGGGCGGCCAGAACCTGCTCTACCTGCCGCTCGACCGCATCATGCAGATGGCCACGCAGCAGGGCTCCACCGTCACGATCGACGCTTCGCGCACCACGCCCGAAGCGCCGACGCCGCCCGTGGTGCAGGAGCCGATCACCTCGCGCCGCGACAGCCTGCGCTCGCGCGACCGGGAGGCCGGACGATGAAGCGCGCCTCCGCGTACGTCCTGATCATCGCCGTCATCGTCGCGCTCGTCGTCGCGATGAGCGTGTACACGATCGACCAGCGAAAGGCCGCCATCAAGTTCCAGCTGGGAGAGGTGAAGGCGGTCCAGACGGAGCCTGGCCTCTACTTCCTCGTCCCGCTGCTGCAGAACGTGCGCCTCTTCGACACTCGCATCCAGACCCTCGAGGCGAAGGACCCGGAGCGCTTCATCACCGCCGAGAACCGCAACGTGAAGGTGGACTCGTTCGTGAAGTGGCGCATCGTGGATGTGCGCCAGTTCTACGTCTCGGTCGCGCAGCGCGGCGATGCGATCCTCGCGGCCGAGTCGCGCATCGCGCAGACCGTGAACGACGCGCTGCGCGCGGAGTTCGCGCGCCGCAAGGTCCACGACGTGGTCTCCGGCGAGCGCGACAAGATCATGGCGGACGTCACGAAGAAGGTGGACGCCGACGTGCGCCGCATCGGCGTGCAGGTCGTGGACGTGCGCCTGAAGCGCGTCGACTTCGTCGACGAGGTCACCTCGGACGTCTACCGTCGAATGGAGTCGGAGAGGAAGCGCGCCGCCAACGAGGAGCGCGCCAAGGGCCAGGCCGAGGGCGAGCGCATCAAGGCCGAGGCCGACCGCATGCGCCAGGTGATCGTGGCCGAGGCGTACCGCGAGGCGCAGAAGGTGAAGGGCGAGGGCGACGCGCAGGCCTCGCGCATCTATGCCGAGGCGTTCCAGCGCAATCCCGAGTTCTACAGCTTCTATCGCAGCATGGAAGCGTACCGCCAGAGCCTTCGCAGCAAGGGCGACGTGATGGTGCTCGACCCCTCGAGCGATTTCTTCAAGTATCTCAAGCAACCGGGCCGGGGCACAAAGTCCTCCGGGCAATGAGCGATGTCTGGCTCGCGGCGCTGGCGCTCATGCTGGTGATCGAAGGCATCCTGCCCTTCACAGCGCCGCGCATCTGGCGCGATGCGTTTCGCGGCCTCATCGCGCTTTCCGACGGGCAGCTTCGCTTCGCGGGCCTCATGTCGATGGTGATCGGCCTGGCCGTCCTCTACTTCGTGACATGACCCGCCGCTGGCTCCTTCCCGAGCACATCGAGGACGTGCTCCCCGGCGAAGCGCGCGCGATGGAGCGGCTGCGCCGCACGATCCTCGACCTCTTCGAGTCGTACGGCTACGAGCTGGTCGCCCCGCCGCTGCTCGAATACACCGACTCACTGCTGTCGGGCATCGGCAGGGACCTCGACCTCGCGACGTTCAAGCTGGTCGACCAGCTGTCGGGCCGCATGATGGGCGTGCGCGCCGACCACAC
>Ga0209131_1000979_pt1 | contig 19691 bp, 18 predicted proteins | sample GraSoi_2013_40cm_FD_185826 | JGI IMG/M metagenome (GOLD analysis project Ga0209131, IMG submission 185826) | Grasslands soil microbial communities from the Angelo Coastal Reserve, California, USA - Sample 9_17_2013_40cm (SPAdes) (version 2) | ecosystem: Environmental > Terrestrial > Soil >... | reverse complement strand
ACTATGTTATTTGCGCCCAAAGAACAAGGTCAGGGGCTCGTTGAATATGCGATTATTCTTGCTTTGATTGCTATCGTCGTGATTGCAGTCATGACCACACTCGGCAAGAAGGTCAACAACACTTTCAACAGCATCGGCAATTCACTGACTGTATAATTTTAAAGTTGCTAGAAATCTTGTAAAAATAGACCCACCGAAAAGTGGGTCTATTTTTACAAGATTTCTATTTCAGTTGAAGAGGCCTTTTGTGTTTATGGATATGACGTTGGTTTCGTGGTTGCTGTTGCAGTGGGCGCTTGTGTTGAGCCACCAACTACAACGATGACATAGATTTCGTCACCAAAGAATTGCCCTCCAGTGGTGGACATGCGCCAGTTTCCCTGAACTTTGCCAGTCTTATTTGTCGGCGCAGTCATCGCGACGGATAGATTCACAGTAGCATTCACAGCCACAGTAGATGGAATTGTGTACGTGACACCACCCATCGCATCGCCGCCAGTGAAAGCAAATTTGAATCCAGCATCCCATGGGCATGAGCCGTTGTTGGTCACCTTCCACGTTTTTGTAAATGTCTGTCCGGGTGTCACAGCTGTGTTATCGGGGATGGTCACGTCACTGACAAATGCCATGCTGTAACAAGATTTGGTCGCCGCGATTGTGGCTTGTGAGATCGCGGGTAATGTGCTTGCGCTGTTGTTGAACGGCGCAAAGGTTGCTGAGGCTGTCAGCGTGGGAAAAGGTGTATTGGTTGGCACAGCAAATGCAGTTTGAGTCAGAGCCGCTGAGAACGTTTGAACTGCTTGTGTCTGAATCGAATTTGGATCCACAGTGGGAGTCGCAGTTGCAGAGTTGCCGCCGCAGGCTGTCAATAAAACGACTCCGACCATTGCCATATAAAATATTTTTTGTTTCATGTTCTAAACTCCTTTTGTGGCGAGCCGCAATTTTACACGGATTTCGTCCAATGATTAACGTGCGAATACCCCCACAAAGTTCCTATTCTGAGAATGTTATAATCTTTGACTATGATCTATTTGGATTATTCTGCGACAACGCCTGTGGATTCGCGCGTACTCGAAGCGATGACTCCTTATTTCTCCGCCTTTTTTGGTAACCCCTCATCTGTCCATCGCTACGGACAGCTTGCCGAAGCTGCGATCGACTCTGCACGCGAAACCGTTGCGCGCGTATTGAATTGTGCGCCTGACGAAATTATTTTTACCTCGTGCGGCTCCGAATCTGATAACCTCGCGATTCGCGGTGCGGCATATGCCATGCGCGAAAAGACTGGCGCAAAATGGATCCTCGCTTCACGTGCGGAACATCCCGCGATTGTGAACACATTGAAGCATCTTGAAAAATATGAAGGCTTTCCAATCGAATGGTTGGATGTAGATAAACATGGATTCGTGACTCCTGAAACTGTTTCAAAAGTGATTTGCAATAACACTGCGATCGTTTCAGTAATGTATGCCAACAACGAGATTGGCACAATCAACCCGATTAAAGAGCTTGCTGAAATTTGTAAAGCCAACAATATTTTATTTCACACCGACGCGGTGCAGGCCGCTGCCTATCTACCTGTGGATGTACAAGCCCTCGGTGTGGATCTGATGTCATTGGGTGCGCACAAATTTTATGGACCCAAAGGCGTCGGCGCGTTATACGTCCGCAAGGGGACGCCGCTAATCTCGCAGCAAACTGGTGGTGGACAGGAATTCAATTTACGCGCCGGGACTCAGAACGTGCCGTATATCGTCGGCTTTGCGGAGGCGTTACGATTAACAGCTGAAGAGCGCGAACAGCGGATTGCAAATGTCAAGCCGTTGCGCGACAGAATCATCGGAACTGTCCTTGAAACCATTCATGATTCGCAACTGACTGGCGATATGGAAACACGTCTGCCACATCATGCTAGTTTTGCATTCAAAGATGTGGATGGAAATTTATTGCTCACGCTGTTGGATGCTGCAGGCTTTGCGTGTTCGTCTGGCTCCGCTTGTAAAACAGGCAACCCCGAACCTAGCGAGGTGATGAATGCAATCGGTCTATCTCGTGATTGGGGACTTGGATCATTGCGGGTGACCTTAGGGAAAGACACAACGCCTGCGAATGTCGATTCGTTTTTGAATGTTTTACAAGGGTTGGTGACAAAGGCAAGGGAACTGAAGAAGTAGATTGTTATACAGAATTTATTCATCGTTATTTCGATTTGAGTTTTGCGATTCATACCATCCTATAAATTAGGTGTCTCTTTGAAACATATCCGTTTTATTATCCTTTTAATTGTCTTTTCGCTGCTGACCAGTTGCGGCCTACCAGGACTTTCTGCCGCAACACCTACATTGGCTTCAACGAATACGGTTGAACTTTCGCTTACGCCAGTTCCCACGAATACGCTTGAGCCTACCGTTACTTTCACCGCGGCTCCAAGCCCAACACCGACCATCCTGCCGACCATCGAACCGATGTACGGTATTGCCAGAACGTCCGTCACGTTTCGTTCAGGCCCAAGCAAGGGCAGCGATAATGTCGGTGGGGTGTATGGAAATCAAACTGTGAAGGTGATTGCGCGCAATGTCGCTGCCACCTGGTTCTATATCATCGCTCCTGATGCTCCCGGCGGTATGGCTTGGGCGCTGGCTTCTGGATTTGAATTGCAGGGCGATCTAACGACTCTGCCGATTGCTACTTTCCAGCAAGGCTCGGATACACCAGTGTTGTTGCCACCGTTGATTCACACCATCTCTGGTAACCCATTACCACTCAATCCACCTGGTCCCGGTACACAAACGGCGACCATTGTTCTCGTTGCGAACGTCCGTGTTGGACCGGGCGTTGGTTACATGGAGATGGGTTCATTGCCGCCCGGAACTGTTGTTGTAGTGACGGGCCGCATCAATGGCAATGGCTGGCTGCAGATTGAATATCCCTCTGGAATAGATGGACGTGGCTGGGTGTTGGCTGATTTAGTTAAGTTCGATGGTGAATATGCTGGGTTGCCATTCTTTAATGCGCTTGCCACTCCTGTGGATAAGGAAAGCCTTTCTGGTGAGCCAGCTGCAACTGATACGCCATCTGCATTGACAACACCAGTTGATACTCCGGTTCCTGCTACGCCGACAGTGGATCGGCCATACGGATTAACCTTAGCTCAGATCAATGCACGCTCTGGTCCTGCCTCGAGTTTTCAGGCTTATGGCTTGATCGATAAAGACCAACGCGTCAACATTCTTGGTCAAACTTTAAATGGATTGTGGTATCAGGTCGAGTATCCGTCTGCGCCCAATAGTGTGGCGTGGGTCTCATCCCAGTATGTTAAATTGATGAGCAATATCACCAGCCTGCCTTATTTTGATAATAGCGGCAATGCCTTGCCGAAACCTTGATCGCTCTAAAATTATTTGTCATTGCGAGGAGGGCATAGCCCGACGAAGCAATCTCCTCATTATGTTGGCGATTGCTTCGCTTGCGATAGCAAGCTCGCAATGACATAGGTTATAAGGAGACTACATGACTATCAAACACATCTTCGTCATTGGCGCAGGGACCATGGGCAACGGTATCGCGCAAGTTGCGGCGACATCGGGCTATCAAGTCACGTGCATGGACGTGATGCCCGCCGCGCTGGAGAAAGCCAAAGCGGCGATTGCGAAGTCCACGAGCAAGTTGTTGGAAAAGGGAACAATCAATGTAGAACAAAAAGCCTCTGCCGACGCAATTCAATACGTCAGCAATATGGATACGATGAAAGATGCGGATTTTGTCATCGAAGCTGCGACCGAAAACCCTGAATTGAAATTCAAAATTTTCAAAGACATGGATGCCAACGCACGCGCAGGTGTGATTTTGGCAAGTAACACGTCGTCGATTTCGATCACGAAGATCGCCGCACAGACCAGCTGTCCCGAAAGTGTGATCGGCATGCACTTCATGAATCCAGTTCCGTTAATGAGACTCGTCGAAGTCATCAAAGGACTCGCTACGAGTCCAGAAACACTTGCGACTACGCTTGAGTTGTGCAAGGTGATGGGCAAGGAAGCGTGGGAGGCGAACGACGCGCCGGGATTTATATCCAATCGAATCTTATGCCCGATGATCAACGAAGCCATCTTTGCGCTTCAAGAAGGAGTCGGCACCAAGGAAGCCATCGATGCGGTGATAAAGCTCGGCATGAACCATCCAATGGGACCGCTCACATTGGCGGACTTGATCGGGTTGGATGTGGTTTTGTTCATTATGGAAGTGTTGCAACGCGATCTGGGCGAAGATAAATATCGTCCGGCGCCGCTGCTACGAAAGATGGTGGATGCGGGGTATTTAGGAAGAAAGAGTGGGAGAGGGTTCTATACTTATTTACCACTTGAAAAATCGTAATACCATGATACAGTATTAAAGGGCGGGAATGCATTGGAATAAGTGATAGAAGCCCCGTCAATCGAAAGGAGGTTGACATGCATAGGAAGCTGGCTATCGCGCTCATCATGCTGACGGCGATGATCGTCATTGCTTGTAGTAATAAGGCTCCTGCAGAAACTTTAGCGCCCACTTTGGCTCAGACGTTGGTGATTCCGATCACGGGCGCCACGGAAGCCGCAGCACCTGCCACGGCAGAAGTGCCCGCTGCATCAACCGTTCCGACGCCCGAATTCACTCCTACACCTGGAACACCGCGACCCACCAATTTCCCCGATTGCACGAATAGCGCCCTCTTCGTGGCGGATGTAACCATCCCTGATAACAGCGAGATGGTGGGGGATACTGTCTTTACCAAAACATGGCGCATTGTGAACACGGGAACATGTATCTGGGCCTCTGACTATAGCGTCACAAATTATGCAGGCGAAAGTATGAGCGCACCTGCCTCAGTGTCGTTGACGCTCACGTACCCAGGTCAAACCGTGGATATTTCCATCCCGTTGAGAGCACCCAATACGATCGGAACACATAAAGGATATTTCGTCATCAAGAACCCGGCTGGCTTGATCATGAAGATCAATACGGATTCACGCTTATGGGTCGTGATCGATGTCAAGAGTACGGTAGCTGCCACACCCATTGTGGCAACCAGTATCCCAGCTACAGCCAGCGGTGCGAGCGGAAACGGATTCGCCACTGCTAATTGCGCCTACACTCTTGACCCAACCAAAGTGACTGACGCGGTCAACGCGGTCAATGCGTATCGTACCCAGTCTGGATTGCCTGTCTATAAAGTGAATCTGCAATTGACGCTTGCCGCGCAAGCCCATGCCAATGATATTGCGTGCAATAAGTTGTTCGTGCACACCGGCTCCAACGGCTCCACCGTGGACTCGCGCGTGGTCGTCAGCGGATATGTCGCGAAGTCTGTCGATGAAAACGTATACGGCAGTGACCCGCCCTTGACCGGTTCTGATGTTGTGACTTGGTGGAAGAACGATAAGACTGACCTGCGCAATAACCAGAACCTGGTGAGCGATAAGTTTATTGACATCGGCGTAGCCTACGCCTTCTTTAATAACTATGGCTATTACGTGATCGTGTTTGCAACGCCGTAACCATATAGTTCAATTCATAAACCGGCGCGATGAAACTGCGCCGGTTTATTCATTTAATCTAAGTCGAGAGTAAAATAAACTCAATGACAATTCATCACCCCCTCCCAGCCGAAAATGTCTTAACCATGATTGGAAGGATTTTAGGATTGCCTTGATTGGGAATCGAAGATCAACATGAAACACGAAGAGCTGACCCGCCGCATTATTGCGGCTGCCATGAAAGTTCACTCCACGCTTGGTAACGGCTTTCAAGAAGTCATTTACCAGCGCGCGTTGGAAATTGAATTTCCCTATCACAACCTTGCCTTTGAACGCGAAAAGGAAATGTCCATCTTTTATCGCGGACAGGAAATCGGCACACGCCGCGTGGACTTCTTCGTTGAAAATCTGGTCATGGTCGAACTCAAAGCCGTCATTCAACTGGAAGATGTTCACCTCGCCCAAGCCATGAATTATCTTGAAGCCTACAAAATGGAAATCGGACTCCTTATCAACTTTGGCGCAAAGAGTTTACAATTCAAACGTGTCCATAACAACAAACTCCTTAACCATGATGAAAAGGATTAGAGGATTACCATGATTTTGAGAATCATCTTAACCTTGATTGAAAGGATTACAAGATGACCATGATTTTAAGAATCAAGACAATCACGGCAATCCATCACCGTAATCAAGCAAGTCAAGAAAATCGTCTAGCCATGATTGGAAATCCTGCAAATCAGGAATTCCAAACCATAGCAATCAATCAAGGCAATCAGGCAAATCAAGAAAATCAAGGTTAAGACCATGCCCCATGACCAACCCTACCTCCAAGCAGAAAAGGTTATAGAAGTTGTACAACGATCAGGGGCAAAAGATCTCGATTTACGCTTTCTCCAACTCACCGAACTGCCGGATTCGCTTGGACAGCTTAGTCAGTTGGAATCCTTGTCTCTCTCCCAAAATCAATTGAAGGAATTACCCAAGTCAATAGAAAGACTTACAAATTTAAAATCGCTGAGCGTCCCTGGTAATCAACTAAAAAATTTACCTGAGTGGGTTAGCAACTTGTCGCAATTGCAATTTTTAGATATTTCCAAAAATCAGTTAATGAGGTTACCCGAATCGTTTGCAAATCTTGAGAACTTAAAAATATTTGAAGCATTCGAAAATCTATTACAGACACTACCTGAGTCTTTTAGGCAACTTGTGCAGATACACAAGCTGAATCTCTCCAATAACAAACTGACAACTCTGCCAGAATCACTGGGACAACTTACACAATTGCAGGAATTAGATCTCTCCAATAATCAACTAACAGGATTGCCAGAGTCGCTGGGACAACTCACGCAGTTGCAAACGCTGGAGCTCTCCCACAACCAACTGACAAGCCTGCCAGACTCGCTAGGACAACTCACACAGTTACAGCAACTCTATCTTCGTTCCAATCAATTGATATCATTACCAAAGTGGTTGGGTAATCTCAGTCAATTGCAACACCTAATTATTAGTGAAAACCAATTGACAACATTACCTGAGTCGATTGGCAACCTCACAAAATTAGAATTATTGAGTGTTGCTAAAAACAAACTAAAAATGCTTCCAGATAAATTTAGTAATTTGGTCAATTTAAAACAACTTTTCCTTGGGAGTGGCAAAGATGGAAATCCAATTATTGTATTACCAATTTGTATTCGATATTTTAAGAAATTGACCTATCTATCAATAAATAATCTGCAGTTGGTTTCTGTGCCCAATTGGTTAGGCGACCTTTTGGAACTTAAGGATTTATGGTTAAACAATAATCAAATTACCGACCTCCCCTCCTCCCTCGCGCAACTTGAGCATTTGGAAGATCTTGACCTCAGTGAAAATCCCCTCAACCCCGAACTAGCTGAAGCCTATAAACAAGGCATTGACTCTGTCAAAGCCTACCTGCGCACCAAAGCCGTAGCGCAAATCACTCTCCAAGAAGCCAAACTCATTTTGGTTGGCGAAGGCGAAGTGGGCAAGACCTGTCTCATGGATGCCTTGCTTGATAAGAAATGGCAGGATCACCCTTCAACACATGGCATTGAAATCCAGCAAATCAAAGTCACCGAGCCAATAACCCAAACAGAACTTACCCTTAATGGCTGGGACTTCGGCGGTCAGCGTGTCTACCGTCCCACGCATCAGTTGTTCTTCAGCGCGCCCGCCGTCTATCTCGTCGTCTGGAAGCCGCGCGAAGGTCCCCAGCAGGGCCTCGTCAAGGAATGGATTCAATTGGTCAAACGCCGCGAGCCGAGCGCCAAGATCATCGTCGTTGCCACACACGGCGGTCCGCAACAGCGCCAGCCCGATATTGACCGTCAGGAACTGTGGGACACGTTCGGCAAGGAAACCGTCGTTGATTTTTTCTTCGTAGATAGCAAGCCCGATGCAAACGGTAACCGCAAAGGCATCGCAGAACTCAAAGAAGCCATCGCCCGTGTCGCCGCAACCCTGCCCGAAGTCGGTCGCTCCGTGCCGAAAAGTTTTGCCGATGTCCGCGCCGCGCTCCAAGCCAAAGGCGTTCCCTACCTGCCTTTGGATGAAGTCCTTGCCATCTGCCGCGCCCACAACATGGATGATGAGATCGCGCGCCTCTTCATCACCATCTCGCACCGCCTCGGTCATCTCACGCATTACGAAAACGACCCCGCCCTGCGCGACATCGTCATCCTGCGCCCCGATTGGCTCGCCTCCGCCATGAGTTATGTTCTCGACGATGAGCAAACGCGCGCCGCGCACGGCTTGGTGAAATTCTCAAGACTTGGTCAATTATGGGATGATCCGACTCGTCCGGCGGATACTCGTTATCCAGATTCTCTCCACCGCATCTTTCTCGCCTTAATGGGACGCTTCGATCTTTCCTACCGTGTGGCTGGTCTTTCCAAAAACGGCGACTCTGACCCTGTCAGTTTGATCGCCCAACTCGTCCCCGACACCACACCCAAAAAAGATGATTTTCAAAAGGCATGGTTGCCTGAACTCGCTCTCGGCGATATTCAGCAAACTCAAATCTGCCGTATCGTCGATGCTCAAAACGGACAATCCGCCAACGCCGAAGGATTGTTCTTCCAACTGATTGTCCGCTTGCATCGCTATTCTCTCGGGCGTGTCAACTATCCAGAAAGCGTCCACTGGCAGCGCGGCTTGGTTCTTGATGCCGATTACAACGGACGTGCCTTATTGCGACACATCGGCAACGACGTGCATATCACCGTCCGCGCCGCATATCCGCAAGGCTTTCTTAACACGCTAACCGATGAAGTCAAATATCTCGTGGAAAGTTTTTGGGAAGGCTTGCGCTGTGATGTCACTGTGCCATGTTTAGCTACACCAAACTGTAAAGGTCTTTTTGAAGTCAGCAAATTGATTGATAATAAAAAACGTAGGCGACCCGAAATGCCTTGTCCCATTTGCAATGAGTGGCAAAACATTGATAGCCTCTTACTCAACGCTCCCGCTGCACAACCTGCGCCTGCCGACATAATTCTTTCAGAGTTTGCTGAAGTCAAAACTGAATTGGCGAAAGCTCGGCAGCAAATCATGTATGTTGGCGAAAAGACAATGGGGCGGTTTGATCGTCTCGATGATCGCACTCGTCGCATACTCAGCCAAGTAGATCGATCTTATACTGATTTACTCCAAGTTCTTACTGATGAAGCGAAAGAAGGCCCACGTCTATTTAGCCTTGTGCCTGTTGATCGTAGTAGCTTTAATCCTCAAAGCTGGATTCGTACTGAATTTAAATTGACCTTGTGGTGTGAACATTCACGCCAACCTTTGAATAGTCCTGATCTCAATGGAGTGAACAGCACCAAAGGGGTTTACAAGATTGAACTCACCCGCGAATGGTTCAAGAAAGCCGCACCTGTTTTGAAAGCCATTACCAGCACCTTGAGTCTGGTTCTGCCCATCGCCTCTTCCGCTGTCAAATTGGTCATGGACGAAAGTGCCTATAAAGCAATCGAGAACGAACTTGATTTCGGTAAAGATGTTATCGACGGCGTCTTGAGCGGCGCTGAGAAAACTGAAATCTTTACCGATGCAGGCGACTCTCTTGATTTGCCTCATGGCACCGCTCTCCGTGCCGAGAATGCATCCCTGCGCGAACTCCACGCCCTGCTCAAGGCCAAAGACCCCGGCTTCGGCGGTCTCGTCCGCGTGCTGAACAAACGTCAGGAGTTTCTCTGGGTCCACGAAAAGTTTGCGGGCGAATATTAATCCCATTCATGTCCGTCAAATTCGATCCACAAAAACATCATCGCCGTTCAATCCGCCTACCCGGATACGATTATTCACAGGCTGGTGCGTATTACATAACCATTGTCACCTACCAACGCGACTGTCTATTTGGAGAAATCGTAAACAAAGAAATGATTTTGAGCGATTTCGGCAAAATTGCGGACCAATGTTGGCGCACGATTCCAGAACATTTTCCTAATGCGGAATTAGGTGCGTATGTGATTATGCCAAATCATGTGCACGGGATTGTTGTAATTACCGATGGTAGGGGCACGATATATCGTGCCCCTACGCAGGAACAATTTCAAAAACCTGTGGCGGGTTCAATTCCAACAATCATACGAACATTCAAGGCTGCCGTCACCCGTCGCATTGGACGCGAACACAACGCGACCGGCATTTGGCAACGCAATTATTACGAACACATCATCCGCGACGAAAAGGATTTGCAAAACAAAACCGAGTACATCGAAGCCAATCCCTTGTTGTGGGATGAGGATGATAACAACCCACGCAATGATCCAGTGTTGTAGGTAAAATACATTCAAGCCTAGCGTATAGATAGACACAAATAAATCGAAGGAGAATCATCTTGACACTCAAACCTATTCCCCCCGGTATGAAAATTGCCGCGCAGATCACCCCCGAACCCACCCAAGAAGATTTGGATTTCATCAACCAAATGGGCGTCGAATATGTTGTCCTATGGACCGGTGGCGACAAAGCCAGTTATGAATATTACGCCAGTCGCAAGCAATTGTTTGAATCTGCTGGATTAAAAGTCTATGGTTTTGGCAATTCCAGTGTCCACAATCAGGATGCCATCACGCTCGGCTTGCCTGGTCGCGATGAAAAGATCGAAGAATATAAAACACATCTACGCAATCTAGGTAAGGCTGGCATTCCCTACACCACGTATGCCCACATGGCGAATGGCATTTGGTCTACTGAACGTGAATTGACACGCGGTAATGCATCCGCTCGGGCGTTCGACCTCGAAAAAATCGGCAAAGGCTGGTGGATCGGACAGACATATGAAGGTCCGCTAACACACGAGCGTGTTTATACGGAAGAAGAAATCTGGGAAAACTTCGTCTACTTCATCAAGCAAGTCGCGCCAGTGGCAGAAGAGGCAGGTGTCAGAATCGGCATTCATCCTGATGATCCTCCGGCTGAAGAATTAGGCGGAATCCCACGTTGTATCTTTAGCAACTTCGATGGCTACAAACGTGCGCTCGAAATCGCTGACAGCCCGAACGTGGGCATATGTCTATGTGTTGGCTGTTGGGCCGAAGGCGGCTCGAAAATGGGTAAGGATGTGTTTGAAACGATCCGCTATTTTGGCGAACGCAAGAAGCTCTTCAAAGTGCATTTTCGTAATGTGGATCAGCCCCTGCCGCACTTCGTTGAAACATTTATTGACGATGGTTACATGGATATGTATCAGGTGCTGAAAGCCATGCGTGCCGTGGATTTTGACGGCGTATTCATCGCGGATCATATTCCCGAAATGGGCAGTCATCCGCAAGTAGGAACGGCATACACGATTGGTTATATGAAGGCTCTGTTGGAACGCGTCAACGCCGAAGCCAAAGGATAATGAGATGAAAATCACCGATCTCAAATGCGCCGTGATTGGTCAGAATCCCGTCATCCGCATTAACACTGACGAAGGGCTTTATGGCTATGGTCAAGCCGAGAACACCAAGCCTTATCTCAAATCGCATGTGCTGTTTTACAAAAACTATTTGATTGGTGAAGATCCAACCAATGTAGAACGAGTCATGATGAAGATTCGACGCATGGGGAGTTTCAAGCCGTGGGGCAGTGCTGTCAGCGCCATTGAAATGGCTTTGTGGGATATCGCCGGAAAAGCCGCCGGAATACCTGTATACAAACTTTTGGGCGGCAAAATCCGCGACAAGGTACGTGTATATAACGGCGGGGTACGTTTTCCCATGACAGGGTATAACCCGGAAGATTATGCAGAAGACATGCGCAAGATGAAAGCCGCTGCTGAAGGATTTACGATCATTAAATCGCCGATCAGTTTTCACAGTGCCATGCCTTATCACATTCCAAATTTTTCTTACGACGAACCGCGCGGCGTCGCACCGCAAGGCAATCCTTACTTTCAGCCAAAGGGCAATATGGTTGCTATGTATGACGCGCCGCATGCCAATCGCGGCTTGCTGACAGAAAAAAGTATGAAGCATATCATTGCCTGCGTGGAAGCGATGAAGTCTGTGCTGGGCGATGAAATTGGACTCGCGCTCGATTGCGGTCCTGGCTGGATGGTGCCAGACGCGATCCGTGTAGCGCGTGCCCTCGAACCATTCAACATCATGTGGATGGAAGACTTGATCACCGGCGATTACACACCCTATACATTGGCGGATGTCTACCGCGAAGTGACGCAGGCGACCTCCACGCCCATTCACACAGGCGAGCAAATTTATTTGCGTCAGAATTTCAAAGAGCTGATCGAAAAACATGCTGTCCGTGTGATTGGACCCGACCCAGAAGACATTGGAGGTCTAGCCGAGTTGAAATGGGTCACAGAATATGCCGACTTGCACGGTATTATGATGGCGCCTCACGGCGTCTTCGATGGCTTGATTGGTTTGGCGGCGCTTGTTCAAGTGTGTGCCACGCTTCCGCAAAACTATATTGCCTTTGAATATCCAATTGCTAAACCTGAATGGTGGTATGACATCATCGAAGGTTTACCGAATCCCATGGTCAAAGATGGACTCATCGAAGTGCGGGATAGTTCTGGCTTGGGCGTGGATTTTATCGAAGAGAAAGCCCGTCAATATCTTGCGCCTGACGATCAAGACTTTTTCGATTAGGTTTTCAGTTTCATATATCGATTTAACCTGTGAAGTCGAATGGCTTTGTGAAAAATGTACACGATGTAAAGGAACGGGAACATGTCTCGAAGGAAATGGTTCATTCTGGGTGCTGTAGGAATTGCCCTTTGTGTCTGTGTCATTCCACTGATTGCTGTGGCAATTTACTTTTTCAGACCCGCGCTTTTTAATCCCCTCCTGCCTGTCTATGATTACAAAGTAGTTTCTTCATCACATACCGGATATTCGCACCAGACCTTGATTTTGGGAGGAACCACTTACGAAAGCGATTATGCTGAGTACGCCTTGTCATCACCTGGGAGTGATCATCAGATCGGGCAAACCGCTTCCGGCATGCGACTGTATGAAGTATACGGGCAGAAAAACTATGTTGTGCTTTATGATTTTATGGATCAGGTGGCTGTCTTTCGAAACAGTCAACAACCGGCGCTCGATCTCAAGACTGCCGGCATAACTGGAATGAAACTTGCCTCACTGGCATACGCGCCCGGCATGGGTCCCGAAAAAGATACGAGTGATCCACAACTTATTAAGTATGTCATCACGACTTTGACTGATGACACTCCGGTCGCTGCCTCATCATCGGGAAGCAATATACAAAAATATTGTTTGTATCTCTCCGGTGGAAGCTTGTATGGAATGCAATATTGTGCTGGCGTGTACGTGGATCAGGCAGGGCAGGTATATCTCGCCCGCGACTCCCTAACCAAAGACTGGTTTCAAGCCGATCCACTTTTTTCGGCATGGGTAAAAACACCATAAAACACTTTTACTTGAATATAATCTGTAGGTATACAAAGAAATCCTATATAACTTTTTTGCCATTACCCAAGGAGGACGCTCATGGAAATCAAAGATAAAGCAAATGATTCAAATGCCAGTTTATATTTGGTGGATGGCTACATGCGTTGGGCTTTACTTGCCGCTGAGGAAGTGGTTGGCAAACAAGGTTTGCATGTGCTCCTGCGTGACCGTGGACTGCAACGCTTCATCGATAATTATCCGCCTGAACTTCTCAAGATCAGCGGCACGATCACGCTCGGTGATTATGCTCAACTGTGCGCGGGTCTACTAACCTTCTTCGGGCGCGCCGGAAAAAGCATGGTCATCCGCAGCGGACGCTTGACCTCCAAATATGCCATTGAAAAACAAAGCGCGGTCTATAACGTTGCTGCAAAAGCCGCTGCAAAGCTTCTACCTTCCGGCATGCAAGTCAAACTGGTTCTTGATAGCATGGCAAATGGCTATAACAAACTGTATGCTGATAATGGACAGGAACTCCACTTTAGCGTGGAAGATCGCGGTGACAAATGGGCTTTTATCTCAGTGGAATGTCCGCATTGCGCGGGGAAGTCTGCTGATCAAGCCATGTGCTGGGGACGAATTGGTACGCTGAAAGAAGGTGCGCTTTGGTTGACCGGAAAAGATTTTGATATTGAAGAAGTTGAATGCCGTGCGTTGGGTGCTCCAGCCTGTGTTTGGGAAATTACCAAAACGCCCAAAGCATGATTCGTCTCATCGCACTCGGAACCCTTGCCGCCTTATTCTTTAGCAGCACCTTCATTCTCAACCGTGCGATGAGTCTCGCAGGTGGGCATTGGGCATGGTCCGCGAGTCTGCGCTTTGGGTATATGTTTGTTTTCCTCATCGTGATTATTTTGATTACGCAGGGACCCAAAGTACTTGCCGAGATCAAAGATGTTTTCATTAAACATTGGCGCTTTTGGATTCTCGCTGGCACCATCGGTTTCGGAATTTTTTATTCCCTCGTTACATTCAGTGCCTCATTCGCCGCGGCTTGGGTGGTTGCCACCACCTGGCAAACCACCATCCTTGCCACCCCGATCGTCTTGCACCTCTTTGGCAGAAAAGTTCCCAACCAGGGTCTGTTCTTTACCGGCATTATTTTCATTGGTATCGTGTTGGTCAACATTGAACATGCGCAAGTCACAAGTCTGCGCGATGTGTTCTTCAGTGCCGCGCCGATTCTTGTGGCTGCGTTTGCATACCCGATTGGGAATCAATTGGTATGGGAAGCGCGACTCGGTGAGAACAAACGACTGCCGCATATCGACCATCCGATTCTCGAGAACGGACTAGCGCGCGTCTTACTCATGACCATTGGCTCGCTCCCGTTTTGGATTCTTTTCCTCGCTGTAGCCTCACCTCCCGCCCCTTTGCGCGGACAGTTGATCAGCACTGCGTTTGTCGCCCTGTTTTCAGGTGTCATCGCTACAACGATCTTTCTCTACGCCCGTCATCTTGCTAAACAATCTTATGAGATCGCTGCGGTCGATGCTACTCAATCCATGGAAGTAGTCTTCTCGTTGATCGGTGAGATCGGGTTCTTGAAAGGCGCAATGCCATCGATGCTTGGATTAATCGGAGTTATTCTAACGATGGTTGGGTTGGGTGCATATATGGGAACTCAAAAAAGATAATATTCGTTTATATACTAATAATCTGGATATCTCAACACAGGGTCAATGGTAGAATGATTAAAGTATTCGTGGGGAATCCATGCCACTCAATAAACGGAGGCTGAACATGAACAAAAAGCGAATAACCTTTATCGTGCTGATCGCGATAATCTTAACTGCCTGTGGCAGTAAGGCACCAGCAGAAACTGTATCGCCCACCGTGGCGAATACGCAAGCCACTGTAGCAACAGATATGCCTGCACCGGCAGCAACTGCCGCCATTGATACTCCGCTTTCATTAGGCGAAGCATCTGCCACTTCAGCCAGTGGACCAACAGTAACTCTCACGCCTGCACCTCCGCGGCCCACCAATGCCCCTGGCTGTACCAACAGCGCCAAGTTTGTTGCCGATGTGACCATCCCTGATAATACGCAACTGGATGGCGGTAAGGAATTTGTCAAAACGTGGCGAGTTATGAACAGTGGGACGTGTATTTGGGCATCGGATTACAAGCTTGCCTATTATTCTGAAGAGCGGATGAATGCGCCTGCTAGTGTTCCGCTTGCTATTACTTACCCAGGTCAAACCTTGGATGTTTCTGTAACGTTGACTGCACCCAACAGCATTGGAGTGCATCGCGCCAATTTTATTCTTGAAAACCCGGATGGTTTGGCGATGAAGATCAGCGATGATTCGCGTTTATGGCTCATTATCAATGTCGGGAGCACAGTCGCTGCCACAGCGGCTGATACGGCGACTGTGGGTATAGCAGTGGCGACCAATGCCCCAGTAGCCAGTGCAACTACCGGGGCAGGTGGAGGCGGACTCGTCAACGCCACTTGCGGATATTCCATCGACCAGTCCAAGCTGCTTGATGTGATCAATGCGGTCAATGCGTATCGTGCAAAGTCTGGCGGTATGTCTGCTTATCCGGTGAACCCACAATTGGCGCAAGCCGCGCAAGCTCAAGCTAGTGATATGGCTTGCAATTCGTTGACCGATCATACTGGCTCCAATGGCTCGACAGTTGAATCGCGTGTGACTGCGACCGGCTATGCTTTTTCATTCGTCAGAGAAAATGTGTACAATAGCAATCCACCGTTATCCGGGCAGGATGTGGTAAACAAGTGGATCAACGATACAACGAACACGAGTAATAATTTAAACCTGGTGAGCGATACAGCCACTGAGTTTGGGGTAGGCTACGCTTTCTTCAATAATTCTGGTTATTACGTGATCGTATTTGCCGCACCCAAATGAGCACCCGCTGGCAGCGTTTTCGTGAACGGCTGATCAATTTTTATCCGCCGTTTCTGGGTGCAGGGATTCGATCGCGCCGTATTGATGAATACACTACGCGCGTGGAAATGAAATTGACCGCGCTCAACCGCAACATACTAGGGACGCATTTTGGCGGTTCGTTGTATGCGATGTGCGATCCCTGGTTCGTGTTGATCTTGATGCGTACGTTGGGACTAGATTATATTGTTTGGGATAAGTCTGCCAGCATTCAGTTTTTACAGCCGGGTCGCGGTAAAGTCACCGCGACCTTTCACATTCCATTGGAACGCGTCAATGAGATTCGCGAGCAAGCCGATTCTGGCAAGAAGACTGAGCCAGTCTTTACGGTCGATGTAGTGGATGAGAAAAATAAAGTTGTAGCCCGGGTCGAAAAATTACTTTATGTTCGCAGGAAAAAAGGGCAGTAGCCACACTGGTTAAGTTTGTAAAGAAAAAGTTTACTAGATACTGGAGTGTTCAGGGTGATATGTTGAGTTGGTATAATCTCCTTTGTTAAAGTAAAGGACTTTATGACGAATAACTCCACACCCATAATCGAAGCGCGCGGTAGCTATCGCGAAGTTGGCAAGCAGATCGGCGCGCAAGGCAAAGTACAAATTCAAAGTATGCTGGCTTATCTGCGTGAGAATATCCCGGCTGGGTTTACTTGGGGGCAAATACAAAACCGAAGCAATGATTTCCTTGTACCGAGTCGCGCAGTCTATCCTCAATATATTGAAGAATTGGAAGGCATTGCTGAAGGTGCGGAAGTTGCTTTTGAAGACATCTTTGTATCTATGTGCGAGGAATTGTGGGAAGTTCCGATTATTCAAGGTTGCACCGATATGGCTGCACGCGGAAATGCGACGTTGGATGGAACGACGCTCATTGCCCATACAAATGACCTTTTCGCTTCGGCTGAATCACGGCTCGTGATTTTGAAGATTCAGGCAGGTGACGAACCGGAGATTATTGCAGTCTCGCCGGGTGGAGTGGCGGTCAGCGCCGGATATAACGCCGCGAAAATCAGCCTAACCGGAAATCAACTGGACAGTAATGACGTCCGCCCGGGTGTGCCACGCTTGTTGGTTGTGCGCGCGATTCTAGGATCGCGAACCTTGAGCGAAGCGATGACGCATTGTCTGTTGCCGCAACGTGCATCCAGTTACAACAATGTGGTTGCGGATGCAAGCGGGGAAGTGTATTCCATGGAGGGGTCAGCGACTGATTGTGAAGCGATCTACATCGAGAAAGATGTGATGGCGCATGCCAATCACTACATCAGCCCAGCGATGCGGCGTTTTGAATTGGATCGATCCGCGAATGCTAACTCGCTGATACGTTATAACCGCGCTGAATATTTGTTGCGTAAAAATTATGGGAAATTAACGCCTGAACTTTTTCGCAAATTACTGGCAGATCATGCAGGCTATCCTACATCCATTTGCAAGCATGGACCGGGAAGTGTGACTGTGTTCAGTATCATCATCCAGGTGGAAACGCTCAAAGCCTGGATCGGACGCGGTTTCGCATGTGAGACTGAGTATGTTGAATATCAGCTTGAACCGTATCAACAATAAAAACTATGTCACTCTGAGCCGCGATAGCGGCGAAGAGTCTTGCTCATTGCAGTGGAGATTCTTCGCTTTGCTCAGAATGACAAAAACTTTGTGAGGAATTGTGACCGAAACCCAAGCCCTTTTTCCCGAGACTTACGAATCATCTCGTGAACGTTTTCGTAATAACTTGTCCATTGTTCAATCTATGTGGCCGCAAGCCAAATTGTTCCAACATAAGTTGGCGGGTGACGAAGACCTAACCATCGATTGGATCTACTCAGAGGCAATCGAGAGCAATAAAAAAGTTTTGCTCTTTACCACAGGCGAGCACGGTGTGGAAGGTTATGTCGGTTCGGCGATGCTGCAACGCTTCATTGAACACTATATGCCAAAACTCGATCCACGCAAAACGGGCATTTTGCTTGTGCATGCTATCAATCCCTGGGGCATGAAACATCATCGCCGCGGCACGGCAAAGAATGTTGACTTGAACCGAACCTTCGTTTGGAATGAAGGCTTTGACCCGTCATTTAACACAGATTATCACAAGATTAAATCTTTTCTCGGTCCATCAACAAAGCTCAAGAACATAGCCATTAGTGATTTGATTTATATGTTTGGGTTGTTCTGGCATATCGCGCGCATGGGCATGCGCAATTTTCGATACGCTCTATTGCTTGGACAATACCGCCATCCGCAGGGTTTGTATTATGGCGGCGCGGAAACTCCTGAAGAGACCCGCACCTTGATAGAGCTTTATCGAAAGGCGCTCAATGATTACGATCAGATTCTTCATCTTGATATGCATACTGGATACGGACCGCGTTATCAGATGAGCCTGGTCAATTCTGCACTCGATAAAGAGACCTCGGAATATTTCGTAAAGCGTTTCAATTATCCTCTTGTAGTTGCTGCTACAGCGGACGAGTTCTATGCCATCCGTGGCGACATGATCGATTACATTTACACGTTACGACAAAATGACTTCCCTCAAAAGCGGCTTTATGCGACCTCGTTTGAATTTGGCACATTGGGCGATACGCTCTATGGTTTATTCCAAAGTCCTCGTGTGATGATCCACGAGAACCGTGTGTATTGGCATGGGGCGCAAAATGCAAGAGTGCTGGCGTGGGCAAAGCATGGCTTTGAAGAATTATTCCACCCGGCTGCAAAAGATTGGCGCGAAAAAGCAGTCAAAGACGCGGACCAGGCTTTTGATGGGATTCTCAAAGCTGAGGGGTTTGTTGCATAATCACGAGCCACGGAAAAGTTTCGGGACGCAGATCAATTATCGGCCGGGGTTGATGCGAGTGATTGCTTGTTCCCAATATCCATACTCTCTGGTAAAATACCGCGCATTTTATTCCACCCTAATCCTAAGGGAGTAATTAACTCATGAAAAATAATCAAAACCCTGTAATGTTTGCTATTCAATACATTGTCCCGCCTCTGCTTCTGTGTTCAGCTAGCTTTATTTTCTGCATGCACTGGTTTCTGCTCATGGCAGATACGCTGGCCTCTGGGGTTACAACAGAAGTGATACCCACACCCATTCTTTTGTCAATCAGCGCATACTATGCGGTGGTTTTTGGGTCAATGACCTGGCTCATCAAAGTCTTCATCCTGCTGATGTTGTCGACCATGACTCTACAGTTGACCATTAAGAGCATTCCCTGGTATCTGCGCTGGATCATTTTTATCACTAATGCCCCACTCGTCCTCAATGGAGTTTTCCGTATCATCCCTATGGCAGACAAGTTTATTACCAA
>Ga0209131_1000978_pt1 | contig 19691 bp, 14 predicted proteins | sample GraSoi_2013_40cm_FD_185826 | JGI IMG/M metagenome (GOLD analysis project Ga0209131, IMG submission 185826) | Grasslands soil microbial communities from the Angelo Coastal Reserve, California, USA - Sample 9_17_2013_40cm (SPAdes) (version 2) | ecosystem: Environmental > Terrestrial > Soil >... | reverse complement strand
TGGCAACTGAACACCAGACCACGCAAGTCGATGGGCTTCCGATGCCCTGCTGAGTTGTTCACCCCGGATGCTTTCGATTTCAAGAAGCATCATGCTTCGCTTTTTGCACTTGGTCATTGAAACCGCCAACATTATAGTTACCGACCATTCCCACTCGTCTTGCCACTCGAACGGACGTCTGCCCTCCCCACGTTTAAGGCATGATCGGACACGTTGGATAAGAATGTCGGTAGACGTCCCGTTCCAGACAATCGCTCCTCCCGAAAGCGGACTCTCGCGCTGCTTAATGGCGAACTCTCGTTCTAATTGACGCCACCGTTCAGGAACACCGGCGGCAGCGGTGATCCGCTAACGAATCGACAGTAGCAGGCCTGCGCGCAATCCGGGATTATTGTCCGACAGTTCCAGGGAGCCGCCGTGCAATCTGGCGATGGCGGCAACGAGGCTGAGGCCGAGGCCCACCCCGGGCTTGCCTCCGCTCGCTTCGCAGCGGTAGAAGCGCTCCGTCACGCGGGATTTCTCTTCATCCGGAATGCCGGGGCCATCATCCGATACGGCCACCTCGATCGCACCGTCGCGCCGTTGCGTCGCCGAGACCGCAATCGCGCCATTCGTATACTTCAGCGCATTTTCGACTAGGTTCCCGATCGCTTGCGCGAGCAGCGTGGCGTCTCCGGCCGAGACGAGCTCGCCGGAGGATTCGAAGCTCAGAGTGACTCCGTCCTGCTCGGCCATCGGCTGATAGAACTCCGCGGCCTCCTCGGCGACTCTGGCGACATCGACCCGGGCGAAGCCCGAGCGGCGGGCCCCGGTATCGATCTCGGCGAGTCGGAGCAGCGCGTTGAAGATGCCTACCACCCTGTCCACGTCGGCGATCGCGGCATCAATTTCGGCGAAGGTCTCGTCGGCGGGCGGCCTGGTCGTCGAAAGATCCTCCAGCCGGGCGCGGAGCTCGCCGAGCGGCGCGCGCAGGTCATGCGCGATGGTGTTCGACACGTTCTTCACGCCCTGCATGAGCTCCATCAGCGCCGCTTCCGCCTGCCTGCGCTCCGATATCTCCTGCTGTAGCTGTCCGTTCTGCACCTCGAGCTGCTTTTGCATCGCGCGCAGGTTCAGGTGCGTGCTGACACGGGCGAAGACTTCGTCGACCTGGAGCGGCTTGGTGACGTAGTCGACGCCCCCTGCCTTGAACCCGGTCAGCTTTTCTCCGGTCTCGGCAAGCGAGGTCATGAAAATGACCGGGATGTCCCGGGTGGCGGGCAGCGCTTTCAGGCGCCGGCAGGCTTCGAACCCGTCCAGGCGCGGCATAACCACATCGAGCAGGATGAGCTCGGGCCGCACCAACTCGGCCCGCCGCAATCCTTCTTCGCCGTCTTGGGCGATCACAACCCGGAAGCCGCGGTCTTCCAGGTATTCCACCACCAGCGCAAGATTGGCGGGCGTATCGTCGACGATCAGGATGGTCTGAAGAGCCTGCTCGGATGCCCAGGTTGCGCTCATGGCGCGCATTCCGCGTCCATGTGCTGCTCGACAAGGCGCAGGATCGCCTGGGACTGGTAGCCCTTCGCCAGCACCTTAAGCTCATCCGCAAAAGCGCCGTAGCGCCCCTCGAGTTCCGATAGATGAGTTGCGTGCTGAGCGATGTCGCGCATATTGCCCAGCAAGGCGAGGCGATGCAGCACCGCGAGCTCCTCCGGCGGCGGCGCGACCAGGGGCTCGCGAGGGTCATCGCGCGGCACCGGGTCGTTCTTGCGCGGCTCGCGGATCCACTGGAGCTTCAAGAGATCGGCGACCTGCGCGAGCAGGGCGTTCACGTCGATCGGCTTGGGAAGGAATGCATTCGCTCCCGCCGTCATGACGGTCGCTTCGTTGCTGCCCGACGCGTTGGCGGAGATCGCGATGATGGCAACGTCTCCAAGGCCGACCAGTTGGCGCACGCGCCTGGTCGCTTCCAGCCCGTCCGTCTCCGGCATTACGGTGTCCATCAGAATCAGGTCCGGGAGCAGGCTTTGGGCTATCTCGAGCCCCTCCCGGCCGTTCACCGCCTCGGCCAGCTCGAAACCGAGCGGGGCGAGCATGTCGCCGAGCACCATCCGGTTCGCGGCCACATCATCGACCACCAGGATCTTCCTGCGCGGACCCGCGTAGCCAGTGACGACCGTTTCGGGGCTCGCCGCTGCCATGCGGGGCTGCACCACGGGGACCTCCAGGTCGAAGCAGAACGCGCTGCCTTCGCCCAGCCGGCTCTCGATCTCGATGTCGCTGCCCATCAGCCGCACCAGCTGCCGGCTGATCGCCAATCCGAGCCCAGTGCCTCCAACGCGATGCTGCATATCGCCCGCCTGCTCGAAGGGCTGGAAGATCGTTTCCCATCGATCCTCGCTGATGCCGATGCCGGTGTCGCACACTTCGAAACGCAGGCGCGAAGGAGGTGTGAAAGTCGCGCGCAGGGTGACTCCGCCGCGGTCGGTAAATTTCACGGCGTTGGCCAGGAGGTTCAGGAGCACCTGGCGCAGCCGCCTCTCGTCCGCGAGAACGCCCGCAGGCAGGCCGGGCGAGATCTCGCAGGTGAACGCAAGCTGTTTCTCTTCGGCCCTCAGCCGGATGATGTCGGCAATGACCTGCAGGAACGCCGCCATCGGGATCTCCGTGACGCTCAGCTCCAGCTTGCCGGCTTCGATGCGCGCGAAGTCCAGGATGTCGTTGATCAGCATCAGCAGGTGCTCGCCGCTTTGCCGGATCACGCCCACGCCATGAGACTGCCGCTCGGTAAGCGTCCGGTCCCCGCGCAGGATCTCCGCATAGCCCAGAATGCCGGTCAGGGGCGTGCGCAGCTCGTGGCTCATCCGCGCCAGGAATTCGCTCTTTGCCTGGTTCGCCATTTCCGCTGTCCGCCGCGCTTCCCGTTCCGCCTCCCCCTGCTTGCGCTCGGTGATGTCCATCACCGCACCGACAAATTCGAGATTGCCCGCAGCATCTCTCGAGGCATGCGCGACCACGTCGACATGCTTGGCTCTGCCGTCCGGCATCAGCAGTCGATACTCGCGGGCAAAATCTTTCCCATCCTGCGACGCGCGCGCGATTATCTGTTGCACCATAGCAGCGTCCGCCGGGTGAGTGGCCCGGAGAATGCTCTCAATGGTCGGTTTGGCGGCCCGGTCATATTCGAAGATGCGATAGGTTTCCTCCGACCAGAAGATTTCGCCGCTCGAGACACGCCAGCCGAAGCTGCCGGTGCGGCTCAGCGTCTGCGCTTGAGCCAGATAGGCCTCGCTCCGCTGCAATTCGCCGGTCCGTTCCGCCACCTTCACCTCGAGTTCGTCGCGGGCCACGCGAAGCGCTTGCTCGCTGTGGTAGAGCGCTTCCTCCGCGCGCTTGCGGTCGGTGATGTCGGTGCAGCTGCCGAACCATTTGATGATCCGGCCTTCGCTGTCGCGAATCGGCGTCCCGCGCGTCTTGAACCAGCCGTACGCTGCGTCGTGCCGGCGAACGCGGTATTCCACATCATAGGGCCGCCGTCCCGCCACCGAATCTGCCCAGATTTTCCGGGTATTTTCCCGGTCGTCCGGGTACAGCACCTCCATCCAGCGCCAGCCAAGCAAGCCGGCTTCCGGTACCCCGGTATATTCGGTCCATTGGGTGCTGAAGTAGTCACACGCGCCGTCCGGCGTGGCTGCCCAGACGAGCTGCGGCAGCGCCTCGGTCAAGCTGCGCCAGCGATTGCGCTCGGTGACGTCGTTGTTCGTCTCCAGGATGGCGACGGGCTTGCGCGCCCCGCCCCTTCGCAGTGCCCATCGGCTCGCCAGCACGACCGGTGTCCCGTCGCGGCGGGAATGGATAAGTTCTCCCTCCCAGCGATCCACCCGGAGCAACTCTGCATCGATCTCCTCGAGCGGCTGGGGGAAGATAGTTTGCAAGAGTTGGTGGGCGACTTTCCCGACCGCCTCCTGCCTCGTCCATCCGTATCGTTCCTCGGCGCCGCGATTCCAGTAGGTGATCACGCTGTTCATGTCGCGAACGAAGACCGTGTCATGGGTGAGATCGAGCAGGTTGGCCCGCTCCTGCAGCTCCTCTTCGGCCTGCTCGCGCTCGAGGGCGATGCTCGCGAGATGGGTGACCTGCTCGATGACATTGTGCTCCTGCGGCGTGGGGCTGCGCGGCTCGCGATAGTAGGTCGCGAAGGTTCCCAGCACTTTGCCATCCGAGGAGAGGATCGGCCTGGACCAGCACGCCCGCAGGCCGTGCGCCAGGGCGAGATCGCGGAAATCCGCCCACAGCGGATCCGTGGCGATGTCGGAGACGATCACCGGCTCTGCGCGGTAGGCTGCCGTGCCGCACGAACCCGCGGACGGGCCGATGACGGTCCCATCGATCGCCTCGATGTAGTCTCTTGGCAGGCTGGGCGCCGCGCCGTGTCGAAGGCTGTTGGCGTTCGGATCGAGCAAAAGGATCGAAGACAAGGAACCACCGGCCACTTCTTCGAACAGCCGGCACAGGCAATCGAGGACGAGGGCGCGGGAATCGCCCCTGGCCATCATCTCGAGAAGCCGTTTTTCTCCGGCCAGCAGCATCTCGGCCCGCTTGCGGTCGTCGATGTCGGTAAGCGTTGCATACCATTTGACGACGTCGCCCCGCTCGCCGCGCAACGGCACGGCGCGGCTCAAGAACCAGCGATAGTTCCCGTTCGCCTGCCGAAAGCGTACTTCCTGCTCGAAGGGTTCCCCGGTCGCCAAGGCCGCCCGCCAGTTGTCCCCGACCCGCTGGAGGTCCTCGGGATGGGTAATGTTCATCCAGCCCCAGTCGAGCAGCTCCTCCCTGGAACAGCCCGCGTACTCCAGCCAGCTTTGACTTACGAAATCGATAGAGCCGTCAGGTAGACCGCTCACGACGAAGGCGGGAATTGTGTCGATGATGGTGCGCAGTTCCCTTTCGTTTCGCCGGATCCTTTCTTCCGCCTCCTTTGCTGCCGTGACATCCATCACCGCTCCGGCAAACTCGACGCTGCCCGATTCATCGGTCAAGGCATGAGCCACGACACGGACATATTTGACGGATCCACCCGGCAGCCGCAGTCGATGCTCGAAATCGAAATCCTTCCCGTCCCGCGACGCGCGTTCGATCGTCCGTGTCACGAGAGGCACGTCGTGAGGATGAACCCGTTGCAGAACAAGCTCCACGGTGGGTTTCATTGCCCGGTCGTATTGGAAGATGCGAAAGTTTTCCTCCGACCAGAAGAGCTCGCCGGAGGAAACCTTCCAGCCGAAGCTGCCGATATGACTCAGCCTTTGCGCTTCGGCCAGATATGCCTCGCGCGTCCGGAGTTCCCGGGTCAGGCGCTCTTGCTCAGTCACATCCATTGCGGTGCCGACGAAACCGTTGAAGACTCCCCCGTCGAAAACCGGAAGACCCACCCAGCGTACGTGCCGAAGTTCGCCGTCCTGCCGCAAGATGCGACGCGTAACATCGCAACCTGATCGTTCGAGCATTATTTGTTCTATGGTTCCCGCCATGAGCTTCCGGTCTTGCGGGTGGGCGCTCGCGAGAAATTCGTCGAGCGTGGGGGCTCCATTGGCCGGATCGAGGCCGTAAATCTCGAACAGCTCGGGAGACCAATACTCGAAGAAGCCGGAGGGATTGAAGGCCCAGCTTCCCATGCGGGCAAGTCGCTGGCCTTCGGCGAGATAGAACTCGCTTCGCCGCTCGGCGCGCTGGCGCGCGGCGAGAATGCTGCTTGCGTTCTGAAGAACGACCGATCGCAGCAGCTTGTCCTCGTCATCCTTCGTCGTCACGAGCGAGCTCCGATGAGAGCCTCCGCCAGCTGCGTACCGAGCACACGCGCCCTGATCTTGGCAAAGGCGGTGTCACGGCTCGTCGAGGTGCCGTCACAGAAAGGCGAGAATCCGCAGTCGTCCGTGGTGCCAAGTTGCCCGATCGGTATGTACTCGGACGCTTCAAGTACGCGGTCCCGCACTTCCTCCGGGGTCTCGATGTGCGGGTCGAGCGGAGCGATGACTCCGACGAACACCCACTGATCTGGTTTCAGGTGTGTGCGTATGATTTTCAGGACGTGCCGGCTGTCCGGCTCACCCGCAAGCGCGATGTAGAAATTGCACGCCTTCAGCTCGAACAGGCTGGGCAGGAGCTCCGCGTAATCGACATCCGCGCTGTGCGTCGAACCGAGGTCGTTCCCCGGGCAGGTATGGACCCCGATGCGCCGGCGCTGTTCCGGCGAGAAGCGCGACAGCGCCAGATTATTGAGGTCGATGAAGGTGTGCAGGAGATGCCCGGAGGGATCCAATTTCATGGCCAGGCGCCCCTCGGTGAAGTCCACCTGCACCTTGTGCGCGCCTTTTTTCAGGCAGCGCCGTATGTCGGTTTCATGCTCGCGCAGCAGATCGTCGATGAACTGGTCGCGCGAATAATCCCGGATCGCCTCCGCCGGGTACATCAGGCTCAGGGCCGAAGGCGAGATCACCGCCTGCTTGACCGGCCTGTGCGCGTAGCGCATGGCAACATCCAGGTAAGAATCTGCGTAGCGCTTGTAGCGGAAAGGGCCGCGTGTGAGCCGCGGCAGGCGGCGCGTATGACCGTCCGCGAACGGGATCGTGAAGCCATCCGGGGCCGTGTTCGGAAGCCCGTGCACGCAGTACGTCGCGAAATTGTGATATTTGCGCTGTTCGCCGTCCGTAATGACCGGAGAGCCCGTGGCTTCAAACTGCTCGATCGTCTCTCGAACCGCGTGCTCATAGAGAGGAGCGAGTTCAGGATCCTCATCGTCGCCTTTTGCGACTCTCTCGATGAGATCGAGAGGTCTTGGGATACTGCCAATCGGCTCGGTGGGTATGGTGGTCGGTATAGGCGTTGCCTGCTTACCGCCTTTCTCAAGCATCATCGACTTGTGACCTCAGGTCGTCCAACTTGCCGGCAAAGAAGTTGGTCGGGCGTGCTCCGGGCGGAGCAACTTCAATTGCAACAGCATTCCGTACGTCAAGCGGCGGCCGGCTGCCGTGCGGAGCAGGCCAAGGGTCTGATGATTTGCAGCGATCATTGTCCCTTCCTTTGTGCGGTCGGCGACCCGCCTGACTGCTATACGACTCCGTTAGTATTCTACTCGCGCGGAATCGTAGCGAGGTAAGTGACATCGGCCGCCATCGACTGGCGACCCCGCCGTCATGGCAGCGCCAGCAATAATCCGGCGACAAACCATGCGCCAACAACAAAGCAGACCTCCTCCCAGGCGATCGAAGCCAGCTGGTCGTCGAGATGGAGCCCGGCGAGATGGTTCTTGTCACGCCGGCTCGCGAACGCCTTGCCGTGCAGATGGCCGGCCAGGTCCGCAATCCTTTTGCGTCCGTTCCTGAATTGCAGCCAGACGACGTAATCGCCGAGATACCGTGCATCAACTACGTGCTGGGGCGTTTTATCGTGCGGTGGGTGCCATGCAGATCCTCTCAAGTGCTGCGGGCTCAACGATGCCCCGACTGGGATTGAGCAGATATGTCTGGATTATTTAAGACGCGTTTACCTGCGCCTGGCGAGCCCGCCGTCGGGCGTCTAAAAGCGGTGCTGAATCCCGATGTGGATCCGCCCGGTCGGGGTCGGTCCGGTACGAGGCGTTGTTCGGATAACAAAGTCTTCTTGTTCGTATAACAAGTGGCGTGTCGGGATAACATGGGACTGCAGGATAACAAGCCTTTTGTCATATTTCCTTCATCCGACAGTGGGCATTTAACCTCTTTCAGCAAGCCAAGGTGGGCAGCGACGCCGAAAGCCTGGAACACGCCCGCAAGCTGCTCGCCCACGTCGATTCGCGCATGACGGAACGGGCCTACCGGCGCCGTCCGGATAGGGTCTAAACCCCGAATCTATGACACAACGCCGATCTATGACACAGCACCCTCTGGAGAACCGCGCCAGTACTGGGTTTGCCGGTGGGTAGCACTGGTTCGATTCCAGTACCGCCCCCCATAGTAAATCAAGCAGTTACCTGAACGTCTCCCGAGTCACTAATACCACCGGGTATGCGATCGGGTATACCTGGCAACAGCACCACCGCTGAGCGCGCATTTTCCGGCGCCAAGTGCGCATACCGCTCGGTCATGCGTACGGTGCTGTGACCCAACACCGCAGCAATGTGAGCAGCGGGCACACCCACTTGGGCTAGCCAAAATCCACAGGTATGCCGGAGATCGTGGAATCGAAATCGGTAAGCCCAGTAGCTTTGCAAGCACGCCCAAAACTCGACGTCACCGACTCGGGAACTGATGCGCCGTCAGGCGCCGCGCGTCAACAATGCGCCACCAGCGAAAGCCCATTACAACTGCTGAGGCTGCCCTGCCTGCGGCACCGTACTGAATGTTTTGGACTGTCCGAACCACGAAAGCGTGAAAAGCGGCCATTGAACGAGGTCACAACATGATCGTGACAGATCATTTCCGATCGTTAGGCTTTGCCTGATTGGCTGGATGACGAGCCTTTGCATCTTCGATAGCCCAACAATTCGAACACCGGTGCCCGATGGTCGGATGTTCCTTTTCTTCAAAATCGGTTTTGGGCCAGGAAAAACATTCGGGCGATGAATGCCACACCCTTGCACCAATTTTTCGTCTGAACACGATCAGTCCCCAAATTGTTTTCGCGTGGAACACCGAAGTGACGGACCGCGCCATTCCATTGGCAATATTCCGTTGGCAAGTACAAGAGACACCAAAAACGCCGCTCGGTTCAGCGCGCCAAATTCTGCAACCGCCTCGCCATCGCTGTCATGATAGTTTTCAACCGCATCTATTCTCAGGTCTTTACCCGATGGCGCTGCCGGCCACGTCGCTATAGAAAACATCATTCAATAAAACCTGGAAGGGAGAAACAATTGGCAACCCGCCATCGATCTGCGCAGCGGCGTTTCTGGTTGTTTGCCCTTGCGGCGTTTCTGTTTGCCTCATCCGTTTTCGCCGCACCGGTGGCGCGCGTCGAATTTGTCATCGGCAATGTTTTCGCCTTGGCTGTCGATGGACGCGTTCGCGCACTCGTCAAAGGCGCCGCCCTGGAGGAGGGGGACACGGTGAACACCAATGAAGGACGCGTGCAGTTTCGTTTTACCGACGATGGCTTCGTTTCCCTTTATACGCGCACCGTATTCCGCATCGACCAATACCGCTGGGGCGGCGTGAACGAGGGTTCGGAGCGCAGTTTTTTCAGTTTGATCGAGGGCGGGGTGCGCACCATCACCGGCAGGCTGGCGAAGCACAATCGCACCGGGTACAAGATGACCACGCCGTTGGCCACGGTCGGCGTTCGAGGGACTCAATACACCATGCAGTTGAACGGCGGCCTGTCCGGCAGCGTGGCCGAAGGCGAGATCGAAGTGTGCAACGCCGGCGGCTGCATTGCCGTTCCCGCGGGACAAGCCTACTTCGTGCCCGACGCCAACACCAAGCCGTTCCTCAGCAACAAGCAGACTTATCTGCCGCCAGTGCCGCCGCCAGGCAAGACGACCCTTATCGGCGACACGAGTAGCACAGCTGGGGCTGGAGTAATTGAACTCACGCAGGGCGTCGTGACAGGTACCTTGCTGGACGCAACGGCGCTGAGTCAGCCGGTGCAGGGCTTCACCGGAGCCGCAGGCGCCGCAGTGAGTGGAACGGCTTCGACGCTTAGCGGCACCACCAGCGGACTTCGCCCTCCCCCCACCGGTGGGTTGATCCAGCCGGTCACTGGTGGGGCCGACACGCTTACTGGAGGGATCCTCGGCACCAACCCCCTGCTCGGAACCATCCGACTGGGCTATTGATCCGGCATTCCGAGGCCGGAATTGACGCGTCTCACTTCTCCGAACGCCGAAGGATGACGTGATCCACGCAGTGCTCCTGCCCGTGGACTTGATCCACGTCCCGGTAATCGACCCCCGCAAAATCAGGAATTCAACTGATTACGCCCGCCCTGCGCATTTCCTAAACTTCCTATCGCGGCCTATAGCGGCAGGATGGCGGCCGAATGTACTTATTTTGGGTAACGCTTCTGCGGGAGACGCGGCAATGCTCGACCGGACACAGGAATCGCATGAGGCTCTCGAAATAGCCGAACATATTCTGGAAAGGACCATCTTTGGCGGCGTGCTCTTCGCCCTGGTTGTGGTTGTGTTCGGGATGCTCAAAGGACTGCTCGGTTAGTTCAGTGCGACTTCGTGGCCCAATTCAGATAATGAAAATTAAGCCATGGCACCCTTAAAGGACGTCACACCGGGGCGAGCCCGCCCGGAGCCGTTCCCCGACCTGGACATCGATACTATGCCGGCGGACGCCTTTGAGTTATGGGATGAGGGCGCTGTGGATGACTTAGCCCACATCAGCCAACAATTCGCGCGTGAAATGGGCGGATTTGATTTCGGAGTTGATACCGACCCGGTGCCTCCGGGATTCTCGGTGCCGAATATCTGGCGTTAAAGACACGCGAGGTGTTTCGCCGTTCGGGGTCGGATCCCTGGGAAGCGGTGGACGGCTCGGACAAGTACGAGGGCATGACGGCGAACGGCGAGTACTGACCTATCGGCAACGTGCCTGGGGTGCTGGCGAGCGGCTTCAAGAGTTGCAACCACAATACAGGCACCTGCAAGTTCAAGTGACGTCATAGAAAGCGGAAGGCCGATGTCGTTGCGCGTGTAAGGCAGACGACAGGTTTCTCTGCGTGATCCTTTGGCGACACGGCATTACAACGCATCCAGAGTAAATACATCCGACGCGGCATTTCAACGCATGCCGTCTCGCGCCAGGATATTTCCTCTTGTAATGTGAATTTCAATTTTGTAATTGGGTGAAAAATCTCGCGCCGGATCGACGGTTCTTTCCGTCTGGTGAAATCGCCAGCTCATGTCATCCATCATGTGGGCAAGATCGTTCAATACGCTTTCGCTCGCGAAACCGTATTTTGAATTCATGAATCACGTAACGGCTTTGGGTCAACGCAGTTCTTCTTCACCTGCACCTGCCGGAAACGCAGCGATCGGTACATCGATCGCTTCCCACCTCCCGCTGTTCGCCACACCCCTCTCCATGTATGAGCCTTCCGCCAGCATGGACCAGGTCAACCGTGATATCACCGCCCGCCTGGTCGCCGAATCCGTCTCCGTGCCGTCGATAACCCGCAGCAACGTGGGTGGCTGGCATTCGCAGCCCGATCTCGCCCTGCGCGCGGACGCAAGTTTTCGTACTCTCATCCAGTACATCGTGACGCGGGTGCGCGAAACGGTGGACGACCTCGCCAGGGAAAGTGGACTGCGAATGCCGGCGATGCGCATGGGCGCGCAGGCGTGGGCGATGGTGATGCGAAATGGGGACTATACGATTCCGCACGATCATTCCGACGCGCATTGGTCGACGGTGTATTACCCCGACGTGGGAGACGCCGACGAAGCGACCTATCCTGACTCGGGATTGCTCGCGCTCGTCGATCCACGGCACGGGGGAAAGCCGATGCCGGGGCTCGACCTCGTCGGCAAGACTTTCACGGCACGGCCGGGCACGGGGCGGCTGCTGATTTTTCCGGGGTGGATGCTGCACTACGTAAACGCCTACCGCGGCCAGCAGCCGCGCGTGACGGTTTCCTGCAACGTCACCTTCGAGGTGGCTCCGTAGCGATCGCCGCAGCAGGCCGGTCCGATGCCACCCCGTCAATCCCTTCGATTAGCCCGTAGCCTCGAGCTTTTTCCACAGGCAGGCGCCCTTCGCCGCCTTGTCTATGTCGTCGATCTGACGCATATGCTCGACCAGTTCCTCCGGCGTCGCGCGCAACACGATCAATTCCACATCGGCCATGGAAAACGCGCTGTCCAGCACCGGCGAGGAAGATTCGCCCATGTCCATCAGCAGGCTGTCCTGGCCGCGCGTCATGGACAGATAGACTTCCGCCAGAAGGCGGGCATCCAGCAGGGCGCCGTGCAACGATCGTGAGGAATTGTCGATCTGGTAGCGTTCGCACAACGCATCCAGCGAATTGCGTTTTCCCGGATGCAACCCCTTGGCCATTTTCAGCGTATCGGTCACCTGCGGGCAATAGATTTTGAGGGCCCGCAGTTCCAGCAGTGCCAGTTCGTGATCGAGAAACGCCACATCGAACGGTGCATTGTGAATGATCAGTTCCGCGCCATCGATGAACTCGAGCATTTCCTTCGCCACTTCCCGGAATTTCGGCTTGTCCGCCAGAAATTCAACGGTGATGCCATGCACCTCCAATGCGCCGGCATCGATCTCCCGCTCCGGATTTACGTACTGGTGATAGTGCTTGTCGGTGAAACGGCGATTGACGATCTCCACCGCGGCAATTTCGATGACCCGATGGCCTAACGCGGGATCGAGGCCCGTGGTTTCCGTGTCGAGGAAGATTTGACGCATAGTTTAGGGACGAGGGACGAGGGACGAGGGACGAGGGTTAGGGCAGTGCAAATTGAGCATCACTGCAAAGTTTGCGTGCGTGACTTGGCGACCCCGGTTCGAATCTTCCCTCACCCTCTCGCCCCTCGCCCCTCGTCCCTCGTCCCTGCGCGCAGGACTTCCGCGACGCCGCGGTTCGCTAGCTCATCGGCCTTTTCGTTGCCGGGATCGCCGGCGTGCCCCTTGACCCAGACCCACTCGATCTTGTGGCCACGCACCAGTTCATCGAGCCGCTGCCAGAGATCGACATTCTTCACCGGCTTCTTGTCCGCGGTGCGCCAGCCGCGCTTCTTCCAGTCGTGGATCCAGACCGAAATGCCGTCGTGCACGTACTTGGAATCGGTGTGCAGGCGCACGGCGCAGCTGCGCTTGAGCGAAACCAGCGCCTCGATGACCGCCATCATCTCCATGCGGTTGTTGGTCGTGTCCGCCTCGCCGCCACAGAATTCCTTTTCGTGATCGCCCCACTTCATCCACACTCCCCAGCCGCCGGGCCCCGGATTGCCCTTGCACGCACCATCGGTATAAACATCGACGACTTCACTCACTGCTGGTCTCCGGTTGCATGATTTGTCCGCGCCGCCATTGCGTCGTCGCGCCCGTTGGTTTTCTGCGGCACCGCCGCCAGCGCCTTCTTCTTTACCTGGACGGCCTTCCATTGCGGCGTGATCAGGCGCATGCCCTGCACCCGCTTGATGCCGTGCAGGTAGTAGACGCCGCCGGCAAAAGGCCACCATCGATCGCCGGCCGCTTCCATGAAGTCCCAGCGACGCGACCATTTTTCGCTGACCAATGGCGGCGCATAACTGCACATGCGCCCGCCGGACAGTTCGAAACCCAGCAATGCCATCCAGTCCTTTATCCTGGGCAGGTTGATGAACTGGCCGCACCACGGATAGGCGCCTTCGCGTCGTGCCGCAAGGCGGCGCGCCCCCCAGAGGCTCCAGGGATTGAATCCCGACAGGACGACGTGGCCCTCGGGCATGAGAACGCGCGAAACCTCACGCAACACCTGGTGCGGGTTGCTGCTGAATTCGAGAGTGTGCGGCAGTACGACGAGATCGACCGAGGCGGTCTGCAGCGGCAATGCACACGGATCGGAACGCACACCGACCGGGCCATCGCTTCCGGTCACGCAGCGAAACGGAATACGGTTGGCTCGCAGATACGGGTATTCTGGAAGCCCGAGCTGAATTGCGTTGAAGCCGAACACGTCGGCGAGTTCATGGTCGAAGTAACGCAGTTCGGTGTCGAGGAGACGCGCGCCCAGCGGCGTGGAAAGCCATTCGGATAAACTGACCGGCTCGTCGTGGATTGACATTCAGTTTTGCAAAATAAAAGGTATCGGTATGGACATCACCACCATCGTTCCCATTCGCGCATTCCAGGACAACTATATCTGGTGTTTGCGCCGCGGCTCCGCTGCCGTTGTCGTCGACCCCGGTGATGCCGGCCCGGTGCTCGACTATCTGTCGAACGAAGGCCTGCGGCTTGACGCGATCCTGACGACCCATCATCACGGCGATCACGTCGGCGGCAATACCGGTCTGCTGTCGAAGTATAACGTACCGGTGTTCGGCCCGGCGCGCGAGTCCATACCCGGCATCACGCGGACATTGCGCGAAGGCGACACCATCGAGGTGCCCGGCGTCGGCCTCCACTTCCAGGTGTTCGACGTGCCGGGCCATACCGCAGGCCACATTGCCTACTACGGCGAGGGCGTGCTGTTCTGCGGAGACACTTTGTTTTCCTGCGGCTGCGGCAGATTGTTCGAAGGCACGGCCGCGCAGATGCACTCGTCGCTCTCGAAATTCGCCGCCCTACCCGGCGACACGCTCGTGTATTGCGCCCACGAGTACACGCTTTCCAACCTGCGCTTTGCCCGCGCCGCCGATCCAGGCAATCCCGCATTGGATGAGCGCGAAGCGACTGCAAAGGCGGCGCTTGCCGCCGGCAATCCATCGCTGCCTTCCACCATCGAATCCGAGCTGGCGGCGAATCCGTTTTTGCGGGGCGGCAACCCTGCGGTCGCCACTTCAGCCAGTCGCCATGCGGGGCGCGCGTTGGCGAGCCCTGTCGAGGTGTTCGCTGCGTTGCGCACCTGGAAGGATGGGTTTTAACGGTTCCTGCGAACGCCTGCAGCGGCCGATGCACCGGGCCCAAGGTTTACCTTGACTACGGCAGGCGCTCTGCTAACATACCGCTAATTATCAATATCTTGCGTAAATGAATGAAGAAACTACTTGCGATTCTGGCTAGCCTCTGCATCGTTGCGGCCACGTCACCGCTGCATTCTGAAGAATCCGTTCCGGTTGCCCCGGCATCGGCTGACTCCGCATCCCCTCCTGCGCCGGCGAGCAACGGCGATCTGAAACCGGATACCGAGGTCGAAGCCCACGCTGAATCACCGATCACCACCACCCCGCTCACGCCAGCCCCGGAAAGCCTGTGGATCCGCATTCGTAACGGCTTCGCCCTGCCCGAAGTCGACAGCAAGCTGGTCGCACGCCATGAGGCCTGGTTCCTGAATCACCCCGACTATTTCCAGCGCATGATCGAGCGCAGCCGCCTGTACCTGTATTTCATCGTCGAGGAAATCGACAAGCGCCACATGCCGATGGAAGTGGCACTGCTGCCGATGATCGAGAGCGCCTACAACCCGATCGCCTATTCGCGCGCACGCGCCGTGGGGATCTGGCAGTTCATGCCAGCGACGGGAAAACGCTATGGGCTGCAGCAGAACTGGTGGTACGACGGGCGCCGCGACGTGCTCACTGCCACCCGTGCCGCACTGGATTATCTGGAGAAACTGCACGAGGAATTCAACGATTGGCAGCTCGCGCTCGCCGCCTACAATTGGGGCGAGAACGGCGTGTCGCGGGCCATCGCCCACAACCGGGCCAAACGCAAGCCGACGGGCTACGAAAGCCTGAAGATGCCGCGCGAGACGCGCAACTATCTGCCGAAGCTGCAGGCCATCAAGAAGATCATCAGCAATCCCTCTTCGCTCAGCTTTCCGCTCGAGGACATTCCGAACCAGCCGTACTTCACGGCCGTATCGACGCCGGAACACATCGACATGCAGGTGGCCGCGCAACTTGCGGAAATGTCAGTCGATGATTTCCGCTCGCTCAATCCGGGGCACACCCGGCCGGTCATCATGTCGAACGGTTCACGCACCCTGCTGCTGCCTGTCGACAAGGCGGGCATTTTTTCCGCCAATCTGAAGGGCTATGACCAGCCGCTGGTGTCGTGGCAGACCTATACGCTGAAGAAGAACGAAAGCCCGGATTCAGTCGCCGCGAAATTCGGCATCACGCTGGCGCGGCTGCGCGAAATCAACGGCATAAATCGACATGTTGCGGTCCGGCCGGGCCGGTCGCTGCTGGTGCCGATGAACGAAGACGCCAATGCATCGAACCTGGATGAGACCTGGAACAGTCCGGAATTCCAGGCACCCGAGGACTTATACGGCAGCCGGGTGGAATACCGCGTGAGGAACGGCGACAGCCTGTACCTGATCGCATTGAAGCATCGCGTGACCGTGGCCGCATTGAAGGAATGGAACCATCTGTCAGGTAACGGACTGCGCATAGGCCAGCGCCTGACGATCTACAGCAACCCGCGCATCGCCCGCCGCTGAATATAGCGCTGGCGGCCTGCCTCAACCTGCCGCGGCTGCTTTTTCCTTGCCGGAAACCCTGACCCTCGGCACCGCCGATAGCAGCGCCTTCGTATAGGCATGCTGTGGCGAGCGCAGCACCTGCTCGGCGCTGCCTTGTTCGACGACTTTCCCCAGATACATCACGGCAACCTCGTCGGCCAGAAACTCCACGACGGACATGTTGTGCGTGATGAACAGGTAGGCGATGCAGAGCCGGCTCTGCAGATCGCGCAACAGATTCAGAATCTGCGCCTGCACCGATACATCCAGCGCGCTGGTCGGCTCGTCGCACACGATCAGCCTGGGCTCGACCGCGAGCGCGCGCGCGATCGCGATCCGCTGGCGCTGCCCGCCCGAGAATTCATGGGGATAACGGTATTTCATTTCCGCGCCCAGGCCTACCTGCGCAAGAATTGCATCGACACGCGCGGCGCGCGACTGCCTGTCGCCGCCGATGCCGAGCGCGATCATGCCCTCCTCCACGATATCGAGAACCCGCGTGCGCGGGTTGAGCGAACTGTAGGGATCCTGAAAAATGATCTGGAAATCGCGACGCCGGCCGCGCAGTTCCCCGGCCGAAAGCGATGACAGGTCGACCCCGTCGAAAATTACGCTGCCTCCCGACAATGGCAGCAACTGCACGATGCCCTTGCCGACCGTGGTCTTGCCGGAGCCTGATTCACCCACGAGCGCCAGCGTGCGCCCGGCGCGCACCGTCAGGGAAATGCCGTCGACGGCTTTGACGTGGCCGACGACGCGTTTGAGAATTCCCTTGCGGATCGGGAAATGGACTTTCATGTCGTTGACCGTGAGTAGCGGCGCGTCCGTGCCAGGGTGAACCGGTCCGCATGCAGTCGACAACGCCACGCCCGCGATGGGGCTGCCGGCCTCGCCCTGCTTCATCCCCGCGACTTCGTTGTAGAGATGGCAACGGGCCGCATGATTCGATTCGACGACGTTCCAGGCGGGGGCGGTGGTGCGGCACAAGTCCCAGGCGAAATCGCACCGGTCCGCGAACCGGCATCCGCGAAACTGCGTGATCAGGGACGGCACCCGTCCGCGGATCACCGCCAGATTCCGGTCCCGCGCCTGCCGGTCCGGCAGGGAAGCGAACAGCTTGCGCGAATAGGGATGAGCGGGGTTGCGGAAAAAATCGTCGCGTCGCGCAGATTCGACGATCTGTCCTGCGTACATGACCGCAACGTGATGTGCCATTTCCGAAACGACCCCGAGATCGTGGGTGATCAGGAGGATGGACATGCCCATCCGCTTCTGCAGTTTGCGCAACAGGTCGAGCACCTGGGCCTGGATCGTCACATCGAGAGCCGTCGTCGGTTCGTCCGCGATCAGCAGGTGCGGCTCGCAGGCAAGCGCCTGCGCGATCATGACCCGTTGCCTCATGCCGCCGGAAAGCTGGAACGGGTAGTCGTGCACCCGGTTCTTCGGCTCGGGCAACCCGACTGAGTCGAGGAGTTCCAGCACCCGCGCCTGCGCAGCACTGCCGCGCAGCTTCGTGTGCTGCAGCAATACCTCGCCGATCTGCGCGCCGACGGTCATCACCGGATTCAGGCTGGTTCCGGGCTCCTGGAAGATCATGCCGATGCGACTGCCGCGCACGTCTCGCATTGCAGATTCCGGAAGCTGCAGCAGATCCTGCCCGTCCAGGCGAACGGTGCCGGACAGGATTTGCCCGGCATCCGGCAGCAGGCGCGCAATCGACAACGCCGTCATGGATTTGCCGCAGCCGGATTCGCCAAGCAGCGCAAAGGTTTCGCCACGGCCCACCGAGAATGACACGCCATCGACCGCGCGCACCACGCCTTCGCTGCCCGACAGCCAGGTGCGCAAGTTCTCGACTTCCAGAATGGGTGAGGTCATGTTCATCGGGCGCCAGGCAGCACCGGCAGATACTTGGACAGGAACCCCGGCATGATCATCCGGCCACGGATGCGGGGATCGAAGGCGTCGCGCACCGCATCGGCGAACAGATTGGCAGAGAGCACCAGCAGCAGCATGAACGCGAAGGCGGAAGCGAGCGACCACCAGACCATCGGATCGCGCGCCATTTCCATGCGCGCCGCATTGATCATGGTGCCGAAGCTGTTCATGGTCGGGTCCACGCCGACACCGACGTAGGACAGTACCGCTTCGGCCAGGATCAGGCCGCTGAAATCCATGACCACGGTGATCAGCACGATGTGCATCACATTCGGCAGGATGTGGCGGGTGATGATCCTGTAGTGGGACACGCCGAACGCGTGCGCCGCCTGGATGTACTCGAGTTCGCGCAGTTTGAGGGATTCCCCGCGCAGAAGACGGCACAGACCGGTCCAGCTGGTTACGCCGAGGATCATGCATAGCATGAACAGACGGGCGTCGGCCCGTTCGCTGGCGGTCTGGAACCAGTCCTGATGGCGGTCGATGACACCTTGCAGGATCAGCACGGACGCAGCGATCAACAGCACGCCGGGAATCGAATTGAGCGTCGTGTAAACATACTGGATCACGTCGTCCACCCAGCCGCGCAGATAGCCCGCGAGAATGCCGAACAGCAGGGCGAACGGGAGCATCACCAGAGTCGTCAGCGTGCCGATAACAAGGCCCGTGCGAATGCTCTTCAGGGTCAGGTAGAACACATCCTGCCCGACCTTGTCCGTGCCCAGCACGTGATATCGGGCGGACAGCACGATCATGGGCACGATGACGAGGAACAGGAGTCCGTTGGCGACGAGCATTTCCCGCCACGGCACTTGCGTATGCCCCTTCCAGATGGCCGACCAGGTTTCGCGGACGCTGCGCCGGCTCCAGTGCGAGAGCCAGAACGTCACGCATAGCAAAAGAACGTTCCATAGCATCACGGCGATTGCGATGCCCGCGATGGTGTTTTTGATGATGTCGGCCGTGCGCTCCTGCTCCGGATCCTTGAGATGGGCGCCGCCATGCGTCAATCGCGGAAATACCCGCGCCTCGGTGCCATCAGGCAATTCCACCGTTTCCTTGGCGAACAGGTACGCGGACAATGGTGCCGAGTAGGTTTTTTCCTGCTTGTTTTTGAGCGGCGCCGCGATCAGGTCGAATACCGACATCACGTCGACCGCGTAGTTTGGTTTGCCGGCTGCCGCATCGCCTGCAAGACGCGGCCGGAAATGCAGCGAGTCCAGCAACCCGACGGTCACGAAGGCCAGCAGGATCACCGCCGAAATCATGCCGCTGCGGCTGTGCGCGACTTTCCTCCATGGCGCGAGCAGGTGCTGATGCCGGCTGATGTACCAGGCGGACACGGCCACGACGGCGAACAGCACGAAAATCAGCGCATCGGTGGTCAGGATGACGGGTTTGAACGAAAGGTTCATTGCAGTCTTATGCGCGGGTCCGCGATCGTATAGGAGATGTCGGTCAGGATCAGGCCGACGATATAGAGCACGGAGCCCAGGAACACCATGGCGCGAACCACGGGGAAATCCTGCTGGACAATTGCATCGATGGTATAGCTGCCCAATCCCGGTATCGCGAAGAAGGATTCGGTGATCAGGCTGCCGAGGAAGAGCAGGGGAATCGCGACGACCGCCCCGGTCAGGATCGGAATCATCGCGTTATGCAAT